>JGI20225J20221_1001174_pt1 | contig 62847 bp, 49 predicted proteins | sample BioMet4_FD_20221 | JGI IMG/M metagenome (IMG submission 20221) | reverse complement strand
GCGTATGTTCGTGGAGTGCAGGTTTACGCTGCAGAAAGGTTTGCGGTAGGCAATACCAAACCTGCAGCGGCGGTAAGAATAGCTGTAGCCACCGCTTCTGCTAAGGATTTTGCAATGGGATTAGCAATATTAGCAGAACTTTTAAAAGGGAAAAGGGTTTAATCGAAAATTCAACATTAATNTTTCAAAAAACGATACCTTGGGCAAATATTGCTAAGGTATCGTTTTTTGAAATATTTGACATAATCAGAGTATATGGATAAAATGATAATGATTATCAAATTAAAAACAAGGAAGCTGAAGAAATGGAAAAGGCATTTTATCGAACTAAACAGGCAGAAAAAATATTGGCTTATGTACAAAAGATGTCTGGCGAGCATATTACTGCCAAAGATATAGAAAAACATTTTGCCGGCTTAGATGATAATATTGGATTAGCCACAATTTATAGGCATTTGGAGCAAATGGCAGATAAAGGGGTAGTAAAAAAATATACAGTAGACAGAAATACTGCTGCTTGTTTTCAATTTTTGCCACCGGATAGAAACTGCTCCGAGCATTTTCATTTAAAATGTGAAAAATGTGGCAAACTTATACACTTTGAATGTGACGAATTTGCTAGTATACAGGAACATTTAGCCAAAAAACATGGGTTTGCGGTAAATTCTTTAAAAACTGTTTTATATGGATTGTGTGATGAATGCAATAAGAAAAATGGGGGAAGATAAAATGAAACGTTTGTTTTTAGTGTTAGCATTGGTTATTTCAGTCGGGTTGGCCGGTTGTGGCAATAAAGCAGTAACAGACAAGAATAAATTGCAAGTCGTGACAACAGTTTTTGCCACTTATGATTTTGCCAGGCAAATTGGTGGAAATAAGGTTCAGGCTACACTGTTGGTCCCTCCTGGGGCTGAAATGCATGCTTATGAACCAACGCCACAGGATATAAAAAAGATTAAAGACAGCCAAGTATTTGTATATGTAGGTGGTGAGTCTGATGAATGGGTAAAGAAAATTTTATCGTCGGTTGACAGCAAAAACTTAAAAGTTATTAGATTATTAGATACAGTAAAACCGGTGGAAGAAGTTATAAAACCAGGAATGACAGAGGAGAAGAAAGACTCAGCAGAACTAGGAGAAAAAGAGTATGATGAGCATGTGTGGACAAGCCCTGAAAACGCTATGAAAATAAGTGCAAAATTAGCAGAGGTTTTTTCTACCGTTGATAGTGCCAATAAATCCATCTATGAGAAAAATTATTCAATTTATGCAGCAAAACTCACTGCTCTTGATAAGAAATTCAAAGATATCGTTGCTCATGGTAACCGGAAGGTGGTAGTTTTTGGTGACCGGTTTCCTCTGCGTTATTTTGTAGATGCTTACGGGTTGGATTATTTCGCTGCTTTTCCTGGCTGTGCTCGCGATACTGAACCAAGTGCGTCTACTGTAGCTTTCCTTATTGATAAAGTGAATTCTGAAAAAATACCGGTAGTTTTTCATATTGAATTATCTAATGAAAAGATTGCCAAGGCTATTGCGTCTGCTACAGGAGCAAAGGTTTTACAGTTTAATACTTGCCATAATGTGCCAAAAGATCAGTTCGAAAAGGGCGTTACTTATATGAGCTTGATGGAAGAAAACGCTAAAGCGTTAAAGGAGGCTCTACAATAGTATGAGTTTAATTAGTTGCAATGACGTTACTTTTGCGTATGAAGGCAAAAATGTAATCACAGGTTTAAATTTCAACGTGGAAAAAGGCGACTACCTTTGTATCGTAGGAGAGAACGGTTCCGGTAAAAGCACGTTAATTAAGGGAATATTGCAACTAAAAGCAGCCACTAACGGGTCTTTGACATTAGGAGATGGGTTGCAATTAAATGAGATATTGGATTAGCCACAATTTATAGGCATTTGGAGCAAATGGCAGATAAAGGGGTAGTAAAAAAATATACAGTAGACAGAAATACTGCTGCTTGTTTTCAATTTTTGCCACCGGATAGAAACTGCTCCGAGCATTTTCATTTAAAATGTGAAAAATGTGGCAAACTTATACACTTTGAATGTGACGAATTTGCTAGTATACAGGAACATTTAGCAAAAAAACATGGGTTTGCGGTAAATTCTTTAAAAACTGTTTTATATGGATTGTGTGATGAATGCAATAAGAAAAATGGGGGAAGATAAAATGAAACGTTTGTTTTTAGTGTTAGCCTTGGTTATGTCAGTCGGCTTGGCCGGTTGTGGCAATAAAGTTGCAACAGATAAGAATAAATTGCAAGTCGTGACAACAGTTTTTGCCACTTATGATTTTGCTAGGCAAGTTGGTGGAGATAAGGTGCAGGCTACAATGTTGGTTCCTCCAGGAGCGGAAATGCATGCTTATGAGCCGACACCACAGGATATTAAAAAGATTAAAGACAGCCAAGTATTTGTATATGTAGGTGGTGAATCTGATGAATGGGTAAAGAAAATTTTATCGTCGGTTGATAGCAAAAACTTAAAAGTTATTAGATTATTAGATACAGTAAAACCGGTGGAAGAAGTTATAAAACCAGGAATGACAGAGGAGAAGAAAGACACAGCAGAACTAGGAGAAAAAGAGTATGATGAACATGTGTGGACAAGCCCGGAAAATGCTATGAAAATAAGTGCAAAATTAGCAGAGGTTTTTTCTACCGTTGATAGTGCCAACAAATCCATATATGAGAAAAATTATTTAGCTTATGCAGCTAAGCTCACTGCTCTTGATAAGAAATTCAAAGATATCGTTGCTCATGGTAACCGTAAGGTGGTAGTTTTTGGTGACCGGTTTCCTCTGCGTTATTTTGTAGATGCTTACGGTTTGGATTATTTCGCTGCTTTTCCTGGATGTGCTCGCGATACTGAACCAAGTGCGTCTACTGTAGCTTTCCTTATTGATAAAGTGAATGCCGAAAAAATACCGGTAGTTTTTCATATTGAATTATCTAATGAAAAGATTGCCAAGGCTATTGCGTCTGCTACCGGAGCAAAGGTTTTACAGTTTAATACGTGCCATAATGTGCCAAAAGACCAGTTCGAAAAGGGCGTTACTTATATGAGCTTGATGGAAGAAAACGCTAAAGCCTTAAAGGAGGCTCTACAATAGTATGAGTTTAATTAGTTGCAATGACGTTACTTTCGCTTATGAAGGCAAAAATGTAATCACAGGTTTAAATTTCAACGTGGAAAAAGGAGACTACCTTTGTATCGTAGGAGAGAACGGTTCCGGTAAAAGCACGCTAATTAAGGGAATATTGCAGCTAAAAGCAGCCACTAACGGGTCTTTGACATTAGGAGATGGGTTGCAATTAAATGAAATTGGCTATTTGCCACAACAGACTAATGTGCAAAAAGATTTTCCTGCAAGTGTGTGGGAAGTCGTACTGTCTGGCTGTTTGAACGCATTGGGATATAAACCGTTTTTTGGCAGTAAGGAAATAAATCGTGCGAAGGAGCAGATGAAAACATTGCATATTAGTAATTTGCGTGATTGTTGCTACCGCGATCTTTCCGGTGGGCAGCAGCAAAGAGTGCTTTTGGCCAGAGCTTTATGCGCAAGCCATAAACTTTTAGTATTGGACGAGCCGGTAACTGGGTTAGACCCAGTAGTAACAATGGAATTTTATCATTTGCTTAAGGAAATAAACCGTGCCCAAAGGGTAAGTATTATTATGGTAACACACGATATCAAAGAAGCAGTTAGTCAGGCTGACCATATTTTACATTTACATAATAAGCAATTATATTTTGGGTCGATTCAAGGCTATATGGATACGGCTNTAGGCAAATTTTTNTCCGGAGGTGGACAGGATGGCTGCAATCTTCGTTGAAATGTTTTCTTATGATTTTATTTTACGAGCGTTAATAGTAGGCGTCCTAGTTTCCTTATGCTCTGCGTTATTGGGAGTAAGTTTAGTTTTAAAACGTTATTCTATGATTGGTGACGGGCTATCACATGTAGGTTTTAGTGCGTTGGCTTTTGCCATGGTGCTTAATATTGCACCATTATATGTTGCGATTCCGGTAGTAGTAACAGCGGCATTTTTGCTTTTGCGTCTTAGTGAAAACAGTAAGATTCGTGGGGATGCGGCTATTGCTATGATATCTAGTGGTGCATTGGCACTAGGGGTATTTGCGATTTCAGTTACTAAAGGTATGAATGTAGATATGAGCAGCTATATGTTCGGTAGTATTTTGGCCATGGATAATAGTGATGTAGTTCTTAGTATTTGTTTATCAATTATAGTGCTTTGTCTGTTTGTAGTTTTTTACAATAGAATTTTTGCAGTAACTTTTGATGAGAATTTTGCTAGAGCAACCGGGATTAATGCCGAGGTATATAATGCACTCATAGCATTTTTGTCAGCAGTAACGATTGTTTTGGGTATGCGGATGATGGGGGCACTTTTAATTTCAAGTTTAATTGTTTTCCCACCACTATCTTCTATGCAGGTATTTAAAACTTTTCGGCAGGTAATTTTAAGCTCTGCTCTTCTTTCTGTTGCATGCTTTTTTGTGGGGCTGTGTGTATCATATTTGTGGTCCACTCCTACAGGGTCAAGTGTCGTTATGGCCAATATTGTGGCTTTCTCGATTTTTTATGTGTTGGGAAAAACACGGGGGAGAAGAAAGCAATAACAATTATGTCACAATTATATGTTAAAATAGAAACTGTACAATAAAAAACGGTAAAAATTGGCGAAGGGAGAAGGCCATATGATTATAGGTATTGGTTGCGATATAATTGAAGTCAGCAGGATAGAAAAAGCACTTGGTAAGCAGAAATTTACAGAAAAAGTTTTTACTGAGCGGGAAATAAAGTATTGCTTTGCACGTGGAGTGCATCAAAGTCAGAGTTATGCTGCTCGTTATGCTGCTAAAGAAGCTGTAGCTAAGGCACTTGGCTCCGGATTTCGTGGTGGCAGTTTACAAGAAATAGAAGTCATAAATAACAGCATGGGCAAACCCGAGATAAAATTAAGTGGTAAATTTCAAACTTTGGCTAAAGAAAAAGGGTGCACAAATATTCACTTGTCACTAAGTCATGTTAAGGAAATGGCCATGGCGCAAGTTGTATTGGAGGGTAAGCTATGAAGTTACTATTGAAGGAAGCAATTCGTAAAGTAGACGCTAAAGCCATAAAAGCAGTGGGGTTAACGGAACTTGTACTCATGGAAAACGCTGGACGAGCGGTTGCTGATGCTGCTGATGTTGCCTTAGAAGGCGCTGGAGAAAAGCAGATAGTAATTTTTGTGGGCAAGGGCAATAATGGTGGTGATGGCCTTGTAGCGGCTAGATTACTGGAAAATTTGGGTGCTTTTGTTTATGTTATTATGTTAAATAATGCAAAAGAGTTTGTTGGGAGTGCGGCCCAAGAGCTAAAAATATTAAAAAGTTGTAATGCAGAAGTTTTTGCTTGGACGTCTTCTGAAAAAAATCAGAGCAAGATTTTTTCCTTATGTGCAGGAGCAGATCTTTTTATAGATGCAATGCTAGGTAAATTTGGGGGGGGGGGGGGGGGAATTAAAGGGGAGCTAACAAGCCAATTATTCTAAAGGCTGTCGAGCTTATGGGAACCAGTTTTTACCGTTCCCCGGTTATTGGCAATAGATATTCCCAGTGGGCGTAGAAGCGAAATACCCCGGGCATGTTTCATCAAAGGCGGTAACATTGCTCAGGATAACAGTTTACTATGGTAGCGCCACCAAAACCCGGAGCCTATATTTATATCCCGGGCAGCTTATCAGTCGGTAATGTTATTGTGGCAAATATTGCCTTGCCCTGCAAGCTCCCCCCTTCTGAAAGGGACTAATAGCTAAACAATATTTATTGGACGAGGGAAATGATTATTGGGTTGGTTGCCGGTGCGTGCGGCCCCAATTTTCCCGATAAAGGAAATGAATGGGCCGTATTTAGTGTACTAGCAGGCTCTGTCAGGTTTTACCGGGGCGGATGCTTTATGCCAGCGAAGCAGTAGTGAGCGAGGCGGCGGAGGTTTAGTAAATTTACTGACACCACAAAGCCAGCAAGGCATTTTAGCTACAAAGCTAACGGAAGTTATGGTAAAAGGTATCAATTCGGAAGAAGACGGTGCCTTGAACGAAGGGGCACTTTCGCAAGTGCAAGCAGAACTTACCAAAGCGGATGTTTTAGCTATAGGTCCTGGGCTTGGACAAAACAAAAAAACACAGGATTTTGTTCGTGCTCTTATAAAAAAATTACTAATACCGACAGTTTTAGATGCAGACGCCTTAAATGCCCTAGCAGGATATACAGGGATTTTAAATAACGTACCTGCTAAAATAGTTACTCCCCATCCGGGTGAAATGGCTAGGTTAACAGGACTTAAACAAGAAGAAATATTAGCTAATCCTATTAAAGTAGCGGTGGACTATGCAAAAAAATGGCAGGCAGTAGTAGTGCTTAAATGTACTCCAACAGTGGTTGCCTTACCAAATGGTAAAGTTTTTATCAATAGTACCGGCAATGCTGGAATGGCTACAGGCGGTTCAGGCGACGTGCTAACGGGAACTATTGCAGCATTGTTAGGACAGGGACTTTCTGTAGGTGATGCAGCTATTTGTGGTGTTTATATTCATGGGTTAGCAGGGGATATAGCCGCGGAAAATGGTATCGTAGGAATGAAGGCAAGCGATATAACAACTTATTTACCACGAGCACTGCAAAGTCTTTTGCTTTATTAAAACTATGGGTAATGGTTTACAAGGGGTTTTGTAGGTGTTAAAATGTCAAGGGAAAAGAGGTGGGTTGACTTTGTTAAAGCGTATAATGATTTTATGTTTAGTAATAATGTCTATTATGGGAGTTGGTTGCGTAAATGCGGCAACACCTCAAATAACGGCTATTAATTGGAGCGTTAATAGAGAAAACAACCTGCGCGTAGTTTTAGATTGTACTCAGTTGACTAATGCTAAAGCTGAATTAACAGATACGTCATTAACTATTATAGTAAATGGCAAATTAAGACCAACTATTGGCAGAAGATATTCTTTTGCCGGTTCAACTGTTAAGAGCATGAATGTATCAGCTCAAGGTGACAAAACTATCTTAATTCTACCACTGAAAAGACCGCTAAAAAGTAGCGAGTACAAGTTATTCCTGTTAAGGAATAATCCTGGGGCTAAGCGTCCTGATCGGGTAGTACTTGATATAGTCAATGGTGATAGAACTGTAGGCGAGCAGAAAAGTGGCGGAATAGCTAATTGTATTATACCCACATATTCTGTTGCAGGCGGTATCCGTGGTAAACACATTACGCTGGATCCAGGACATGGTGGTAGTGATCCAGGTGCTCACGGTTCGGTGACCGGTGTGGAGGAGAAAAGTATTACATTGCCTGTTGCCAAAAAGCTAAAGGATATTTTGGAAAGCAAAGGTGTTATTGTGTCAATGACTCGTACTACAGATGTAGATGTTTGGGGGTCAGATGCAACTGATGTTCAGGAATTGCAGGCGAGGGTAGATGTGGCTGAAAAAAACAAAGCAGACTTGTTTATAAGTGTGCATTGTAACGCAAATACTAATAAAAACATTGGTGGATTTTCTACATACTATAATCCAAAAACCCCATACGATGAAAAAATCGCAGAGTTTATACAAAACAGATTGTTAAAGACGGCTAATCTGCGAGATTTAGGAACTCGCTCTGCTAATTTATATGTTAATAAACATAGCAGTATGCCCAGTACCTTGGTAGAATTGCTTTTCCTTAGTAATGCCCGTGAGGAAAAACTTTTGCGTAGCAATTGGTTCCAAAATAAAATGGCACAAGCGATTGCAGACGGTATTGAGGATTTTTATAAACAGAATGGGGGTGTCAGCTAATGCAAATTAGAAAAAGGTTGATTCCTACCTTGATAGCAATGTTGTTTTGCTTGCTTTTGGTGTCCGGCTGTGATCAGAAGAGTGCTCCGAATACAACGAATCCTACAGCTCCTTCAACGAATCAGACTGATAATGTTAAACCAGTGGTAGACAAAAAAGTTGTTTTGTACAGAGTGCCAGCAGATGGAACGCAGTATCTTCTGCCGGAAACGAAAACTATTAAGGTTACTGATAACAATTCTGTGCTGGCTACCTTAAAGGCTTTAGTGGAGACTGCGCCTCAAGATGATACCATGGAGAATGTATTCCCCAAAGGCACTAAAGTGCTGGGGGTAACCGTTGAAAACGGTTTGGCCACAGTTAATTTTAATAAGGAGTTTACTACAAGGACAGATGGGGAATATACTACGGTAATGATGGTTAACGCAGTTGTAAATACGCTAACCCAATATCCAAATATCAAAAAAGTTCAATTTTTGGCTGAAGGAAAGAAAATAATTGTCCTTGGGCAGATGGACTTGGAAGAACCCTTGTCTAGAAATGAAACTTTTATCAAAAAAAATAAATAAAACAAAAAAAATGTAAGTATCCTATATAAGATACTTACATTTTTGTTTTAAGAAATAGGTTGATTATTTATTTTCTTCTGCTGTGTAAAGAAACTTTGCCTCGTCAAATTTCGAAGTAACTTCCTTACTTGGGGTTACACTCATGAGGCTGCCAACGTAAATAGCAATGGCAGAAAATATAAAACCGGGAACTATTTCATACAGACCGGTAAAACCCATGAAGTTTTTCCATAATAATACAGTTATACCACCTGCTATTACTCCTGCAAGTGCACCATTTAAAGTCATCTTTCTCCAAAAAAGAGAAATGATAACCAAAGGACCAAAAGCGGCACCAAAACCTGCCCAAGCATAAGAGACAATTTCTAGGATCATGCTATCAGGATTTAACGCTAATAATAATGACAAACCCGCAACAACCACAACCATCAGACGACTGACAATTACCAATTCACTGACTGTTGCATTTTGGCGCAATAAAGTTTTGTAAAAATCGGTAGTTATGGATGAAGAGGCTACTAAAAGCTGGCTGGAAGAAGTACTCATAATAGCGCCTAGTATGCCGGAAGTAATAATACCGGCTAAGAACGAACTATAAAAATCAGAACTCATACGCATAAATACAGTCTCTGACTGGGTTCCAATAAGAACATCACCTAAGTATACGCGGCCGACCAATCCTACCATAACAGCAGCAAATAGGGATATTACTACCCATGTCATAGCAATTTTTGTAGCTTGTTTTATATCTTTGGGAGAACTTATGGCCATGAAGCGAACCAAAATATGTGGTTGGCCAAAATAACCTAATCCCCAAGCCAAAAGTGAAATAATACCAATAATGCTTAAATTGCTGCCGGTGGCATCCGTGAACATGTTGAAGTAATTAGGATTAATAACGGTTAAACGTGATATTGTTTGACCAATTCCGCCAATGTAGTATATAGCGGTTATAGGAACAATTAAAACGGAAAAAAACATTAACCCGCCCTGGAAAAAGTCGGACCAACATACAGCAGCAAATCCACCAACTAGTGTATAAAAAACTACAATTCCTGCTGTTAAAAGTAATGACCACTGATAATCAAGACCAAAAGCAGTGTTAAATAATTTGCCACCTGCTACGAAGCTGGCAGAAGTATAAATTAGGAAAAAAATGAAGATGAAAATAGAGGAAACTAGGCGTATTTTTTTTGCTTTGTCCATAAAACGATTTTCGAAGTACTCCGGTAAGGTAATAGAATTATTGGCAACTTGGGTAAAAATACGCAAACGTTTGGCAATAAAAGACCAATTAGCCCAAGTCCCTAGAGCTAACCCAATGGCTATCCAAAAAGCACTGACACCGGATAAATAGGCATATCCAGGTAACCCCATAAGCATCCAACCACTCATATCAGAGGCTTCTGCACTCATAGAAGTCACCCAAGGGCCAAGTTTGCGGCCACCAAGTACATATCCTTCCAAATCTTCTTTGCTTTTGTAATTTACAAGACCAATCACTACTAAGATAAAAAAATATAAAACTAAGGCTATAATTGAGCCTGTTTCTATCTGCATGCAAACACGCACCCTTCGAAAAAAATTAATACTTTTCAATTATACAATTATTTCACAATTATAAGCAAGTAATAAATATGTAAAAAAAAAGGCTTTTGACTTGTGAAAAAATACTCCATATATTATAATTACTTATATAAGTTTTTATGTTTTGTAGATCTTTTTCTTGCTTTTCGAGAAAAACCCAATAAAATAGTATTCTGGAGGGCTTGTTCCTTTTCTTTTCAACATGGTATCAATGATGATAAAGGGGGCAACCCTTTACTTTTGTGGAGAAACGGATGAAACCTGTAAAAATAACAATTAATAGTTTTAGTGGTCAGCTTACAAATCCTGATAAAATAACTGTTGTTGCTTATGGAAAAATGGCTAAGCGTGTTGACAAATACTATGCTGTCTACGAAGAAACAAGTTTAACTGGGATGGAAGGCACTAAGACCACTATAAAGTGGGATGAACATAGTGTAACCATATTGCGAACGGGGACATATAATAACCGGCAGGAATATATTGTCGGCTATCCCTGTGAAAGCGTGTATACCACGCCTTATTTGACTATCCCGATTAAATCTACGACTAATGTAGTAGAAATCAAAAAAAATCGAAAAATGTGGAATTTGCATGTTGAATATGAACTTGAAGTTGGTCAAGAAGCTAATGGAAGTGTTATTTTGGATATAGAGATTGAGGAGGATGTAAGTAGTGAGCATTAAGGAAACATTAGCAAGTTCTATTTTAGAAGCTACCCAAAAAGCTATTGATATGGGTACAATTAAAGCTGGAAAATTACCGGAAGTATTATTAACGGTTCCCCCCCAAAAGGAATTTGGCGATTTTGCCACTAATTTTGCTATGCAAGCCGCAAAAGCGCTTCATTGCAGCCCGCGAGTTTTGGCGCAGGCTTTAGTCGATAATTTGTCGGTCCCTTATGTGGAAAGAACTGAAATTGCCGGGCCAGGTTTTATTAATTTTTATTTAAAACAAGATTGGCTCTATAAGCTTTTAGAAAAAATAGTTAAAGCCGGAGATAACTATGGTAATTTGCAACAAGAAAATCCGGAAAAAATACAATTGGAATATGTTAGTGCTAATCCAACAGGGCCTTTGCATGTAGGGCATGGCCGGGGAGCAGCTGTAGGCAGTGCTCTAGCTAACCTTATGTTGGCGGCTGGTTACAATGTAGAACGCGAATACTACATAAATGACGCAGGGAACCAAATAGATAACTTAGCTGCGTCTGTTAATGCCAGATATTTAGCGCTTTTTGCTGTGGAATGTGAATTCCCCGAAAATGGTTATCATGGGACAGATATTATCGATACAGCAACGAGAATTAAGACTAAATATGGTGATAAATTTGTTAAGATGGAAGAAGCCGAAAGACTTGCCCAGTTTAAAATCCTTGCTAAAGAGGAAAAATTAGCTGCTTTAAAGGAAGATTTGAAGGCCTTTAATTGTGAGTTTGATGTTTGGTTTAGTGAGCAGAGTCTGCATGATGCAAACTGTATTAAAGATGTTTGCGACTATTTATTAGGTACAGGTGATATGTACGAGAAGGACGGAGCTTTGTGGCTTAAATCTTCAGCTTATGGCGATGACAAAGATCGTGTAGTTATTCGTGATAATGGAGTTCCAACTTATTTGGCCGCAGATATTGCTTACCACAGGAATAAATTCCAACGTGGTTTTGATAGAGTGATAAATCTTTGGGGTGCTGATCATCATGGCTATATTGCGAGAATGAAAGCAGCTGTAGGGGCTTTGGGTTACAAGCCTGAGCAACTGGAAGTTTTAATTTTGCAAATGGTTAGTCTATATCGTGATGGGGAATTAGTAAAGATGTCGAAACGTACCGGCAAGAGCGTTACGTTGAATGAATTGGTTGAAGAAGTTGGTACTGACGCTGCTCGTTATTTCTTCATTATGCGTTCCATAGATAGTCAGTTAGATTTTGACTTAACTTTGGCGACTGAACATTCTAGTGATAATCCTGTTTATTATGTCCAATATGCTAATGCACGTATTTGCAGTATCATGCATCAAATGTCTGAAGAGGGTATTGAAATTGATTTGACTGCTCCTCTTAATTCTTTAACAGAAGCAGTTGAAATTGATTTAATTAAAAAATTGGGCGAATACGAAGAGCTTATTGCCAGTTCTGCTCGTGAACGTGCACCACATCGTATAGCGCATTATGCCTATGATTTGGCAGGCATGTTTCACTCCTTCTATAATCAGTGCCGCGTTTTAGGTGTTAACAAAGATGTTCAGCAAGCGCGCTTACTTTTAATTCAGGCAGTGGGGCATACGTTAAAGCACAGTCTATCAATTTTGGGAGTTAGTGCTCCTGAACATATGTAAAAAAAAACTTGGCGAGTGCCAAAAAACAGGAGGCAGAATATGACAAAGTATATTTTTGTAACGGGAGGCGTAGTTTCGTCTTTAGGAAAAGGCATTACAGCGGCTTCTTTGGGGCGCTTACTCAAGAGCAGGGGCTACAAAGTCACCATTCAAAAATTTGACCCGTACATAAATATCGACCCAGGGACAATGAGCCCATATCAGCACGGTGAGGTTTTTGTTACTGACGATGGTGCTGAGACGGACTTGGATTTAGGCCATTATGAGCGTTTTATTGATATAAACTTATCAAAAAGCTCTAATGTAACTGCCGGCCGTATTTATCAAGCTGTTATTGATAAGGAACGCCGTGGGGATTACCTAGGGCGTACAGTTCAGGTTATACCACATATCACTAATGAAATTAAAGAGCGTGTATATCGTGTAGGACGCGAAGACAATGCTGACTTTGTGATAACTGAAATTGGTGGCACCGTAGGTGATATTGAAAGTGAACCATTTTTAGAGGCTATTCGCCAAGTCAAAAAAGATATTGGACGTAATGATGTTTTGTATATTCACGTTACTTTAGTTCCGTATATTGCTGCGGCCGGGGAGTTGAAAACTAAACCTACTCAGCATAGCGTTAAAGAATTACGCAGTATTGGAATTACACCGGATATTTTGGTTTGCCGCAGTGAGAAAGAAATTTCTAAAGAAATGCGCGAGAAAATGGCAATGTTCTGTGACGTTGATTTAGACGCAGTTTTCCAGTCTATTACTGCACACAGTATTTATCAGGTACCAATGCTTTTAGAAGACCAAGGATTGGATACTATTGTTTTAAAGAAATTGGATATGGAAGATGGTCCAAAGGATATGGAACAATGGCATAAAATGGTTGCTAATATTATGAAGGTACATACCAATAAAGCGACTATAGCCGTTGTTGGCAAATATGTAGAATTACAAGATGCCTATATAAGTATTGTAGAAGCCTTGAAGCATGCCAGTTATTTTAATGATGTCGATGTGGAAATAAAATATATAAATGCTGAAAGTATTGAACCGGCAGATACCGACATGGATGCAGTAATGGCAGGTGTGGATGGTATTTTAGTTCCAGGGGGATTTGGTGATCGTGGCATAGAAGGTAAAATTAAGTCAATTAAGTATGCCCGCGAAAATAAAGTCCCATTTTTCGGTATTTGTTTAGGAATGCAATGCGCAGTTATAGAATATGCTAGAAATGTATGTGGAATGGCTGGTGCCAATAGTACAGAGTTCAATGAAAAAACGCCTTATCCCGTTATTTATTTGATGCCGGAACAATTAAGTGTAGAAATTAAGGGGGGTACGATGCGTTTAGGTATTTATCCTTGCAAAGTATACCCTGGTACTTTGACAGAAGACGCTTATGGAGAGACAATTATTTATGAAAGGCATCGTCATCGTTATGAAGTAAATAATGAGTTGCGCGATAAATTAGTTGCCAAGGGGTTAATTCTGGGCGGCACTTTACCAAATGGACGTCTAGTAGAAATTATAGAATTACCTAAAACTGAACATCCTTGGTTTTTGGGAGTACAATTTCATCCCGAATTAAAATCAAGGCCTACAAATCCCCATCCGTTATTTAAGGCCTTTATTGCTGCGGCCATGAAAAAGAAATAATTGTATGTTTTAGAAGGAGATAGCTATGCTTAAAAGAATTTTTATTAGTGCTGTTTTACTAATAGCCGTGTTGTCTTTTGTGATTTCCCTTTTAGGTGGGAAAAATAGCTATAATGCAGATAAAGTGGCTGTAGCAAAGGGTGACAGAGTAGCCGTTATTAATGTTGAAGGCACTATTGAATCAGGTGCGGATGGTACTGCTCTTTTCGCTGAAGCAACAGGCGCTACTAGTGGTAGAATTATGCAGGAACTAAGAGAGGCTGCTAAGGACAAAAGCGTTAAGGCTGTGCTTTTACGCATTAATTCTCCCGGTGGCAGCGTAACTGCAGCAGAAGAAATCACTAGGGAAATCGCAAGATTCAAGGAGACTTCTCACAAGCCTATAGTTGCAACAATGAGTGATACAGGGGCCTCGGCCGCGTATTATATTGCGGCTGGGTGTGATAAGATTTATGCTAATGCTTCCACATTGACAGGTAGCATTGGTGTATATATGGGAACTAAAAACTTAGAAGAATTGTATAAGAAGGTTGGCATTAGTGATGTTATGATTAAAAGTGGCGTACATAAAGACATTATGTCTAATGCCCGTCCTATGACTCCTGAAGAAACACAAATTTTGCAAACTATGGTTAATGAAATGTATGAACAATTTTTAACTACGGTGAGCAATGGCCGTAAGATTCCTATGGACAAAGTACGTATTTTAGCTGATGGACGTGTATATACAGGAAAACAGGCCAAGGCCTTGGGTCTCGTGGATGAAATAGGGAATTACTATGATGCTTTAGATGCTACCGGAGCTTTGGCTGGCATAGAGGGAACTCCTAATACTGTTGAATATGGCAGGATGAATAACTGGAAATCTTGGTTCAGCGGTAAAATATCAGACCAAATTGCCGGGAAAATAATAGAATCTTTGGAGGCCAAAGGTGGGGCTTCTATGTTGATGACTCCACGGGCAGAGGGGTGAGCTGAATGAGGAGAAAATCCTTTGACGTTCTCTTTGAAACTAAAACGGGGATGGCNGAGTTAGCTCTAAATCCTACTTTGTGGCGCAGTTTATTTTATTTCACTATTAGTTTGGGTTCTTTTATTGGCGTTTGTACTAATGTTATTTTTTCTCAACAAACATTAGGGATTCGCTTTGCGGTTCTTGTAGGCATTCTGGTTATTAAGGCTGTTGGTATGACTGTTTTTGGCTGTTTCCTGCATGGTCTTATTGATGCATTTGGCGGAGGTGCCGGGAATGTTCGAGGACTTTTATGTATATTAGGATTTACGGCATTGCCATTTTTGGTATTAACGCCGGTTGCACTCTTAGGTGTTAAGCTAGGTGGTCTATGGCTTTTACTTTTGCCCTTGGTAATGGTTTTTGGTGGAATTTGGTGCGTTTACCTCATTATTCGTGCGGTAGAAGCCGTGTATTTGATTAATTTTGGCAGGGCTGCTGCTATTGTTGTTTTTGGTTTCTCTTTATGGTTGATTATATTTTTGGTACCACTTTATATGTTTGTTAGAATGCTTGCCCTTAGTTTTTTTTAGTGGTTTGCCTTGCACATTATTTTATAAAGTGTAATAATTGGGAAAGAAGGAGTGTTGCAGAATGAATAGAGAACTGTGCATGGAATTTGTCCGCGTTACTGAGGCCGCTGCCATCGCTTGTGGACATAGTGTAGGACGCGGAGATAAAAACGGTGCGGACCAATTAGCCGTAGACGCTATGCGTAAAATGTTTGATACGGTAAACATAAGTGGTACCGTTGTTATTGGGGAAGGTGAGCTGGATGAAGCACCCATGCTTTATATTGGCGAAAAAGTAGGGGCTGGTGGATTAGAAGTAGATATAGCTGTTGACCCGGTTGAAGGAACTAATCTAGTGGCAAAAGGNCANCCTGGCGCCATTGCGGTTATTGCTATTGCTCCTAGGGGTTGCTTACTTCATGCTCCTGATATGTATATGGATAAAATTGCCGTTGGTCCTCGTGCCAAAGGCTGTATTAATATTGATGATTCGGTGGAAGATAATTTGTCTCGTGTTGCTAAGGCGTTAGATCGCCAAATAAGCGATTTAACCGTTGTTGCTTTGGATAGGCCGCGTCACAAAAAGCTCATTGACGGTGTCAGAGCTGCAGGAGCTCGCATTAAACTTATTACTGATGGTGACGTAGACCCTATTATAAATGCCGGTATTGAGGGCAGTGGCGTTCATATGTACATTGGCAAGGGCGGAGCTCCTGAAGGTGTATTAGCCGCTGCCGGTCTTAAGTGTTTAGGGGGAGATATGCAAGCTAGACTTTGTCCGGAAAATGATGCAGAAGTTGCTCGTTGCCTGAAAATGGGCATTGGCGACATTAATCGAGTTCTGACCATTGAGGACTTGGTTAAAGGTGATGATTGCATGTTTACTTCCACTGCAATTACTGAATGCGATTTACTACATGGGTTAAGATATTTTGGCAATGGTGTACGTACACATACTGTTTCTATGCGTTATGCAACAGGGACGGTTCGTTTTGTAGACGCTATACATAGCTTTAATAGCAAGGATATCCATGTTAAGCTATAAATAAGATTTATTTGATGTATGTTGTTTTGAAATACTAAAGGGTTTTGGCAGCAGCTAAAACCCTTTTTTAATGAGTTGATTGTTAAATGCAAAATGAGTTTTTGGCTTTACTAAAAAAAATAAATAGTGTCCAGGACGTAGCCGCTATGTGGCAGTCAGGGAGAAAGACTATAAATATTACCGGCTTAATGGGACCTGTTAAGACGGGGTTTTTATGTGCGTTAAAAGAAATTATTGAACTACCCGGTCCATTGGTTTTTTTGGTACCTAAACGTGATGATGTTCGTGCCTATCTTAGAGAGCTAAACTATTTTTATCCTGAGTTACCCATGCGGGAACTTTATCCGGCTGGACTAGTTACAGCTAACGTAGATGCCAAAAATCAAGAATTATTGGCAGAACGTATCGGAGCTCTGGAACTAATGCGAACAGGAGAAAACAGCATAGTTTTTGTGACAGCCGAAGCCTTTGTGCAAAAGTTGCCAACGCCTGATAGCATTTTCAAAGATAACATGGTATTACTGGTGGGAAAAGAAATAGAGCAAGAAGAAATACTTACTGCTCTTGTTAATATGGGATATGAGCGTACAGATCAGGTGGAGACACTTGGTCAGTTTAGTTTGCGCGGAGATATATTGGATATTTTCCCTATTAATACCCAAGAACCTCTACGTGTTGAGTGGTTTGATAATACAATAAATGCTATGCGTAGTTTTGATCAAGGAACACAACGTTCTTTAGAAACTCTTGAGAAGACAGAAATAGTACCTATTGCATGGAAGTCAGTAGAGGGTAACGCTGATTTATTTCAGTATGTACAGGAACATTCTTTTGTGGTTTTAGATGAGCCCTCACAATTCTTCCAAGAGGTAAAGAATACATATAGTGCCAACAAGGAGCACGAAGATAAATTGTTTACGCCGGAACAGGTTATTACTTGTTGCAACCGGCATAAACTATTAGTACCTAGTGTTTTACCGCATCCTTACTTTCCTAAAGCCATGCAGGTCACGGTTCCGGTGCGAACCATGGCTCCTTATAATCGTAATACTGATTTATTAATTAAAGATCTGAGTGGCTGGTTGGCAGAGGGTCTGGTTCCGCTTATTATGATGAGTACTCCGGAAAAAGCGGCAGGATTAGCCGAAAGTCTTACCAGGCAGGGGCTTAATATACACTACGCAAAGAAAGGCAATATAATGCTGCCGGAGGGCGGCAGCGTGTTTGTAGGAGAGCTCAGTACAGGATTTCGTTTTTGGGATGAGAAATGGTTGCTCTTAACCGAGAGTGACATATTTGGTGTGCAAAAAAAACGACGTTTAAAAAAACATAAGCAAGCCGGGGCACAAATACAGTATTTTTCTGAAATAAAAACCGGAGATTATGTAGTACATGTTGTTCATGGCATTGGTCGTTATTTAGGTGTTGAGACTATTGAAGTAGATGGTGTCCACCGTGACTATTTGCATTTACAATATGCTAAAGACGACAAACTTTATGTGCCTGTTGAACAAGTAAATTTATTGCATAGGTACATCGGAAACGAAAATCAAACACCGAGACTTTCACGTATGGGCGGCGCTGATTGGAAGCGTATTACAACTAAAGCAAAAAAAGCAGTTACGGAGCTGGCTACAGAATTATTGCGATTGTACGCTCAAAGAAAGATTGTTCCAGGGTATGCTTTTTCAGCTGATACACAATGGCAAAAAGATTTTGAAGACAGTTTTCCTTTTGAAGAAACTCCTGACCAAATACAAGCAGTGGAAGAAATTAAACGAGATATGGAACGGCCTGTTCCTATGGAACGCCTATTGTGCGGAGATGTGGGATATGGCAAAACCGAGGTAGCTATTCGCGCAGCTTTTAAAGCTGTTATGGATGGCAAGCAGGTTGCTGTTTTGGCTCCAACTACTGTACTTGCGCAGCAACATTTATTGACTTTTACCCAGCGTATGGAGCCTTTTGGCGTGCGAGTTGATATGTTAAGCCGCTTTCGTACCGGAAATGAACAGAAGCAGGTATTGGCAAAAATGGAAAAGGGGCAGGTAGATGTACTTATTGGTACTCATAGGATATTGCAACCTGATATCCAGTTCCCGGACTTAGGGCTTTTAATTATAGATGAAGAACAGCGTTTTGGAGTAGCTCAAAAAGAAAAGATGAAAAAATGGACAACGGGCGTTGATGTATTAACATTATCAGCAACTCCCATTCCACGCACACTGCATATGGCTTTGGTCAAAGGAAAAGACATGAGNGTTATTGAGTCNCCNCCGGAAGATCGTTTACCGGTGGAAACCTATGTGGCTGAATATAATGACGGAATGATTAAAGAGGCCTTAGAACGTGAAATCAGGCGCGGAGGCAGAATATATTATGTGCACAATAGAGTACAGGGTTTAGAGGCAATTGCCAAACATCTCCATGACTTAGTACCTGGGATTTCTATTCGTATTGCCCATGGACAAATGCCGGAAGATATGTTGGAAGATGCAATGATTGGATTTTATGAGGGAGCATTTGATTTACTCTTATGCACCACTATTATTGAAAATGGTTTAGATGTGCCCTTGGCCAATACTATTATAATTGATGGAGCAGAGAACTTTGGCTTATCGCAGCTTTATCAAATGCGTGGAAGGGTAGGCCGTTCTTCACGGTTGGCTTATGCCTATTTCGTTTATAAGAGGCAACGAGTTCTTAGCGAAATAGCACAAAAACGCTTGCAGGCTATTCGAGATTTTACAGAGCTGGGAGCAGGGTTTAAAATTGCTATGCGCGATTTAGAAATTCGTGGTGCCGGCAATTTATTAGGCGCAGAGCAACATGGACATATTGCCGGTATTGGTTTTGCTGCTTATTGTAGTTTATTGGAACGAACTATTAATGCTTTAAAAAATGGTGCTGAAGACTCTATGCCAGAGCCTGATCCGGTACTGGAAATTACATTAGATGCCTATATTCCGGATGATTATATAGCTGATCCTCGTTATAAAATGGAGATATATAGACGCTGCAGTGATTTGGAATATGAGGATAGAGAAGACCTATTGGATGAGATAATAGATCGCTTTGGGGAACCGCCGATACAGGTAGTAACTCTTTGGCGTGTAGCTACTTTACGCAGTCTATGCCGTTTGCTTAAAATTAGTGGTATTTCTGTAAAAACAAATGAAGTACGTATTACATTTGGCGAAAAAAGCATAGCAAATCCAGCTGGTGTTATGAATTTAGTAAAAGAATATTCCCCTAACGCTCAGTTCAAAAATGGGACTCATGCTCAACTAATAATTAGAAGCTCTCATTTAGGAAAAGAGCCTTTAGAGTGGTTGGAGAAAGCTTTAATTAATATGTTATAATGGTGTAGGCAATGAGATGAATGTAAGCACAGGGTCTAGAGTAGTTTTAGGCATTTGTTGAAAGGTGGAGTACTAGTTGACCAAAGATAAGTTTTTGCGCGGTGCATTAATATTGACCATAGCAGGACTTATGGTAAAAATCATAGGCTCGGTTAATCGCATCCTTTTATCTAGACTTTTAGGAGGAGAAGGGATAGGTCTTTATCAGATTGCCTATCCAATTTATTTGCTGATGATTTCCATTTCAGCAGCAGGTATTCCTATTGCTATTTCTATTTTAGTTGCTAAAAGAATAGCTAAAAATGATTATTTCGGTGCAGGAAGAGTTTTTCGTATTTCCTTAAGTCTCATGGTAATAACGGGGCTTATTTTTGCTTTGGCACTGTATTTTATTGCAGGATGGTTGATAAATATTAATGTCATTCGAGATCCACGGGCGTATTATGCTCTGGTGGCGTTAACACCGGCAGTGTTTTTTGCTACTATTTTGGCTAGTTTTCGCGGATATTTTCAAGGGTATCAGATGATGACGCCACCGGCAGTATCTCAGATTATAGAACAATTTGTTCGAGTAGTAGTAATGCTTATATTGGCCTATTGGCTATTGCCATATGGCTTGGAATATGCGGCGGCAGGGGCAGCTTTTGGTGCCGTGCCGGGTTCTATTACAGGACTTGTTGTTTTAAGCTATTTTTATCGGAAAGAACATTTGAAATTGCGTGAAAGTAATAAATATCAAGTCCGTATGCCTGAGGAATCAGTCGGTAGTATCGCAAAAAGTTTGATTATGTTAGCTTTGCCGGTTTCTTGTGCCAGTTTGATGTTACCTGTAGTTACAGGTATTGATATGCTTATTGTTCCGGGAAGATTGGAAGCGGCGGGTTTTACGGTAGTACAAGCTACTACTGCCTTTGGGTATTTAGCGGGAATGGCATTACCATTAGTAATGATGGGAACGATTCCCACTATTTCATTAGCGGCTTCGGTAGTTCCGGCGATTTCTGAGGCAAAGGCCTTGGGAAATATGAACGTTGTAAGAGCCAAGGGATTTACGGCAATGAGGTTGTGTTGTATGATAACACTACCGGCAGCAGTGGGTATGTGGGCTTTGGCGCAGCCTATTTCTTTACTGCTTTATGGTACTAGGGCCGCAGCTCCTTCTATAGCTAATTTGTCTCCAACTATTTTTTTCTTGGGAATGCATCAAGTATCCACAGGAATTCTGCAAGGTGTTGGTATGACGATAACGCCTATGATTAATATGTTTATTAGTGCAGCATTGAAGGTTTTTTTGGTATGGCAGTTAACTGCCATACCATCGTGGAATATTATAGGCGCGGCTTGGGCTTCTAACATAAATTTCGCTGTTGCCGCTGGGCTAAACATTTTCTTTTTAGCACGGTATACAAGTTTTCGCTTTCCTGTGCTCCCGCTGATTAAAATAACGATAGCGGCTGGTGTTATGGGTATTTTTGCCCAATTAAGTTATCAATACATGCTGAAAATGCTATATAGCAATATCGTTTGTGCAATTTCAGCAATAGTGCTAGCAGTTATAGTTTATGCAGGAAGCTTATTACTGCTGGGTGGATTTAGTGAAAATGAGTTAGTTAAAATTCCGTTTGTTGGCCAAAAGTTAATAAAAATATTAAAATGGATGAAAGTTTTGAGGCGAAAAGCATGAAAAAAGGGACACTTACCATAGTTGGGTTAGGACCGGGCAAGGTGGGACATATTTCTATGGAAACTTTGTGGGCTATAAAAGCGGCGCAAGAAGTTATTTTGCGTACACAAGTTCATCCAAGTGTGTCTCTGTTTGCTCAAGAGGGAATAAAGTTTGTTACTTGTGATCATTTTTATGAAGAGAACTCTGACTTTGAACATGTTTATGAACAGATTACCGATTATGTATTAAAAGANACCGAAGATAAGGATATTGTTTATGCGGTTCCTGGAAGCCCTTTAGTGGCAGAACGAACAGTAGTGCTCTTAAGGGAAAAAGCCGCTCAAATGGGTATAGCTTTAGCAATTTTACCGGCCATGAGCTTTTTGGATTTAATATATACTAGAGTAGGTATAGATCCAATTGAGGGTTTAAGGGTTATTGATGCTAAAGATGAACAAGCATTAGCAGATGCAGGCAAATATCCACTAATTGTTACGCAAGTCTATAGTAAATTAGTAGCATCGGAATTAAAAATAAGTTTGATGGAAGTTTTGCCGGATGAAACGGAAATATTTTTCTTACGCAATTTAGGTTTAGAAGATGAAGATTTTCTCAGAATACCACTTTTCGAATTGGATCGCCAAGAACATATAGACCATTTGACCACTGTATATATACCTGCCGTAACACAAGCAGGCATTATGGATATAAAACCATTGGATGAAGTAGTAAGGACACTGAGAGCACCGGGAGGATGCCCTTGGGACAGAGAACAGACACATAGCAGTATACGTCAAGGTATGTTAGAAGAAGCTTATGAACTTTTAGAAGCTATTGATGATAAAGACGTTGAAGGTATGCGGGAAGAATTAGGCGATGTGCTTTTACAAGTTGTTTTTCATGCGCGCTTGGCTGAAGAAGCTGGTGTTTTTACTATGCAAAATGTTGTTGATGATATTGTAGCCAAACTTATTCATAGACATCCACATGTTTACGGTACTATAGAAGTGGCAAATACCACAGATGTGTTGAAAAATTGGGAGGCTCTTAAAGCAGAAGAAAAAAAAGATAGAAAACGTGTATTAGACGGTATTGCTAAGGGCTTACCTGCACTAATGCGTGCTTATAAACTCCAATCTAAGGCTGCTAAAGTAGGTTTTGATTGGAATAATAAGGATGATGTGTGGGCAAAAGTACTAGAGGAGTTGGAAGAACTGCAAGAAGCAGTTAAGGAAAATAATATTGCCCATATAGAGTGGGAGCTAGGAGATACAATATTTGCCTTAGCAAATTATGCCAGACATTTGAATCTAGAACCCGAAACCGCGGTGAATGCGGCCAATAATAGGTTTTTTAACCGCTTTAATTATGTAGAAGACAAAATAACCTCTACAGCTAGGACCTGGGCTGATTTCAGCCTATCAGACATGAATAAATTTTGGGAAGATGCAAAAAAAAAGCTGGAAAAAGAATAAAATAAAAAAAAATAAGCAGGAATAATAAAAGTAATAGCGAATAAAACCAAGTAGTGCAAGTGTGCACAAGGTTTGCGCCTTGTGCAAATAAAAATTCAAGGGGGATTTTATCGTGAACAAAAGTGAATTGATTGCAGCGGTAGCTACAAAAGCAGGTTTAACAAAAAAGGATTCTGAAAAAGCAGTAAATGCTTTTATTGATGCTGTTAAAGCAACTGTAGCTAAAAAGAAAAAAGTTCAATTAATCGGTTTCGGTACTTTTGAACATCGTGTTCGTAAAGCTCGTAATGGCAAGAACCCACGTACAGGCGAAACTATTAAAATTGCAAAAGCAACTGTACCTGCTTTTAAAGCTGGTAAAGCATTCAAAGATGCTGTTAATAAAAAATAATGTTTGAAGTTTAGAGCAACTCGATGTTTATACATCGAGTTGTTTTTTATTGTCAACGAGTTGGCATAAATGTTATACTAATAAAAAGAACATNGAAAAAGGCAGGCGTAAAAAATGAGAAAGGGCGAAAAAGCCTTTAAATATTTTAAAATACTTCTATTTTTAATAGTGGCGCTTTTTCTTGTTCGTGTAGCACAGCAGGGATATACTATCTATCAAGTTCATCTGGAAACCTTGAAAACCCAGGAAAAGGTCAAGCAACTAGAAAAAGAGCAAAAAGATTTGGAACAAGAAAAGCAAAATTTGGCTAATTTAAACTATATAGAAAAACTTGCCAGAGAAGAACATAACATGGTGCGCAAAGGAGAAATTCCTTTATTCATTATTGAGGATAAAGATAAAAACACTACTGATGGAGGAAAAAATAAATGATGCGGGTTAGAAATTGTCAGAAAAAACTATTAGGCAAAAACAGTAAAAGCTTGACACTGGGTTAATTGCAAAGGTATAATTAGGGTCGATAAGAACTTAATGTAAGGGGGATATTCTCAATCTATGGCTTTGGAAATTGGCACAGTAGTTGAAGGCGAAGTTACAGGTATTACCAATTTTGGTGCATTTGTGCAATTACCTGAAGGAAAAGTGGGTCTTATACACATTTCGGAAGTATCCAATGTGTACGTTAAAGATGTTCATGATTTTCTCAAAGACAAACAAAAGGTTACTGTCAAAGTTGTTAGTATTGATGAGCGTGGAAAGATAGGCTTGTCTTTAAAAGCATTGATGCCAGCTCCGGAGGTTCCACAAAGACGGCCGATGGAAAGACGTTCNGTATCGTCTGCNCCNAAGGTNGTCCCTATTGCGACTTTCGAGGATAAGTTAACAAGATTTTTAAAAGATAGCGACGACAGATTGTTAGATTTAAAGAGAAATACGGAATCGAAACGCGGTGGTCGTGGTGCCCGTAGAGGAGATTAATTAACTGATAAAAGGCGCTTCCATTGGAGTGCCTTTTTTATTTGAGGTGTAAACGGCGTGCTTTCATTAACAGAAAAACTTCATAAAATGTTAAAAACTTGCGCTGTTTTACGCCCCGGAGTCACTGTGATATCAGCTTGTTCCGGTGGAGCGGATTCATTAACATTAACAGATACGTTGTTTCAATTGAGCAAGGAAATGGGCTTTGTTCTGTGCGTCATGCATGTACAACATCATTTACGCGGTGTAGAAGCGGCAAGTGATGCTCTTTTAGTGGCTGATTTTTGCAATAAGCGCCATCTAATTTATAAGCAAGTGGATGTTGATGTCAAGAAATTAGTTTCCAGCCAAGGTATCTCCGTGGAAGATGCTGCCAGAAAGTTGCGCTACGAAGCTTTAGAAAGCTATAGGCAAGAAGTAAGGGCAGTTGCAATTTTTTTAGCGCATCATAGGGATGATCAAGCGGAAACCGTATTGCTTAATTTATTGCGTGGTGCCGGCGTTCGCGGACTTAGAGGAATGTTACCACATAATGATTTTTTAGTAAGGCCGTTTTTACAGGCTACACGAGAAGACATGGAAGGCTACTGTGCGGAACAAAATATTACTTTTTGTTCTGATAGTACGAATGATAATACTGAGTATAAAAGGAATTGGGTTCGTAAGGAGCTTTTGCCGTTATTAGAACATATAAACCCACAAATAAAAAAAAGCTTGAGCCAGGTTGCAACATTGGCGGCAATGGATGAAGAATATTTGGAAATGCAAGCTAGAAAATATCTCACGAACTATGGTGTGAAAATAGGTTCAGCATATGAACTAGAGGTTGGCAAAGAGTTCTTGCAATTACATTTGGCTCTACAAACGCGAATCGTTAGATTGATGGCATCAGAAATAAATGCGGGTGAATTTAACTATGAACATGTAAAGGCTGTTGTAGCACTTGTGGCTAAGGGTACAAGTGGTAAATCTTTAAATCTACCGGGATCAAGGGCTCTTTATGCTAAAAAAAAGTTGCGAGTGGAAATTAATACCACTGTGCGAAATAGCAAAAATTTAAAACCACTAAAGGAGAAGTTGGAACATGAATAAGAATATTAAGAGAATTCTAATTGAGGAGGAGCCATTAAAAAAACGTATTAAGGAAATGGGTGCAGAAATAACCCGGGATTACGCCGGTAAGGACTTATTAGTTATAGGAATTCTCAAAGGTGTGGCTTATTTTATGACAGAACTTACACAAGCTATTGATTTGCCAACACAAATAGACTTTATAAGGGTATCTTCTTATGGACATGGTACAAATAGCAGCGGGGAAGTAAAAATATCTTTTGATACTACGAAGAATATTAGTGGAAAAGATGTTCTGCTTTTGGATGATATCGTAGATACCGGCTTGACTTTGCAGGCTGTAAAAGAGCTTTTCCTTGAACGTAATGTTAAATCAATAAAAATTGCCACAATGTTAGATAAAAAGGAGCGACGTTTGGTAAAAATGCTTCCTGACTATAGTGGATTTATTATTCCGGATGAATTTGTGGTGGGCTTTGGCTTGGACTATAATGAAGACTACCGTACACTTCCTTATGTGGGAATTTTGAAACAGGAAGTTTATGGAGACTAAAAAGCTCACTTGTGTAATTTTATTGTTTGGTGTAGTATTATAAGGTAATAAAATGTAAATAGAAGGAGTTATACAGTGAGCAAATTTTTTAGAAATGTAAGTTTTTATTTGCTGATTATCGTCGTTGCTATTTGGATTATAGATTATTATTCGGCGACTACGGTTCCAAAAACCGACATCACCTATACGAATTTTATGAAACAAGTTCAGCAAGATGATGTTAAATCGGTGACTATTGTTGATAATGTTATAACGGGTAAATTAAAATCCGGCGCAGATTTTTCTACAATTACGCCTAATGATCCTAAGTTGATTGATACATTGCGTGCTCGTGATGTAGAAATAAGAGCGGAATTACCCCCACAACCACCTTGGTGGACAACCTTGCTTTCTTCATTGTTGCCCATGCTTTTGATTGTTGGTTTATGGTTCCTGTTAATGAATCAAAGCCAGGGCGGCGGAAGCCGTGTAATGTCATTTGGCAAGAGTCGTGCTAAAATGTACGGAGATGAAAAAGTTAAGATATCTTTCAAAGACGTTGCTGGCGCTGATGAAGCTAAGCAAGAACTGGAAGAAGTCGTAGAATTTTTAAAATCACCCAAAAAATTTAATGACCTTGGGGCACGTATTCCTAAAGGTGTCTTGCTCTTTGGACCTCCCGGTACAGGTAAAACCTTGTTAGCTAAAGCTGTAGCAGGTGAAGCTGGCGTACCTTTTTTCAGCATCAGTGGTTCGGACTTCGTTGAAATGTTTGTTGGTGTAGGTGCTTCACGTGTGCGTGATTTGTTTGAGCAAGCAAAGAAAAATGCTCCTTGTATTGTATTCATCGACGAAATAGATGCAGTAGGACGCCAAAGAGGTGCAGGTCTTGGCGGTGGACATGATGAACGCGAGCAGACTCTGAATCAATTGTTGGTAGAGATGGATGGGTTTGGTGCAAATGAAGGAATTATTATGATAGCGGCTACTAACCGTCCTGATATTTTGGATCCGGCATTGTTAAGACCAGGCCGTTTTGACAGGCAGATTGTAGTTGACCGTCCTGATATCAAAGGCCGTCAAGAAATATTAAAAGTACATGTTAAGGGAAAACCAGTTGATAAAGATGTAGATTTGGGCGTTTTAGCCCGTCGTACGCCTGGATTTACCGGTGCTGATTTAAGTAACTTGGTAAACGAAGGGGCACTTTTAGCTGCACGCCGTGATAAAAAGACAATTACTATGAATGAAATGGAAGAGGCTGCAGAACGGGTTATGATGGGTCCTGAGCGTAAGAGTAGAGTCATTAGTGATAACGAAAAGAAATTGACTGCTTATCACGAAGGTGGACATACTTTGGTTGGGATGTTATTAGACCATACAGATCCTGTACATAAGGTAACAATTATTCCCCGTGGCAGAGCAGGCGGTTATACTCTGAGCTTACCTAAGGAAGATCGTTATTATGCAACCAGAAGTGAATTGTTAGACGAATTGAAGTTACTTCTGGGTGGTCGTGTAGCTGAGTCCTTAGTGTTGCATGAGATTTCCAGCGGTGCCAGTAATGATTTACAGCGTGCCACAGAGTTAGCACGTCAAATGATTTGTGAATATGGTATGAGCGAAACATTAGGCGCCGTAACCTTTGGACACAGGCAAGAACAAGTTTTCTTGGGCCGGGATATTGGCAAAGAAAATAACTATAGTGAAGAAGTTGCAGCTCAAATCGATAATGAAATTCGTAAGTTTATCACTGAAGCCTATGATGGCACAGTTAAGCTGCTAACAGATAATCTAGATAAGTTACATTTAATTGCGGAAGCTTTGATTGAGCGCGAGACCCTGGAAGGTTCCGAAGTAAAGCAATTAATGGAATACGGCAAGATATTGCCGAAGGAAGAGCATAAGCAAGATCCTCCAAAACCAGGAACGCCGGCACCGATTGGTCCTGTTCCTGTGTCAGAGCAAGAACAAAATGAAGTTTTGAAGCCAGTGACTGAACCTGTACCTACTGCTCAATAAATGTTTTAGTCATAAATTTTAAGGACATACCTTTCGAGGTGTGTCCTTTTTGTATATTGAAAACCACGCGATAGTCGCGTGGTTCTAAAGAGCTTTAGCGGTGAGGAAAATAAAAAACTCCTAATGTGTTAATATAAAAGCGTGACCTGCCAGTTACGCATAATAACACATTAGGAGGACATTAAGATGAGTACTCAAAGTAATGTCACGAATAGTTTAGCACATACAAAATGGAATTGTAAATATCACATAGTTTTCGCCCCGAAATACAGAAGGAGAGTATTCTATTCCGAAAAGCGTGACGCAATAAGAAATATTCTAAGACAATTGTGCCAGTGGAAGGGAGTGGAAATAATGGAAGGAGAAGTATGTCCGGACCATATACATCTGCTGCTGAGCATACCGCCTAAGATTAGCATATCGGGATTTATGGGCTACCTAAAGGGCAAAAGTAGCCTAATGATATTCCAAAAGTTTGGGAACATGAAATTTGCATATAGAAACAGAGAATTCTGGTGCAAAGGGTACTATGTCGATACAGTTGGCAAAAATACAGCGGCGATAAAAAATTATATAGCTAACCAACTGAAAGTAGATAAAGAAAGCGACCAATTGAGCATCTTCGATCCCAAAGACCCGTTCACGGGTAGCAAGTAGCACCATGCACGGCTGGCAGGCCAATAAATCGCACACTTGTGTGCTGCCTGAAGTATTAGGGCTATGCCCGAAAAGGAAAAACCACCCGCTATGCGGGTGGATGATTATTCAAAAACGTTTTTTTAAAGTTTTGAGTTAAATTTAGGTTGTTCCGGCTAATGTATCGTTTAATTAAGTATCCGTTTTCGGTTTTAATCCCGTTTCTTAAAAATTATTTTCGTCGCGACATCTTCCCAATGAACAATTTGAAGGGATGTTTTCCGGTCCTTTGTTGTTGCTTGGGTTGTTATTTTGGAGGACATCCGAGGGTTTTCGTAGGGTGTCGGTGGGTGGAAGGGAACCAACTTTGCCATTTGGGTTCGTAGGGTTTTATTAGGTCCCATTATTATGATTAGCCGGGGGTAAATCCAGGGGTTCATTCTTGGGCGATTCCCCGTATTTGTCCAATTGTCCAACACTTACCATACACCCATGCCCAGCATGATTCCATATTGATATATTTCTTGATTATTAAATGATTTCGGTCATTTTTAAGGACTGTTCTCGTAGAGAGAATAAAAAGTAATAAGCATTAAAATGGGGAAAAACGAAATCCGTCCTGCTTACCCTATGTAGAGGGCGGATGATGAAAAAGTTAAATGGGCCGGCAACGGAGACCCAGAAATGATATTCGTTGGGTAAGAGTAGTTATAGTTATCCGACGAAGGGCATATCCAGTATAGTCCACGTTATTGGAAGTGAAGAAACGGTTATCCACCATCTTATAACGGCGGTATTAAATTCTTATCCTCGTTTTTGGGAGCCTGTTTTGTTAAAGTATTTCCCAGAAGATTTAAAAAATTATGACGGCGATTATTAAGATGTGCTAACTAAAGAAAGAAATGAATGCCAGACGGTTCCCTATACCGTCTTAGGAGCCATTGAGTCGGCCGGTGAAAGCTGGGATCCGTGCCTTTATAAATAAAGGGCTATGGTTAATTTGTTATACTTAAATAATACGGGTTTGAGTCGTGGAGTTTAAAGGCAATTTTAAGGTTTGAATTTGAAAGAATGGAAGGTCGTTTTATAGTAATCCGGTAAATTACCGTCGAAAATTGGAATCGTATTAGTAATTAACTCGATTTGATGTCGTTGACGTCGATTCTCCTCACCGTGGCAATCTACGAAGTAGTCCGTATTTACCGCCAAAATTTTAATGGCTTTTTGGTATTAGGTAGTGGCCGACCCGATTTGGTGGGTGCACTATTAGCAGGAAAAGGAGGCTAAGACAAGAAGGCGTTGTGTTTGTTTGCGGGGTAATCGTGTAGGACGTAAACGGTTTCCAAAAACCGGGTAAAGTAAGCTAACCTGCATTTGTCTAAGTCATATGGAATGGACATGCCGGGGGTTGGTAAAACAGAAAATTAAAACTTTATTAAAGGGCGACCGGTCGTAATAATAGTCCCTGGTGACCATTCGTGTATCCGGAAAAATCCCCATTTCGAAGATAATTCCCCCGTATTGGAAGAAAAAAATCCTGAACTCTATACAAAGGTTTAACGTCAGATCTTTAAAAAATTAACCATCTATATTCGAAAGAGGACTCTTTGTCCGAGAACCCCGATACTAAGAGTTTTCATTAAGATTATAAAAACAATGCGGGTGTTATTGTCCGAGGAAAATTTGCAATAGGTTTTCATATAGGTGGTCCAATTGGTATCCAGTTATTTTTAGATCGTTATTAGGAGGTGGGCGNTTGCTAGAATTTTTATTGACCTATGGTTAACCTGGTGATATACTTTGGATAACGTTAAAAGGAGCTGTTATTGTGCGTACAAAAATATTAGATATTTTGAGAATCAATAGCCCAGAGCCTGTTTCAGGAGAAGCTTTATCTACGCAATTAAAAATTTCTAGAACTGCAATTTGGAAACATATCCAAGTCCTAAAAAAAGAAGGTTATGCTATAGAAGCTTTACCTAAAAAAGGCTATGTGCTTACCAGTGTCCCTGATAAAATGCTGCCAGCGGAAATTATTTCAAAATTAAAGACAAAATGGTTGGGGCGTCAGGTAAGGTATACTGAATCTGTTACGTCAACGAATGAAATGGGCAAAACTTTGGCAAATGCAGGATGTGCTAATGGNGTTGTTTGTGTTGCGGAAGAACAAATCGGAGGAAAAGGACGATTATCACGTGGTTGGTTTAGCCCAGCCGGTGATGGATTATGGTTTTCGGTAATTTTAAAACCGCCATTTATGCCTGATGAAGCATCTAAGTGCACTCTCTTAGCTGCAGTTGCTGTAGTTAGCTCAATTAATGATTATGCTAAGGTAAAGGCTGCCATTAAATGGCCTAATGATATTTTGCTGGAAGGTAAGAAGTTAGTTGGAATTTTAACGGAAATGAGTGCTGAGTTTGGGCATATAAATTATATTGTTATTGGTATCGGGATAAATATTTCCGTGCCTAGGTCGAAAGTGCCGGCTGAGTTACGAGATTCTGCCATATCCCTTGCAGACGTAAGTAAAGAAAAAATCAATCGTGTAGAATTATTAGCGGCAGTATTAAAAAATTTAGAAGACCTTTATGAAATTGTTTTGTCCGAGGGTTTTGCTCCTATTCTTAAATTATGGCGGCAATATTCTACCACTATTGGCAAAGAAGTGAAGGTTATTGCACCTGATATGACCTATACGGGAACAGCTATTGATATTGATGAGAATGGGTTGCTTATAGTAGACAGAGGCAACGGCGTAATTGAAAAAGTAGTAGCGGGAGATGTATCCATTCGTCCTGCTAAAGCAAAAAGGGGTAAATACGAATAATGAAAATAAGAGAGATGCTCTTGTCAGGAATTTTTACTGCTTTAGTAATTATTAGTTCTTATATAGTTATACCTATAGGACCTGTACCACATACATTACAACCTTTAATTGTTATGCTTAGCGGGTTCTTATTGGGACCTAAATGGGGGCCGATTAGTATTATTACCTGGATTATTTTGGGATGCTTGGGTTTACCGGTTTTCAACCAAGGGCAGGCTGGTGCTGTGATGCTTTTGGGGCCTACAGGAGGTTTTATTGTTGGGTTCGTTGTTTGTTCCTGGCTTGTAGGGAAGTTTACAAGTAACGATTTACAGGCTGCTTTTATTAAAAACTTTGCCTATTTGGCTTTTGCTATGATAATTTGCTATGTAATCGGCCTTGTTGGATTTAAATTGAGTTTTGAATATTTTTTGCAAAAACCTATGTCTTGGGAAAAATCTATGCTTTTATCTATTGCACCTTTTCTACCTTTTGATATAATAAAGGCAGCAATTGCTGCGTATGTAGGAGCGAAAGTGCGTAAAGCATTATTAGCGGCAGGTCTGTTTAGCGCAGCAAAGGGCTAATAGAAACCACCCGTAGGGAGGAAATTAGATGTTATTAGTAATTGATGTAGGCAATACCAATGTAGTAGCAGGTGTCTATGAAGGCGAGGAGCTTTTAGTNCATTGGCGCTTTTCCAGTGATAGATCCAAGACTGCAGATGAATATGGTATCTTGTTAAGTAGCATGTTTGCTTATACTCATGTGGATATGACAAAGGTAAGCGCTATTATTATTTCTACAGTTGTTCCGCCACTTTTAGTGCCATTGTGCAATATGTGTAAACGTTATTTTGATATAAACCCGGTAGTAGTTGGCGTCGGTATCAAAACAGGTTTGGTTTTACGTTATGACAATCCTAGAGAAATTGGTGCTGATCGTATTGTTAACGCAGTGGCTGCGCACACAAAATATAAGGATAAAGGCAATTTGATTATTATAGATTTTGGTACGGCGACAACTTTCTGTGCTTTGCTTCCCGATGGAGAGTACTTAGGGGGGGCAATCGCTCCGGGCATTGGAATTTCCACAGAGGCTTTGTTTCAAAAAGCTGCTAAATTACCTAGAATTGAGTTAAAAAAGCCTAATAAAGTTATCTGTAGAAATACAGTAAAAGCTATGCAGTCAGGTGTTATTTTTGGATTTGTTGGTCAAATGGATGGTATTGTTGCCCGCATGAAAGAAGAGCTGGGAGGTCAAGCTTTTGTAATTGCTACAGGTGGTTTTGCTAACACAATGGCTGCCGAATCTGAGCATGTAGATGTAGTAGAATCATTCTTGACTTTAGATGGTTTACGAATTTTGTACGAGCATAATAAAAAATAAAAAAACAGACTCGCTACGGCGAGTCTGTTTTTAGGAGAAACGATGTATGCAAATAGGCAATATTAAACTAGATATCCCTTTGGCTTTGGCTCCTATGGCGGGAATTACAGATTTGCCCTATCGCATTATTTGCCGTGAACAGGGATGTGGGCTCACTATTTCAGAAATGGTCAGCGCAAAAGGGTTATTATATAAAAATATAAAAACCTTTACTATGCTGCGTATTGCCGATAGTGAACGACCGACGGCTATTCAACTTTTTGGCAGCAGTCCGGCTGATTTGGCACAAGCGGCAAAAATAGTTGAGGATTCAGGTGCTGACATGGTAGATTTTAACATGGGATGTCCTGTGCAAAAAATAGTAGCCAATGGTGAAGGTTCTGCCCTTATGAAAACACCGCAGCTAGCTTATGAAATTTTAGCTGCTATGGTAGACGCCGTGCATATTCCCATAACAGTTAAATTTCGTGCAGGTTGGGATGAACAGCATTTGAATGCTCCTGAAATTGCAGTTTTGGCTGAAAAAGCAGGTGTGTCTGCAGTAGCTGTACATGGCCGCACAAGAGAGCAATTTTACAGTGGAAACGCTGATTGGGATATTATTAAACAAGTAAAGCAAGCTGTTAAAATACCGGTATTCGGTAATGGCGATATTAGAAACGCCGGGGATGGACTGAGAATGCTGCAAGAAACAAAATGTGACGGTATTATGATCGGCAGAGGGGCTGACTGCAATCCTTGGATTTTTGCTGAGTTAAGGGCTGCAATATTGGGCAAGGATTTGCCGTTGGGAGTAGATATTCCAACTCGTTTTGCCATGATTCAGAGGCATTTGCAGGATTTAATAGAATTTAAGGGTGAAATAATAGCGCTAAAGGAAATGCGTCGCCATGTGAATATGTATCTTAAAGGTTTGCCCAAGGCAGCTGCTTTTAGAGTCAAATTTAATAAAATGGAGACTTATAAAGATTTTGCAGTCCTTTTGGCGGAGTATAAGCAACAACTGATAGCCGAAGAACATTAAAGAAAGTTATTTTCACAATAAACACAGAAAAATGTTCAATAATTTACAGAAACTATATTGAGAAAGCAATAAGCTTGTGGTAGAATATGGTGTGCACATAATGTGCACACCATATTTTTTAAGGAGCGTTGCTCGTATGAAGCTTATACGCATTGGCGAAAAACTTATAAATAGAAATAAAATAGAGCAAAAGATAGATTCTATGCTGGACATGCGGGTGCAGGGCTTCTCGCAAACAGAGGTTGCGAAAGTTTATGCGACCGATAGGGCTTTTGTTTCGCGTTTGGAAAGTTTGGGAGAAATTCGTAAGGGTGGCAAGGTAGCAATAGTTGCGTTTCCCATTAGTAATGCAGAAGAAATTTTGCAGTTAGCAAACAAGGAAGGCATAGATTTTTCCGTTCTCTTCAGCGAGACAGAGCGATGGGAATTTGTGAGAAGCAGGACAGGGGCGCAGCTCCTCAATGATGTAATGGCAATAGTCGCAAAATTGCGCGAAAACGATGTGGTTATAGTGGCTGCTTCTGATATGAGAATTCGTAGTGCTGAAGCCTTGTTGGACAAACAGGTAGTTGGTATTTCAATCGGTGAGTCACCTATTGAAGAAGATAAGTATTTGGATCCACAACTTATAGCTGATGTCATGCAGAGTATAAAGGGGCTAGGCTAATATGAAACAGGTATTGAGTATTAGTTTGGGCTCCAGCAGCAGGAATGCTTCTATGAATGTTGAAATTGGTGGACAATTGGTACATGTAGAACGGATCGGCACAGATGGCAATAAGGAAAAAGCCAAGGCTCTTTTTTCTAAGTATGATGGTGAAGTTGATGCTTTTGGTTTAGGCGGAACAGATCTTTACATTTTTGCTGGGGAGAAACCTTATGTATTTGGGGATAGTGCAAGACTAATTGCCAGCGTCAAAAAAACACCGGTTTTGGATGGGAGTGGACTAAAACGCTCACTGGAACCCTACTTAATAGAGCAATTAGCCACAAAAGGAATTGTTGATTTTGCAGATAAGCAGGTTTTACATATGTGCGGTGTAGATCGCATGGCTCTTGGACAAGCACTTGTTAAAGCAGGAGCCAAAGTTACTTTTGGTGATTTAATCTATGGACTGGGCATTAATTATCCCATTAAATCATTGCATAGGTTGAGCTTTTTGGCTGGGTTAGTTGTTCCTATTATCACTAAACTGCCTATAGATTGGTTTTATCCAACCGGTGATGGACAAATAAAAAGAGTAGTATGTCATCCTGAGTATTTCTTTCAGAATGATATTATTGCGGGAGACTTTCACTTTATTAGGCGTTTTATGCCGGATAAGTTGCCGGGTAAAGTAATAATAACAAATACGGTTACCCTAGAAGATAGAAAGCTTTTAAAAGCTGCCGGTATTAGGTGTTTGATTACAGTTACACCGAATTTTCAAGGCCGCAGTTTTGGAACAAATGTGCTTGAAGCAATTTTAGTAGCTTTAAATGGAAGCAATGCACCTTTGGAGGGCGCTACATATAAAAGATTGTTGCAACAATATGATATTAGACCTGGAATTGAGTATTTATAGACAAAGGAGTCTGTCTGATGGAAAAGTTTGCTTTTATTTTACACCCACTAGTGGTTGATGATTTTGCTAGAAAGTTTCCGATTTTACGTTATGTGCCTGATAGTTTTATTGAAGGTGCTATGAAACATGTTGGTCCCATTAAGGTTTCACATATTACAGGTGTAACGTCACCTTATGCAGAAGCAGAAGGTTGGTTTATAGCTTGTCCTTTAACAGCCAAACAAATGATTACATTGCCTGAAGAATATGTTACTGATAAAATAATTGAGGCAGGTAAATTAGGCCAAGAGCTAGGAGCAAAAATAGTTGGATTAGGGGCTTTCACCTCTATTGTGGGAGATGCAGGAATTAGCATTGCTAAAAAGTTGGATATTGCAGTGACTAGCGGCAATAGCTATACGGTTGCCACAGCATTGCAGGGAACAGAAGAAGCAATGAAATGTCTGGGACGCAATCTTGCAGACGCCGATGTTACAATTGTTGGAGCGACAGGTTCTATTGGTGCTGCTTGCGCTAAAATATTATCGGGGAAAGTTAGGCATATGACTTTGGTGGCTCGGCATAAGGCACCATTGGAGGAATTGGCACAGGAACTTGTAACTTATGTAAGGGAAGGTGTAGAAGTTTCTTCTGATATTAAATCCAGTTTAAAAAATGCTGATGTGGTTCTCACTGTAACAAGCGCGGTTGATTGCTTGATTGAACCGGGAGATTTAAAATCAGGTGCAGTGGTTTGCGATGTAGCAAGGCCTAGGAATGTTTCCAAGGCCGTTAGCGCCAGTCGCAAGGATGTGCTTGTTATTGAAGGCGGCGTTATCCGTGTTCCGGGCAACGTAAACTTTGGGTTTAATTTCGGATTTCCACCTAGAACTTCCTACGCTTGTATGGCAGAGACAATGCTATTAGCCTTGGAGGGACGCTACGAGAATTTTACTTTAGGTAGAAATATTACCATTGAACAAATCGAAACGATTTCTGCATTGGCGGACAAACATAACTTTACTTTAGCTGGGTTTAGAAATTTTGAAAGGCCGGTAACAGAAGAAGAGATAGCCAATGTTAGACGCGTGTGGGCACAAAAACTTATCATGGGTCAAGCTTAGGTTGACAAGGCACTAACAAAAAACTATAATTTAGAGAATATAGACGATTTTTTTGTAAAGGAGTTAATATAATGAGCGAACAGGAAACAATCTTAACCGTTGAAGGGTTAAAAAAATTAGAAGATGAGTTAGAGAACCTTCGCGCTGTCAAACGTCACGAGGTTGCAGAGCGGTTGAAAGTGGCTATATCTTATGGTGATATCAGCGAAAACTCTGAATATGATGACGCCAAAAATGAACAAGCTTTTGTTGAAGGACGTGTTATTGAATTAGAAAAAATGATTCGTAATGCGCAAGTTATTAAGAGCTCGTCTATCAGCAAAGACGTTGTTTCTTTGGGGTGCAAGGTTACCGTAGAAGACATGGAAACAAAGGAAAAAATGGAGTATACGGTCGTTGGTACGACAGAAGCAGATCCTTTTGAGGCTCGAATTTCTAATGAATCCCCTGTAGGCAGGGCTATCTTAGGTGAGAAAGTTGGCAAGAAGGTACAAGTTTCAACTCCTATTGGTGAGCTCAGTTACAAAATATTAGAAATAAACAAACCTGTTTCCACTAGAAAAAGAAAAGCCAAGGAGTGAAATTAATGTCTGAAGAAACACAAAAGCCTCAAGCAGAGGAAAAAGAACCCCTTACGGAAATAGAAATTAACGAACAGCGACAAGTTCGTATAGATAAGATGCATAAAATGGTCGAGGCAGGGTTTAAGCCTTTTGGGCATAAGTTTGTGTGGACACATCACGCAAAAGACGTGGATGAGCAGCTAGAAGCTCTAGAAGCTGGTGAAGTTGAAGTTAAACTTGCTGGACGTGTCATGGCTATAAGAGGACATGGAAAAACTGCCTTTCTTGACTTGATGGATAAAACCGGGAAAATTCAAATTTACGTTCGTAAAGACGTTTTAGGTGAAGAAAATTATGCGCTAATTAAAATGATGGATATTGGTGACATTGTTGGCGTTACAGGCACGGCATTCCGTACGCATATGGGAGAGATATCTATTCGTGCTACTGGTTTAGATGTTTTGTCTAAGTCTTTGCGTCCTTTACCGGAAAAATGGCATGGTTTAAAAGATGTGGAGATGCGTTATCGTCAACGCTACATTGACCTGATTGTAAATCCGGAAGTACGGCAAACATTCATGCGTCGCAGCCAGATTATAAAAAGCGTACGCGAGATTTTGGATAGTCAGGATTTTCTGGAAGTAGAAACACCTATCATGCATGGTATAGCAGGTGGTGCGGCAGCGCGTCCGTTTGTTACTTACCATAATGCTTTAGACATGGAACTTTATTTGCGTATTGCCCCTGAGCTTTACTTGAAACGCTTAATTGTCGGTGGACTGGAGCGCGTTTATGAATTGGGACGTGTATTCCGCAACGAGGGAATTGATATTAAACATAACCCTGAGTTTACTATGGTGGAGATTTATCAGGCCTATGCCGATTTCAATGACTTAATGGCACTTACGGAAACAATAGTTTCACAAACAGCACAAAAAGTTTTGGGAACAATGAAAATTACTTATGATGGGACTGAGATTGATTTAACTCCGTCTTGGCCACGTTTAACAATGATAGAAGCTGTTGCTAAATATACCGGTGTAGATTTTACAAATGTTACTGATTTGGCCGAAGCACGCAAGATGGCAGATAGCATTAACGTTCCTTATGAACAAACTTTTGGCGTGGGCAAGATTATTAATGCATGCTTTGATGAGCATGTAGAGGATAAGCTTATTCAGCCTACATTTATTACCGGACATCCTAAGGAGATATCTCCTTTAGCTAAGAGTAGTGAAGCTAATCCTGAGATTACTGACCGCTTTGAAGGATATGTTTTCGGCCGCGAACTTTGTAATGGTTTTACTGAGCTTAATGATCCTATTGATCAAAAGGAACGCTTCCTGAAACAAGTAGAAGAGCGAAATAATGGTGATGAAGAAGCCAATATGATGGATGAGGACTTTGTTACCGCTTTAGAGTATGGCTTGCCGCCAACAGGTGGACTAGGAATAGGAATCGACAGATTGGTTATGTTTTTAACTGATAGTGATTCTATTCGTGATGTTTTGCTTTTTCCGCATATGCGTCAAAAGTAGCAGAAACATAGACTCCGCAACGATTATATCGCTGCGGAGTTTTTATTTTGCATTACCTAGTTTTGCTATGGGTACACGAAAAAAATAATTAATATAATTTTGAATATTTGTAAAAAAGCTAGAAAACCGGAGCTTTAATACTAAAATCACTATTTACAGATAAAAGTCCTTTCTGAATAACGAAAAAAGTCCTTGCCAAGAGCTTGGCGCTATGGTATTATATAAAAGTTCTCAAAAGGACAAGGTACACAGCAAAGAAAAAAATATTAATTTTTTTCAAAAAAGTGTTGAAAAAGTTACACTAATGTGGTATCATTAAGAAGTTGTCACTGAGACAACGTAAGAACCTTGAAAACTGAATATTAACAATAAACGAATGTGCGGGTCGAGTCGCTTAACGACGGCTTGACCGAGTCAATTGATTCGAGTAAACGAATACAAAAAATCAAAAAAGCAAGTCAGTATTTTAAAAGAGCCTTATCAAGGTTCTTCAAAATAAAATTATTTTGGAGAGTTTGATCCTGGCTCAGGACGAACGCTGGCGGCGTGCTTAACACATGCAAGTCGAACGGAGAATTTATTTCGGTAAATTCTTAGTGGCGAACGGGTGAGTAACGCGTAGGCAACCTGCCCTTTGGATGGGGACAACATTCCGAAAGGAGTGCTAATACCGAATGTGATCCATTTCTCGCATGAGAGATGGATGAAAGATGGCCTCTATTTATAAGCTATCGCCAAAGGATGGGCCTGCGTCTGATTAGTTAGTTGGTGGGGTAACGGCTCACCAAGACGATGATCAGTAGCCGGTCTGAGAGGATGAACGGCCACATTGGGACTGAGACACGGCCCAAACTCCTACGGGAGGCAGCAGTGGGGAATCTTCCGCAATGGACGAAAGTCTGACGGAGCAACGCCGCGTGAGTGATGAAGGTTTTCGGACTGTAAAACTCTGTTGTCAGGGACGAAGGTGCGATCTGCGAATAGTTGATCGTATTGACGGTACCTGACGAGGAAGCCACGGCTAACTACGTGCCAGCAGCCGCGGTAATACGTAGGTGGCAAGCGTTGTCCGGAATTATTGGGCGTAAAGAGCATGTAGGTGGGCTTTTAAGTCCGATGTGAAAATGCGGGGCTCAACCCCGTATGGCATTGGATACTGGAAGTCTTGAGTGCAGGAGAGGAAAGGGGAATTCCCAGTGTAGCGGTGAAATGCGTAGATATTGGGAGGAACACCAGTGGCGAAGGCGCCTTTCTGGACTGTGTCTGACACTGAGATGCGAAAGCTAGGGTAGCAAACGGGATTAGATACCCCGGTAGTCCTAGCCGTAAACGATGGGTACTAGGTGTAGGGGGTATCGACCCCCCCTGTGCCGGAGTTAACGCAATAAGTACCCCGCCTGGGGACTACGGTCGCAAGACTGAAACTCAAAGGAATTGACGGGGGCCCGCACAAGCGGTGGAGTATGTGGTTTAATTCGACGCAACGCGAAGAACCTTACCAAGGCTTGACATTGAGTGAAAGATGCTAGAGATAGNNTCCTNTCCTTCGGGANACACGAAAACAGGTGGTGCATGGCTGTCGTCAGCTCGTGTCGTGAGATGTTGGGTTAAGTCCCGCAACGAGCGCAACCCCTATCCTATGTTACCAGCGGATTATGCCGGGGACTCATGGGAGACTGCCAGGGATAACCTGGAGGAAGGCGGGGATGACGTCAAGTCATCATGCCCCTTATGTCTTGGGCTACACACGTACTACAATGGTCGGCAACAAAGGGCAGCGAAGCCGCGAGGCAGAGCAAATCCCATAAACCCGACCTCAGTTCGGATCGCAGGCTGCAACTCGCCTGCGTGAAGTTGGAATCGCTAGTAATCGCAGGTCAGCATACTGCGGTGAATACGTTCCCGGGCCTTGTACACACCGCCCGTCACACCACGAAAGTTGGTAACACCCGAAGCCGGTGAGATAACCTTTTTAAGGAGTCAGCTGTCTAAGGTGGGGCCGATGATTGGGGTGAAGTCGTAACAAGGTAGCCGTATCGAGAANGTGCGGCTGGATCACCTCCTTTCTATGGAGAACTTACGATGACTACGGTCATTGTACAAACTCTGTTGTCGACGCACATTCGTTTAGTTAATATTTAGTTTTTAGGGTTTTTGCCCTAAATATGGGACTTCGGTTCTGTATTATTATGTATGAACCTTGAAAACTTCATAGAAGAGACAAAAAAAGTCCAACGTTTGTGATGAAATGTTGGCAAACCTCTGAATCTAGAATGCAAATTTTAGCAAAGAGTTAACGAGAAGTAATATCTAGGAACGTTTAAGTTCTTGGAGCTGGACAAAATAAGTCAAGCTACTAAGGGCATACGGCGGATGCCTAGGCACTAAGAGCCGATGAAGGACGCGGTAAGCTGCGAAAAGCCACGGGGAACTGCAAGCAAGTATTGATCCGTGGATATCCGAATGGGGAAACCCACCAACCGTTATGGGTTGGTACCCGCAAGGGGGGGAACCTGGGGAACTGAAACATCTAAGTACCCGGAGGAGAAGAAATCAAACGAGATGCCCATAGTAGCGGCGAGCGAAGTGGGCAGAGCCTAAACCGGAGACCTTCGGGTCACCGGGGTTACGGACCGATATAATCAACGCCAGGCCTAGTCGAATTACCTGGAAAGGTAAGCAATACAGGGTAAAAGCCCCGTAGATGAAAGGCAGAGCAATGAGTTCGGTATCCAGAGTACCACGAAGCACGAGAAATTTTGTGGGAAGTCGGGGGGACCACCCTCCAAGGCTAAAAACTACTTAGTGACCGATAGCGCATAGTACCGTGAGGGAAAGGTGAAAAGTACCGCGGGAGCGGAGTGAAATAGTACCTGAAACCGTATGTCTACAAGCAGTCGGAGCGAAAGCGACGGCGTGCCTATTGAAGAATGAGCCAACGAGTTACGGGCACTAGCGAGGTTAAGCGGAAAACGCGGAGCCGCAGCGAAAGCGAGTCTGAAAAGGGCGATAGTTAGTGTTCGTAGACCCGAAACTGCAGTGATCTACCCATGATCAGGTTGAAGCGCAGGTAAAATTGCGTGGAGGACCGAACCGGTGAATGTTGAAAAATTCTCGGATGAATTGTGGGTAGCGGTGAAATTCCAATCGAACGCAGAGATAGCTGGTTCTCCTCGAAATAGCTTTAGGGCTAGCCTCAAGCAGTAAGTATAGGCGGTAGAGCACTGATCGGGCTAGGGACCGTAAAGGTTACCGAACCCTGTCAAACTCCGAATGGTTATACTGTAGAGCTTGGGAGTCAGACTACGAGAGATAAGTTCCGTGGTCAAAAGGGAAACAGCCCAGACCATCAGCTAAGGTCCCCAATGTCATACTAAGTGGAGAAGGATGTGGGGTTTCATAAACAACCAGGATGTTGGCTCAGAAGCAGCCACCATTTAAAGAGTGCGTAATAGCTCACTGGTCGAGAGACCCTGCGCCGAAGATTCCCGGGGCTAAAGTATGAAACCGAAGCTATGGATACATGTATTAATACATGTGTGGTAGAGGAGCGTTCCCATCGGGTTGAAGTCGTTCTGTAAGGAACGGTGGACTGGTGGGAAGTGAGAATGTTGGCATGAGTAGCGAAAAGAAAGGTGAGAATCCTTTCCACCGAAAGCATAAGGATTCCTGAGCAACGCTCGTCGTCTCAGGGTAAGTCGGGGCCTAATCCGAGGCAATAAGCGTAGGAGATGGACAGCTGGTTGATATTCCAGCACCGGTCAAGTTTGTTTGAGCAATGGAGTGACGCAGAAGGGCAGGCAGAGCGCGAGATTGGTTGTTCGCGTGCAAGCATGTAGGGTGATGTGTAGGCAAATCCGCACATCGAACGCCTGAGGTGTGACGCGGAGGGAACTTGTTCCCGAAGCTGCTGACCCCACGCTGCCGAGAAAAGCTTCTAGTTAGAACTTAACCGCCCGTACCGTAAACCGACACAGGTATGCGGGGAGAGAATCCTAAGGTGCGCGGGAGAACCCTCGTTAAGGAACTCGGCAAAATGTACCCGTAACTTCGGGATAAGGGTAGCCATCTTGGTGAAGCGACTTGCTCGCTGAGCTATGGATGGTCGCAGAGAAGAGGCCCAAGCGACTGTTAACCAAAAACACAGGTGCCTGCTAAAGCGAAAGCTGACGTATAGGTGCTGACACCTGCCCAGTGCCGGAAGGTTAAGGAAGGATGTTCGGAGCAATCCAAAGCATTCGACTGAAGCCCCGGTGAACGGCGGCCGTAACTATAACGGTCCTAAGGTAGCGAAATTCCTTGTCGGGTAAGTTCCGACCCGCACGAAAGGTGTAACGATTTGGGCACTGTCTCAACGAGGGACCCGGTGAAATTGAAATACCTGTGAAGATGCAGGTTACCCGCGACTGGACAGAAAGACCCCATGGAGCTTTACTGCAACCTGATATTGGGTTTTAATACATCACGCACAGGATAGGTGGGAGACTTGGAATCTAGGGCTTTGGTCTTAGAGGAGTCACCGTTGGGATACCACCCTTGATGTATCGAAATTCTAACCGCAAGAGTAACAATCTTCGGGACAGTTTCAGGCGGGCAGTTTGACTGGGGCGGTCGCCTCCCAAAGAGTAACGGAGGCGCCCAAAGGTTCCCTCAGCGCGGACAGAAATCGCGCGTAGAGTGTAAAGGCAGAAGGGAGCTTGACTGCGAGTCAAACACGACGAGCAGGTACGAAAGTAGGGCTTAGTGATCCGGTGGCATCCAAGTGGAAGGGCCATCGCTCAACGGATAAAAGCTACCCTGGGGATAACAGGCTAATCTCTCCCAAGAGTCCATATCGACGGGGAGGTTTGGCACCTCGATGTCGGCTCATCACATCCTGGGGCTGAAGTCGGTCCCAAGGGTTGGGCTGTTCGCCCATTAAAGTGGTACGTGAGCTGGGTTCAGAACGTCGTGAGACAGTTCGGTCCCTATCCCATCCGCGGCGCAAGAAACTTGAAGGGAGCTTGGCTCCTAGTACGGAGAGGACCGGAGTGGACGAACCAACGGTTACCAGTTATGACGCCAGTTGTACAGCTGGGTTAGGCTGCGTTCGGAAGGATAAACGCTGAAAATGCATCTAAGCGTGAAACCCGCCCTTAAGATTGAGGTTTTCTCACAGAGTAGTCTGGTAAGGCCACCTCAAGAGATTATGAGGTGATAGGCTGGGAAGGGAAGTCCGTAAGAATGTAGCGGGGGACCAGTACTAATATGCGAGGGCTTAACCTTTACTGACCTGTCCAAGAGCGAAAGCGATTGGTAACAGCGTCGCAAGCGAAAAACGTTCCCAAGAAACCAAGCCCCTCGAAGAGGCGGCAGGGCCGATGGCTGGACGTTGACGCTAAAGGTAAAATACTAAAATGTTCAAATTCATTTCAAACTTCTGTATATTTTGAGAAGAGCAATCTTCTTACATATCCGGGTGATGATCGCTGAATGGTTTCCACCTTGCTTCCCATTCCGAAACAGTAGTTAAGCATTCATACGTCGAAAGTACTTGGCTGGGAAACGGCCTGGGAGGATAGAGGCGTTGGCCGGTTTAATTTCCTTGATAGCTCCAGGTTTGGTAGAGCCCCTCGACTGTTAATCGAGTGGTCCACTGTTCGAGGTCCAGTCAAGGAGCCAAGTTTATCCCCTGGGGTAATTGGGGTATAGCCAGTTGGTTAAGGCACGTGACTTTGACTCCCGCATTCGTTGGTTCGAATCAGGCTACCCCAGCCGACGGTTTCCACTAGCTCAGTTGGCAGAGCACCTTGGACTTTTAACAGGGTGTCCCGGGTTCAAATCCCGGTGAGCCACCATTTTTATAATGATGGCTTGTCTGATGGGTTGGCATATTGCGGGATTGTTTTATAGACTCACTAAGCTAAACTTGGCAGAGCAAACTGACTCTTAAAATCAGTAGGTTCGCGGTTCGATCCGCCGGTGGGGTCCACCATTTGTAAACACCGCAGTATTTGGCGTGTTATTATTGGGCGATTAGCTCAGCTGGGAGAGCCGCCCTGCCTAACAAGCAGAGGTCCCAGCAGTTCGATCCTTGTTATCGCCCCACCAACGGCCCGGGGTAGTTCAAGTGGTTTAGAATGCCCGCCCTGTCACGGCGGAGATCATGGGTCAAGTCCCATTACGGGGTCGCCATTTGTTGGAAATTCGCGAAGATGATCGCAGTTTTTCTATAAAGTATTGCTCGGTAGCTCAGTCCGTAGAGGCAAAGGACTGAAATTCCTTATCTCCTCCANAGCCCTTAAACGCCGAAAGTACTTGGGTGGAAGCGCCCTGGGAGGATAGGAAGTTGCCGGTTAGAAAAAGACATACACTTGTGTATGTCTTTTTTCTTTGCTTCTTTTCTTTAAAACTAAAAAATATATTGGACTGAAAACGGCTACAGACAATTACAAATTGCCTGTAGCCGTTTTTATGTCTTTGAAGGGTGGCCCTTATTACACACGCAAAGAAAAAACAATAATTTGTCCATAAAATATATACGATATATGAAATAAATAAGTACTAAAATAAAATATTGTGTAAAGTTTTCTCAAAAGACACAAATATAGTGTAACGAAACGAAATTAATGATATAATAACCGTGAAATGCGGATAGCGAATGATAAATGCGGGAATTTATCATTGCAAATTCGGTATCTACAAAAAGGGGGGATTGGTAAGATGAAAAAGTTAGCGATTTTGATGGTAATGGTTATGGCGTTTATGTCGGCTGCTTGTGGAGGCGGGAGTAAAGATTCTGCTAAAACAGATAGCAAAGCGGAGGTTGGTAAGGTTGATCGCAGTAAACAATTTATTACAGTATTAACAGGTCCTACTAGTGGCATCTATTTCCCAATCGGCGGTGCATTTTCAAAGTTAGTTGGTTCAATGGGGTACAAAACTTCTGCAACGGCAACAGGAGCAACGGGAGAAAATATTAATGCTATATTGACTGGGCAAGGTGAATTGGCCATTGCTATGTCTGATTCGGTTATTCAGGCAATAGAAGCTTCCGGCGCCTACGAAGGGAAAAAACCAGCTACTGATTTAAGAGTAATGATGGGCTTATGGCCTAATGTTTGCCAAATAGTTACAACTTCTGACTCCGGTATCAAAACATTTTCTGATTTAAAGGGGAAAAAAGTTGGCGTTGGTGCTCCTAATTCCGGTGTGGAGTTAAATGCACGTATGATGTATGAAGCTAATGACATGACCTATGCAGATTCTAAAGTTGATTATCTTTCTTATGGTGAGGCAATAGATCAAATGAAAAATGGTCAATGTGATGCCGCCTTTGTTACATCAGGTTTAGGCAATGCAACTATTAGAGAATTAGGAACTACTAAAGAAATAGTTTTTATTCCGGTAGAAGGAAAACAATTAGAAAAGTTAATTGCTAAATATCCGTTCTATGTTAAATGGAATATTCCTAAAGAAACTTATGGAACTGCAAAAGACACTACTACTGCGGCTGTTATGAATGTAATGCTGGTAGCAAAAAGTCTTCCTGATAATGTGGTATATGATTTACTGACAGGTATTTATTCAAAAGAAGGATTAGCCACTATTGGTGCATCTCATGCTACTGCGAAAAAAGAGATAACTATAGATACTGCTTTGCGTGGTATCAAAGGAACAAAAATGCAATTACATCCGGGCGCTGCAAAATTTTATGCTGACAAAGGGATTAAATAAGTAGCCTGAAGATGAATACTCGAAAAAAGAATTTTATCTTGATTATAATTTCCATCAGCATAGGCCTAGGGTCATTGTTGTATTGGGGGTCGCAAACTGTATTGCGTATCACTAATTATAAATCAGGTGAGATTTATGTTGAAGTACCGGCCAAAGAGGGCGACAAGCTTTTCTTTGGCTGGATTCATTCGTGGGAAAAAATTCCTTGGAATGAGTATTATCACATAGCCCATGATAATACACTGGTGCTTGATACTATTAGTTTCCCGGCATTTGGAGCAGGGATTCCGGAAAATAAAGGAAAAGTATGTCGCATTGAAAACGGCTTAATTTATATGGATGAAATTAACCAAGTATTCCCGGAATTTGATTGGATTAATTCTCATTTTTCCACAAGAGAAATAATTTTAAATGGACAGCTCATATCTAAGGGTGATAGGCTTCCAGAACATACTCGACTACGGCTTTTTGTCGAAAGGAGATGGAAAAGATGGATAAAATAAATACTGGTATGGACAAGAAAAATTCGGAAGGAAACACAGATCCTATACAGTTTGAAGGAGACCGGGAACTAGTAGAAAAATCTGAGGATATAGTGCGAAAACTGGACAAGGAATCTGCTACCCGAATTTTTACCAGCGAAAATATGAAGAAGTTTTTTTACATACTAGCAGTTTTGGTTTCTTGCTATCATCTTTATACGGCAGCCTTTGGCCCGCCAGTTACATTAAAACATCGTTCTTTACATGTGGCAATGATGGTTTCTATGGCTTTTCTAATGTATCCGTTTTCTTCTAAATGCAATATAAAAAAAGTTGCTTGGTATGATTGGATTTTTGTAATACTTGCTTGCGTGGTGCCGGTTTATATTTGGACAGATTATTTGGGTGTTATTGAAAGAGCGGGACGGGCAAGTAGTTCTGATATGTGGATGGCAACTTTACTGGTGGTTTTAGTATTAGAGGCTTCCAGACGTGTTACAGGCTGGGCTTTACCTGTATTGAGCTCCATATTTATAGCATACGGCCTGTATGGACGAGATTTACCAGGTATTTTTGCCCATCGGGGTTATAATTGGACAGCGCTTTCTAATCATTTTTTTGCTAATACCGAGGGTATTTACGGTACTTCTGTTAATGTTGCAGCAAGTTATATTTTTCTATTTATTTTATTTGGATGTGTTATGAATAAATGTGGTATGGGACAATTATTTAATGATTTAGCGTTGGCTTTAGCCGGTGGAACTAAGGGCGGACCAGCCAAAGTATCTGTAATTGCTTCTGGATTTCTAGGTTCAATTAACGGCTCGGCAATTGCAAATGTAGTTACTACAGGTGCTTTTACTATACCGCTAATGAAGAAGACAGGGTATTCTAAAGAATTTGCCGGAGCTGTGGAGTCTTCTGCTTCTGTAGGAGGACAGTTATTACCTCCTATTATGGGTGCGGCAGCATTTATTATGGCCGAAATGTTAGGCGTACCATATTCCAGCATAGTAGTTTGGGCTGCGGTACCGGCTTTGTTGTATTATTTGGGAATTATGATTCAGGTGCATTTAAGGGCCTCAAAAAATGGTTTACTTGGATTACCAAAGGAAAAATTGCCACTTGTGAGCACCGTAATTAAAGATAAAGGACACTTATTTATACCTATTATATTTTTGCTTTACATGCTATTTTTCTCGGGAAGAACAGTAATTAATGCTGCATTCCTGACAATTATAGTTACCATCATTGTTGCTCAATGTAAAGCATCTACACGCATGAGCACAAAAGATATTTTTGATGCTTTGGTTGATGGTGCTAAACAAACAGTTCCGGTAGCAATTGCTTGTGCTTGTGTTGGCATTATTATTGGAGTTTCTTCTAAAACGGGCTTTGGTTTGAATATGGCAAACACAATTATAGCTATTGGTAATGAGAGTTTGTTGTTTACCTTAATTTTCACAATGATTACTTGTATGATTTTAGGNATGGGATTGCCGTCTATTCCTGCTTATATTATTACCGCTACAATTGCTGCACCGGCATTATCCAAGCTTGGTATTGAACCGGCTGCAGCGCACATGTTTTCCTTCTATTTTGCCATGTTTGCAAATATAACGCCTCCTGTGGCGTTAGCCGCATTTGCTGCGGCTGGCCTATCTGGCGGTGATCCGATGAAAACAGGATTTCAGTCTGTAAAACTATCCATTGCCGGTTTCATTGTTCCCTATATGTTTGTATATTCTCCGCAACTAATGCTAATAAACACCACTTGGGCAGAAGGTATTTGGGTAACTTTATCTGCTTGCTTAGGGGTATTCTTAATCGCTATAGCAACAGAAGGTTATGTATACGCGCGGATGAATATCGTTTATCGTATAGTAGCAACTATTGGCGCTTTTTGTTTAATTAAGAGTGGTATAGAGACTGATATTATTGGGCTTGTTATTATGCTGGTGCTTATCTTCTTGCAAAAGAAAAAAGCGAAAGCACTTCTTATGGCAAAAGCTTCGTAAAAAATANGGTAAATTATAGGGTACTTATTTAAAACCTTGTTGTAATAAATAACAACAAGGTTTTTTCTTTTTGTTCATATACTGCTATAATAAGTAAAGCACGTTTAGTGAGGAGATTTATATGAACATTCTTTTAGTTGCAATTAATAGTAAATACGTACATACTGCCTTGGGTATGCATTCCATTTATCGTTATTGTCAAAAGCAAAATATTATTCTTGAATTTTGCGAGGGCACGATTCAGACACCGCTATTGGCAGCGTTAGCAGAAATTACCGGCTATAACCCTGATGTTGTTGGTATTAATGTGCATATATGGAATAAAAACTATGTTTTTGAATTAGCGGGATTAATACGGCAGGTTTTACCAAAAGTAAAAATAGTGTTTGGTGGTCCGGAAGTTGGTTTTACTGCTTCTGACAGTTTTGCCGAATGCCCAGCTGTGGATTTTATTGTCCAAGGCGAAGGCGAGGAAGTGTTTGCTCAATTAGTGAAAAATTTAGAAATGGGTGAAAATGCTCCCAAATTTGTTGCTTATCGTGATGCTTCCGGCCAGTTACAAAACATTGGCGAACCAACTGTAGTAAAAGATTTGTCAGTACTACCCTTTCCTTATGAAAATTTAGAAAAAATAGTTTCTGAACACAAGATAACTTATTATGAATGCACAAGAGGGTGTCCTTTTAGCTGCTCATATTGTTTATCAGGAATTTCTCATGCTGTAAGGCGACGCCCCATAGAAATTGTAATTAAAGATTTGGATAAGTTTATGGCAGCCGGTGTTCCTCTAGTAAAATTTGTAGATAGGACATACAATTTGGATGAAAGTTATTTTTTACCAATAATGCAACATTTAGCGGCTGCCAATACCAAGACAACGTTTCATTTTGAGTTAAAAGCGGATTTGTTATCAGAAAATGTTTTGAATTTTCTAAAGACGGTACCCAAACATAGATTTCAATTGGAAATAGGTGTGCAGACTACTAATCCTAAAACCTTAAAAGCAATTGGGCGGCAGGATTATTGGGAAAAATTAGCGTTTAATGTTGATAAAATTTTAAGTTTTGCGAATATGCATGTGCATTTGGATCTGATTGCCGGGTTGCCCTATGAAGATTTAGCTAGTTTCAAAAAATCCTTTAATGATGTTTATACTTTGCAGGCTAATATGTTGCAGTTAGGATTTTTAAAAGTTTTAAAGGGTGCTTTAATTGGTAGACAAAAAAAAGAATATGGAATGCTCTATATGGAACAGCCACCCTATGAAATTTTACAAACCAAGTATTTGTCTTATGAAGAACTGCGCTTTTTAAAAATTTTAGAAGATGTTTTTGATCATACATATAATACGGGAAAATATGTTCATACTTTGCAATACTTAATTGCAGCCGGCTATAAAAAAGACGCTTTCGCTTTTTATGCAGCGCTGACTAAGTGGTGGGTGGCTAAGGGTCTATATCCGCAAGGGCATAATGTGAAAGACATAGCTTTGTTGTTATTATCCTTTGTAAAAGAAAAGAATTCTGATTTATTGGAAGTAGTGCAGGAAATATTGCGTTTTGATATTTTTGTCGGTCAGGCTAATTGGCGCCCTGAAGAATTAAATTGGCATACGGATTTAATGAAAGAACAAGTTTTGGAATTTTGGCGTAACATAGAAAAGGTACAGAAATATTTTCCTGAGTATGAATTTACTACTTGGAGAAAATTACGCAAGTATTTACCTATAGAAAGCTTTAAATGGACGCCGGAGACCGGATACGGCCAAGAACATTTTATTTTAGCTGACTACACCGGTAAAGAAATAATTTATATGGAGGTTGAATTATAGAGCAATATAGTTGCTGAAAATTTTATTGTTATAGCACAAATAGAAACAGGAAGCTATTTGTGCTTGTTTTTTTATTCCATCTATTGTATAATTTAGTTCAATTTAATAAAGGACAGTTCGTAACCATCCTGTCTAAAAATAAAACTAGGGCGGCACTAATAGTGCTATTGTATTGACTTGGATGGAGGGCATTATTTTGCCTTCCTTTTTTGTTGCCTAATTCAAAGGAGTTTATTATGTTTAATACACCATTATCTAAAACAAGAAAACTAACTATTTCGGCCTTGTGCATAGCTTTGTATGTAGTTATAATGATTTACACCCAAAGTTTTGCTTTTGGACAATATCAAATTCGCATAGCGACGGCACTATATGGGTTGAGTGCTATTTTCCCGTTTTTGAGTATACCGCTAGGAATAGCCAATCTTATAAGCAATGCTTTTATGGGTGGGTTAGGGCCTCTTGATATGCTCGGTGGTACATTAGTTGGTTTTGCTACTTGTAGTGCTATCGCCTTAGTAAAAAAGCACAAGTTACCAAATGTTTTTATTTCTCTATTAATTGTGCTTGTTCCAGGATTTTCAGTTCCAATTTGGCTTTCCATTTTATTGAATATTCCTTATTTCGTATTAGTACCATCTTTAGTGGTTGGACAAATTGTTCCCGGTATTGTTGGCGGAGTACTGGTTACTGCTTTTGAAAAGAGAGCGGTAAAGTGTTCTTCTGATACTACCAATGCCTTGGCATCGCAAAAGTGACAAGTATAAAAAGTGTTTTGATAAGGAGAAAAGACCTATGAGTGGACGAAGTGAAAAAGAGCTTACCGGTGTCACATTGCTGGGCGCGGAAAAAACTAAATATCCTACAGATTATGATTCTAGTGTTTTGGAATATTTTATTAACAAACATCCACAGAGGGATTATTTTGTAAAGTTTAATTGTCCGGAGTTTACTAGTCTTTGTCCTATGACGGGGCAGCCGGATTTTGCCACCATTTATATTTCTTATGTACCTGACGAAAAATTAGTAGAGAGCAAGTCATTAAAACTCTATCTTTTTAGTTTTAGAAATCATGGTGATTTTCATGAAGACTGTATTAACATAATTATGGAAGATTTAATAAAGCTTATGAGTCCAAAGTACATTGAGGTATGGGGGAAATTTACGCCACGTGGAGGAATTTGTATTGATCCCTATTGTAACTATGGCAAGGAACTTACAGAATGGGCTCAAGTGGCAAAAGAACGCCTACATATGCATGATATGCAGCCGGAAAAGGTGTATTACCGATAATAATATATTATTTAAAAAAAAGAGGGTAAAAGCCTTCTTTTTTTTTTAATAAGATGTTATAATAAGTGCGTTCAAGGATATGAACATTTTTTTGAAAGCCAGTGGGACGAAAAAAGTTCCACAAGGGACAAATAAAGGTCTGCGAGGGATTATATGGATAATATTATTAATCTTCAAAAGAAGATAGTACCTGAACTCAGCGATCTTTTAGTGGAAAGGTACCGAATTTTAAGGCAAGTGAGTCATGACGCACCGATTGGTCGCCGTGCCTTGGCAGGTGAATTAGGACTAAGTGAAAGAGTGCTGAGAGCGCAGGTGGATTTTTTAAAAACATCCGGACTTTTGAGTTTTTCTTCCTTGGGAATGGCAGTAACTGATGAAGGTAATGATCTCTTACGTGATTTGTCTGACTATGTACGTAAATTGCAAGATTTGTCTAAACTAGAAAAATTACTAGTGGAAAATCTTCATATTGGTCGCGTAGTTATTATTCCAGGAGATTGCGACAAGGAAGAGGTAGTAAAAAAAGAGATAGGACGTGCTGCTGCGCGCATTTTACTACAGTTGTTGGCGGATGGTAAAAAACAACATGTTGTAGCAGTTAGTGGTGGTACAACACTGGCAGCAATGGCAGAAAATGTACGTGGCAATGAACCCAACACAATCGTTGTCCCTGCTCGTGGTGGGTTAGGTGACAAGGTGGAAAATCAGGCAAATACCATTGCAACTGTATTGGCAGGCAGATTAAAAGCCAAGTACCGCCAATTATATGTTCCTGATAGCGTTAGCGGCGAAATTCTAAATAGTATTTTGGCCGAAGATCCCGGCGTTAAAGCAGTTGTGGAGATAATTAAAAGTGCAGATATTTTGGTGCACGGCATGGGCCAAGCTAAGATCATGGCTGAGCGGCGAGGCTTGGAAAACAAAGCTATGGCAGATTTAATAGCAGATGGTGCAGTTGGTGAAGCAATTGGACAATATTGTGATATTAATGGTAAAGTTGTATATGTAACTAATAATGCAGGCCTTATGATGAATGATTTAAAGCGTATTAACAAAGTAATTGGGTTGGCAGGGGGCAAGTCCAAAGCACAGGCTATTTTATCTGTGATTAGGGCATCCCATCAAGATATACTAGTAACTGACGAAGCGGCTGCCAGAGATATTGTAAAAATGTTATAGAGCAAATTTATTACTTGTACGACAAAATGCAAAAGAAAATTTTAGGAGGAATTATCATGACAAAAATTGGTATTAATGGCTTTGGAAGAATCGGGCGTAATGTATTTAGAGCAGCTATGAATAAACCTGAGTTTGATGTTGTTGCAGTAAACGATTTGACGGATGCTGCAACTTTAGCGCATTTATTAAAGTATGATTCTGTGCATGGAATTTTTGATGCAGAAGTTTCCGTTGACGGAGATTGCATAGTAGTTAATGGCAAGAAGATTAAAGTTGTTGCACAAACTGATCCTAGCAAATTGCCTTGGGGTGAAATGGGAGTGGAGGTTGTAGTTGAATCTACAGGTCGTTTTACTGAGGGTGAAAAAGCTAAGGCGCATCTTACTGCCGGTGCTAAAAAGGTAATTATTTCCGCTCCTGCAAAGGGTGAAGACATCACAATTGTAATGGGTGTTAATGAGGATAAATACGATCCTGCAAACCACAATATTATTTCTAATGCGTCTTGTACAACTAACTGTTTGGCTCCGTTTACTAAAGTTTTATTAGAGAACTTTGGTATAGAAACGGGACTTATGACTACGGTACATTCTTATACCAATGATCAAAAAATCCTTGATCTTCCACATTCTGATTTACGCAGAGCCCGTGCCGCAGCATTATCTATCATTCCAACCACTACCGGAGCAGCTAAGGCTGTAGCTTTGGTCTTGCCTGAGGTAAAAGGTAAATTAAATGGCTTTGCAATGCGTGTACCTACAGCGAATGTTTCTATTACCGATTTGACAGTAACCTTAAGTAAAGATACTACTGTGGCTGAAATTAATGCTGCCTTGAAAAAAGCTTCTGAAGGAGAATTAAAAGGTATCATGGGTTACAATGAATTGCCATTGGTTTCTCGTGATTACAATGGTTGTCCCTTAAGCTCAATTGTTGACGGTCTTTCTACTATGATGGTAGGACCAAGAATGGCAAAAGTAGTTTCTTGGTATGACAACGAATGGGGCTATTCAAACCGTGTAGTTGACTTGGCTCTTTACATTGCTAAAAAAGGACTTTAATAGTCACAAGGGAGTTTTCCTTTCATGGATAAAAAAACGATAAGAGATTTTGATGTTGAAAATAAGAAAGTATTGGTGCGTGTAGACTTTAACGTGCCTATGGATGCCAAAGGAAATATCACTGATGATACTCGCATAAAGGCATCTTTAGAAACAATTACATATTTAGTAAAAAACAAAGCTAGTGTTATTCTTGTGGCTCATTTAGGCCGCCCTAAGGGTGAGGTCGTAGCCAAATATTCCTTGGCTCCGGTAGCCGCGCAGTTGTCTAACCTTTTGGACAAGAATGTGCAATTTGCAGATGATTGTATAGGCCCGGATGCCAAAAATGCCGTAGAACAATTGGAGCCAGGTGATATCCTGCTCTTGGAGAATCTACGCTTTCATAAAGAGGAAGAAGAAAATGATATGGCTTTTGCCGAAGAGTTGGCATCCTTTGCTGATTTGTATGTCAATGATGGTTTCGGAGTTTCTCATAGGGCACATGCGTCAGTTGAAGGCGTCACACACTTTTTGCCTTCAGCCGCAGGTTTTCTTTTAGAGAAAGAGCTGCGTTATTTGGGCAAAGCAGTAGATAGCCCGGCAAGGCCTTTCGCTGCCATTATTGGTGGGGCAAAAGTATCGGATAAAATTGGTGTTATTGACAGCCTTTTGGATAAGGCTGATGTTATTTTAATTGGCGGCGGGATGGCTAATACGTTTTTAGCCGCTGAAGGATTCCAACTGGGTAATTCTTTGGTGGAAAAAGATAAAGTGTCGCTGGCTAAACAACTGTTGGAAAAAGCCGAAAAAAATAAAGTGAAGCTATATTTGCCATTAGATTTAATTATGGCCGAATCTTTTTCGGCAGATGCAAAACATGTGGCTCAGACTATTGATAAATTAAATCAGGACTATATGGCACTAGACATCGGACCACAAACAGCAAAGCTTTTTGTAGAAGCACTAAAACCTATGAAGACTATTGTTTGGAATGGTCCTATGGGCGTATTTGAAATGGATGCATTCTGCAAAGGTACAGAAGAAGTAGCTAAGGCAGTAGCAATGTCAAAAGGTATGACTATTGTGGGCGGTGGAGATTCTGTAGCTGCTATTGAAAAATTGAAGCTTGCGAAAAAAATTAAACATATTTCTACCGGTGGAGGAGCTTCTCTTGAATATTTAGAGGGAAAAGTTCTACCTGGAGTAGCTGCGTTAGATGATTTGCGTCGTCCACTTATTGCCGGAAATTGGAAAATGCATAAGACAGTTGCTGAGTCAGTAGAGTTAGCAACTAATGTTGTAGAAGAAACCTTTGGTACTACTTATGAGGTTGTTGTATTCCCTCCACTGACCTCCTTAGAAACAGTGGCAGATGCCATTGATGGTAAGGAAGTTGGGTATGGAGCACAGAACATGCATTGGGAAGACCAAGGAGCCTTTACAGGAGAAGTTTCAGGACCTATGTTGGCGGATATTTGCTGCCAATATGTTATAATCGGACACTCTGAGCGCAGAACTATATTTGGTGAAAATGACGCTGTAATAGCAAAAAAAATTAAAGCGGCTTACCGCAATGAGTTGACTCCTTTATTATGTGTTGGCGAAAATGGCGACGAACGCAAAGAGGGAAAAACAATGGCTAAAATTGGTCGTCAGATTACCTCGGCGTTAAAAGACCTTTCCGAAGAAGAAGCAGAAACATTAGTCGTTGCCTATGAACCTTTGTGGGCTATTGGTACCGGTAAAACTGCCACGGCGGTTGATGCTGCGGAGGTATGTCGTGGAATTAGAAACAAACTAGAAAAAATGTTCGGCGAAACTGTGGCCGGAAAAATAAGGATACTTTATGGGGGCAGCGTTAAGGATACCAATGCAGCTGATTTTCATATTAGCGGCATAGACGGTGTATTGGTTGGCGGCGCTAGTTTGGAAGCAGCTAGTTTTGCTGCTATTGTACGTAATTTTTAAGGAGAAAAAATGGCCAAAAAACCGGTAATGCTTATGATTTTAGATGGCTGGGGAATTGCTAAAGACTCTCCAAGTAACGCAGCAACGCAGGCAAAAACGCCTAATTTAACAGCTTTATTTAAGGAATATCCAAACACACAATTAGCTTGTTCCGGTTTAGATGTAGGTTTGCCTGAAGGACAAATGGGTAATTCGGAAGTAGGACATTTAAATATTGGGGCGGGGCGCATTGTCTATCAAGAACTAACAAGAATATCGAAGGCCATTGAGGACGGAGACTTTTTTAAAAACTCCGTCTTACAGGGCCTTATGTCTGTTGTGCAAAATGAAGGCTCGTCTTTGCATATTATGGGCCTATTGTCTGACGGTGGGGTTCATAGTCATCAAAAACACTTATATGGGTTATTGGAAATGGCTAAAAAAATTGGACTAAAAAAGGTATATATTCATGTTTTTTTAGATGGACGTGATACACCGCCACAAAGTGCCATAGTTTATGTAAAAGAGCTGGAAGCAGAAATAAAAAAATTGGGTGTGGGAGAAATTGCTACTGTGTCCGGTCGCTATTACGCTATGGACAGAGATAAACGTTGGGACAGAGTGGAAAAAGCGTACAATGCCATAACGTTGCACCAAGGTGATAAAGTTTCCTCAGCAGCAGCAGGTATTGAAGCCTCTTATGCAAAGGGCGTAGATGATGAGTTTGTCGTACCGTTTATCGTAGGTAACGATGATAAATCATGCGTTAAAGACAAGGATGGAATAATATTTTTTAATTTTCGCCCTGATAGGGCAAGACAAATAACAAGAGCTTTTGTTGATGAAGATTTCCCCTATTTTCAGCGTCTGCCAAAAGCATTTCCAGTAAATTTTGTTTGTATGGCAGAGTATGATGCTACCATAAAAGCAAAAGTTGCTTTTCCACCTACAACTTTGGTAAATACTTTGGGCGAGGTTGTGGCAAAGGCAGGACTGCTGCAATTACGCATCGCGGAAACAGAAAAATACGCTCATGTTACTTTCTTTTTTAATGGCGGTAATGAAGTACCTAATGTGGGTGAAGATAGAGAACTTGTACCTTCTCCTAAAGTAGCTACCTATGATTTACAGCCGGAAATGAGTGCTTATTTATTAACAGAAAAACTCTTGGAGCTTTTAGACGAAGATAAATACGATATGATAATTTTAAATTTTGCCAATCCTGATATGGTTGGACATACAGGAATATTGCGTGCGGCTATAAAGGCAATGGAAGTTGTTGATGAATGTGTTGGGCGCATAATTGCAAAAATGCGCTTGTTGCATGGGGTGGTTTGCATAACAGCTGACCATGGTAATTGTGAATGTATGGAAAATGAAAAAACACATGTACCCTATACGGCGCACACCACTAATAAGGTTCCGTTCATCGTTGTTGATGACTCTTGCCGGAGAACTTTGCATGCGGGCAAATTATCAGATATAGCGCCTACGCTATTAGAATTGTTAAGTTTAGCTAAACCGGCAGAAATGACTGGCACTAGCCTTTTAAATAATAAATAATGAAGAGGTGTACAACATGGCATTAATTGAGGCAGTTTATGCAAGAGAAATTTTGGATTCCAGGGGCAATCCTACTTTGGAAGTGGATGTGCTTTTAGATGACGGTACTAAAGGAAGAGCAGCGGTTCCTTCCGGAGCTTCAACCGGTATACATGAAGCTATAGAATTGCGTGACGGTGATAAAGCTCGTTATATGGGTAAAGGCGTAAATAAAGCAATCGATAATGTTAATGATATAATTGCCGAAGCCCTTATTGGCTTGGATCCTGTACGCCAAGTGGAAATCGATGAAATGCTTATAAGGCTTGATGGTACAGAAAATAAGGGAAAGTTGGGGGCCAATGCAATTCTGGGAGTCTCCATGGCAGTTGCCAAAGCGGCTGCAGAATCACTTGATATGTCCTTGTATCAATATTTAGGTGGTATAAATGCCAAAGAAATGCCCGTACCTATGATGAATATTCTAAATGGCGGTGCACATGCTGATAACAATGTTGATATTCAAGAATTTATGGCNATGCCTGTGGGAGCTACCTCTTTNAGCGAAGCCTTGCGCATGAATGTGGAAATTTACCATAGTTTAAAAGCCGTNTTGCACGCAAAAGGATTATCAACTGCCGTTGGTGATGAGGGTGGTTTTGCTCCTAACTTGAAATCAAATGAGGAAGCAATTCAAGTTATTGTGGAAGCTATAAAAAATGCCGGCTACAAACCTGGTGAACAAGTAATGATTGCCCTTGACACGGCCGCTAGTGAAATTTTTAAGGCCGGAAAATATCATTTGGTTGGAGAAGGTGTAACAAAAACAGCAGCACAAATGGTAGCTTGGTATGAAGAACTTTGTAAGAAGTATCCTATTATTTCCATTGAAGATGGTTTGGCAGAAGATGACTGGAAAGGTTGGAAACTTCTGACGGAGAAATTAGGGGATAAGATTCAATTAGTCGGAGACGATTTGTTTGTGACTAATGTAGAACGTTTAGAAAAAGGAATTAAAGGCAGCGTTGCAAATTCTATTTTGATTAAAGTTAACCAAATTGGTACTTTGACAGAAGCTTTTGCAGCTATTGAAATGGCTAAGCGTGCTGGATATACTTGCGTAATCTCCCATCGCAGCGGAGAAACAGAAGATACTACTTTGGCAGATATTGCTGTAGCCGTAAATGCGGGACAAATTAAAACCGGTGCGCCTGCTAGATCTGAAAGAGTAGCTAAATATAATCAGTTGCTGCGTATTGAAGAGGATTTAGCTAGTGCGGCACAGTACAATGGTAAGAAAGTGTTTTACAACTTAAAGAACTTAAAATGATTGCTTTAGCCGCAACCGATAGAGTTTTTATCGGTTGCCTTTTGCTAAGTAGAGTTGGCCTTTGTTAAATTATTTATAAAAGGCGGGAAAACTATGATTATTATTTTGGATAAAAAGGATTGTGTCGGATGTGGCGCTTGCGCTAATCGTTGTCCTAAACAGTGTATAGCAATGAAAGAAGACAGCGAGGGTTTTGTTTATCCTAATATTGACAAAGAAATGTGTATTAATTGCGGTCTTTGCGAACGGGTATGCCCCGTAATAAATCTCCCTAAACACCGCGAAGTACAGTCTGTTTATGCTTGTTACAATAAAGATGAAAAGGTGCGTATGAACAGTTCATCCGGCGGGTGTTTTTCTTTACTAGCTGATTATACGTTAAAACAAAATGGATATGTGGTCGGAGCAGCTTTCGATACAGATTTGTCAGTGCATCATATACTTATAAATACCGTTGAAGATTTGGCCTTGCTGCGTGGTTCAAAATATTTACAAAGCAGAATGGNNAATATTTATTCCTTTGTGCAAGAAGTACTGGAAAAAGGGGAACTCATTCTTTTTAGTGGTACACCCTGCCAAGTCGCAGGACTAAAAACTTTCCTGGGTAGAGAATATGATAATTTATTTGCTGTTGATTTAGTGTGTCACGGGGTACCGAGTCCCAAGGTTTATCGCGAGAAACTCAGTGAAGTTGAGGAAAAAATTGGTGAAAAAGTAGTTAATGTTAAGTTCAGGGACAAAACAAGCGGCTGGAATGGGTTCAACCTTATTTTTGCCGGTGAAAAAAAACNNGTAAAAGAAGTGAAACAAGAAAGTTCTTATATGCAGGCTTTCTTAAAAAATATAAGTGTGCGTCCAAGCTGTAGTGTCTGTCGCTATAATNATGAACATAGCAGCGCTGATTTAACTATTGCTGATTATTGGGGAGTAGAAACTAAATTCCCGGAACTTAGTGATAATAAGGGCGTTACGGTTGTACTGGTTAACACCGTAAAAGGTGATAGGCTATTTGACCAAGTGAAAAAAAATGCNGCAGTCTGGAAATCAGATTTTACTCATGCAGCTCAACACAACTTTGCAATGAAAAACATAGGGGCCTTACATCCGGCTAGAAAAGAGTTTTTTGCCCGTTTGGGCACGGAAAATATGGATNTTTTGGTGCCGGAATTAATAAAAAAGTTTAAAAATGACAAGTAATCGCTTTTTTTAGTAAAAAAGTGTGAAATTGTACAAAATTACTCGATAAATAATTGTAACAAAGGGTACTTTGTGGTAAAATACTATGGTGATGTTAAGGAAAAGGGGGTAACAACGTGTTTGTAACTATATTAATGGTTTTAGATGTTATAGTCTGTATAGCTCTAATGGCTTCTGTATTACTGCAGTCCGGCAAAAGCGCAGGCCTGTCCGGTTCTATAGGCGGCGGCGGTGAGTCCATGTTTGGTGGTAAATCAAATGATATGGATGATATGCTAGCCAAAATAACAGTAGTGTTAGGTATAGCGTTTGGTGTAATAAGTATGCTGATTGCTAAGTTTCAATAAAGTTGTTTGAGTTTTTGTACTAAAAAAATAAGAGGATTGAAAGGGGTATTTGTTTTGAGTACTTATCTAATGTTGTCTGTTGTCATCGGTTTAGTTGCATTGGCGGTAGCAATGATGCTTAGCATTGCTATTAGTAAGGCAAGCGATGGTAATGATCGTATGAAAGAAATTGCCGGTTATATTCATGAAGGGGCCATGGCATTCCTGTATCGCGAGTATAAATATTTGGCAGTTTTCATTGTTGTTGTTGCTTTAATAATTTCCATTTTTTTACAAGTACAAACGGCTATTTGTTTTGTTTTTGGTGCTATTTTCTCTATCCTTGCAGGATATTTAGGTATGAATGTTGCTACTAAAGCTAACGTACGTACTGCTGAAGGTGCCCGCCATGGCATGAGCCAAGCGTTGAAAATCGCTTTTTCCGGTGGCGCTGTAATGGGGCTTTGTGTTGTTGGTCTTGGTATTATTGGTATTACTCTAGCTTATTTTGTTTTTGATAGAAATATTGATATTGTAACCGGTTTTGGGTTGGGTGCAAGTTCTATTGCTTTATTCGCACGTGTTGGCGGCGGTATTTATACAAAAGCAGCTGACGTTGGTGCCGATCTTGTAGGTAAAGTTGAAGCTGGTATTCCTGAAGATGATCCNCGTAACCCTGCAACTATTGCTGATAATGTTGGCGATAACGTAGGCGACGTAGCTGGTATGGGTGCTGACTTGTTTGAATCCTATGTTGGTGCAATTATTTCTGCTTTGACTTTGGGCGCTGTTGTTTTCACCAAGGGCGAAGGTGTTGAGTTCGTTTTTGTTCTTTCCGTTTGTGGTATTATTGCCTCCGTAGTAGGTATTATCTTTGCTCGTAATAGTAAATCTGAGAATCCTCAATCTGCTTTAAACAGCGGAACTTATTTAGGTGGNATTTTGGTTGTTTGTTCTGCAGCTTATTTTAGTAATTCGATTTTCGGAAATTATGGTGCATTCTTGGCAATTATTTCTGGGTTGATTGCAGGTACGGCTATTGGTAAGATTACCGAAATTTATACTTCTTCTGATTATGCTTCTGTAAAAAGAATTGCTGATGGTACTGAAACCGGCCACGCAACTACAATTATTGCCGGTTTAGCAGTTGGTATGTATTCTACTTTCTGGCCAATGCTTTTTATTGCTATGGGTGTTCTTGCTTCCTTCGTTGCTATGAATGGTATGCATGATCCTGCTATGGGCGTATTTGGTGTGGCTCTTGCTGCTGTTGGTATGCTTTCAACTACGGGTTTAACTGTAGCTGTTGACGCTTACGGTCCTATTGCTGATAATGCTGGTGGTATTGCTGAGATGTCCGGTCTTCCTGAGGAAGTTCGTAACATAACAGATAAACTTGATGCTGTTGGTAACACTACTGCTGCTATTGGTAAAGGGTTTGCTATTGGTTCTGCAGCCTTGACAGCTCTAGCATTATTTTCTGCATATGCTCACGTTGTAAACTTAAAGAACATTGATTTGTTAGACCCTGTAACTTTGGTTGGTTTGTTCATCGGAGCAACGCTTCCCTTCGTCTTTGGTGCTATGACAATGGAATCTGTAGGTAAAGCTGCAACCTTGATGGTTGAAGAAGTTCGTCGTCAATTCCGCGAAATACCTGGTTTGCTAGAAGGAACAGGTAAAGCTGATTATCGTAAATGCGTAGATATTTCTACTGCTGCAGCTCTTCATGAAATGATGTTGCCTGGTATTTTAGCTATTATAGCTCCTTTGCTAATGGGTGCATTATTTGGTACAGAAGCTCTTGGTGGTTTGTTGGCCGGTGCTCTTGCATCAGGTGTTCTTATGGCCATCATGATGGCTAATGCCGGTGGTGCTTGGGATAATGCCAAGAAATATATTGAAACAGGTGCCCATGGTGGAAAAGGTAGTGCTTGCCATAAAGCTGCAGTTACAGGCGATACAGTAGGCGATCCTTTCAAAGATACTAGCGGTCCTGCTATGAATATCTTGATTAAATTGATGACAATTGTTTCTTTGGTTTTTGCTCCTCTTATTGCGGCTGAGGGTGGAATTTTGTTGAATTTGTTCAAATAATTTAAGCATTAAAAGCAGCCAGGTCCTTAAGGACCTGGCTTTTTATTGTCATTGCCAATATTGTAGCTTTATGGTACGAAAAAATGTTATAATATATTCTATAAAAGCAGTGGAGGATAAGTTGATGGTGATGTCAGGTGCTGA
>JGI20225J20221_1000608_pt1 | contig 63080 bp, 61 predicted proteins | sample BioMet4_FD_20221 | JGI IMG/M metagenome (IMG submission 20221) | reverse complement strand
GTCCTTTCCCGTTTCATAGAGGCCACGCTTGAGTTTGATTAAAGAACCTTCCTTAACCAAAAGCCGGATATGGTCGTAGGGATTCTTGTAGTCTTTGAATTCGTTTAACAGCACAGAAATGGTCTTAATCATATTTCTCCANTAACTCTATTTTAATTAGAGTTTTTGGAGATTCAATAGAAAATGGTATTTCCTTGAAAATTCTTTGTCGAATTACCCAAAAGATAAAGCTTATTACCCATTTCGACCATTTTATGGCTAATAAAAACGCTGAGGGAGAGAACGAATAAAAGAAATATTATCCCGAGGCTTTATTACTCCAGCCATCAAATCTTCAAACTTTTTAAACGAACCAAAACAATGAAAAAAGCCAGGTCTTGGTAATCGACCTGGCTTCTTTTCTTTCAAGATGGTGCCCGAGGCCGGACTTGAACCGGCATGGATTATGCATCCGAGGGATTTTGAGTCGACCTCCAGACGTTCCTTTTTAGGGACAATTAGGGACAATATTCTCATCCAATTTCCCTTGTTGTCATCGAACCTTTGCTAGTCGTGGACATTTAGTCCTTTTTGGGGACAAAAAGGGACAATTTTCCATGACGTTACTCGAGAACGAGACCGTTTTGGGCATCCGTTCTCGAGTCGTTCTCGAGTGACGGATTCCTTCGGCTGCTACAAGCTCGTGGGCCTCTAACCCACAATTTCAATATATGAGATAAGCCTTTTCGTTTCAACACCTTTTTCATCCGCTGAGCCCTTTTTTCGGAAAAAATCCGATAAATACTGACGTTTTCAATAAAAACAGTCCCTTGCGTCTACCATTTTCTTTACGCTTTCGCGTTTTTGCCAGTCGCAGCCTACGCTAATTTGTCCCCATAAGAATCCCCATTTAAAAAGTCCCTTGCGTCTACCATCAAAAAAAGGCCTGTTTATTGTAAGAACAGGTCTTATTGTGGATTTTTGAGGATTCCAAACGACATAATGGCCAGCACGTTGCCAATCTCGTCGATCTCCGCAAGGGCTATTGAACCCGGTGGGTCTTTGACCATCAAGGAGCTCCTCCCGACGAGTTTTTAATGGGAGAAAAGCGGCAGAACCCTTCGGACCCATAGCTCGAGGAGCGATCAAGATAAACATAAGCCTTTGCTAGACGAAAAAGACGAAGCCCGCGCAAAAACGGAGGCGTTTTTTAAACAAGAGATCGCTTGACCATTTTTCTTCATAGCCGTATTAGAGAAAGCTCATTCGCACTAGAATGGGAGGGAGTAACCACGTGAAGTCTTTTTTCTTGTTTTTCTTCCGTTGAGAAAAGAAAAATGAGGAGTAGAGCAAAATCAGGGGCGGCTTTTCTACATTCTTTTTCCCTTCGATCAGTCAGTTCTTCTGTTGATGAGCTTCCCAGAGTAAAAAGCAGACCGCATCGCTGCAATTCGGCTTCTTTTCTTTCGAGAGGGTATCCAAAACTTGGCTTGAGCCGCCATGAATTGAGATTCGAAGGATTGTAAGACCTTTATTCCAAGAAGCGGTAGCCGACCCCGACCTCCGTAACGATAAACGGCTCGTTCGACTTTTCGGCAAGTTTCTTGCGGATGCTCGCCACAAAAACCCGGAGGGATTGATAGTCATCTTGGGTTTCGTAATGCCAAACTTCTTCTTGGATGTAGCGATGGGTTAAGACCTTGCCTTGTTTGCTGATCAAAAGAACGAGAATCTTATACTCAATCGGAGTGAAATGAAGAACCTCCCCCCCACAAAGAACAAGACGTTTCTCGTAATCGACCAATAAGCCTTTAAAAGAAAAGGAATCCTTTGTCGCATCGACATTATTGTGGCGCAAAGCCGTCCGAATCCGGGCGAGCAACTCGGAGATCCCAAAAGGTTTTGTGACGTAATCGTCGGCCCCAAGATCCAAGGCTTTGACTTTTTCTTCTTCTTTATCCCGAGCCGAAACGATTAAAAGAGGAACGTCGCTACTCGCAAGACGTATCTCTTTCAGGGCTTCGATTCCATCGATGTCGGGGAGGCCCAAATCGAGAAGAACAAGGGCGGGTCGAACCCGTAAAAAAGTGGCAATGCCTTTAAGGCCGGAGCTTTCATGCAATGGCTCGTAATGGTTCGCCTTCAAGGCCATCTCCACAAAATGAGAGATCACGGGGTCGTCTTCGATGATCAAGATGGATTCATTCATCGCGTTTCTCTCCTATCTTCGCCTCGGGAAGCGTCACAAGGAAAGTGGCTCCACCCGCTTGATTATTATATGCCTTGATCGTTCCTTGATGGACCTTGACAATACTTTGACAAATGCTTAAGCCAAGGCCGTGNCCTTGATAACGGNCGCTTGCCAGCGAAGCCTCGGGCGAAAACTCGTCGAANAAATGATTAAGCTTCGCACTTGGGATNCCNCCGCCNTTGTCGACAACCTTAAAAACGGCCTCGCCCTTATCAAAGGCGGCCGAAAGACGAATATCACAATCGCTTCGTGTATGAGTCAAGGCATTGCGAAGAAGATTTTCGAGCACTTCGACCATGAGCCTGCCATCGCACCGAACGAGCAAGTTATCGCTCACTTCAAGCTGAATATGGTGCTCGGCAAAAATACTCTTTTCCCGTTCATAAGCCTCTTCCCATAAATCGGAAGCAAGCTCATAACTTTTGGGTAGATCGCTAGTGAGCGATCCGATTTTGCTTAGGGATAAAAGATTCTCGACATATTCGCTGAGGGCGTGAGCCTCTTCCGATAGATTTTTGGCGATGGAAAGGCGATCGTTTTCGCTTAAATCATGATACGAACTTGATAGAAGACTTGTCCCCGTTTCCAAGGCTGTTAATGGGGTTTTGATGTCATGCGATAGGGAACGGAGCAGCGTCGTCTTAAAATGCTCATTTTCAGCGAAAAGACGGCTCTTCTCACTTGCCTCTATCGCTTCTTTCTTCGCCAAAGCGTTGCCGGCAAGCGAAGATAAAGAAGTCACGAAGGAGGCATCAAGTTCGCTCATCGCCCTTTTATTCGACCAAGCAAAAATGAGCAAGGCATAGGTCTTGTCTCCGCTGGTTAAGGGGATAATTTTATAAGGCAAGAAAGAGGCGTGGCTTTCTCCGTTACCCGAGGGAAGAGAAGAGGCGAAAGAATAGGAAACCGCCTCGCAAAGGGGCCCTTCGCTTTGATGTTTATCCAAATATGAGGCTTCTTCATCTTGACTTACGACATAAATCGGAGAGGCAAAATAGGAATTGAGATGTTCCCAAAGCCGGGCAAGAATTTCCTTTTCCTCCCGTTCCTCGAGAAGAAACGATGAAAAGTCACTCAAAAGATAAAGCCGTTTCTCGTTTTCTTTTCGTTTCTCGATCTCATGATGCGCACCCCGGGTCTCTAAAAACAAGAGGGTGCTGACCAAAAGATACATGGCAAGAGAAATATAGAGTTCGGGGTTATCGATGGCGAAAGAGTAACGCGGGGCGGTGAAACAGAAATTAAAAAGACACAGGATGGTGACGCTCGATACCATCGAATAGAGGTAGGACGGGCAAACAATGGCAATCGCCAAAATCGGAAGAAGGTAAACAAGCAGGATGGCTTCGGGCGAAATGCCCAAAGCGTCTAGGCCAAAAGAAAGACCGGTTGCCACCAAAATGGCAAGAAAGGCAAACCCGCTATATTTCAGACTGTCGATGAGCTTTTTTCTGGTGGGCATAAAGAGCCTCCTTCTCTATTTTAAAGCTTTGGACAAATAAAGAGAAAACCGCGCTGATCTCGAGACGGCCAAGAAACATTCCGAGAATCTCAATCCACAAGACAGAGGCCGGGGCGCTTGCGCTCACAATTCCAATGCTCAGTCCCACCGTCCCGAGAGCGCTTGAAAATTCAAACAAAGAGTCCTCGAACGAATAACCATGCAAGGTTAAGGCAAGGCTTCCCAATAAGAGCAGAAGAAGATAGAGCAAAGCGAAAACGAAGGCGTGATGCGTCTCCTCGCGATGAATGACTTCTTTCTCCCCGAAATGGTGGCAATAATGGGTTGACACACTGAGAGGCGAATGGAAAAAAGTCCCAAGATACTCCCGCAAGCCAAAAAAGAGGTAGGCAACTCGGGATTCTTTAAGCCCCCCACTCGTTGAGCCCGATTGTCCGCCGATGACCATCAAAAGAATCAGAATCGCCATGACGGAAGGAGGAACCCCTTGATAAGAGGGGAGCGACGTGAANCCGGTGGTGGTGATGGCACTCACGAATTCGAAAAAGCCATAGCGGATGCCCAGGGCGGCACTATGATAAAAAACACCAAGNGAATAAGACAAAAGAGGAAAAGCGGTCACAAGCAAAAAAAGGAAGACGCCAAATTCGTAATGACGAAACGCTTTTTTGATTTCCCCCTTGAGCAAAAAATAATGAACGACGAAGTTCCAACTGCCCAAGATCATGAGAAGTTCTGTGACCAGTTCTATCCCAAAACTCTGATACCCGGCAATCGACAAAGGATTGGTCGAGAAGCCACCGGTCGATAAGGCGGCCATAGCGGTGTTGACGGCGTCAAATAGAGGCATGCCCGCCCAGAGATAAAGCAAGGTACCGAAAACCACATAAACTGTATAAATAGCAAAGATAAGGCGGGAGGACTTGCCAAGATTCGGCAATAAGCGGTCGTTGTGTCCTTCCAAAAGATAGAGGCCAAATTCCGAATGGTTAGCTAAAGCCGAGGTCAAAACAAGCACGAGGCCAACCCCACCGACAAACGACAAAAACGAACGGTAGAAAAGGAATAAATGGCTCGTCTTAGACACATCGACCACCGATAAGCCCGTCGTCGACAAACCGCTGGTGGCCTCAAAGACGGCCTGAGAAAAGGAATAATGACCTTCAAAAACCCAGGGGATCGATCCAATCAAGATGCCCAAGACCCAAACCATCACAAAAAGAAAGTTGTTTTGAAAGGGGGTAAAGCGACCCTGCTTCCCTCGCAAAAGAAGCGATAGAAAAAAACCGATGGAAATGCTGCCAAAACCCGGGATCAAGAAAGCATAGGCTTGGCCCGTCTCGCTCGGATAAAAAGGAAGCAGAATAAGCGGGGCTAAACAAATGACTCCAATGAGAATCAGGAAAAAGCCAAAGTAGCCAAGAAGGAGTAGCCAAGAGGAAGCCTTCTGCCGTTCGAGATCCTTCATATTTCTCTCTGAAGAAAGTCAATTACTTTCTTTTGCGAAGACAAGGCGCTCGCTACGATCAAAGTGTCGCCAGCCTTAATCATGGTATCGCCGCGAGGAATCACCACTTCGGGATCACGGAAAATACAACAAATATTTCCTTCGATCGGCAAGGCTAGGTTTTTTAAACTTTGGTTGACACAAGCGAAATTGGTTTTGATTTTTATCTCGGTAATCACAACTTTCTTGTTTTCGAGCGACAAAGAATTCACGAGTGAGGAGACGTCGCTTTCCCCTTGAATCTTGTCTGCCAATAGGTAAGAAGCACTGATGGGCGAGTCGATGCCCATGAGGCGAAAGGCGCTGACTTTGCCAGGGTTGTTTACCGTGCAGATCGCTTTTTGTATTTGAAAAATCTCCTTGCTCAACCGGCAAACGACAAAATTATCGACATCGCGTTCGAGCAACGAAATCACGAGGTCAAAATGGCTGACCCCCGCCTCCGCAAGAGTGTATATTTTCAGGGGATCGCTCACCAAAACGTCGATACCATGACGTTCAGAAAGGATTTTGGCGGTCTCATAATCTTCGTTGATGACAACGAGATGGTTTTCTTTCCCGTTAAAGGCGGAAATCACAAAGTCCGCTTCTTCTTTGCCACCGCAAATTAAGATTCTCATAGATTTCCTTTCTTTTCGCCATTTAAAATCGCCTCATAAGCATCGTGAGCTAAAAGAGAAGGCGAAATCACCCGGAAGCGGGGATCGCGCAAGAGTAAGGCTTTCTTCTCATCATGCAAGCGGACCACGATAAGCCGGGCTTTCGACAAAAGCGCAACGAGAGACGCCACGTAAATATTGACTGAGTCGTCCTCAGTAACAATGATACATTGTGAAGCTTCTTTAATATGGGCTTTGGCCAGGATATTTTCATCCGTGGCATCCCCCTCTAAAAAGAAGCCGGTATAGTTGGCATCCACTTTCTTAAAGGCATTTTTGTCCTTGTCGACGAGAGTGGTATAAAAACCTTTGGAAGAGTTTTCGTAGGCGAGCGATGCCCCCAAGCGAGAGGAGCCAATGACGACCGTTAAAGAGGTCGTATCACTATTTTTCTTCTTTATGAAGGACATTTGGATCTCCTAAGCCGTGGGCCGCAAGCTTTTGATATACTTGGAATTGACAATGAGTATGACGTCTTCTAAAGTCCGAAACGTCCAAAAATCGCCATCGATCGCGAGAAGCTTCCCATTAAAACCGAGTAGCCCGGTTTGCGTTTCTGCGAGATTGACAAAGAAACTTTGGCCTAGAAACTTTTCCATTCTTACTTACCTCCATTTACTATTTTGCGAATTTGGGCTTTAAAGAAACTAGAGGTTTTTTCAGCCAAAGATATAAAGAAAACATAAAGATTGCGAAGTCATGAATAAATGAAGTTGATCTCCTCTTTTTTCCTAGGCAAAAGGTGTTTGTTAATGAAAACGTCGAACAGCAAAAACTTCTGATCGATAATGAATTTTTTGACAAAATGGTCTGGATATTGCTGAAGTTCTTCCAAAATTGAAGACTGGCTATCTTTTAGAATAGAAGGCGATTACTTCAGTTTGGCTCCATGAGGAGGCCGGTCGAAACGTCGCCTCGAAAGACGAATCTGTAGATGGGGCCGTCTTCTTTTCAATGAAATCGGCAAAGGAAACGTCCAATAAGAACGAGACGCCTCCGAAAGCATCGACAAGGTGAACCATAATANNTCTTCTTGATGACGGCCATTTTATAGAAAAAAAGGGAAAGTTGTTCTTGGACAACCTTCAACAACGAGTTCATTCATATGAAACGTCACGACAAGAACGAAATCGTTTTGGGCATCCGTTCTCGAGTCATTTTCGAGCCGCGGATTCCTTGGAAGACACAAGGCCGTGAGCCTCCAACCCACAACTTCAATATATAAACCTCCAGCCGATTGTAACCCTCAGTCTCTGAATTTCTGAAGAGAAAGCGAATCAAGAAATAGCTTGGAATCCCAATGGGCAGCGCCTTTTTTGCCGAAAAGAAACGGGAGGACATCCCTTGAGGCTTCGACAAAGTCGATAGCGGAAAAAACACTCCCGAAGAAGAGACGGGGCTTCCTCTTCTCCAAAAGGATCAATCTCTTGAATCCTCCCGCTTTGGACAAGTTTGCTCCTCAAATAAGAAAGATTGAGCGGAACCTCTTTTTCGATATAAAAGATAATCAAAGAGATCGCGACCTTTGACTCGTTTTTTCCAAACCCGGCAAATCAAAGCGTGGGCCTTTTTGGCAAAGAGGGAAGAGCCATCGAGAGCCGTAACACAATGAAACGAGGCGATGGAAAAAGGTTTTGCGTCCTTCCCCGTTGTTTTCATAGAGGCCACGTTTAAGCTTGATCAAAGAACCCTCCTTGACCAAAAGCCGGATATGGTCATGGGGATTTTTGTAGTTTTTGAATTCGTTTAACAACACGGAAATTGTCTTAATCATATTTCTCCAGTAACTCTGTTTCGATTAGAGTTTTTGGAGAATCAATAGAAAATGCTATTTCTTCCTTTATGTTCTTCGCTGAATTACTCAAAGGCAAAGTTTATTTCTCATTTAAGAAGCTTATGGGTAATAAAAAGCGCCAAAAGCGGAAGCAAATTATAAAAATAATAATCCACATTTTTTCTACCTGAACTATCAAATCTTCAATTTTTTTGAATGAAACGAAAAGCTATGAAAAAAGTCAGACCGCATTGCTGCAATCTGGCTTTTTTTCTTAAGAGATGGTGCCCGAGGCCGGACTTGAACCGGCATGGATTATGCATCCGAGGGATTTTGAGTCCAACGATTCGCCTAACCCCTGTTTGAGGCGAGGCTACGATGGCGGACGTTTCTCCAGAAGCCATCGGGGTTCTCGATGGAANTAGAAAAATAGATAAAAAACAGGATTTTTAAAACCATTTTTTAAGGAAGGCCGATATCGTTATTCTGCTATCCCGTGCGATAAACAAAAATAAGAAAAGCCAGACCGCATCGCTGCAATCTGGCTTCTTTTCTTTCAAGATGGTGCCCGAGGCCGGACTTGAACCGGCATGGATTATGCATCCGAGGGATTTTGAGTCCCTTGCGTCTACCATTTCGCCACTTGGGCAAGAAGCGAAGGAGAACGAATCTCCAACACCTACGCTTTTCAGCGCGTTAAGGATTATAGAATAAGTAAAAGCAAAAGCCAACAATGTTTATTCGCCAGGAGGATCGGAAACCATTAGAATACAAAGAGTCGGAATTCCCACTTCGGGAAATAAGCCAAGGAGGATGCCTTATGTCCATTTGGGGATGGGTGGCAATCGGGGTTGTTTCTGGAATTCTTTTGCTGGTTTTTGTCTTAACCACGCGAGCTTTCTTCTTCCGGGGTAAAAAAGATGAAAAGGGAGGAATTGTTCCCATAGATATCGACTCCGAAAAAGCCGTTTTGGCCCTTCAAGCTTTGGTTCAATGCGAGACCGTTTCTTATTTCGAAAAAGCAAAGGAAAAAGAAACGGAGTTTACAAGATTTAATGAGGTTTTGCAAAGATTTTACCCTGACGTATATAAGAATTGCGAAGTGATAAAACCCTCCTTGAGAACCTTGATTTTTCACCTTTCAGGAGTCGGTGGGGATTCGATTCATGCCGCCATATTCACCGCCCACTTCGATGTTGTTCCAGCCGAAGCATCGCGTTGGCTGGAACCTCCTTTTTCCGGAAGCAGAAAAAATGAGTTTCTTTATGGCCGAGGGACGATTGATACGAAGGGAACTCTGAATGGTATTTTGGAAGCTGCGGAAGAACTTCTTGCCAAAGGATTCCGGCCTCACCACGATTTCTATTTTTGCTTTGCAGGCGATGAAGAGATTTCTGGAGGTAGCGCTAAACTCTCAGTTGATTATTTGCGGGAAAAAGGCATTGAGCCTTTGTTTGTTCTCGATGAAGGCGGCGCGGTTTTGGACCATGCTTTCCCGGGGTTTGACCAGTCGGCGGCTTTCGTTGGAATCGCTGAAAAAGGTGTTTGCGCGATGGAATTTCACCTTGATGGGGAGGGAGGCCATGCGAGTGCGCCAAAGCCTCATTCCCCTATCGGAAAATTGGCCTCGCTTGCAGTCGACATTGAGAGACATCCTTTTCCTTTCCATTGGAATGAGCCCGTTATCCGTCTCTTTGATTCTTTAGGAAGGAAAACTCCATTTGCTTACCGGCTCTTCTTCGCCAACGCCCGCTTCTTCACCCCTCTTCTCAGCCGAATCGCCCGCAAAGTGGGCGGACAGTTCAACGCTCTTTTCCGCACCACGGTTGCCCTCACGATGATGGAAGGTTCCCCTGCCACCAACGTGATTCCTTCCAAAGCTATGATTGGCGTCAATATTCGGATCGCCCCTTCTGAATCCGTTCAAAGTGTCCGCCGCCGGATGGAGCAACTAGCAAAAAAACATCATCTCGAAAAAGGGGTTCGGTTTGTTTTTGGCTGGGAACCTTCCCCCATCTCAACAACAGAAGGCGAAGGGTATGAAAAAATCACAAAAGCGATTAAAGAAACCTGGGGAAGAGAAGTATTGGTCTCTCCTTACCTCATGACCGCTTGTGCGGACGCCCACCTCTATAACGAAATATCGAATAAAGTCTACCGCTTCTCTCCGATCCATCTTCAAACCGCCGACCTCGAAATGATTCATGGCGATAATGAAAGATTATCCGAAAAGCAAATTTCAGAAACAGTGGGTTTTTATTTTCGTTTAATGAAATCGCTATAAATCGAAAGATCAATCAAGTCTGTCAAATCTTCGACGAGTTTCTTTTCATCAAGCCTCTCATTGCCATCAAAGAAAAGAGTCAAGGCCATGCGTAGAGAAACGATGAGGGTCCCTGCCAAGAGAGATCGATCGTCTTGGGTCTTCTTGTTCTTAAGAGGCGACACCACCCCAAGGGAAGGGAAAAAGAGATCCCGAAGTTTTTCGTCAAACCGGGAAGTGGCTGAAAGAAGAACCCCACGAAACAAAGTAAGATGGTCATCGACCAGCCCCAGAAGGCTTTTTGAAAACAGTTTGCTATCCATCTGGCCAAGAAGGGAAGCGAGGGGGGAGAGGAGAGCTATACAACGATCTTCCAAGGCTCCTAAAACGGCGTCAAGTGATTGGTAATGAAGGTAAAAAGTGGACCTATTAATATCAGCTTGATGAACCACATCTGAAACTAGAACCACGTCAAAAGTTTTTCGTTGAAGAAGGTCTAACATTGAGTTTTCAATTTGTGACTCAGTCTTCCTGTATCTTCGATCTGAAACAGCCATAAAAATGCTTCCTTTTCTCCGTGGTTATCAATATAAACATTCTTACACAAAATAAATATATTGTATAGTCATTTGCCTATTAATAGGCTGTTATCTATTATTTAAATAATAAGAAAATATGAAAAAAGACGTCACTTTCGTGACGTCAATTTTTCTTGGTGCGCCCGAGGCGATTCGAACGCCTGACCCTAAGCTTCGGAGGCTTATACTCTATCCATCTGAGCTACGGGCGCGTATGTCTGGTGCACTGGATGAGATTTGAACTCACACCGGTTGCCCGACTAGCTCCTGAGACTAGCGCGTATACCAATTCCGCCACCAGTGCACGCTTAAGTAATATACCCTCAATCGGACAAAAAGTCGAATATCGTTTGCAATAATACCTTATTTTCTTCTCCCGCCATCTCTAAATCCATCTTCAAGCCAATAGGAGCATCCGGTGAGGTCAGTTTTTTATCCCACATTTCGTTTATGTAATCTTCAGATTTCGTCGAAAGAAAACATTGATGACCTCTGCCAGGAACGTTTAAATATCTCACATTCTTTCGCCCTTGAAGGTCTCTTTCAAGAGATAGTCTTCCTGCAGCCGGTGGAACTGTTTTGTCCTTCTCTCCCTGAATATAAAGGACTGGGCAAGTGCTTTCTTTAAGAATCTCGCTAGCGGCCAAATTTCCGGCTTTCCCAAGCCGAACCCATAAATAAATTTTGGTTAAAAACAACAAAAGCTTTGACCGTAACTGGGGAACAAGGGCTTTATACTCATCCGAAACCCGGTTAAAACCCGAAACAGAGACCACTCGCTTTACCTTATACATGGGGTTTGAGGAAATTAAGGCAGCATAGCCACCCCAAGAGTGGCCAACCACATATCTTTCATAACCTTGAGCAGCGGGATCGCTCTCGAGCCAATCAAAAAAAGCCTTTTCGTCATTTACCACTTGGCCCATGCCATAGATAAAAGTTCCTTCGCTTTCCATGCATCCGGTATAGTCAAAGGCATAGACAAGATAGCCCTGTTTCGCAAATAAACAGATTGTTTTAATGTAAGCGTTCCTGCCAGAGCCAATCCCTGCAAAAAATATCAAAACTCCTCGATAAGGAGCATCCCCATAATGGTATCGAGAGCCATGCAACATCCATCGTCCGGACAAAAAAGAAAAATCCTCTTTTTTTACACTAAATTGACGTTCACTAAAATAAGGATAAGCCGGTGATCCATCTGACCGCGTATGGCAAAGAAACTTATCAGAAATATGGGCAATAAGAAAATAAAGGCAAAGAAGCGTAATCATGATCTTTGACCAAATAAAAGTTGAAAGAAAGCTTTAAAAGGCCTCCCATTCGCCAACGAAACGAAAGCTAAAATCATCTTTTCGCTTAGGCCAACCATCCCACCCATCCGAAGAGGAGAATCCAGCATCATCATCAGAAAGTCAGCATTTTCCCGTTCACTTTTTTCTGGCGAATAGCAGTGTTTCTGAAGTCGTTTTTTCATCTTTTTCCCAACAAAAGTCTCTGAAGTTTCCTCGAAGGTTGAATTAAGGGTGTAAGGTCGCCGATGCCGATCGTGTTGGACAGGGAGATTATGGCCAAGAATACGCTCGAATTCATCGTCTGGGACACGAAAAGAACCCTCACGCGTTAGGCTGTAATAAGAAGGAAGAAGTGAGCGTTTATCCATTGCTTGAAAAGGCGAAGTGACCTCAACAAATCCCGAGAGGCGAATGTCGAGACAAGAGGCACCGATTTCGATTAAGTACTGCCCACCTTCTACCTCAAACCTCTCCCCGGTCGTGTCATAGTGGGCAAAAGCGGAATAAGGCAAAGTGAAGATGACAGTTTTATTTTTCCCGGATGCCAAACTTAGTTTGGTAAAGGCTTTTAATTCACGGCGGGGTTTAAACGTTTTCCCGTTGCGGGCAGACAAATACAATTGGACAACCTCTGAACCGCTCGTTTTGCCAGTATTAGTCAGCCTTAAGGCGACTTTTAAAACCTCATCGACTTTCAGATTGTCCTTAGAGATCTGAAAATCCGAATAGGCAAACTGAGTATAACTAAGGCCATGTCCGAAAGGGAAAAGGACGTTCTTTTCAGCCGTACAATAATAACGATAGCCGACAAAAACGCTTTCTTTATAAGGAGCGACATCTCCCGTCCCTGAGAAAAAATCATGGGAGGGAACGTCAAGATAATGGAGAGGCCAAGTTTCGGCCAGTTTTCCCGAAGGGTTCACTTTCCCGAACAGCACATTCTTGATTGCCGTTCCACCCGCTTCACCAGGCAAATATGCGAGTAAAATCGCCTGGACCTTATCGGCAAAAGGCATCTCGACCGGTGCTCCGCCCAAAAAAACAACGATGATATTCTTGTTCACGGAGGCCAAGGCATCAACAAGGGTGTATTGTTCCTCTGGAAGCCGCATATTATGTCGATCGTAGCCTTCGGTCTCATAGCCTTCCGGCAGACCCAAGCAAAGAATTACTTTGTTGTGCGTAGAGGCAAGATCGAGTGCGCTCAAAAGAAGAGCTTTGGCATCCTCTTTCGGCGAAAGAGGGTAGCCTGGTTCATACTTGATTTCTTTCCCAACATCTCGCCCTTCGTTCAAGGCACCATAAAGGGTCACGAGATTGATGGGCACAACCTTGCTAGAACCCGCACCTTGATAGCGGAAATGCTTGCTCAATGCGCCAATTAAGCAAACATCGTCTTGAGAGCTTAAAGGCAAAATACCTCCGAAATTCTTGGCCAAAACAAGGGATTCTTCGACGACAGCAAGGGCGGATTGATGAGAAATCCCAACGTTAAAAGCTTGTTTGGACTCCGGTCGATTTTTCGTACGAAGGTCAAGGGTAACCATGTGAAGGGCTTCCTCGTTGACCGCATCGAGTTTGAGATCGCCGCGCCTAACGGCTTTCACGAGTGCCTTTTGCCGATTTTTGTGGCAGGGCATCTCCAAATCAAGGCCATGATTATGTGAAAGAATCGGATCAAAAGTCGCGCCCCAATCGCTTATGACGGCGCCGGTGAAACCCCATTCTTTGCGGAGAACATCTTTTAGAAGCCAGTCGTTGTCTGAGGAATAAACACCATTGATCCGGTTATAAGAGCACATCACCGTCCAAGGATTGGATTCCTTTACCGCGATCTCAAAAGGACGGAGATAGATTTCCCGGAGAGCCCGCATATCGACTTCGGCGGAATAATTAAAACGTCGATACTCCTGATTGTTCGCCGCAAAATGTTTCAAAGAAACTCCAACGCCAACGCTTTGAACGCCATTAATGTATCCCGCCGCCATTTTCCCCGCGAGCAGCGGATCTTCCGAGAGATATTCAAAATTGCGGCCGCATAGCGGGTTCCGCTTAATGTTGGCTCCCGGGGCCAAGATGATATCGGTTTTTTGTTGCAGACATTCTTTTCCTAAATTTGCCCCCATATCCGCAAGAAGCTCCGGGTCCCAAGAACAGGCAGTTAAACAAGGAGCAGGGAAACAAGTCGCCGGAACCGATCCGCCCACTAATTCGCCAACGTTGGTAACGACGCTTCCATTTGGATTTCTCAGCCCGAGCGGACCATCATGCATTTCCAAGGCAGAGATTGTCGTTTTCTTTAAAGCAAAAGTATGCCAATCTCCATCGCCGTAGAGCAGGCGAACCTTTTCCTTTAAGGTCAATTTTTTAACAATCGCCTCCGCCTTCTCGATCGTGGAATCCATGTTTAATCCCTCCCGCAAATCTGATTTAGAAATCTTTTTTCAGTGGGTTGCCATAACCATCGGTGGCAATGTCGCCCGTGAGGATCATAATTCCCTCGATCAACCCCCAAATAAATGAAATCGGCCAAAAGACGATGCAGCAAGTCAACACCAATTGAACAACGGCTTTGCCCGTGTAGCCCAAGTAGAAGTTATGGACGCCGAATGCGCCAAGAAAGATGCCGAATAAACCCGCAGCCAAAGCGCTTCGTGTCGTTGGAACGTCATCGCTGGAGCCATCGGAACTATCAGCCTTTTTGATATAGGCTCCACAATGAGGGCAATACGAAGCATCGCTTGGAACTTCTTTTCCGCATTTTGGACAGTACATAAAGATGTTTTCCCTCGGGTATTTTAGCGTTTTCCCCATCATACTTCCATAGAGGGGTTGCTATAATACATCTTATGGAACAAATCATCTTCTTTGCTGGCGGTTGTTTCTGGGGCGTCGAAGCGTATTTTAAGCAACTCAAAGGGGTTAACGACACAATAGTTGGCTATGCCAACGGCAACACTGCTTTCCCAAAATATGAAGATCTCAAGAGCGGCAAAGCCACCCATGCAGAAACTGTGAGGATCGTTTATAACGATGAGGTGATCAGCCTAGAGAAACTCCTTGAGCATTTTCTCCGTTTTGTCGATCCCTATTCTCACGACCAACAAGGTCACGACATCGGCCACCAGTATCGGGCTGGCGTCTATTATACCAATTTAATGGATGGTATCCGGGCCGACACTTACTTTTCCGCCCATCTCCACGAGGGCTGGACCATCGAAATCAAACAGATGAATAATTTCTATCCCGCTGAGGATTATCATCAAGACTACCTTGGCAAAAACCCCAGTGGATATTGCCATGTTAATCTGGGTCTGGCCAAACCAGAAGAGAAAAAATAACGATGGAAGACTACATCGCCTATCTCCGTCGACAAATCGGTCACGCCCGTTGCATTTCGGTCGGTTTGAGCGCTCTTGTTGTAAATTCCAAAGGCGAGATCTTGCTTGAAAAAAGACGTGACAATGGCCTCTATTGCCTGCCAGGTGGCTCAATCGATTACGAGGAAAAAGTCCTTGATGGGCTCAAAAGAGAGATTTGGGAGGAGACTGGCATATCCCTGCAAAATGCCACTCTTTTCATGGTACAAAGTGGTGAAAGAACAACCCTTCATTACCCCAATGGCGACATCACCAATTACGTGGTTCTGACTTTCTATTGCCCCCTTGAGGGAAAAGCCGATCCGATTAAGCCTCATGATCAAGAATCCCTTGAAGTCTTCTTTTGCCCGCTAGAGCGATTGCCAAATGAAAAAGAGATCTTGCCGGACGACGTCATCGTCCTCCACAAATACCTTCAGCACGATTTTAGCGTTCTTGTGGATTAACTCCCTTTGTTGAGCGGGGGTCATCACCATTTTCGGAACGGCGAAAGATCCGGTTTGCCCGTCATGTTTTTTCATTTCATGGCTCCGCTTCTTTGTTTTTGCCTCTAAGAATGAATTTGTGGTAAAAGTGTGGTATGGAAAAAAGAAAAAACCTAGATATAATCTAGGCTTTTGGACTTGGTGGTGGAGCGTAAGAGGATCGAACTCTCGACCTCCTCCATGCCATGGAGGCGCTCTCCCAGCTGAGCTAACGCCCCAAATCCGGAACTAATGCGCTAAACGCGCATGAATAAGGATAGAAGCCGAGCGCTTCTTTGTCAACAATTTGCGTTTATTTGTTGCTCAAAGGAGTGTTGTCGGAATTCGGATTCGTATTCTCGCCCGTCGCAGAAACGTCTCCGCCCGCAACTGGAAGCGGATTTGGATTGCGTGCGCCATCGGGAAGAGCGGCTGTCATTTCGTCTTTGTAGAGGACCTTCAAAAGAATTGGGGTGATGAAGGAAGAAATCAGAATAAGAATTAACGTAAAGGGGATGATTTTGTCGCTGATGAGCCCCGAATCGACACCGGTTTGGGCGGTGACGATCAAGACTTCGGCCCGAGCCATCATGCCGACGCCAATCTTTAAAGAATCTTTGAGTTTGAACCGACAAACCAAACCGCCGATTCCGGCACCCAAGACTTTGCCTAAAAGACCGACGAAAACCCAAATAAGTCCAAAATAGAGGAATGTCGGGTTTGAGAAGAAATTCGAGAAATCACCCGAATACATCTTCATGGCCACCGAAGCAAAGAAAATGGGAACAAAGAAAACGTTCGATGTCGTTTCCGCGCGGTGATCAATGTAATCTTTCGACGAAGTCGCCGAGAGAATCAAACCCGCGATATAGCCCCCAGTAATATCAGCGATTTGGAAGAAAGCCTGGGCGACGAAAGCCCAAAGAAAGCAAAAAGCCAGCGAATAGATTGGAATGCGGATGTGATGGGGATACTTCGCGCCCAGATGGTTGAAGAACATCCGCACCAGATGCGAGATGCCCCAAGAAATCAGGAAGAAGATGGCCATATTCGCGATAACAACAATGGGAACAACATATTCGGGGAGAGGCTGTCCGCTAATGCTCCGAATAATGAATTCAAGCAAATTGAAATCGCTGCCGCCGGTCGAAGAACCAGAGAGCGAAATAATCAAAGAAAGAAGAATGATTCCAATGACATCGTCGATGATAGCAGCCGAAACGATAGCGTTGCCAACCCGAGTCTCCAGTTTGCCTAATTCCTTCAATGTCGCGACAGTGATGGAAACCGAAGTGGCCGAGAGAATAACGCCATAGTAGAGATCGGTATAAATCGGATTGGCAATGCCCGCCGGAGCGGCCAAACCAGCATAAGTGCGAAACAAGAAAGCGGCAACAAAACCGAAAGCCAACGGAAAGATGACGCCAAGCGAGGTGATGACCATCGCGGCAACACCGACGGCTTTTATTGCCTTCAAATCGGTTTCAACGCCAGCGCTAAAAAGAATCATGACCACGCCAAACTTCGCGAGAATATTGATGCCATCACTCAGATAGGAATAAGTACCAAAAATTGAATTCCATTGGGCGTTATTCGAAGGGATGAAACTGATGAGGCCAACCAAGAGTCCGGCCACCAAGAAACCAATGACCTGCGGGAGTTTCAATTTTGAGAAACCGACCGAGATGCCTTTCGTCAAAAGAAGAATGAGGGCAACCGGAAGAAGCAGTTGATAGGCTTGTCCGCTCGCAGTTGTCGTTCCGGCCCGGAGAATCGAAGTAAAAAAATCCATAATGATCACCAGCAACGTCGATTATAGGTATTTTTGCCTCAACCTGTTAGGAAAAAATAGTTCATGAACACTTTCAGAACTTTGTATGGCATAATTAAAAACTGTGCTAGGGAGAAAAACCATGAAGATGATGCTCTTCGCCGTGCTGGAAAGAGGACGAGATACCGACGCGCTCTACTCAGCATTGATTGCTGATGGCTACAACGGAACGCTGATTAAAACCCAAAGTCTAAAGCATGTTTTGCAAAACGAAGATTTATCGAAAGCAGCCGCCCTTTCGCTCAGCGAGATTGCCGAAGACACTCATGAACCTGGCCAAAATTCAACGATGTTTTTGATTGTGGATAAAGAAAAACTACCCCGCCTGCAAGAAGATATTCGCCGAATGAGTGGCGACTTCAAGAGAATCCATGGGGCGATGTTCGTTGTTCCAATCCAAGGCTTCGAGGGATCTTTTTAAGCAAAGAAAAACCGGAAATCCTTAGTAAAGGGTCGCCGGTTTTCTTTTTTATTTCACGTCAGCATCAATCGCGTCGTCTTTCTTTTTCTTCTCCTCGTCGCTGTCCTCGTCCTCATCGCTGTCTTTCCCTTCCGAAACAATGCCCCGTTTGACCAAATTCCGATGAATCGCCTCATCAATTGGGCCAAAAACAGCATAGTAAACCGGAATGCTGAGGAAGATCACCCATTCCGGATGCCAAAGGCCATAAACGAGACCCAGAATAAGATAGACCGCGGTAACGAGAACCGGGAAAGCAAACACGCAGAAGCGTCTCTTTTTTAAGGCTGAGATGAATGTTGGAGCCAAAGGGATGAGGAGAAAAACAATCCAGCAGGCCCCCCAGCCCAAACGAGCGTCAGGAATCAAAAATCCACAAAGAAGATAGGTCGCCGCGCAAAGCAAAGTCACCACCGAAGAGACGATCGATTCGGCAACCTTATAGCGATGCGAACGCGCCCTTTCCTTGTTCAAATGATCAGCATCGCAGACGACTCCATCGTTCACATGGATCCCCGAAGAATCGATATGGACTTCGCTATCCGCCGAAACCACGTGGATACCAGTAGCATCGATCGACCCTTCGCTGTCGGCATCCTTAAAAAATATCCCGTCCGAGTTGATATGGAATTCGCCCTTGTTTTTTCCTTTATTCTGATCTCCGGTTTTGTTCTCATCTTTGGCTGCTCCATCCGTTTTTGTTTCTTCTTTGGGAGTCGTGTCAGTTTGGGTTTTGGCATCCTCACCTTCCGAATCCGGAGATGGTTCTTCTTCTTGTTTTTCTTCGCCGTCGTCCTTTGCTTGCTCAGCGACGATTTCATCAACCGACTGATCGGTGTTCAAAAGATCGTCGAGTGAAACTCCGTACAGTTTCGCAAGACAAATAAGATTGTCCGTATCGGGCGAAGCCTCCGCCCGCTCCCATTTGCTTACCGCTTGCCGCGAGAGGCCAAGTTTAGCGGCAAGTTCTTCTTGGGACAACCCGCTTTTCTTGCGAAGTTCGACAAGACGATTGGCAATTTCGATATTCATGGTTCACACCCTCCTTATCGACGCTCTCATCGTAAGGGAGAAAGAGCGGCTCCACCACCAACTCTGCTTTTCAAAACCCGCAACTTTAGGTTGCAAGACGAGCCATCATCGCTTTTTTAAGTATTGGCTCAGCAAAGGGTAAAGTAAAGGAGTTTTGCAGGAAAAAACCGGGATTTGCGAAAGAAAAAAATCAGAGGGAGTTCACTGCCTATCAGAAAAACAACTTACTTTTTATCGTCGCTGCCATCTGCCTTCGGAAAAGCGTAACGCTGAGGATCGTGACGCAAAGGCTTACCGCATTTAGGGCAATAGACGAAGCCTTTTGGATACCAAGGACGATAGCCGAGATCTTCCCGGTCATACTCAAAAACGCAACCACAATATTCGCATTTGATTTTGAAATGCGTGAAGGTACTGTCTTCATCGATTTTGATGGTCATAACTACCCCATTTCCTTAGTGGCGCGCCCGAGCCGATTCGAACGGCTGACCCCTTCCTTAGGAGGGAAGTGCTCTATCCAGCTGAGCTACGGGCGCAACAGGGTTATTGTAACACCCCAAAATGGGGAATGACACCGAGGGAGCGTGTTTCGAGCGGCCTTTGAAACGGAAAAAGGCCGTCCTAAGAGAAAAACCACCGAGCGATCGGTGGTTTTAGTTTCAAATGGTCGGAACAGCGGGGCTCGAACCCGCGACCTCTTGGTCCCGAACCAAGCGCACTACCAACTGTGCCATGTCCCGACTTTGCGAGTATTCTCGCGTGGGATAATATACCACTTCGAAAACGGAATTAAAAGAGAGTCATCTGGTTTGTTTCCCCCATCCCATCAAGAACTCCGAGCTTCCGTAGGGTTTCAATATCGCTTTGGGAGAGTTTTGTCCGATCGCGAAGATCCTCAATGGAGATAAAAGGGCCATCCTTTCGAGCCGCAACAACCGTATCGGCTGCAGCGGCGCCAAGGCCAGAAATCACGCTGAAAGGCGGAATGATGGCATTGTCTTCTTTGTCCACCACCCAATCGGCGCCAAGCGAACGCATCAAGTCGATGTTTTTGATATGGTAACCGCGGTCGACCATCTCGGCCGCGGCGATGAGGGTCTTCAAAACCTCATCGTCCTTGTCGGAATATTTCCGTTCCTCGCCAAAGCGGTCTTTGAAAATGGCGCCGGGAATCTTGCTGGCAGATTGAAGTCGATGGATTTCATCAACGATTTTATCTAACGGCCACGTCATGACTTCGACATCGAATTTGTCGCAACGGACGGTGAAATATGTCGCATAGAACTCGAGCGGATGATAGATTTTAAACCAAGCCACCCGGACGGCGCCCATTACGTAGGCGGTCGCGTGGGCCCGCGGGAAAAGATAGCGAATCTTTTTGCAGCTCTCAATGAAATAATCGGGGACGTTATGCTTCTTCATCTCATCGATATCTTCTTGGCGAAGCGGCTTGCCGACCTTATTTTTTCGAACGTATTCCATGATTTTGAAGGCTTTGGAGTTGTCGATGCCATAGCCGATCAAGTCGTTCATGATATCGTCACGGCAGCCAATGACGCCTTGAAGAGTCGTCACTTTGTCTTTGATCAAAGCTTCAGCGTTGTCGTTCCAGACGTTGGTGCCGTGGCTTAAACCCGAGATAATCAGCAAGTCATTGAAGGAATGGGCGTTGGCTTCTTCCAAGAGGCCCTGAACAAAGTTGGTGCCGAATTCAGGGAGAGCGATCGCCCCCGTCTTGAAATTAAGCGGATTTCGTTTAAGACCCAGTTCTTTCGGCGTAGAGAAAAGAGATAGAACCCGCGCATCATTCATCGGGATCGTCCGGATATCAATACCGGTGAGAAGCGACATCATTCGGAGTGCCATCGGGTCGACGTGGCCAAGCAAATCCAATTTCAAAACGGAATCGTGCATGCTGGCAAATTCGTAATGGGTTGTCAACCAGCTGGCATCGGGATCGTCGGCGGGGTGCTGGTAAGGCGTGAAATCGAAGATATCCATATCGGCCGGGATGACGACGATGCCACCCGGATGTTGACCCGTCGTTCGTTTCACACCGGCGCAGCGCGAAGCCAAATAGGCCGCCCAAGCTTTATTCACGCTCCCCCATTCTTGATGGAGAACTCGCTCATAGTAGCCCCGAACGTAGCCGAAAGCGTTCTTCTCTTCGGCTGTGGCGATGGTGCCGGCGCGAATAACGTGCGGACTCGTGATGAATTCGCCTTTGGCAATCTTTTCGTTCTCTTCAGGCGTCGAAAGTAAGGTTCGCGTATAAGCGTGAGCCTTTGCCTGATAGTCGGCTGGGAAGTTCAAGTCGATATCCGGAACCTTTTCCGCATTGAAACCAAGGAAGGTTTGGAACGGGATGTTCTGACCATTTCCTTCCATGATTTCCCCACAGACTGGGCATTTCTTCGTCGGCAAATCGAAACCGGATTTGATATTCGGATCGGTCGACCATTCAAAATGATGGCACTTATGGCACAGGTAGTGTGGGGCCAACGGATTGACCTCGGTGATACCGGACATTGTCGCAACGAAAGAGGAGCCAACCGAACCGCGGGAGCCGACAATGTAGCCTTCCTCGTTGGCTTTCTTGATGATGCAATGTGCGATGTAGTAGGTGACGGAATAGCCGTTTTCGATGATACCTTTGAGTTCCTGTTCGATGCGGGCGGGGATGGCGGGATCAGGGTTATCGCCATAAGTCTTCTTGATGTTTTCGTTGATGATTTCCCGCAGTTTGGCATCGGAGTTTGGCAAGTTGGCCGAAGGCGGATAAAGATGGTCTTTGAGAATTTGAATTGGCTCAATTTGAGCGGCGATCTTGTTGGTGTTTTCGATGACGATCTCGTGGCATTTTTCCTCGCTCAAAAACGGGCGAAAGCAATCCATCATTTCACTGGTGGAACGGAAATGTTGCTCAGGGTTAGCAAAAGCGGGCATGATTTTGTCCCGCCGAGGGGGATAAAGCGGATGGTTTCCACCGCCGAGGGCTTTTTGGGCAATATAAATATCGCGAAGAATCTTGTCTTCAGGATTCACGTAATGGCAATCGCCAGTCGCGCAAACCATCTTGCCCACTTCGTCAGCGGCAACCACAATCGATTTGAGGACGGTCATGAGCCGGTCCTGATCGAGTTCGTGCATATTGACTAGCCAAGAATAGTTCTCCGGTGGCTGAATCTCGATGTAGTCATAAAAACTCATCGCCTGCTTAAGCTCCTCTTCGCGTTTATTGCAAGCAATCTCAAAGACCTCGCTGTTGAAACAAGCGGAACCAAAAAGCAAATTCTCGCGGTATTGAATCAACTCTTCACGCGAAATCTTCGGCAAACTCCCCGCCGAAAGGAAGGTGGTGTGCGAATCGCTAATCAAGCGGTAAAGCGCTTTGAGACCGGCCTGGTTTTTGGCCAAAGCGACCATATGGTAGCTCCGAAGGTGCTTGAAAATGTTTTGGTTGGTTGAAATAAGGTGGGCCAAATCGGCCTGAGTCAAATGCTCATTTTCTTTGGTCAGAATCGGAATAATGACTTGCCAAACGTTGTTGAGAGCCTCGGCATCGTAGTCGGCGCGGTGGGCGTCGTTCTCATCATAGACATCGAGATTCAAGTTGCGGCTTAAAGCACCTAGGGTGTGGCGGGCGGCCTCTGGGAAAAGATAGTGGGAGAGAGCCAAAGTATCGACAACGGGGTTTGTGACGGATCGCATTCCCGCTTTGGCCCGCATCGCATTGAGGAAGCCGACATCAAAAGGAGCGTTGTGGCTGACGATAACCGCATCGCCGATGAAATCGGAAATTAGTTTAGCGGCTTCGATTTCATTTGGCGCGTCTTTGACCATCGAATCATCAATGTGGGTTTTCGCGGTGATCATCTCCGGGATGTGAACGCCCGGATTGACGAATTGATCAAAGTGCTTCGTGACCATGCCGTGTTCAACCATAACCGCGCCAAATTCGGTCGGGTGGTCGTAACGAGAGCTTAAGCCAGTGGTTTCAAAGTCAAGCACGCAATAACGGGCTTTTCTTAATTCGATTGGAGCCGGATTGAAAATATAGGTCGGCCAATCAAACATATAGAATTCGCAACCATAGATCATTGCTAGGCCATACTTCTTCGCTGCGCTTTCGGCGGCGGGGAAAGATTGGATGACGCCGTGGTCCGTGACGGCGATCGCTTTCATCCCCATCGATTTAGCCACGGCACAGTAATCGGCGATTTCGCCAAGACCATCCATGGCTGACATCTTGGTGTGCAAGTGCAGTTCAACCCGTTTTTCTTCTGACGAGTCGGTCCGGAGGGGCTTGGGTGGAAGCACATCGATATAGTGGGCAAAAATCTGCCGTTCAGAGGTTCGTTGGTCAAACTCGATCGCCCCTCGGACTTTGACGAGATCCCCCGCTTTAAGGGCATTGAGGAATTCGGCGCTCATGCCGTTGCGGGATTCGGTGGCGCGGACGTTAATCGCGCTCGAGGCATCACCAACGCCGATGGTGCCATAAAGCCCACCGCGCCGGCCTACCCGAAAATTAGTCAAATAAACATTGCCTTCGAACTGAACGTTGCCCGAAGAAAGACCAAAGAGCTCAGCAATCGTACTGATATCGCGATAATCGCCTTTGAAAAAGATGCGAGAATTCGCTTGGGCCCGCATGGCGATTTTGGTTTTTTCGATGTAATCCTGCTCGGCTTGGGCCAAAACGCTTTGTCGAGAAAGCTCGTCTTCGCCCATCGGTGGCATCTCATCGCCGCTCGAGGCCGGCGTCTCGCACGAACCTTTGTCCTCACCATCGCCGTCTTCGTCCTCGTCGTTGGTTTTTTCGCTATCGACATTATCAGCAGGATTTTGACCATTTGAAGTGGGATTTGCAGGCATTTCTTCCAAAACGGGTTCAGCCGCTGGAGCGGAAGGTGCCAGCACCCCCGGTACTTTCTTTTTGTCGACGGGCTTGGCTGACTCAACCGGTTGTTCAACGTGTTTGACTTCCGAGGCGGGCGAAGTCGGTTCCGCCACAGGAGTTTCTTTCGCCGCCGAAGCCCTCGCAGTTTCGCTTCCTTGAATCGAAACGGCAAACGGATAGGAAAGATATTTTAAAAGAGCGTTAAAATCATCGATAATGCCACTCGCGGTACCATTGGAATTATCCTCGGGAAGAAAGGTATAAATCGCGCTGTCATCGCCTGGGGTGAGCTGAAAGGGTGGGATTCCGTGATAATGGGAAAGGTACCAGTCTTCAAAAAGCTGGTCGACCGAATCGAAATCGGGGCTCTTCTCGTAGGAAAAGCGCAGGGCGTAATCGTATTTGACTGTCGCGAGACCGCTTTGGAATTCCTCGAGGAGTGACACATCCCACGGGGTGTCCTTTCGAATTGCCATGATGACCTTCTTCGGGTTCGAGGCGTCGCGGCCGACCAATTCAAAATCCAAATCAAAACGTTCGGGGTCGGCCAAACCCAAAGAGGTTAAAAAACGAAGCATTTTGTTATGCATCGTTTATCACCAGAGCCACGATATCTTTGATCGTGATCGCTATCGCAAAGGCAAAGAGGAGACCGAGACCGATAATGGAGATGGTGTTCTTAACTTTCTCCGAGACTTTTTTCTTGAACCCACTTTCGAGGATAGTGACAAGGAGTTGCCAACCATCGAGTCCGGGGAAAGGCAAAAGATTGAAGATCGCCAAATTGAGAGAGAGATAGCCACCCATGAAGAAGAAAGTCCGGCCCCAACCGATTTGGGTGCTGGCTTTGCTGATTTCGCCACCGACGGCCACCGCCGAACCAAGATTACTGAAATCGAAGGAGAAAATCGCCTTGAACCCTTCGCCAATCCCCGTCAGATAATTCGCGTAATCAATGCAAGCGTTTTGCATGCCTTCGGCAAAGGAAGGATAGTATTGATAAGCATAAATAAAGAGGGTATTGCTGCCCAATTTCACCATAGAATCCACCTTAGATGCCGTTGCATTAACCAAATGTGCTTGCCGGTTCAGAAACTGCTCGCGAAGCGGTCGGCCCGCCACCGAATCAATCCCGATCGCCGTAACCTTTAAAGTCAATTCATCGTTAACCGCTAAAGAATGAGGCGTTTGGCTCACGTCCGGATATTGGGTCAAGCCCATCGTCTGGTTGAGAGCGGTCGGATAGAAAGCTTCGCGAGGATGGAAGAAAGTGAGGTTGTTGAGCACATCGGTGTCATTCACTGACGCCGGGGTGAAGCAGGCAACATAGGAAGTGCTTGCCCCGCCATTACTAATACTGGCCTCGGGGTCAATCACGAAATATTCGGAATTGTTGTAAGCGAAACCATAGGAACTATAAAGTCGTTCATCGCTCTTGATGACATAGTCGCCAACACTGCCGTGAGTCCAAAAAGAATAGGCGACCTCACCATGGGCACCCGTATCGCTCAAAACGATTCCATCGGAATCAAGCCCGGTATAAACCTTTTCCGTAATCCAATAACTTTTAATGCAGGTCGCATAGATGACAACGAAGAGCATAGAAAGGAATAAATTGACAACGATCCCCGCCGAGAGAATAAACGCTCTTTTCCAAGGGGAAACGCCGTTGAGGCTCCGCTCTGGCGGCACGCTGACCCCTTCCGGAAGCTCAACGCCTTCGCCAAACATAGAAACATAACCGCCCAAGGGGAAGGCTCGAATCGAGAAGCGGGTTTCAGCCGTTTTCTTTTTCCAAGAAAAAAGTTTGGGGCCGAAACCAATGGAGTATTCCAAACAATAGACATTGAAAAACTTGGCCATGACCAAGTGGCCAGCTTCATGGGCAGAAACGAGGATGCCCAACATCAGGATGAGAATGAGAACGGTAAGAAAGGTCTGCATGGTTTATCCCTTGGAAAATTTCCGACGAACATAAAGCCGAGCAAGGGTATCACTCGTCTCGATATCGCGGAGGGTTGGTCTCATTATATTCGGAAAGTTGGCTAAAGCCAACGAACAAGCCTGTTCAATGTCTAAGAAAGGAATTTTTCCTTCGAGGAAGAGGTGAACTGCCTCTTCATTTGCCGCATTGAGAACCGCGGTTTCAATCCCGCCTTCTTTAAAGGCGTTTAAGGCGATGTTTACCGCAGGATAGCGCTTGGGATCGAAGGCTCTGAAATGATAGTCACCAAAATCATGGATTCCTTTTTCGTGGCGAATCTCAAAGGGGGCCTTCCCTTCGTAAAGGGCATAGGCGATCGGCCCGTGCATGTCTGGTTTGCCCACATCGGCGTAATAACTGCCATCTTTCATGAGAAGCAAGGAATGAACTTCGCTTTCATCATGCAAGAGAATTTCAATTTTATCGACGGGCCAGTCAAAAAGATAGTGGGCTTCGATCAGTTCAAAGCCTTTGTTCATCATCGTTGCCGAATCAATCGTGATCTTCGCTCCCATCTTCCAGGTCGGGTGCTGCAAAGCCATCTCCGGGGTTACGTTGGCCAATTCGCTGCGAGAAAGATCGCGGAAAGCACCGCCCGAAGCGGTGATGACTAACCGTTCGACATCCTCCCGTTTCACGCGGGAAAGGCATTTTGCCAAAGCGACATGCTCGCTATCGATCGGATAGAGTTGTCCCTTGCCTTGGGCCAAAAGGCGCTCAATCAAAGTTCCGCCGACCACCAAGCTCTCTTTGTTGGCTAAGCAAAGGATTTTGTTGAGGCGGAGCGCGGTGAGCGAAGGCATGAGGCCCGAAAAGCCCACCAGAGCATTTTCGACCATATCGCAGCCGCACCCTTTGAGGAGTCCAATGAGGCCTTCGTTGCCCCAACTGACTTTGATATCCGGATGGTCTTTGCTTAAGGCCAAGGCATCCGCCTGCTCTTTGACGCAAACGAAACGAACCATTGGAAAAGCGGAAAGAATCGCTGGAATTTTTTCCACGTGGTGACCAACGGAAATCGCATCAAGTTCGAATGAACTGCGGTCAGAGGAAAAAACATCTAAGGATTGGCTTCCAATGTTGCCAGAAGCCCCGAGCAATGCCACGTGTCTCATATCAAGCAAAGAAGTTCCATCCGTTGGTGATGAAAACCAGAGCCATCGCGGTAAAAATGCAAGTGAACATATCGCTGCCGACCCGATCGACGATTCCGCCATGGCCTTTGAGGATGCTGCCATAATCCTTGATGCCAAAATTGCGCTTGATCATGCTAAACGAAAGATCGCCCAAATCCGAGATGAGCGGCAAAACGATACAAAGCGCCACCACCCAATACCAAGTGCCCTGGTTGAGAGTGGGCAACATCGGGTAGCCCAAGAAGGTGATGGTTAATCCAAAAATCAATCCCGCCACAGCCCCAAAGATCCAACCGCCGAAGAAGCCCTCCCATGTTTTATGAGGAGAGATTCGTTCATTCATTTTGTGTCTACCAAAGACGCTGCCGATGAAATAGGCGCCCGTGTCATTCATCGTCGTAATGAGAATCACAAAGAAGAGCAGCGAGGACGAACCAAAGTATTTAAAGGCGCTTGTGTCGATAAGATCGGCCCCGCTGATTCCGCCATACCAATTGGCTTGAGCGGCAAAACCGCTTCGAGCATTCCCAAAGAGATAGAAGGGATAATAGCGGCAAAAAAAGAAGGCTTGAAAGCCCAAGCCCATCAGCAAAGTGAATGTGATGAAATAGGCCACATCGCCCCAAGTAAACGATTTATCGAGCAAACCTATCAGACAAAACAGGAAGATCGAAGCGGCGATGCCGATGATAGAGATATCAAGCGAGGAGAAATAATTCTCAAGAGAAAAGGTATAAGCAACGCCTTGGTGACGTGACTGGATATACTGACTGAAATTGCCTTTAAGAACAAACCAATAAACATAGGAGAAAGTTATGAGATAACTGACGAAATAAACGTACCATTTGTAGGGCTTATGAGGCGCACGGATCATCTCGGTCGTCGCTAAGGCCAAAAAGATGGCGACGATACCGAAGAATACCCAACTGCCAAGGAAGAAAGCGGGCAAAATCAAAGCGATCAAAATCCCAGCCACGATGGTGCGGGAACGAAGGGATGCCTTTTGCTCTGGCGAAATCGGATTCATTTGCGGGTTATTCATTTTTCAAGCCTCCAAAACGACGATTCCTTTCCTGATATTCTCGAAGGCAATCAATAAAGGCGTCGCGTTTAAAATCCGGCCATTTCACCGGGGTGAAGACCATCTCGGCGTAAGCATTTTGATAAAGGAGATAATTCGACAGCCTCTCTTCGCCCGAGGTTCGAATCATCAAATCGACATCCGGCAGCCCTTTAACCCAAAAATAATCCTTGAAAGTCGTCTCGTTTAAATCGGCGAGATTCAGTTTGCCGTCTTTGTAATCAATCGCAACTTTTTTCGCCGCCCGCACCAACTCATCCCGACCGCCATAATTAAGACAAACATTGATAAACCAGGTCGAGTTACTGGCTGTCCGATTAATGGCGTCATAGCAAACTTGACGGGTCTTTTCGCGAATCCGGCTCAAATCCCCGGAAACGACAATTCGGGTTCCGACCGAATCAAGATAATCAATTTCCTTACGGAAAAATTCTTCAAGATAATCCATCAAATGGTCAATCTCGTCTTGGGGTCGGTTCCAGTTTTCGGTGCTGAAAGCATAGAACGACATGTATTTGATCTTGAATTCACGGCAGACTTCGAAGAGTTCAATTATGCGATTACAGGCTTCTTTGTGACCCAAATAGCGGGGTAAACCCCGCGCCTTGGCCCAACGACCGTTGCCATCCATGATAAAAGCGACATGATCGCATTTCTTGGACAAAATAAAAGGCTCTGGTTTCATAAGGGTGATTATATAACAAAGTTCGCCCGAGCCGATACCCCTATTTTTATCCCGTTCCTTTCTAAAGGAAAAGAAGGGCTTTCCCGCTCAAAACTCTTCCAAAGCGAAAGCGGCTGAGTATGATGTAAGTTATGGACGAAGAAAAGAAGACACCGAACGAAAAAAACACGCTGGAACCCAGCCCCACAGAGCATGGGGCTCCTTCGAGCCACGAGGCTTCCCAAAATCCCCAGCAGAACACCCCTAAAGTCAAGAAACCCCTTGATGCAAAAAGCAAGAAAGGACTCCTGATTGCCTGCATCAGCATCGGCGTGGTCTTTTCTTTGATGATCACCATGTCCGTGATCGGTTTTGCTTTGAGCAAGAACTCCACCTCTGAGACCGGCACCGCTTATAACGGCACCATTATCTCTGGCTTCTTTGATCAAAATGGCCACAAGATTATTGAGGGCGGCACTTTCAATTTCGCTTATCAAAAGAGCGATACCGATCCCACATTCACATTAACCAGCGTCGATGTCAATTCGAGCGAGGCTAAAACTATTATTTTGCCCTACTACTCCGCCAGCGAAGAAAGCGGAAACCAGCGTTACTATGTTTTGGCGACTGCGGATTTTGCCAACGGCCAGAGTCTATTCGCCAATGCGGGCTTAAAGAACGTCGAAGCCATCTACGCCGAACGCTACTATTCAAAGGTCGGCTCCTATGCTTTCAGTTCCTTGACCACCTTAAAAAGCTTTGCGATGGGGAACACCACCACTAGCGAAGCGAAAACGAGTTTTGGTGCCTATGCTTTCGCCAATGATAGCGCCCTTACGAAAGTCAGCTTGCCCAACAGCTTAACCGTATTAGGCGAAGGCAGTTTCCAGAATTGCTCTTCTCTCGCCGATTTGACCTTGCCAGGCAATCTATCGTCCATTGGCAGCAAGGCCTTCCAGGGCGCTGCTTCCTTAAAAGAAATACAGTATCTCAACACCCGGGATTCCTTCCGCAAAATAAGTTTGGCTTCCGACTGGAAAGACGTCACACTAGGCTCGGTTGTCTGCACCGACGGAATACTGTCCCTCGCCTAAAGAAAAACCCTTCTGGAGTGATCCGAAGGGGTTTTGCATAGCTTTTCAGGCGAATCAGATTGTCATAATCTCCTGCTGTTTCTTGGCTAAGATCTCATCGATTTGCTTATTGGCGGCGTCAACGATCTTCTGAATATCGTCTTCAACCCGTTCCTTGTAGTCATCCGACATCGAATCATCCTCTTTAAGGAGGTCGAGATAGTCGCGGCGGATATTGCGGATCGCCACCTTTACTTCATCGCTAAGACCCTTGGCTTGCTTGGCAATATCGCGGCGGACATCTTCGGTAAGCGGCGGGACCACGATGCGGATTGCATCCGCTTCGATTTGGGGATTGACTCCGATATTGGCTGCGCCGATCGCCGCAGCGACCGTCTTGAGATCTTCGCGGGAATAAGGACGAACCAAAAGCTGGCGCGGTTCCGGCATTGAAATGGCACAAAGGGTGGAAATGTCCATCTTGTCGCCATAGTAATCGCACATGATGCCCGAAAGGATTGCTGGATTGGCCCGACCGCTGCGCAATTTGCGCAAAGCGCCCTCAAAAGACTCGATCGACTTATTCATCTTGTCTTGAGCTTCTAAAACGATTGCATCCATAAATATTTGTTACTCCTTGGAGATTGTGCTCCCCAAATCTTTGCCTTGCAACACTTCGATGACGTTGTCGGGGTTATCCATATTAAAAACATGGATGACGACCTTGCTCTCTTCGAGCATCGCCACCGCTGTGAGATCCATGACGCCGAGTTTCTTCTCGACGACTTCTTGGAAGGTTAAATGTTTAAGGAAATGGGCGTTGGGGTTCTTGCGCGGATCGCTATCATAAACCCCTTCCACATCGTTTTTGCCCATCAAAATCGCATCGGCTCCGACTTCAAGGGCGCGTAAGGTTGCCGTCGAATCGGTGGTGAAGAAAGGATTGCCTGTCCCGCCAGCGAAGATTACGATGCGGCCTTTGGAAAGATGGTGGACGGCTTTGCGGCGGATATAGGGTTCGCAAACCTGAGGCACGTTGATCGACGACATCACTCGGGTATCAAGGCCTTTCTCTTCGAAGGCGCTTTGGAGCGCCAAGGCATTGATGATGGTGCCCAGCATCCCCATGTAATCGCCAGTCGCTTGTTCGATGCCGACTTTTTCGGCGAGACGACCCCGCCAAATGTTGCCTGCGCCAACCACGACGCCAATATGGACGCCAAGTTCGGCGGCTTTGGCCACTTCATCGGCGATGGCCGAAAGCTTCTTCTGATCGAGGATCGTTTTGTCGGCGCTATCGACCAGCGCTTCGCCGGATAGTTTGAGAATGACAGTTTTATAAATTGCTTTCATAAGTTCAATTATACAAAAAACGCGCAAGGTTGGTGCGCGTTTCTTGTTTTAGTTTTCTTGGTTCGCGTCTCTGGCAATGCCTTCGCCAACTTGATAGCGGACGAAGGAGATCACCTTGGCGGACTTCTCCAGCAAGACCTGAGCGACGGTCTTTGACTCGTCGAGAAGATATTGTTGGAGCAATAAGCAACTCTGGCCGAGGACTTTGTCGACCTTGGCATCGACGATGTGCTCTTTGACGGCTTCGGGCTTTCCCTGGAGCTTCGGATCAGCCTTGACCTCTTCGAGGGCAACGGCCTTTTCACGAGCCCTTTCGTCAGCAGGCACGTCCTTGAGTTCAACATAGAGAGGGCTATTGGCCGCAATATGCATCGCTAATTGGTTGGCAAAATCCTGATCGCCACCTTCAACGAGCACCGCCACCGAGATCTTGCCACCCATATGGATGTAGGATCCGATGATCTGGTTCGCTTGCGGCGTGAGGATGGCGAAACGGCGGAAATCCACCTTCTCGCCGACCGCCAAGGCGGTGTCTTGAAGTAACTGAGCGTTATCGGCTTTGGCCGCTTCGAGATCCTTCGGTTCGTTTTCAAGGACGGAGCCGACGAGTCCGTTAGCTAGAGCAATGAACTTGTCACTGCCACTCACAAAGTCGGTTTCGCAGTTGACTTCAATCAAGGCGGCTTTGCCGCACTTCGAGCAAACTTTGACACGGGTTAAGCCTTCCGCGGCGGTACGATTGGCGCGTTTGGCTTGCTTCACGATGCCCTTTTCGCGGAGGGAATCGACGGCCTTTTCGATGTCGTAGTTGTTCTCTTCAAGAGCGTGTTTGCAATCCATCATACCCGCGCCGGTTCTTTCCCGGAGGGCCTTGATGAGTTCGATCGTGTTCTTATCAGCCATTATTTGTCTCCTTCATCTTTATCGTCGTTGGCTTTGCCATCTTCCGGAAGCGGAGCCGGGGCGATTGTGGCGGCCGGGGCACTATTCTGCGAGGCATAGCGTGCCTGACGCTCAGCCTGCATCTTGAGGTAGCGCTCTTCGCGCTCCTTGCGTTGCTGACGAAGGGCAGCTTTGCGCTGTTCGTTGGCAATATCAGCGGCCCGGATCGCATCTTTCATCGTCGCTTCTTCGCCTTGATCTTTGGTGTAGGCAATCGCGGTTTCGCCGCCCTTGCTTTCCACGATCGCATCGGCTAAGACCGCAGTCAGAAGTTTGATGGCGCTCGGGGCATCGTTGTTCGATGGAATCGGGAAATCGACAGTCTCGGGATCATCGGAAGTCGAGCAAATGCCGAAGACCGGGATGTTGAGTTTGCGAGCTTCAGCGACCGCGTTGTGTTCAACACTCGGGTCGACGACGACGACAGCCTGCGGAAGGCGTCTCATCTCTTTGATGCCTTCAAGGTTACGAGCGAGTTTTTCTTTTTCTTTCTTCAGAATCGCGACTTCCTTCTTCGGCATCTTGTCCCAAGTCCCATCCGCCTCCATGGCTTCGAGATCTTTGAGATACTTGATGCGGCCGAGGATGGTGCGGAAGTTCGTGAGAGTCCCGCCGAGCCAGCGATGCGAAATATAGAAGCTGCCGCTGCGGGTCGCTTCATCAATCACAATCTGCTGAGCCGCCGGCTTGGTGCCGACGAAGAGAACTTTGCCTTCTTCATCAACGATCGACTTTAATCTCTTGTAAGCATCGTTAACACTAGTGCAGGTCTTGGTTAAATCGATGAGGTAAATGCCATTGCGGGCCCCATAGATGAAACGTCCCATTTTTGGATTCCAACGGCGGGTCTGATGGCCGAAGTGGACACCCGCTTCGAGCAGTTTCTTCATCGTCATGATCGGCGCGTTCGGGTCGTGCATGACCTGAGCCATCGTCGGTTGCGCTGCAGCCGGGGCCGCAGCTGGGGCAGCAGTCGCCACCACAGTCTTTGTTTCGTCACTCATTTTGGTGACCTCCATTTGTTTAAGCCTCCCTCGTTTCGAACAGCTGACCACCCAATCGCTTTTTAAGCATTTTCGCCCGATTGGGAACACGGCGCTGAATCCGCGGGGTGCGTATAAGCCGTTTCCGTAGGAAAACAGCCGAGCGTGATTATAGCATTCGCGTGCGCGTAGGAAAAGGGCCAGATCTCACATAAGAGAAAATCCCTGCAAATCTTACTTCTTTTCTTTTTTCTGGCGCGGGAAATGGGCGAGGTATTGCTCTTTCATCGCCTTCTGGCTCACGTGGGTGTAAATCTGAGTGGTATTGAGCGAGGCATGGCCTAGAAGCTCTTGAATCAGGCGGAGATCAGCGCCGCCCTCAAGGAGATCGGTCGCGAAAGTATGACGCAGCATATGGGGATGGAGCCCGTAGTATATTCCGGTTTTCTTTTGCACTTCGAGCAAGATGTATTCGAGGCTGCGGACCGTCAGTTTCTGCCCCTTATTCGAGACAAAAAAAGCATCATTCGGAAACGGATGCTTCCGATGGGACAAAAGGGAATCTCGCTGATTCTTGTAATAACTATCCATTGCGATATGCGCGGTTTCGCTAAACGGGACGAGCCGCTCCTTCTTTCCCTTCCCAAAGACGCGGATCATCCGCGAACGATAATCGATCTGGCGAATGGTAAGGGCGCAAAGTTCGCTTGCCCGCATCCCCGAAGCGTAAAGTAATTCGAGGATGGCTTGGTCACGTGCCTTGAGCGGATCATTCCGGGCGGAATTGGCATTGAAAAGTTTGACAACTTCTTCGTAAGAAAGAACTTTGGGGTAGCGAATTGGCTTCTTCGGCGAATGAACGAGAGAGGCTGGATTGTAGACGGCGTAGCGTCGCTTGACACAAAAGGCATAGAAGCCTCGGAGGGCCGACATCCGCCTTTGACAGCTGCGGGGAGAGATTCCATGGGCAAGTTCTTGAGCCAAAAAGGTTCGAATCGTCTGCTTTTTTGCCTCGGTAAAGGTCACTTCATTCGTCAAAAGGAAAGCGAAATATTTGTCGAGATCCCGCCGATAGGCATCGGTGGTTTTCTCGGAATAGCCACGCTCAAAAGTCAGGTAATTGAGATAATCGTTTTCGGCTTTATTCATTGGCCTCGCTCCAATAGGATTCTATCGCACGAAGAGAAGTAACGATAGATTCTTGACGCGTTTCTTTTTTCGAAGATGGCATCAAGGCCCAGTTGGCACTCATCGGCTCGAAATAGGCGGCCGAAGCATGAAGCAGATAATCGATGAGGGCGCCAAGAATGGTCGAGGTTGGCACCGGAAGGAAGCGTTTCCCCTCCATCTTGCGGTAGACGTTGATGCCTGCGATAATGCCCGTCGCGGCGCTTTCGACGTAGCCTTCAACGCCTGAAAGTTGGCCAGCGATAGTCAATTGAGGGGCCCTTTGCAAAGATAAATCTTCCTGTAAGGCTCGGGGCGCATCCAAATAGGCGTTGCGGTGCATTAAGCCATAGCGGATAAATTCCGCTTGTTCAAGACCCGGAATCAAAGAGAAGACCCGCTTCTGCTCGGGGAAAGTCAAATTGGTTTGGAAACCGACCAGGTTGTAATAATCGCCGAGTTTGCTATCCTGCCGCAACTGGGCTACCGCATAAGCGAAAGGATGCTCAGGAGTTTCAAGGCCAAAGGGTTTGAGCATGCCATGCCGAAGCGTTTCGAATCCGCGAGCGGCCATCACTTCGATCGGAAGACAACCCTCGAAATAGTGGGTGTCAAATTCGTGGACCAACGCCCTTTTCGCTCCGAGGAGTTCGCTGACGAACTTTCCGTACTCGTCACGGGTGAAAGGGCAATTGATGTAAGAACTATCGCTCTGCTCGAAACGGGATTTGAAATAAGCCTTCGTAAAATCGATCGAGTTCTTCGCCACGATCGGCGCGGAAGCATCGAAGAAGGAGAGATTTTTCTCCCCGATAAGCTCTTGGAGGGCATGAAGCAAACCCTCGCTCGTGAGCGGTCCGGTTGCAACGATGCTTTCATCGCTAGGCAAAACGCCGACGTCTTCTTCGCGTAGATGAAAATTGGGGAAACGTTTCAGCTCCGCAGTGATGATTTTGGCGAATTCATCGCGGTCGACCGCGAGGGCATTGCCGGCGGGCACTTCGCTTAAGGCGGCGGCCTTCATCGTCAAAGAATCCATCTTCCGCATCTCTTCCTTGAGAAGGCCACAGGCGTTATCAAAGCGAACGCTTTTGAGTGAGTTCGAACAGACGAGTTCGCCAAAAAGCCCCGTTACATGGGCGCCGTCGTCGACTTTCGGACGCCGCTCATAAAGGACGACATCGTAACCTTTTTTCAAAAGGAAAAAGGCGGCCTCGCTCCCGGCGAGGCCCCCTCCGATAATCCGAACGCTCTTGGAGCTCATCAGGACTTCTTTCCGTCATCCTTTTTGGATTTGTCATCGATCCATTCGTGGTAATGGCATTTTGGGAAATTGGTGCAGCCAAGAAAATCGACCTTGCGCCCGTGTTTGACGACCAAGTGGCCGCTCTTGCACTGCGGACAGGGTTTGACCCAATCAGCTTCGGTGTAAACCTTTTTCTCGCTTGGGGCCTTGCCTTCTTGTCCCTTGATATAATGGCAGGCGGGATAGCCTGAACAGGCAATGAAGATGTTGCCCTTCCGGTCTTTCCGTTCAACGAGGGGCTTGCCGCATTCCGGGCACATCTCACCCGTTTCTTTAGACGGGGCTTTCGGCTCTTTCTTGATGTATTTGCATTTTGGATAATTCGAACAAGCGATGAAACTGCCATAGCGGCTCTTCTTCACCACGAGCGGCGAACCGCAAACCGGGCACATCTCACCCGTCGGCTGAGCCGGATCCTTATACATCTGATCCTGAACTGTGAGGAACTTCTCGATGAAGGGCTTGTAGAACTCGTTCATCGCTTCGAGTTTGCTTTCTTTGCCTTCCTCGATCTGATCGAGTTTCGATTCCATATTCGCCGTATACTCGGTCGAAACGATCTCCGGGAAGTACTTGTTGAGGACGAGGGTGGTGCGCAAGCCAGTCTCGGTCGGCGTGATGATGCCGGCTTTCGAGATGACGTAGCCCCGATCGATCAACGTTTTGATCGTCGAGGCGTAGGTGGACGGACGGCCGATCCCTTTTTCTTCCATCATTTTGACGACTTTGGCTTCACTATAACGGGCCGGGGCCTTGGTATATTTCTGCTCAGGATCGATTTTGTCGATCTGGTATTGTTCGCCCGTTTTGATTTCGGGGAGCAATTTGGTGTCATCGTCTTCGAAATCGCCATAGATTGCTTCGTAACCTTTGAATAAAGTACGAACGCCAGTCGCTTTGAAAACAAGGCCATTGGTTTCGAACAAAGCCGTGGTCTGCTCTTCGATTTTGTCGCTCATGAGCGAGGCGAGAGCCCGATCATAGATCAAACGATAGAGTTTGGCTTCATCGGGCTCGACGTAGCGGGCTACGAGATCCGGCGTCCGGTGGGTGCCCGTCGGACGGATGGCTTCGTGAGCGTCTTGGACAAGATCGCTCTTCTTGCCGACTTTAATCGAGCCGAGATAATCGGGGCCAAACTTCTCCAAAATAAAGGGCTTGGCGTGGGAGAAATAGAAATCATTGCTGAGGCGGGTCGAATCGGTACGCATGTAAGTGATGAGACCAACGTGCTCGCCATTGATGTCCATGCCTTCGTAGAGGCGCTGAGCGATCGACTGAGTCTTGCTGGTTGAGAATTTAAAGCGATTGAAAGCTTCCTGTTGCATCGTCGAAGTGGTGAACGGCAGTTTCGAGGGGACACTCTTTTTCTGAGCATCGACTGAAAGAACATTGAGGCTCTTGCCAATTCGGGCCAAGATCGCATCAGCTTCGGCTTTGTTGTGGATTACGGCGGCTTTGCCATCAATTCGATCAAGCGATGCGTTCACACTCTTGCCATCGAACTCAAGCGTGACATCAATCGTCCAATACTCTTGAGGAACAAAGGCTTTGATCTCGGCGTCGTTATCGCAGATCATCTTGAGGGTGACGCTCTGAACCCGGCCCGCCGATTTGCTCGACATTTTCTTCTGGAGCAAACTTGAAAGCTTGAAACCGATGATTCGGTCGTACATCCGGCGCGTCTCTTGCGAATTGACCAAATTCATATCGATATGGGAAGGGGCTTGAATTGCCGCTTCGATCGCCGGTTTGGTGATTTCGTGAAACTGCAGCCGTTTCGTCGTGGTGACATCGAGCCCTAAAACCTGAGCGAGGTGCCAAGAGATGGCTTCTCCCTCACGATCAGGGTCGGTTGCCAGAATGACTTCGTCCGCTTTCGCGGCGGCGCTCTTTAATTCTTTGACGATGCCGAGTTTGCTCGGCGTGATGACGAAATCGGGTTTGAAACCATCATCCACATCGATGCCGAGGCCGCCTTTGCCCTTCGTCGAAAGATCACGGATGTGACCCTGGGAGGCCATGACTTCATAATCTCCGCCCAGATAATGAGCGATAGTTTCGCATTTCTTTGGAGACTCAACGATGACAAGTTTCATGAAAAATCCTTTTTTCGGGGATTAATATAGGGATGAATAACCCCCTTGTCAAATAAAGCATCCCGCTTTTCCTTAATCTATAAATAAAGTATTTATATGGGCCAAAAGTAAAAATTTTAACCGGGACGACTTCCTTGGGGCTGGTAGCCCATGAGAAGATTGGCATCATCGAGGTCCTCAATCATTTGAGCCCCTTCCTTAATCAGAATGTTGCAGGCACTCTCCGCCCCGGCCGGATAAGGCACGCAACCGATCTCCTTGGTGAAGCCAAGGGCATAGCCGACCGTGATGAGGGTTCCACTCTTTTTGCTCGCCTCACCGACAATCACGCCTTTCGAAACGGCCGCCACCATTCGATTTCGTTGGGGAAAATGTTCCCGATCGGGCGGAGTTTGGTAGGGATATTCGGAGAGAACGAGACCTTCCGTTTTGAGCCGTTCATAAAGTTCTTGACTCGCCGAGGGGTAACACAAGTCGATGCCCGAACCCAGAAAGCCCACCGCTTTCCCGCCAACATCGAGCGCGGCTTTCGTCGCAGCCGCATCGATTCCCATCGCTAATCCGCTCACGATGATAAAACCCTCTTTGGCAAGGCCGCTTGCGAGTTTCTCTGCCATCGCAATGCCATAGCCGCTCGCCTCACGCGAACCAACATAGCTCACGCAGCGCGCTTCTTCATTGATCAAAGAAATATCGCCATAGTAAAAAAGAACAAGTGGAGGCCGATAGCAGTGTTTGAAGGCTTCCGGATAAGCCTTGTCGATGAGAGTCAAATAAGAGCAGGGGATGGCATGAACCGCCTCCTCGGCCTCTTTTGAATCGAAATCTTCGTGGGCTTTCACCCCTTCCACCATCTTGTCCCAATTCCCCTTGTATTTGAGAGCGAGATAAGCCAACGCTTCGCGTCCTGTCATAAAAAACACCTCCACTCTCTAATAGAAGGTTTTTTGGCCTTTGTGCCCTAGAAAAGCGTTTCTTGTTTCAAATAGTAGTCAGAAACCGGACGGAAAGTTTTGCGATGGACGCCCTCAATCGGCCCAAATTTCCTCAGTGCCTCAAGATGGAGGGCGGTTCCGTAACCTTTGTGTTTTTTAAATCCATATTCCGGGTATTTTTGATCGAGTTCGTCCATATAGCGATCACGCGAAACCTTGGCCAAGATGGAGGCGGCTGCCACATTGAGACACTGGGCATCACCCTTAATCATTGCCACGAGCGGTTTATCGACATGGCGGAGCGGGACGTCATCGGTGATGATAAAATCATAGGGGACTTTAATCAAAGAGAGCGCTTTTTCCATGATCCGTTTATCGGCTTCAAGGATATTGTACTTATCGATTTCCTCCACGCTGGCAGAGACGATGGCGTAAGAAAGGGCGTTTTGAATGATGACGCCGTAAAGGGCTTCCCGTTTCTTCGGGCTCAGTTTCTTTGAGTCGTTGATCTCCTCATTTTGATAGGCAGGGTCAAAAACGACGGCGGCGCAGTAAAGCGGCCCTGCCAAGGGGCCGCGCCCCGCCTCGTCGAGGCCGACAATCAGTTTGACGCTCGGCGAATAAAATTCTTTCTCTTTGACAAGCATCACGGCCTTTCTAGGCTCAGGGCTCCAAGGGCGCCGACTTGAAAATCCTTGATGAGCGAAAGGGCGGCTTTCTCAAGCGAAGGAACCCCGCCCTGAAGAAGATAGCCTCGTTTTGCAGCGATTTCGCGGAGGACGGCATCGGTCTCCAGACTTTGGAGATCCGCGATTTCGTAGCGTTCCTTCAAAGCAGAAGGATAGCTTTCGCGGAGATAGGCCAATAAGGCGATAGCTAAATCATCGTTCGGCAGCACCTCTTCTTTGATCGAGCCCAACAAAGCCAGTCGAACCGCTTGGGCGCCATCGGGGTAGTTCATCGGAAGAATCCCCGGGGTGTCGAGCAAAACAAAATCATTCGAGAGACGAATCCATTGTTCCGCCCGCGTGACGCCAGGACGATTGGCCACTTTGACGACGGAATGACCTGCAAGGTTATTGATTAAGGTACTCTTGCCCACGTTAGGGATGCCCGCGATCAATAGACGCAAGGGCTGCGGCCGCATGCCCACCTTTTTTTCTTTCTCGCGTTTCTTCGCCACCAAAGGCTCGGCCAAGATGCTCAACCGTTTGAGCAAACTCTCTTTTTTGAGATCGCTCGCCAAGGTGGGCAAACCAGCATTCTGGTTGAAATCAACCCAGCTCTTCGTTATCTCGGGATCCGCCCAATCGGCTTTTGATAAAAGAAGAAGATGGGGTTTGGTTCCGACCAGGATCATAAAGACTGGGTTTCGCGAAGAAAAAGGGGCGCGGGCATCGGCGACCTCCACCACGATATCGCAAGCCTTGATAAATGGGGCGAGATTATCGAGCGCCTTTGCCATGTGACCCGGAAAATAATGAATGTTCTTCTGTTGCATCAGAGCCACTCCAATTGCCAGGGCAGTTTATACGAATTCCATAATGGATGGTATTCGGTTTGAGTCGCGGAAAAATAACGGAACGAGCAACGGCCAATCAACGCGACAGCCCGCCCCTGGATTCCTTCGCTCGGAATCGGTCCGACGATCCGTGAATCGCCCGAATTGCCCCGGTTGTCGCCGCAGACGAAATACTCATTGGCCCCGAGGGTCTCCCCCGCAGTCGAGGTCCAGGCTTTTCCCGAACCTGAGGCAACGGTCTTCTTTTTCCAGCTAGAGTCAATGGCAATGCCTTTGTCGAGAAAAGGCTGCTCGACTAATTGGAATTCGTCGGAATTTTCTTTTTTGATAAAGAGATCGCCATTTGAATCAAAACGGAATGTTTCGTTTGGAAAAGCGACTAAGCGCTTGATCTTGAGGTCGGGTGCTTCGCCCCCATCAAGACTCGTCTTCGGGACATAATGCCCATCCACGAGAGTCAAGTCATTTGGGAAATAAGTGACGACAATATCAAAGCGGCTGAGATTCTTGAGGTAATCCCCTTTGCCATCGAACATGCCATAGTCACAATAATAAGTGACGCTCGAATTGCGGAAATCCCCCCAGGATTCGCGGGCACCCAAAGAATCGCCGCTCGCTCCGTCGTGAAGAATGCCATCACTATTGCCGATGGCATAGACCTCGGCGTTGAGGTTGGGATACATGCTCATTCCATTGACAAAAAAAGTGGAGTAACGGGAATAATCGTAGGTGATTTGACCAGAAACCGATAAAACGAGGGTAAAAAGCCCCAAGAGGAGGACCTCGCCAATCGCGCTAAAAATCTTTTTGGCCCGACTAGGCTTCTTGCGGCCCAAGGGCGAGAGTTCGCCTTCCGAGGTGATCATGTCATGCTGAAGCATACGACAAATTATAGGGTCGGGGTTGGCTTAACGCAACGCGCGAGCGCAAAAAAGACTCCCAACTAAGGGAGTCCTCATGTCACTGTTAGCCAGTTTACTTAACGTCTTTTTTCGAGGCGTCAGTTTTTTCCACGTCTTTGATACGGGCGGCTTTGCCTTGAAGGTTGCGCATATAGTGGATCCGAGCTCTCCGCACGTGTCCGACTTTGACAAGTTCAACCTTGCCAAGGGCGGGTGAATTGAGCGGGAAGGTGCGTTCGACGCCGATGCCACTGGAGATCTTGCGGACCGTAAAGGTCTCGCTCAAACCATGGCCGCGACGCTGAATAACAACGCCTTCGTAGACCTGAATGCGTTCCTTCTTGTTTTCGAAAATGCGGACATACACCCGAACGGTGTCGCCACTCGAAAACTCAGGAATGTCGTGCCGAATCTGACGGGAAGTAACGTCTTCAACGAGATGTGTATTCATTGAATTTCTTCCTCCTTCGGTTAGGGTTTCTCTTCAGGTTCATGGCTGGTGACACAGCTAGCGGAGCCTGCGTAGCGTCCGTAAGGACGCGTTAGTTATGATAGTCGCGCGAGGGGCGTAAAGCAAGCGAAAATGCCGCCACGAGGAATCCGATGGGATTTTGCGAAGAAAATCCGAAAAGAAAAGCCGGGTAAATTGGCTCTAGCGGAACGGGAAATCTCCTCAATAATGAAAATTGAACAGGGGGGCTTGTTTATGGAAAAAGAAGAAGTCCGAAAAAGCGTTGAAGTCCGCTTCTATCGTTTTAATACGCTCCTATTTCTCATTCTTTACCTCGTAATCGTCGCTATGTTTGTTGCCATCACTTTCGGGGTGGGCTTGCCCTTGCCAGGAGCCCTTCATTTTGTTTTGGCGATGGTGGGCATTGCCACTGTTGTTTTTCTCCCCTTTATGATCTTTTATCTGATCCGCTGGGTTGGTCCGATCATCCACGCCCAAGACTACGTCAAGCAAGAAGTGGCCTTTGGCATCTCGGGGCCGCTCATTAACGGGATGAACTATTTCCCGCTCACCCTCACCATTGATGGAGTGCAGACATCAAAAGACACCCATGCCTTTTTTATCCAAGGCAGTTGGTTTCTTGAGCGTTACGTCGCCATCAGCAATTTTGCTAACTGCGACGGGGAAATTGCCTATGATGCGAAGCGGGACCGCCTCCTGGTTCTGAAGTCGCTGAACCCCAAGGCGGAACAGCCTGAATAAGCTGTAAAGCATTTTTACTTGACAGGCCAAGATTAGACGCGTAGGATTACGCATGGAAAAGGAGAACAATACCATGTCCGTTAAAATCAGATTAACCCGCATTGGCCGTCATAAGGACCCCTTCTACCGCATCGTCGCTGCTGACTCTCGTTTCGCCCGCGATGGACGTTACATCGAGCAAATCGGCACCTTCGATCCGGCTATCGGTGAAGAAAAAGCCGATATCAATGAAGAGTTAGCCTTAAAGTGGCTCAACAAAGGCGCCACTCCGAGCGACAGCGTTCGTGCCATGTTCAACCGCAAAGGCATCATGGACAAGTACGCCAAGAGCAAGGTGAAGCCTGCGGAGAAAAAAACCGCCAAGAAAGAAGCCAAGTAAGCATGATTGATTATGAGAAAGTCATCCACGGACTCATTGATCCGCTCGTGGAAAAACCCGACTCCATCATGATCCGTGAGCTTCCTGGCTCCACCGATAAAGACGTGACGGTCCTCGTCGTCGCTGAAGACGATGACACAGCCCGCCTCATCGGCAAAAAAGGCGTCGTCGCCAATGCCTTACGCGAGGCCATTGGCATCGCCGGCAAAGCCGACAACTCCAATCTTCGCATTCATTTGAAGTTTGAAAGCTTCGACGAAGATAAAAAGAAAGAGGACGACGCGGAGTAATCCGCGCCGTTTCTTTTATCAGGTAACTATGGAATACATCCGCTTAGGCCAAGTGAGCAAAACCTTCGCTCTTGAAGGACAAGTCCGCGTCTTTTCTTTGACTGATTTTGCCGCAAAACGTTTTAAAATCGGCGCCCCGGTCTCCCTCTACAATGAGCGGACGGGCGAAAGAAAAGATCTGACCGTGACCGCCTTCCGCGATTCGGGCGATTCGTATTTCCTTGCCTTCAAGGAAATCCCCAATATCGACGAAGCGCAAAAGCTGGTCGGTTGGTTTGTGGAAATCAACAAAGAAGACGCTCCCCTGCCGAAAGGATTTTATCGGCTGGAGGATCTCAAGAACTGCACGATCCTCGATGAGAAAGGCGTAACGTTAGGCAAAGTCAGCGATATTTTGTCTTACGCCCCCACCAAAACACTCGTGGTCGCCCGCGAAGGCGCCAAACCGTTCTACGTTCCTTTCGTGATGGATGAATTCATACTGAAGATTGACATTGCGAAAAAGGAAATCACGATTAAGGTAATGCCAGGCTTATTATGAAAATTACCATTTTGACCCTGTTCCCCGAGATGTTTGAGTCTTTTTTAGGCAACTCGATCATCGCCCGGGCCATCGCCAAAGGCGTCGTCAGCATCGAAACGAAGAATATCCGTGATTACACGCTCGACAAATACCACCGCACCGACACCCCGCCGATTGGCGGCGGCGCTGGCCTCATTGAGAAGTGCCAGCCGATCGTCGACGCGATCAAAGCGGTAAAAGCCCCTACCTCGCACGTGGTTCTTTTTTCCGCCCGGGGCAGCAGCTATAACGAAGCGAAGGCCAAAAGCTTTGCCAAGTTGGATCATTTGATCCTCGTCTGCGGTCATTACGAAGGCGTCGACGAACGGGTCAACGCCTATTGCGACGAACTCCTTTCCATCGGCGACTACATCTTGACCGGCGGCGAAGTCCCAGCGATGGCGGTGACCGATTCGGTGACCCGACTCCTCGATGGGGCGATTGCCTCCGAAAGTCTAGTGGATGAATCCTTCAACCAGCCGCTCCTCGAATATCCCCAATACACTGAACCCTACGATTACGACGGGGTGAAAGTACCAGATATTCTCTATTCGGGCAACCACGAAGCGATCGCCAAGTGGCGCCGCAAACAATCCTTAGCCTTAACAAAACAATACCGGCCCGATCTCTTCAAAGAGTTGCCGCTCGATAAAAAAGACCTCAAGCTCCTCAAAGAACTCGAAAGCGGCGATACCCCCGACTGGGAGAGCAAAGCCCTGCAAAAAGGCCATAAGTTTATTAAGAAAGATTAAATCCGCTTAGGCGGATTTTTTCTTAAAATAAAAAACTTTACGTTTTCTATTTTTTTGGATGACTTCCCACCTTTGGTCAAGTGAAGTTTGCTTAACTTTAAGTACGTCCTTGCGGAAAGGAAAAAAGAGGGTAACTTGTACCAGCGGTCCAAAACCGCAATCGCCGAAAAGGCAAGGAAAGGAAACGACAATGACTCTGTTAATTCTCACGCTCGTGTTCGGGATTCTTCTCTTTGGCATTGGCCTCTTCCTGGCCCTTCATTTCTACAAGAAAAGCCAGGGGACGCTCGTGAATGATGGGAAGAAAATGAAAGGCGGGAAAGGAAATCGTAAATGGTTCCTTCTCACCGCGATCTGGGTTCCGATTCTCCTCATTCCGCTTTGCAACTCGTTTGTCAGCATCAAAGCGAACGAAGTCGGCATCGTCTACGATGAGCTCAACGGCGGCGTCCAAACCTACAGCATCGGCGAGGGCATCCATTCGAAGAGCATCTTCCAAAACGTGACACCGATCTCGACGGCCAACCGCTCGGCCAAGGTTTCGACCTATGGCCAGACCAGCGATGGCCAATCGGCGCAGTTCGCTCTCTCGATCATCTACGCCATCAAGGCGGAGGATGCCGGGAACTTCTACAAGAAGACCTCCAGCACGACGATCCCCGAAGATCAGCTCAACGCGATCGTCAAGCAGAGCCTGCAGACCAGTACCATCGAATACAACATCTTCGACTTACTCTCGGAGAAACTCGAGCCCGCCCGGGTCTCGATGGAAAACTATCTGAAGACCTCCCTCTACAAGGAGTACTACATCAGCTTGGTGAAGATCAGCATCGATGACGTCGATGCCGGCGCTGAGGTTGAAGCGATCTTAAAGCAGAAAGCCGAAGCCGATCAAAAGATCGAAATCGCCAAGAAAGAGGCGGAAGCCGCCTTAATTACCGCCAATAACGAAGCCGCGATCAAGAAGACGCTCGCCGAAGCCGAAGCCTACGCCACCGAGGTGAATGGCAAGGCCAAAGCGGGTGCGTCGAGCTCCTACACCGCCGCGATTGAAGACATGGTCAATAAACTCTATGTCAACATCAACGGCATCGACGCGAGCAAAATCACGCTCGATCCGGCCACAGGCTATATCGTCTCCTTCCCGAAAGCGACGACGGAGACCCTGACCTTTGAGCAATGTGCCGACACGATCCTCAGCATCGTCTTCTACAATTCGTGGAATGGCGTCTTACCAGCCACTCTCACGAGCGACGAGCTGAGTGCGCTCATTGGCGCTTTGATCTCGAAGGGCTCGACCGGAACCGGAGCAGGGACCGGCAGCGGGACTGGGGCGGAAGCCTTATAACATGACGGGGAAGCGAATCCACCAGGGTCCGCTTCCTTTTTTCTATCAAAAACTCCATGACCCAGCAAGCCATGGAGTTCAAAAATCGAACATCCCCCGCAAAAGCCTTTTAAAGGAGCGCGCTCGGCACCAAAGCCCCTAAGATCGCTTCGTCGCTTTTGCCGTGTTCGCTGATGAAAACCATCGCTAAGCGTTTGCCGGTCTTTATCTTGCTATCGCTAAAAGCTTCACGAGCATCTTCGAGGAGGGCGGATCTTGGCAGAAAAAGATAGCGTTCATTCGAATGTTTTTCTAAGGGCAAGAAAGCGAGAAAATCCCGCATCGTCAAATTCGCGGATAAACTGAGACTCCCTTTCGCGATAAGATACGAGGTGAGAACCTCTTCGCTGAAGACGCCAAGCAAACCGCCATTATCGAGCACAGGCACATGAGAAAAACCCCGCCGCATCATGGCCTCAAGCACCGAAGAAAGGCTTTCGTTGAGCCGCACCACAAAAAGATGGCTGAACGGAATCGCATTATCGAGGGCTTTCGGCGGATTCTCGACGTAACGGATTGCCGTTTCGAGATCCTCGAGTAGCTTCGGGTTCACCTCCGCCAGCTCTTCGCCATCGACTTTCTCGACGTGGACCAAGGTATTTCTTAACTGGCGGATCGCCTCAAGCGACTCGCCGAGCGCATTGTCTTTTTTAGAAGAAGAATGGGCTAATTTCGCCGAAAGAAAAGCAATGGCAGACGAGGAGCGGTCATCGAGGTGATAACGCTCACGGCAACTCTCATCGAGATGATTGAACAGGTCGAGAAAGCGCGGGTTGTTGCTCATGTTTTAATGACCCCCGCCAAATCCAGGCGGAACTTTGCCGGATTTTTGGTATTGCTTCATCTGCTTCATCATTTCTTTCGATTGCTCCCATTTGCGGATGACCCGGTTGACATCGGCATTGGTTTTGCCACTTCCTTTGGCAATCCGGTTCTTCTCCGAATATTTGAGGCTTTCCGGATGGTGCCTTTCATAAGGGGTCATCGAATCGACAATCGCTTCGAAAGACTTCATCTCGGTGTTGGCTTTGTCCTTTTGCTCATCGGTCAGATTTGGCATGCCGGGAATCATCTTGGCGATCGCGCCGAGACTCCCCATCTTCTGAACCATCTTCATCTGCTTAAGCATGTCATCGAGGGTGAACTCACCCTCCATCATCTTCTTGCTTTCTTTCTCGGCTTCCTTCTCGTCGATCACCTCTTTGGCTTTCTCGACGAGGGAGACGACATCGCCCATTCCGAGGATCCGATCAGCCATCCGGTCCGGATAGAAAATATCGAGATCGCTGACTTTTTCGCCAACGCCAGCGAATTTGATTGGTAAGCCTGTCAGATATTTGATGGAAAGAGCGGCGCCACCTTTGGCATCGCCATCGAGTTTCGACATGATGACGCCAGTCAAATGGAGGTCTTGATTGAAGGCATTGGTCACGTTGACCGCGTCTTGGCCCGCCATCGCATCGACCAAAAGAAGCACTTCTTCGGGGTGAACCGCCTTATTGATATCTTTCAGCTCGCCCATCAGTTTCTCATCGATTTGAAGACGGCCAGCCGTATCGAGGACCAAGAGGTCATAGCCTTCCGCCACCGCTCGTTCTTCGGCTTTTTTCGCCGCTTCGACCGGGCTCACTTCGGTGCCCATCTCAAAGAAATCGACATTGATCTGCCTGGCTAACGTCCCCAGTTGTTCGATGGCGGCAGGCCGGTAAACGTCAAGGCCGGCCAACAGGACTTTTTTCTTGAGTTTATTTTTATGGAGATAAGCGAGTTTGCCCGCACTGGTGGTTTTGCCCGCGCCTTGCAAGCCCACGAGCATGATCGTGGTCGGCCCCGCTTTGGCGTAGGAAATACCTGTGTTATCGGCGCCTAAAAGCTCAACGAGTTCGTCGTGGCAGATCTTGATGAGCATCTCGGAAGGATTAACCTTGAGCAAAACTTGCTGGCCCAGGGCCTTCGCTTTGACGTCATCGGTGAAGGCTTTGACGACTTTGTAGTTAACGTCGGCTTCTAAGAGGGCAATCCGAATCTCGCGGATGGCGCCATCCATGTTCTCTTCGGTCAGTTTGTCTTCCTTGCGCATCTTTTTGAAGATGCTTTGGAACTTGTCAGCTAACGATTCAAAGGCCATGATGCAGATACTCCTTTATCGCCGTGAGGGCTTTTTCTTTTTCATCGGGGGTTTTCGCTTCATCGAGCGCGAGGGATAGGCTTTGCAAATCCCCCTTCTTTTTCGCGAAGCCAACTTCTTTTTCAACCGTGAGAAGTTTAGCGAAGCCTTTGTGAAGGGCATCGCTCACCGCCGCGCGGGAAATCTTTCGATCCTCGGCGATCTCGCCGAGGGAGAGATCGTAGTCGTAATAAGCGGAGAAGATCGCTTGCTGGCTCGCCGACAAAAGCCCCTTGTAGCAATCGAATAGCAGCGCGGCTTCCTCACGCTTATCAAGAATCGGGTCCTTCATGCTTTTTTCTCCCCAACCAGCAAGGCATGGAGGTATTCATCGAGATCGAACTCTTCGAGGTCATCCATCTTCTCGCCTAAGCCAATGAAGCGAACCGGCACCCCAAAAGCGTCGCGGATCGATAAGATGATGCCACCTTTTGAAGTCCCGTCCATCTTGGTGATGACGATACCCGTCAGATCCGAGACTTCCTTGAAAGCCTTGGCTTGCTCGACGCCATTTTGCCCCGTCGTCGCATCGATGATGAGGAAGGTTTCATGCGGCGCATTCGGGATCTCGCGGGAAAGAACCCGCTTCATTTTGGCGAGCTCCCCCATCAGATTCGCTTTATTCTGCAAGCGGCCGGCCGTATCCACGATCATCAAATCAATCGCGTGCTCTTTGGCATATTTAGCCCCATCGAAGCAAACGCTGGCGGGATCGCCATTCTCGAGTCCGCTCACAATCGGACAGTTGAGGCGCGAAGCCCAGACTTTGAGCTGTTCGACCGCGCCAGCCCGGAAGGTATCGGCCGCGACGAGAAGAACTCGCTTGCCTTGCTTTTGGTAACGATAAGCCAGTTTGGCGATTGAGGTGGTTTTGCCAACACCATTCACCCCTTCGACGAGGAGGACGGTTGGGCCTTCTTTGACGAATTGAACGTCATTGACGATCGAGGCACCGCTTTCGACATAGCCGACGAACATCTCATCGATGAGTAACTCATTGATCTTCGAAGGATCTTTGATGCCATCGACTTTCGATTTATTGAGGAGATTCTCGACGAGTTTCAAGGTTAAAGCGACGCCGACGTCCGACTCGATCAGAATCTGCTCGAGTTCTTCGAAATAAGCCTCGTTTACCTCGGCGTAGCGTTTCGAAAGCTCGTCGAGCCGATCGGCGAACGCAGCCCGGGATTTGGCTAAGCCCTTTTCGTATTTGGCGCTTTGCTCGGTTTCTTCTTTTTTGCCGAATTTGTTTTTGAGATAAGCGAATAAGCCCATTTAGTGTCCTTTCGTTCCGTAGTCTTCATCGTACCTCTCAAGCACCTTCGCCGCCTCGTTCGGAGAGGAAAAGAGGGTTGGATCCTGATCGAGCGAGAGCGCGTGGAGCGCCGCTTTGGCAGCCGCGACTTCGGCAAGTTGCTTGCTCGAGCCCGTTCCGCGGCCGAGCTCCGTCCCTTCGAAATAAACCCCGCAGGTATAACTGCGGGCGTGGGCCGGGCCTTCTTCAGAGAGGGTTTTGTAGACGACCGCTTCTTTCTTTTCGGCTTGCATCGCTTCTTGGAGATTGCTCTTCGGGTTGCTCTCTTCGAGAACCTCAGCTTCCTCGATGTCCTTTTCGAAAATCCTTCGAACGAACTGATAGGCATATTCGCGTCCCTGGTCGAGATAGAGGGCGCCGATGAAACTCTCGAAAACATCTTCGAGGACGTGGGCGGCTTCCTTTAACGGAATGAGAAAGGAGGTCCCGACGCGGATATACTCATCAAAATGCATCACGAGGGCGTAATGGCTTTCGCTTTCGGTCCGGATGAATTGGGCCTTGAGCATCGAAAGCTCCCCTTGTTCCATCTCCGGATGGCGGACGAAGCAAAGCTCAGCCGTGACAAGTCCGATGACCGAATCGCCAAGGAACTCAAGCCGTTCATAATCTTCGTGGCTGACCCGGTTCATTCCATTGCAGGAGCTGTGGGTAAAAGCCATCTCGTAGATCAGTAAATCGTGAGGGACGATCCCCAAGGATTGCAAGAGGACGCGGAGATCTTTATCTTCCGCCGGTGTCTCATTCATGCGAAAAATCCCGCTTTCAAAGCATCGACGACGTGGGCTTCGCTCAGCCGATAAGCGAGTTCCATCGCGTTTTTAAAGGCTTCGGGGGTCGAATTGCCATGAGCTTTGACCACAACGCCATTGATCCCGAGCAAAAGAGCGCCGCCCGTCTTCTTCGGGTCGAGAGTCTCCTTCATTTCTTTGAAGCCCTTCTTGGTGAGGAGATAGCCAATCTTGCTCCAGAAATTGCGTTTGAAGGCTTTCTTCAGCAAGCCGCTCATGCCTTTGGCCGCCCCTTCGATCGATTTCAGCATCACGTTGCCGCTATAGCCATCGGTCACGACGACATCGGCCCCATCGCTCAGGAGTTGGCTTCCCTCGAGGTTGCCAACGAAGCGGATTCGCGCATCTTCTTTCAGAAGCTTATAGGCTTCTTTGCTTTCGGGTGAGCCTTTTCCTTCTTCCGAACCATTGGAGAGCAAAGCGACGCGCGGGGATTTGATCTTATTCACTTTCTCGGCGTAAATCGAGCCCATGAAGGCGAACTGGGCGAGTTCTTCGGGGGTGTTGGCGTTGGAAGCTCCGACATCAAGCACTGTGGTGAAACCGCCCGCTTTGAGATTAGGGAAGGAGGTGACAAGGGCCGGTCGGATCACGCCGGGAATCTTTCTGAGAATCAAAGTCGAAGCGCTTAAGAAGGCTCCCGTCGAACCGGCGGAGACCACCCCGTCGGCCTTTTCGGAAAGAACGGCCTCGATTGCTTTCACCATCGAGGAATCTTTTTTCCGCAAGACTTCGAGAGCGCCCATCTCCATGCTGACAACGTCATCTGCGGGAATGATCGTAAAATCTTTCATGTCGGCGAGTTCGTCTTGTTTTCCAACCAAAATCAGGGAGCAATCGGGGTGAACGGAATGAAATATACGGACCGCTTCTTTGCTCATAGCGCTCCCGAGATCGCTCCCCATCATATCAATGACTAATTTGCTCATCCTTTTATCCCTCCGCTAGTATAGCGGTCTTTCCGCGAGTTATCTACGCTCCGAAACTTCCCTTGCTGCCTTTTTCGGCCGCATAAAGAATTAGACGATAGTCAAAATTATCTTTCGCCTTCAAAATCGCGGCCGCGTCATCACGGGCGCATTCGAAGACCTTGAAATCATCGATCATGTTCGCGTAAGCGAAAGAAGGCAAGCCACTTTGTTTGACCCCCGCCAGTTCGCCAGGCCCCCGCAAACGCAGATCCTCCTCAGCGATTTTGAAGCCGTCATCGGTCGAAAGCAAGATGCCCAATTTGCCCTTTTCTTCACTTTCCTCTTTACCCGAGAGAAGCAAAAGGCAACGGGCCGGCGTTCCATCGCGGCCGATTCGGCCTCGCAGTTGGTGGAGCGAAGACAAGGCGAAACGGCTTGGCGAATAGATCAGCATCAAATTCGCCTCTTTGACGTCGAGCCCCACTTCGACGAGCGAGGTGGCAACCAAAATCGGACAAAGGCCGCTCCGGAAAGCCATCATTGCGACATTCTTGCTCTCTTCGTCCATCATTCCGTGCATCATCGTCACCTGGTTGGGGTAGCGTTTCTTGTAGCGGTCATAGACTTTCTTGACCGAGGTGTCTTCGTCGTCTTCCTCCCCTTCGATCTGCGGCACAACAACATAGACCCGATGATGGCTTTTGAGCGAAGTTTCGATCGCCGAGGCAACCGCTTCGCTGTCCCCTTCGATCATCTCGGTTTTCACATTCCGTTTCCCCGAGGGAAATTCGCAGAGGGAAGAGACATCAAGATCGCCATAGATTGTGAGAGCGAGGCTCCGCGGGATCGGGGTGGCCGACATCANNAGNANATCGGCATGTTCGCCTTTATCGAGGAGCAGCGTCCGCTGGTTGACGCCGAATTTATGCTGTTCATCGATGATGGCAAGCCCGAGATAGGCATAGTTGACCCCTTTGGAAAACAAGGCATGGGTCCCAATCACGATATCGAGGGTGCCGTCTTCGAGATCTTCGAGGACATTGTGGCGCTCTTCGGCGCTCATCGCCCCGACCAATAAGCCCAAGTCGATGGAAGTGTTGGCAAAAAGCTTCTTTAACGTCTCGTAATGCTGGCGGGCCAAGGCATCAGTCGGTGCCATGAGAGCGGTCTGCTCGCTCCTTAGATGGTTGGCGTAGGCCAAAAGAGCGGCCACCAGGGTTTTGCCAGTTCCGACATCACCTTGAAGCAANCGNTACATCACGTGGGGCGAATCCATATCATCCAAGCCCTCTTCGAGCGCTTTTCGCTGGTCGGATGTGAGCTGGTAAGGCATCGAAGAAATGAAGTGGTCCAGTTTCGCGCGATCGATCACCCGGCGCCGGTCTTTCAGGAGGGCTCTATTCTCGCCCCGGACAATTTGGCTCTTGAGCGAAAAAAGAAGTGCTTCTTCGTATTTGAGGACCCGCAAACCCTGATGGACGTCTTCGAGGCTGGTGGGGCAATGGACTTTCTGAAAGGCCTCATAGCGGGATAAGAGCCGGTATTTCTTCATGTAGTCCGCCGGAATTAAATTCTCGACGCGACCCGAAAGATAAACGAGGCAGCGCTTGACGAGGCTGAGATACGCATGGTTGGGGATGTTGGCGGGCAAGGAATAGATTGGTCGGAGCGCATTTTCCTTGGCCACTTCGCCTTTCACGACGTTAACGAGGGCGAGACTATGGCGTTTTTTCTCATAGACGCCGCTCAAGGTATAAATGACGCCTTCTTGAAGGAAGGAGCCCAGATAGGCTCGGTTCCATGCCTCGATCAAAAAGATTTCGCCTTCGCTGGTCTCAAAAGAAAAACGATAGAGCACCCGATGAGCGAAGCGAAGCGGTCGCGGGGCGGGGCCCGTCAAATGGCCCAATAAAACAAGGCGCTGTTTATCCTCGTAGACATCTTGGCGCGGGGTATAAGCGAAATTCTCATAGCGGCGCGGCAGGTGTTCGAGCACCTCCAAGGGGGTCGTGATGCCCACTTGGGCAAGCGCCAAAGTGAATTCGGGGGATTTGCTTAACGGCATAAAATTATTTTACCATGAGGAAACGAAGACGGACTCGACAAAAAAGAGGGCCGAAGCCCTCGTTTTATTCGAGGCCGACGAGGAAGCTATAAACCGGCTGGCCGCCGCTGCGAACATCGAGGTCGAGACTCGGGTATTTCTTCTGGAGATCAGCGGTGATTTTCTCGCCATCTTTTTCGGCGATATCCTGGCCCATGATGATGGTAAGGAGACTGGAGGAGTCGCCGACCAAATCATCGACGAGATCATAGAGGGCTTGGAATTTGTCTTTGACGCAGCTCACGATTCCTTTGTCGTCCTTCATCGCCATGTAATAATCCTTGGTGATGTGGACCCCTTCGATGTCGGTGTCCTTGATTGCATAGGTGACGGAGCCCGAAACGACGCTCTTGAGGGCGCCTTTCATCGCTTCATAGACATCTTGGCTCGAGCCATCGGGCGAGAACTGCATGCAACTGACGAGCCCCTGCGGAATCGTCTTTGAGGGGATGACCCGGGCAGCGGTGTCGCTATTTTCCAAGACATCGCAAGCTTGGGAAGCCGCCATCACGATGTTGCTGTTATTCGGCAGGATGAAAACGTTTTTCGCGTGGCATTTTTTGATTGCTTTCAGGAAATCCTCCGTCGAGGGATTCATCGTCTGCCCGCCCGAAATCAGCACATCGACACCGAGTTCTTTGAACATTTCATCGAGGCCGGCGCCACTGCTGACAGCGACGAGGCCGAAATCCTTGAGCGGTTCCTGATTCTCTTCCTCCTTGCCCCGGTTGATATTCGCTACCATGTCGGTCGCGACATCGCCATGGGAGATATTGTTATGCTCTTCGGACATATTCTCGATCGTGATCGTCAAAAACTCGCCATAGTTCTGGGCATAATTGAGCATCGACCCTGGATTGAGGGTATGAACATGGACTTTGACGATGTCTTCGTCCCGCACCAAGACGAGGGATTTGCCATGGGTGGCCAAAAAGTTCTGGAATTTCTTTTCGATGAAGGGCTTCTTCCCATCTTCAGGCTTGCCTAAACGCAAGATGAATTGGGTGCAATAGCCATAGCCTTCTTCGTCCTCTGAAAGTTTGGCTCCGGCATAACTGCCGGTATTCCCAAAAATCGAAGAGACGCTTTCTTCCGGGGCGTTTTCATTCCGCTCGACGAACTTGCCTTGGGCTGCTTTGAGCATGCCTTCAAGGACGACGCAAAGACCGGCGCCACCGCTGTCGACGACGCCGACTTGTTTGAGAATCGGGAGAAGATCAGGCGTATGTTCAAGCGAGATTTTTGCCTCTTTGAGCAAGATTGCCAAAGCCTCTTCGATCGAGGTATCGCGTTTGATTTGATCGGCTAAAGCGCTCGAGGATTCGCGAATGACGGTCAGAATCGTCCCTTCGACCGGGCGCATGACCGCTTTATAAGCGACTTCCTTGCCGCGGACGAAGGCATCGGAAAGTTCACGGGCATTGACGCTGTCTTTGTCTTTCATCCCTTCGGCGATTCCCCGGAAGATCTGCGAGGTGATGACACCCGAGTTGCCACGGGCGCCCATCAAAAGGCCTTTGGAAAAAGCGCCGGCAATCGAAGAGCAGGATTCATCGTTCTTGTTTTGAATTTCTTTGGCACCCGAAGTCAACGTCAGGTTCATATTCATCCCAGTGTCGCCATCGGGGACGGGGAAAACATTGAGTTGGTCGATTTCAGGATAGTGGTTATAGAGGTTGTTCGCTCCAGAGAGAAAGAGTTGTTTTAGCTGTTGTCCGTTTATGCTTTTCATGATTATGCGATTTCCTTAATGTCTTGAACAAACACGTTGACCTTCTTGAACGGAATCTGAAAGGTCTTCTCGAGGACGTAGGTGACCTTTTTTTGAAGTTCGGAGATGACCTCGGTGATTTTAACGCCATAGGCCACAACGACATAGACGTCCACTTCATAGGCGTTTTTCACTTTTTTGCAGTAAACGCCTTTGATGTAATCGTCTTTCTTCAAAAGTTCGTTAATGTTTTCAGCCAGGGAATTCTTGCTGGCTAAACCGACGACCCCGTAGACTTCAAGGGCCGCTTCGCCAGCCACGCTGGCAATGGCTTCCATCGAAACGTTGATGGCGCCATAAGGAGTTGATTTATCAATGACCATAATGAAAGAAAAAATAATTGGCCCCTAGTGCGGCTATTATCGCACGGGGAGCGCGAGAAAGCAAAAAGTGTAACGAGGGGTGGCCCGGATAAGAAAAATCAAAGGCGGGCGCGGATTCTCTTTCTTTCCCACGCGTCGAGCAAGAAGAGCAAGGCAATGAGTAACAAATTCACCAAAGAATATCCCAGATAGCCCCAAAGCGAAGGAACATAAAGGGGCAGCGGAAAAGAAAGAGCGGCGAAGCGAGAACCTGAAGCAAAAATGAAAGAGCTATTTCGATTGGCAAAACCGCAAAGGAAAAAAGAAAAAGGCGCATAAAGGAGCAGGCCCAAAGCGAGCGAAAAGCCTCCGAAAAGAAGATAGAGAGACCAGCGGTAACTTTCAGAGCCGAAAAAACGCAAAGGTTTCTCGGCTAAAAACAGGTCTGTAGAATCATGATGAAGAAATAACTTGAGGCTGAGAACGGCGAACGAAAAGAGACCAAAAAGACTGGCAAGAATGCTGAAAGCCAGATGAAGAGGCTTCACCGATGCATTACCCTCCTGTAGCGAGCGAAGGGGGCCATCATAACGGTAGCCCAACGCATAAGCCGAGGCATAAGACGCCCGTTCAACCTGAAGCGAAAAAGCGCTCATTTCCTCACCAAAACTCAAAAACGCATCCCAAGAAAGATGGAGCTTCCTTTCTTGGGCGGAAATGGGATAGGAGCGGGTCAATGCCAAGGGGGCATTCTCGCCATAGCGGATCTCGGCGCCCGCCGGAAACCCATCAAGGCCCACGATGTTTTCTCCAGCGACGAAATCGAGGGAGCTCGCGTCAACGAGCGCGGTGAAAGATGCATTCTTCTCGAGACGGATCTGAAAAGAATCGATCATTGGGTCCTTGCCAAGAGGCAGTCCTGAGGCCGTGATGAAGGAAGAATAAAACCCCGTGAGAAAAAGGCGTTGGAAGGCGGCGAGATTGACAAAGCCCAAATCCGCATGTGTCAAAGAGAAGGGCGTGACGTCATGGGCCGAATCCCAAGCAGCTCGATAGCTCTCGTCATCCGCCTGAAAAGAAAGGCCGCTTTTGGCTTCGCTCAGGCTCGACGAAAGAACGGGTCCGTCAGCCGAAGGGTAATAATAAAGGAACGAATCATCCGCGAGAGAAGGATCGATGGTCAAAACAAAGGATTGAGCCCCATAAAGGGCATAGCCATTCCGATAAAACAGCATCGGCGCGATCACGTTGAGCGTCCCCTGGCCTTTGCTCAGGAAAGCCGGGGCGCTCGTGCCGCCTTTCACTTGCAGAACCGAATAAGGGTCCTTTTCTTCCATGAAAGCATCGAGAGCTTCGTCGGAGGGAACAGAACTGGCGAAAGCCAGCCCGCTCGAGAGAAGAAAACAGCCAAGGAGTAGAAGGCGTAGAAGAGAAGAAACACTCCAATGAAAATGATGCTTCAATGCCAAGGCAAAAGGCTCGGAAATCCTCTTTTTTCGCGAGGCCGCCGCCGGGGACAGGGGCAGCAAAGACAACGCGCTGACCTGCGCGCGTTTTCCTTGAAAGACGATTCGCGAGGCCAAAGAGTGGGCGAAATGAATGTCGCTTTCGTGGTTCACCACCACCACGACGCGATGGATTGAAAGCTCTTCGATTTGAGCCAAAGCAATCTTTTTCCGTTGATCGTCCAAAAGCGCAAAGGGTTCGTCAAGGAGATAAACATCAGCCGAGGTGGCTAGAGCGAAAAGAAGGGCGAGGGCGTGCCGTTCCCCATCGCCGAGGCTTTGGGCAGGAAGCGTCAAAACCGAATTGAGGGAGAAAAGGGCAAGGAGATCAAGAAAACGCGAACGGGAAAAAGAACACTTTAAAGGCAAGGAAAGATAAAAACCCAGCGTTTCCTCAACGCTCCATTCGGGCGGCAGCACATCCTTTTGCGAAAGAAAACAGGTCGCCGCCCCTCGGGGGATGAACAATCTTCCGCACGAGGGCTTCTCCGCATGAAAGAGGATCTTCAGAAGTGTGCTTTTGCCACAGCCGGATTCCCCTTCGATGAGATGGAGGCCTTGGCCAAAGGAAAAGGAAATCGGTTCAAGGAGCCACTGTCCTTTTTTCTTTAGCCCAAGGTTTTGAGCCCAGACGAGGCCGCTCTCTTCCCTCATAATATTACGGTCTTCCCCTTCGCGCAGAACGACCAAGAAGCACCGGAAAAAGAAGACAGGGAATGAAGGCAACGCCCAAGGCACAGCTCATGAGAAGCAGGTAGGGAAGATTGTAACGGAAAAGATTGACCGATGCCGCCAAAATGAACGAAGCGTTGATGACTTTCGCCGAGGCGTAATAAGCGCCGATCAATCCGGCGGGCACCGCCAAGCCAAAAGGAAGAAAACCAAAAAGAAGGAAATAAAAGACCGCAAAGGCCGACAAACTTCTTTGACGCGGACTCGCGTGGGCGTCAAGAGAAAGAAAGCCGGGACGGACGAAAAAGAAGAAAAGCGCCAAACTAACCCACGCGGATAAGGCCGAAGCGATCAACCACCAAAGCCAATAGGTCTTAGCAACCGTCTGCTCTTCCTCCCCCAACCGGCCGAAAGCAAAAGGAACGGGGTCTTCAGCATCTTTTGCCGTCCAAGCGAAAAGGATGTAACCCCGAATTTGGCTCAGCGTAAGATGGTCGACAAAAACATAGCCTTCGCCGCCGTAGGGATTGGCGTCTTTCGCCAAGGGGGTAAGCAGGCCGAGCGAACCGCCATTAAGCGCGAAAAACGCCTGCGAATCCCAGGGGCCGGTTCCCTCACGAGAGAAAATCTTTTGCTGAAAAGCGAGAATCTTCTCTTTTGGACTCTCGTAGATACCAACCACGCGATAAGGCTGATTCGGCAAAATAGAAGTGACCGTAAACGCGCGGGCGTAAAGATCAGAATAAGAACTGTAATACCCCTTCTGCAAAAGGTAATCCCACTGAAAGCTTGGAATCAGAAAATCCCCGTCATCGGTTGGCTGGCGGCCATCGATAAGCGTCAGCTTGTCCAAATAATCTTTCGGAAGAAAGGCCAGGGTCCGAATGTGATTGGATAAAGAAGAGACCAGATCGGCGGAATAATCCTTCAGATCGCCAATGGCGACACCGGTATTGCCGATCGCCAAGCTGAAAAAATCCGGATTTTCTTTGAGATCATAAGCAGGCGGAAGAGAGGAACGAGGCTGAAATGAAACGTAATTGACTGGCCCTTCTTTTGCCGAAGCAAGCTCGAATGCCTCCTCGCCGGAGACGATGTCGCCCGCGCTCACCAAAGCGTAGGAAGAATAAACCCCCAAGGCCGCCAAGGGGAGCAAGAGCAAAGAGAGCATCGCCAGAGAACGTCCGCGAAACAAACCCCAAAAAGCCCGCCAAGGATTGGCGCCTTGAAGAGGCTCTTGTGCGACTTTATCCGTCGATTCTTGAGGAACGTCCGTTCCGAGAATCCGCCCATCAATGAGACGAAGTTTCCCCGAAGAAACAACATCAAGTTCCGCCAAGGCCTCATTGCTTGAAACGAGGACCAAAGCCCCCGTCGCATAGTCTTTGAGCAAGGTAAGAATCCGATGGGCGTTCTCAGGGTCAAGCGAGGCAAAAGGCTCATCGACCAACAGGATTTTCTTTCGTCCATAGATTTCGATGCCGAGGAGCAAGCGTCGCCGCTCGCCTTCGCTCAAGTGCGAAGCTCTTTCTTTCCGTTTGCTGCCCAAGCCAATCTCGTTCAAGACTTCTTCCAGATGAGCATCCGGGGCGTTTTGATAAGGAAAACGCAAATTATCTTCAACGGAAAGGTAGGGAATCAGTGGAGAATTGACGCCGGTATTGGCTACTTTCGTCCGTAGTCCGCTCGCGTTTGTTTTCTGATAAGTCGCTCCATCAAGAATGATGCGTCCCTCAAAAGGCAACCGGCCCGAGAGCGCTGCAAAAAAAGAGCTTTTGCCCGCGCCGTTGGGCCCTTGAAGCGAGAATAAGCCAACCGAAGGGAGCGCAAAAGAAGAAGGCAGTAAAAGGCGGTGTTTACCCCGGAAAAAAGAAAAAGAATCAAAAGCGAGAAAGGCCATGATAATCAAACCTGTATTGAATCCACCTCAATCGTTCCCGCTGAAAGGTCGGTTCTATAAGTCACAACAGTGTCAAGATAAAAACCCAAAGTTCCTTCAGGCCAATCTGGATGATAGCCAGGAAACGCCGTAACCAAAAGCAAAGGCGAGAAATCAAAAGGATAGTCGCGGGCTTGAGCCGAATGGCCAAGATTAAAAGAAGCTGTCCAAGTATATCTGATTGATCTTTGATAGTCGTTATTCGCGTCAGGCGCGCAAGAAATAACGGGGTCAGCAATCGAAGAAGAATCCGTTGCACCAACAGTCAAAGAGGCCCCAACAGAAAATCCCGATGCCGTTGAATAGCCAATATTGATGCCATCGCTCGTTGAGAAGGACTTTGTCGCGACCGAACTGTTCTGGTTATGGGGAAGAAACTCATCATCAAGAAACAAACAAGAAAGTTGATAGCCAGAACTCGATGCGACATAGGTTGAAAGGTTGTGAATTGTCATCTGAACCTTTAATGAAACGGAGGAAACGCCATCAAAAACACCCGTTGAATAATTTCCAGCTCGAATGCCAGGAACAGCAAAAGTCTCCAAAGATATTCCAACCACTCTCGTATAATCAAAAGAATTAACAGCCTCATACCTCTGGAGGCGAAGATGGCTTGTGAAATAGCCTGAAGAGCCAATAATTCCTCTTACCAAAGAGCTTTGCGGAGTATAATTTGCAATTTGTTCTCTGACCGATTGGTTTTGATTATTGGTCCAATAGGAAACCGATGGTAATGAGGCCGAAAATGCGACAACGAGCCCCAAAACAAATGGGATCATTACGATTCGCTCCCCCTCTTCGAATAACACTATAGACGAATCGATGAGATTTGCAACTTTATCATTGGCGAAAAGAAAGGCCCGCCGCTTGGCGGGCCAACGAACGTCAAATATCGATTACTTCTTCTCTTTCACGACTTCGGCGATCGAGGTGGCGACGCTGGCGACGCTGGCCATGTCGCTCGGGATGATGATCTTCGTCGCTTGGCCATCGGCCACTTTGGCGAGGGCTTCGTAGTAACGGAGGGTCAAAACCGACTGATCGGCTTCGGCCGCTTTGAGGTCCTTCAAGCCTTCCATTTCGGCGGCCCGGACCATCTTGATACCATCGGCTTCGGCCGCTTTGATGTTCCGCAGGCTTTCCGCCTCGCCTTCGGCTTGGAGAATCTTGGCTTGCTTTTGGCTCTCGGCATCAAGAATCATCGACTCCTTTTTGCCTTCCGCGATCAGAATCGCTGACTGTTTCTCGCCTTCGGCCAACAGGATCTTCTCCCGTTTCTCCCGCTCGGCCCGCATCTGGCGTTCCATCGCCTCGCGAATGTCTTGGGGCGGCAAGATGTTCTTCACCTCGACCCGGTTGACTTTGATGCCCCAAGGGTCGGTCGCCTCATCGAGAATCTGCCGCATTTTGTCGTTGATGATGTCACGTGAAGTAAGAGTGGCATCGAGATCGAGATCCCCGATGATGTTTCGGAGAGTCGTCGCCGAGAGATACTCGATTGCCGCGATGGGATTCTCAACGCCATAGGCATAGAGTTTGCTGTCGGTCACCTGGAAGAAAATGACGGTATCGATTTGCATCGTGACGTTATCTTTGGTGATGACGGATTGGGGATCGAAGTCCTTGACCTGTTCTTTCATCGAGATCACCTTGCTGACGTGGTCGAGGAAAGGAACGAGGAAGTGGATGCCAACGCCCCAAGTAGCATGATAGGCGCCGAGGCGTTCGACGATCGCTTTGTCCGTTTGCTTGATGATGCGGATATTGCAAACGAAAATCAGGAGGATGATGAAAAGAACAAGGCAAATAACCAAAATCGCAATCTGTCCAGGCGTCATACTGTTTTTTCTCCTTCGGTGTCTTCCACCTTTTTCACAATCAGCTTATTGCCCGCGACCGCCAACACCTCAACGATGCTGCCCGCCGGGATCTTCGTCTTCTCGTCTTGAGCGATGGCCGTCCAGCGAACATCGTTGATCTTGCAAACCCCTTGGTGGAGCAGATCGATTTTTTCGACCAAGAGTCCCTTTTTGCCTTTCATCTCATCGATGTTGCTGTTGATGAGATCGCGCCGGAGATACCGGTGGACGAGCGGTCGGAGGCAGAGGAGGCAGGTAATCGAGACCACCATGAAGATGATGAGTTCGATCCACCACGCCACATTCGGAAAGAGCGAAACAATGAGGGCGACAAGGGCGCCGGCGGCAAACCAAATGCTGACGAGATCAGTTCCAACCGCCTCAATGGCAAGGGCCAAAACGAAAGCCGCAAGCCAAATCGCCCACATCCAGGTCTCGAAATCCATGGTTTAATTCTCCCCCTTTCCCGTTTTAATCAAAAGCAAATTCTCATTTTCGTTCCATTCGGTCGGATAGGATTTCGCCTGCTCGTTGAGTTCGAGCTGGGCGGCTTTGGCGATGCTCCGCATCAACTCGCGGCCGCAAATGCGGGAGTAGCTCTTCTTTAGAGCGATATCCTGAATTTGATGCTCATCGAGGTCGCCCCGAAGCACCCGTTCTTTCGAAAGCGGCCGGACCACCACGTTCCCAGCTTCATCAACGCCGACCTGAACTTTATTGGCGAATTGGAAGGGGACGCTCGCCAAGGCGTTGAGGGTGATGTAGCTCAAGGTCAGCGAAGCCTGCCCTTCTCTTTCTTTTGCGTCAAACCAAGTGATTTTCATCCCCTCACCTCCATTCACGGCTCTATATTGCACGTGTTTGCAAACATTTGCAATGATTTGCATTTGTCATCTTGACTAAAACGAAAAAAAGGTGAGCATTTGTCTGGACTTTCAATTGATTATAAGTTTTTATGAGGCGACAGCGACAGGGAAATAGAGCCACATCGTCCCCTCTTCGCCATGGTCGAAGATCGCACCGGAAAGAACGTAGCCATTCGCCTGAATCAAGGCAAGGCCCTTGATGAGGGCGCTCCGATAGTCCTCTTCCATCTTGAGTGTCAGGTACGTTTGAGCGGGCACATCCCATTTGACCCAGCCTTCAGGCGGGATCAGTTTGTTATCGGCAAGTTCGAATCCCGCGAGATAGAGCCCTTCGCTATAATCGTTCTCCCAGGGCTTTAATCTGCGGGAGAAATCGCTCATTAACCCCCAATAGATTGGGAAAATCATTCGTTTCTTGAGCGAAGGAAAAACATCTTCGACATGTTTTTCCGCTTTGTCCCAAAGCTTGCCGACGATATCGGCCCCCTCTTTTGTCGAGCCTTCAAAGCCGACGACGCTGAAGGGTGGCAGTTTCCTGAGGACAAAAAGATTGGCCATGCCGTTAGTCTAAACGGTTTTGGTTCGCTTCGCTATCCTTGGGCTCGATTTCATTTATCTCAGGCACGAAACCGACATTACCACCTGCTCTCGCTTTATTGAGGCGCCGCAGCAAGCCAAGCGCGTATTTATAGAGAGCGAATCCCCCGCTCAAACAGCCGACGTCAGCCATCGGATCCGGGCTGGGGCTTTGGGCGCTCGCGAAGAAGACGAAGATGACAGCAACGATCCCCCAGAAATCGGCGTGTCTGCCGCGATAGATTGCGCGCCTAGTTCAACGCTTTCGTTGCCGAAAACGTCATGGAGCCGCGAACGGGAGTTCGGCATCCATCCGATCGCGGTCCGGAATGAAGAAAGCGAAAAAAGCCTGAGGGCCGGGGTGCATCCCCAAGAGAGAATCCGAATAGAACCCCAAGCGGGCGGGAAAATCCGCCCCATCAGCCCGCGAGAGACAATAAGCAAGGATTGCTTCGACTTCGACTTGGCAAAGATGAACCGGGAAAAAGAAGGATCTCCTAAATCCTATTGGGTCGGCTGATTCACCAACCCAATAACATTTAGGAGCTTTTTGCATAAAAAGGCCTCCGATCATATGCTTTCGTTGACAGGAAAGCCATGAAAGGAGACCCATATGGATTCTAACCCTTTTTTGTCCTATTTTGGGCTGGACGGCGACGATTACTATCCGGCCGACCCCGAGCCAACCGACACGGACCACGGCAAAGGATGGCATCTGAAGGAAAGGAGGATGAAGG
>JGI20225J20221_1000682_pt3 | contig 63119 bp, 53 predicted proteins | sample BioMet4_FD_20221 | JGI IMG/M metagenome (IMG submission 20221) | reverse complement strand
ACGTGACATTAAGCCCCCTGACCGGTAACAATGTCCAAAATACGCACCTTCCGTTCACCGAGCGCGGTAAACCAAACGGGACAGGCTATGCCGGCGCCGTAATGCAACTGCAAGGTACGTAGGGAAGTATCCACCCTCGTTTTCCGGCCGAAAAGTTTGTAAGTAAAGTTGAGAAAATCATTTCTTCCAGATGATGATGTTTTGAGAAAATGACAACCAAGATAAGCACATTAAACGAGTTCGTTCCAGAGGTAAGTCGCTAAGTTCATGAAGACAATTGAGGCCTTATTCCGTTGGCTCAGGGGGTATTGCCCCATTTTGGTTAAGGGTCTATTTTGGTATCAGTGCGTTCTTCGCTCGAAGCCTTTTACAATATCAAAAAAAACAGGACGTTTATAAAAGAGTAACGATTCTAGTCCCCCTGAAAACCCATAGTGATTAGTTTACTGCTACAATTACTTAGTATAAACGTAAACCGCCCTAACGGTGCTATTATTACAAGGGTTCACAGCCTCCTCAAGACGGTCAGAGGCAGTCTAGGTATTATTAATGCCTATAATTTTCATACATGCATGTGGGACGGGGACAACGTATTGAACAAAGGGCGGTCTAGGCACCCCGTCGTAGGTCCCGGTCCTTAATAATTACGCTGGTACGAGGGCACAGCATCCTTCAATATTCATAGTTTCACCTTTAACGAGGTAGTTTCAGAAGGGTCAGAGGATTTGTGCGACAAAGAGACAATTAAGCAACGACCCAACGAAAACAGGTTTTATGTAATGCTTACGTAGGAGCGTGCTTCACCCTCTTTGTGAACGGTCTATACGCTATCGCGATGTTGACAATATAATAACAAAGGAAGTACACAGAGTTCTTAAATAACAAATGTGTTTTTTTTTCAAGTGAACAAAAGGGTAATTATCCCATCGCCAATCTAGGGCAATGAAAGTCCTAGACAGTCCGACAGTGTTTACTAGGGTCCATTAGTTCAATAACCGTAAGTGCATTTCCGCTGTCAGGTGAGATATGACCCGTTGAATTGGTCAAAAACTCCATCACCATATTGAGTTGAGTTATATAGAAAGTCTGCCTTTTTGCTAGGCAAGAAGTTCTTCTTCTCAAACCACCGACGCTAACACCAGTGGCTATTAACAGGCAATACCGTTATCTCCTATTCAAACCGTACAAAGTCTTACATTCGAAGCGTAGACGGAGTCCCTAGGTCGCAGGGTTTACTACGAGAAAGGTGGAATGTTGGCAATTGCTTTCGTATGTAGTCGAAGTCCGTTAGCATCATTTGCTGAAGTGGCCACTAGATGAGGGAAACTTTGTATTGCGATTTAGGGGGTAGGGAACCATTAATTCTGGGGTCTTATTACGCATTCATTAAAAGGCCTTTATAGTGATTATAGGTTATGCTCAAGTAGCGCTAAGCAGGTACTTTTGCGCAGTGGGCGCAAGTATAGGAATATAAAATCCAGTGGTGAAAGTGAACATTTTGGTTTCCAGGCTATGCGCCATTTAGTTCCTTAATAACGTCTAGACGACCACATTGTTTTCCGGTAGTCCGTTAGTTTTTGGTTTTATACTACGACTTATTCCTAAATGTAAGAGCGCAAAGCCATTCGACAGAGACAGAAAGTGGAGTTACCTGGCAGGAAGCTTCCGATGCCGCAAAGAGCTTTATACAAACCTATGGTTCTAAGTTTGCACTCTTTACAGAGGAAACGACAGATGGTATATTGCCATACAACAATGCTTTGCTTCGTACTACTTACCTGGACAAAAACAAAGAAATAATCTTTTTCCGAAACGATCTAGCGGTAGGTTGGAGTGCAATACAAAATGACACACCAGTTGGTGAAGGAGGTAAAGGAGGTCTTTGTCCCTCACAGAACTTGGTAGATATGTATGACATGATTGATGGCTCTTCACCTTTCAGTTCTTATGATGCAACGGGTGCACCGGTTTACAATAGTAACGGGCAACCCACTGTTAATGCAGCTAGTGGTTATAGTGACGCGACTATGTGGGCAGGACGCGACAAACGATTGGAAGCTACCGTACTATATCAAGGAACCAAGTGGGGTAACGGAACTATTAATGTTATCAAAGGACAACGAGACAATCCGGTGGGTAATGCTAATGCCACTCCCACAGGATATTATGTGCGCAAATATATTCCAGAAGCAATTTTAAGTTCGGTACATACAGGCACCTCACGTCGTTTATGGACATTTATCCGTTATGCTGAAATTATGCTGAACTATGCAGAAGCACTGAACGAAGTACAAGGCCCTTCCACAGAGGTTTACAACATGCTCGATCAGATTCGACATCGTTCCGGTATTACCGGTTCAGTTGCCAATCGTAGCGACCTTACAAGTTCAAAAGAAGCCATGCGAAACTTCATTCACAAGGAACGTACGATAGAGCTGGCTTTCGAGGAACATAGAGCTTGGGATGTACGTCGCTGGAATGTGGCAGTTGAAGCACTCTCTCGCCCAATTTATGGAATTGATGTAGCAACCAATGGAACTATAAGCCGCAAAACAGCACAGAAACGTATATTCGAGAAAAAGATGTACCTCTATCCAATACCTGAAGGTGAAGTCTGGAAGACCAATATTGAAAACAACCCGGATTGGAAATAATTCTTAAATTGATAATTATGAGTAACATAAAATATATTATAAGAAAATGCACAGCAACGGGCAGATATCTGTTGCTGCTAAGCTTTCTCTGGTTGCAAACAAATGTACTTGCACAGAACGAGCAAGTACTGAAAGGTCGGATTGTGGACAGTAAAGGTACTCCTGTGGCCGGTGCTATAGTCAATGTAGCCGAACAAAGCCGCATTGCTCTGTCGGACAAAGATGGATACTTTAGTCTCAAAAATGTTAAACCTCAGGATGAGCTTTGTGTGAGTAGCGTCGGTTATTTAAACGCTACTGCGCAAGCCAACTTCAATGAAGGTTTTCAGATTGTGTTATCGGAAGACTTGGATGAATATCTGCACACCATGCCGCTACCCTTCGGACGCAAAGCAAAAAAACTAATAACAGAAGCAACTTCTGTGGTAACAGGAGAAGAGTTGCAGAAACATCCGATTACTATTTTGCAGAATGCTTTTACTGCTACCGTTAACGGCATGGAAACTTATGAATGGAGTAGTGAACCGGGATGGAGTGAGACAGCTATGTACATTCGCGGTATACGCACCATGAATCAGAATGCACGTGCTCCACTTGTTATTGTAGATAATGTAGAGCGAGATCTCTCTTTTCTTGATGCTTTTCCTATAGAAAACATCACAGTACTGAAGGATGCTGCTGCCACTGCTATCTACGGAATGAGGGGTGCCAATGGTGCAATACTTGTAACCACTAAGCGTGGACAAGCAGGTAAAACCAACATTGACTTTACTCAGGAAGTAGGTTATCAGATGCTGAGCAACAAAATGGAATTACAAAATTCCTATAATATGGCATTGACCCGTAACCAAGTACGTTATCTGAGTGGAAGTGACCCTATGTATACAGACGAGCAGATTGAAAAATATCGTAAAGTTAGCAATGGTGAAACATTAGAAGGAATTGATCGATATAAATATTTCGACACAAATTGGTTTGAACAATTGTATCGGAATGCTGCCCCCATGTACAAAACCAACATGCAGATAAGTGGTGGAAACAATCGCGCCCGTTACTACGTATCTTTTTCTTATCTTCGTCAGGAAGGTATGTGGAACAAGAAAGGAACCAGTTGGAATGAGAATTTCGATACACAACATATGCTAAACCGTTGGAACCTGCGATCCAATATAGATATTGATGTGACAAAGTTTCTAAACGTATCATTAGATCTAGGTGGTCGTATCGATAACATTAACCAGCCTACAGAAGGTGTGTTTGCCCTAACTACATTTGGAGCGGTAGAAGCTAATCCAATGGAACCAGTATATTGTCCTAACGGTGATCTTTATGCTAGCAGTACAGCCAACAATCCTTTACGTTATCTGGCTGCCAGTGGTCAGGAAAAGAACCGTCGTCGTAATCTTTATAGTACATTAAGTGTTAATGGTGATCTTAGCAGTCTTTTGAAAGGTTTAAAAGTGAACACCACAGTGAGTTTCGATTCCTATGAAACATTTGAATCTACTCAGCGAAACGCGATTAATACATATAACTATGACTACACTAACGCGGCTGTTAATGATCCGTCAGAATTTACTTATACTAAATATACGTCGTACTCTGCACTGACTAACCCATCTGCTAATCAACGTGAATATTATTATCACCTGAACTTCAACTCAGGACTGAATTATAGCAATAATTTTGGTAAGCATGCAGTAGATGCACGTGCTTTTGTCCGTACCTACCAGAACGTAGTAAGCGGTAGTACATCGTCAGAACGTACGTTGTCATTGAACGGTCAAGCTACGTATGCTTACGATAATCGTTATATTTTCTCAGGTAATATTAGCCGAATGGCAAGCGATAACTTTGCTCCTGAAGAACGTTGGGGTACCTTTTACGGAACATCCCTGGGATGGGTAGCTTCAGAAGAATCATGGTTGAAAAACAAAAACATTGATTTATTAAAACTACGTGCTTCTTATGGGCGTGCCGGACAGTCGAACACGGGTGCCGGACGGTATCCGTATCAGGGAACTTACTCAAGTGGTACAGGTTATAGTTTTGGTTATTCGCAGAGTAATATCGGAGGATACTATGAGAGCAAAGCTGGTAATAGCAACAACAAGTGGGAAATATCCGATATGTTGAATATCGGTCTTGATTTTGATTTCTGGGGAAAGAAGCTGTATGGTGCAGTTGATGTGTTTAAAGAATGGCGTTCAGGTATTTTGGTAACACGCTCCACAATTCCTGCACTTATAGGAGTATCAGTTAGTTCAGATTCTTATGGAAAAGCAGAAAGTAAAGGACTTGAAGCAACTTTAGGTCATCGTGGAAAAATAGGTAAGGTAAATTATTATCTGGAAGGTTTGCTAACCTGGAACACCAATAAGGTTACAGAAATGGATGAAACGGAACCCAACGTGGAATGGCAACGTAAAACGGGTCGTCGGATTTATGATGGTACTGAAGTTGCAGCCTTGTATGAAAGTTCATTTAATAACACTGTAGGTGGATGGAATATTTACAAATTCGAACAGTGGGCAAATGATCCAGACAAAGTTGCTAGTAGCCAGCAAGATGCGATTGATCATCCTGAAAAATATCCGTATCACTCAGCATCAAACGGCAAACAAGCTTTAGGTACAGCTGTCTTCAAAGATTTGAACGGCGACCGACAAATTGATTCTAATGACATGTTACCTGATACCTATACAATTATCCCTGAATTGATACCAGCGTTAAATATTGGTTTGGAATGGAATGGCTTTGATGTACGCGCTGTATTTAATGCTTATCTCAACCGTAGTGTATTTCTTTCACCTGCCATCAGTTTTAGTGGCTGGAGTAACATGGGAACACATGAAGTGACGAAGGCATGGGGTTACTATAACGACAATCCTAGTGACCCACGCAATATTAATGCGGCCTATCCACGTCCGCTTTACGGAGGTTTTAATGCCATCGACTCAGATCGTTCTACAGGTACATACAAAAATGATATCTGGGTAAAAAACGGTAATTTCCTTTCACTACGTAATGTCGAGATTGGTTATTCGCTTCCAAAAGAACTTCTTGCCAAGATTAGCATGACAAAATGCCGATTTTACTTTAGCGGATACAACCTATATACCTGGAGTGATCTACCAGATAACGTAGACCCTGAAAAACCGATGAGTTATTGCTGGTGGTATCCCAAAACCCGTTCGTTTACATTCGGTGTAAATATCGGATTTTAATGTTGTACTTTAAACTTTGAAATAATGAAAAAGATATTGACATACCTCACTGTTGGATTGCTAACCATCGTTTCCAGTTCCTGCAACGATTATTTGGACAAGGAAGTGGACCTGACCTTGTCCGAGGAGCAGATTTTTAGCAAGTACGAAAATACTCGTGGTTTCCTAGCCAATGTTTACACGTACCTTCCTGACGCATTTGCCGGATATAGTGACGGACAGTTTCTTGCTGCATCGCGNGACTGNATGACGGATAATTCACTTTCATTTTGGAATGTGCACTATTATCACAGCGTACTGACAGATGCTTACTCTGCCACTAATCATCCTTTTGCTGAAAGGTTTTGGTCTAACGATTTTAAGGGGATTAGAGCTGCTAACCAATTTATGAAGAATTCACGCGAAAGTGTTATTGGTAACGCNGAGAAAACGGGTGACGATAATCACTTATATGACCGTAATATAGCAGAAGCCCGATTACTACGCGCTATCTTCCACTTTGATCTTGCAGGCTGGTTCGGCGATATACCAGTGATCGGTAATGATGAAAATGGTGTTCCAATCATTTTTGAACCAGGAAATGCTTCTGCCATGAACATGTCACGTACAGCTTGTAGCGAAGCCTTGAAATGGATTGCTGATGAATGTGACGCGGTGAAAGATATACTTCCTTTCCGCTACAGNAATGAAAATGAAAATTGGGGACGTATGAACGGTGCCGCTGCCTATGCACTTAAATCAAGAGCTCTTCTTTACAGAGCTTCTATATTGAACAATCCTGATGGTAATGCTTCCTGGTGGCAGGAAGCCGCACAAGCAGCTAAGGATTTTATTGCAAGGAATAATCAACTGGCACATCCATACAAACTGTTTACAACTGAGGANAATGACCCAAACAANAACTATTATCAATGCTTTGTTTCAACGCCTCACCTGAACAATGAATATATTCTGAGTCGTTCAGAATGGAATACCCGTGAAATTGAATTATTCTTAGCNCCTTGCGGATTTTCTGGTAATGTAAACTCAACAGGACGTACTAATCCTACACAAAACCTGGTCGATGCTTATGAAATGAAGAATGGCAAGCCTATTGATGATCCAGCTTCTGGCTACAATGATCAGAATCCTTATGCAAACCGCGACCCACGTTTGGAGCAAACTATTCTGCATCATGGCTCAATTTGGGGAGATAAAGTACAAGAAGAGGAACGCGCTGTTGATGTTTCATATCCGGACGGAAAGGATTACCAAGATTTACATGGTGGAACAACGACTGGTTATTATACCAAGAAATTCTTGAATAACATGTCTTTCAAGAGTCCTACTACATACGTTCATGCTTGTCCTATTTTCCGTTATGCTGAAATTCTATTGAATGCAGCCGAAGCGATCAATGAATCGGAAGGACCAACTAATGCTTACCAGTATGTAAATCAAGTACGTGCGCGCGTGGGTATGCCTGCTTATAGCGGGATGACGAAAGAACAGCTTCGTGAGCGTATCCGTAACGAACGTCGCATTGAACTTTGTTTTGAAGATCATCGTTTCTTTGATGAGCGTCGCTGGAAATTGTTTGAAGGTAAGACTGCTGCTAGCGAAAAAACTTTGCCCCGTTATCAACAGGTTTATAATATTTATAGTGTGATAGTTACTCCCGGAGCATCTAATGTTTATTCTTATGAACCAGATGGTACGCATCCTTCCAGAGCATTTAACAGTCCGAAGAATTACCGATTCCCTATACCGGATTCCGAAGTGAAGAAAGCACCGTTATTGAAGCAAAATCCTGGATGGGAACTTACCTCTACCACAGCAGAGTAATATTTAGATTAAGATTGTTATTAACTGGTAAATAGATCTTTAGTATTTAAACTTTTATTTGTTATTATTGCTCTGCACGCTAATTCTGGCGTGCAGCAGCAATGATAATCTTCCCTTATCATAAAAACAGCCTTTGAGAAATCCGGTAGTTACGAATCTAACCGTTTTCTCTGCCGCTTTGAGCGTACTCATATCAGGTTCACAAACAGATGTCTAGATACTTATTGAAAACTGGTGTACTTTTTATTTAGTATCAATAATACAAGCAGACTAAAATCGCCCGGCCGATTGAGATGATTGAAACCAGTATCAAGAAAAATACCCGCTTTAACTATCAGTTAATTGACAACTGGTTTACTCCTGAATTAATCCAATTTATAGCCTCACATCATATCAAATGCTATCTTCTTGGGATGGTAAAGATTAAGAAAACCAACCATGCATAGACTATTCAATAAGAGAGTTCAATATAAGAATTCAGCTCTAACATTTTTTCATTCTGAAATAATATTCTTGATATATTGAGTTATTTGTTACTATAAAGCATAATTAAATATTATATTGACATATTAATACGAATATATTATATCTTTGCAAAATAATTATAAGAGGATATATACGCATGGATTTATTTGCTAAAAAATCAATTGAAGGTTTGTTGAAAGAGGCAAACAATACCGATAGCCATTCTTTAAAGAAATCACTTGGCGTTGGTAAACTCATCGCATTGGGTATTGGTGCCATTATTGGTGCCGGGCTATTTTCTATTACTGGTGGCGCAGCTGCCGAACAAGCCGGACCGGCAATTACCATTTCATTCTTAATAGCAGCTCTGGGATGTGGATTTGCCGGATTATGTTATGCCGAATTTGCATCAATGATTCCGGTAGCCGGAAGCGCATATACCTATTCTTATGCTACAATGGGGGAATTTATTGCCTGGATTATTGGTTGGGATTTAGTTCTGGAATATGCTGTTGCAGCTGCTACAGTTAGTATTAGCTGGAGCCGGTATCTTATAAAATTCCTGGATGGGTTTGGCGTTCATTTACCTCATAGTCTGGTGGCATGCCCGTGGGACGGAGGAATTGTGAATCTGCCAGCAGTATTTATAATTATTCTGATGACCCTACTCTTAATAAAAGGAACAGAAGGAAGTACACGGTTTAACTCTATAATTGTTGCACTAAAGATTGGAGTAGTTCTCGTCTTCATATTCCTGGGATGGAAATATATAAATATGAATAATTATGTTCCATATATACCCGAAAATACAGGAACATTTGGTGCATACGGCTGGAGTGGGATTATCCGTGCCGCAGCAATTGTTTTCTTTGCTTTCATCGGATTTGATGCCGTGAGTACAGCCGCTCAGGAAGCAAAAAAGCCCAAACGGGATATGCCAATAGGAATACTTGTTTCTCTGTTGGTTTGTACCGTTCTTTATCTATTGTTCGCTCACGTGATGACCGGCGTTGCAAATTATACTGAGTTTAAAGGCCATGATGGTATTGCTCCGGTGGCAATAGCAATAGAACACATGGGGCATGCAAATGCAAATGGTCTTATCGTCCCTGATTATCCATGGCTTAACCGTGCAATTATATTGGCCATCCTTGCAGGATACTCATCCGTTATTATGGTTATGCTCTTAGGACAAAGCCGTGTATTCTACAGTATGAGTAAAGACGGACTCTTGCCAAAAGTATTCTCTCAGGTTCATCCTAAATTCCGTACTCCGGCTAAGAGTAACTTGTTATTCTTATTGCTTGTCAGTCTGTTCGCAGCTTTGGTACCTTCACGCGTTGCCGGTGAAATGACGAGTATAGGAACTCTTCTTGCCTTCATCTTAGTCTGCGTTGGAATAATCGTTTTACGAAAGAAGATGCCGAATGCTCCAAGATCGTTTAAAACACCTCTTGTGCCTTTAATACCGATTTGTGGTGTAGCTACATGTTTATTCATGATGGTTTTTCTTCCTGCCGATACATGGATCCGGTTAATTGTATGGATGTTGATTGGTCTGGANATTTACGCCGCATATGGTATAAANCATAGTAAGATTGGCAATTACCAGGGAATAGAACGTCCCGGGCAGTCTGTTTTAAATCTTACCGGACTGTCGTTATCTCTGATACTTATCTTTGTTGCCTTCTGGCATCAGCAGACAGCCGGTTGGGATAGCAGCAAGGTCCTGTTAATCGTAGCGCTTGTCCTATCAATCGTTCATTTAATATTTTTCGGAATGCGATTGGGTAAAAAAATGGATTATTCAGCCATACCAGCTATTGGAAAAATGAAATTGGTCTATCTGAGAGTAATCAATAAAGATTCTGTTGCTGATAAACATCTCAGGAAAGACGATTAACAGAACTAATTTAATATATCTGATTCAAGGCTGCCCGGAAGAATTTTCTGAGCAGCCTTCTTTATTCTTTAACCAGCTCAGTATGAGCTTTAAGTTATCCAAAACAGAAAACTTTTAAGATCAGTGATAAAAGAAAGTTTCCCAAAACTTTCTTATTTAACATTTCCAAACGAGACAACTTATCAGATTATCTACTATCTTTGTCTCAGTTTTGGTAACAAAGCAATGCTTTAGGAGAATAAGGGAATACCGTGAGATCCGGTAACAGTACCCGCTGCTGTGATTCTCGAAGAACTTGAGTAACAAGCCACTGCANTTATNTGTGGGAAGGCACTNNAAGGGAGAGATAAGTCAGAAGACCTGCCAGAACTACACATATAGAATGTCTTACGCTTTCGGGAGTTAGAGCAAGAGAAAACAGGAATCCGCCAAAGTAGAACATCTTTTGGCGAAGATCTCTTACCGACTTATTTTCTTCCTGCGATCCCCCGGCAAAGTTTTCTAAATGTGACAACTTATTAAAGTTAAAAGTTTCACAAAAAGAACAAGAATAATGAACTACGCTGAGATTTGTATTATCAAAAGAGATGGGAAAAAGGAAGATTTTTCCATCAGTAAAATCAAAAATGCAGTAACGAAAGCATTCGATGCTACAGGTATCAAAGAAGAAGATAAGCTGATAGCTGATATTACGATGCGTGTAATAAGTAACTTTACCACCCCAACTATTTCGGTGGAGCAAATTCAGGACCTGGTTGAAAAGGAANTAATGAAAGTTCAACCNGANGTGGCTAAGAAATANATNATCTACCGNGANTGGAGAAATACCGAACGTGATAAGAAAACTCAGATCAAACACATCATGGATGGTATTGTTGCCATTGACAAAAATGATGTAAATCTCAGCAATGCCAATATGTCGAGTCACACTCCGGCAGGACAGATGATGACTTTTGCCTCGGAAGTGACAAAAGACTATACCTATAAATATCTGCTCCCAAAGAAATTTGCCGTGGCTCACCAATTAGGTGATATTCATATCCATGATCTGGATTATTATCCTACCAAGACAACCACCTGCATTCAGTATGATCTGGAGGATCTCTTTGAACGCGGATTCCGCACCAAGAATGGAAGTATCCGTACCCCCCAGTCTATTCAGAGCTATGCTACATTGGCAACCATTATTTTCCAGACAAACCAGAACGAACAGCATGGAGGACAATCCATACCGGCTTTCGATTTCTTTATGGCAAAGGGAGTCCTGAAATCTTTCCAGAAGCACCTTACATCTCTTCTCGGATTCTATTTCTCGATGAAAGATAGAACCATTGATGAAAAGTCACTGAAAACAATCATAAAAGAAAATATCACCTCCATCAAAGCAAGTGAACTGGAACGAGAGACACTTTGTGTAGTTCTTACTGCCCTGCAAGTTAACCTGGAAAAGGATGCGCTCAACCGGATTATTGAGAAGGCATTTTCTTCTACCAGAAAAGATACGCATCAGGCAATGGAAGGATTTATCCATAACCTGAACACGATGCACTCCAGAGGTGGAAACCAGGTGGTTTTCAGTTCTATAAATTACGGAACTGACACTTCTGCCGAAGGACGACTGGTGATTGAAGAATTGCTTACCGCCACTATGGAAGGGCTGGGAAGCCGCGGAGAGGTTCCGGTATTCCCTATTCAGATCTTTAAAATTAAGGATGGTGTCTCCTATTCCGAAGAAGATTATCAGAAAGCAATGGTAGATTTTGAGGCTGCCATGAATGGAAAAGTAAAATTCAGCACGCCCAATTTTGACCTGTTTCTGAAAGCTTGCCGCACAACCGCAAAAGCTCTTTTCCCAAACTTCATGTTTCTGGATACTCCATATAATATAAACGAATTGTGGAGAGCAGATGATCCGAAACGTTACCGGTATGAACTGGCTACCATGGGATGCCGTACCCGGGTATTCGAGAATGTGGCCGGAGAAAAGAGCTCTCTTGGACGAGGGAATCTCTCTTTCACCACAATCAACCTGCCACGTTTAGCTATTGAAGCAAGAATTAAAGCAGAAAGCATGGTGGAAACATCCAACAAAGATGCACTGGAGCTGAAAGAGAAGGAGCTATTCCTTCAGTCGGTTCGCAGCATGTCACAACTCGTGGCAGACCAGCTTTACACCCGATATGAGTATCAGCGCACCGCTCTTGCCCGTCAGTTTCCTTTCATGATGGGGAATGATGTATGGAAAGGTGGCGGAGATCTTGATCCAAACGAAGAAGTAGGCGATGTTCTTCGCAGCGGAACACTGGGTATTGGTTTTATAGGCGGACACAATGCAATGATGGCACTCTACGGAGAGGGGCACGGCCACAGCCAAAAAGCATGGAACACCCTGTATGAAACCATAAATGAGATAAATAAGGTGGCGGATGAATACAAAGCCAAATATAACCTGAATTACTCCGTGCTTGCCACTCCTGCAGAAGGCCTGTCGGGACGCTTTACCCGTATGGATCGCAGGAAATATGGTAAGATGGCAGGAGTAACAGACAAAGATTATTATGTGAACTCTTTCCACGTCGATGTAAAAGAGCCGATCAGCATTGTGGAAAAGATTAAACGGGAAGCTCCTTTCCATGCCATAACCCGCGGCGGACACATCACTTACGTGGAACTGGATGGCGAAGCGCAAAAGAATGTAAAAGCTATTACCAAGATTGTCAAAGTGATGCACGACGAAGGTATTGGATACGGTTCCATCAATCACCCGGTAGATACTTGCAATGCTTGCGGCTACAGAGGAATGATTTATGATAAGTGTCCGGTATGCCAAAGCGAGAATATAATGAGAATGAGAAGAATTACCGGATACCTTACAGGGGATCTGAGTACCTGGAACTCTGCCAAACGGGCTGAGGAACACGACCGGGTGAAGCATCACTAACCATTCCGCGAAAAAGTATAAGAATACAAGTCTATTGATTATGTTTTTATCATCAGTGGAACTGTTATTAAGAGAAGAATAATAACCAGATAAAGAGACTGAGCAGCGGTACATTACATTGCTGCCGGGTTTCTTTAAAAGAATATAAAGGAAAAATGTCGGAACAGCTTTATCTGCTTTTTACTTATCCCGAAACAATTGTAGACGGCGAAGGAATTCGTTACTCCATCTACCTGGCAGGATGCCGGCACCATTGCCCGGGGTGCCAGAATCCCAGCACATGGAATCCCAGACAAGGCACTCTTTTAACGGACGAAAAGATCAGTAAGATGATACAGGAGATTAACTCTAATCCTTTACTGGACGGCGTTACCTTCTCGGGAGGGGATCCTTTTTATAATCCAGAAGCTTTTTTGCCTCTTATCAGACGGATAAAAGAGGAAACTGGACAGAACATCTGGTGCTATACAGGATATACCTATGAGGAATTGCAGGCGAATACTGAATTAAAAGCCGTTCTTCCATATATTGACACGTTAGTGGACGGACGATTCGTGCAAGCGGAATATTCTCCCTACCTGGAATTCCGGGGAAGTGCCAATCAACGGATAATTCATTTAAAACACAAGCCATGTATAAGTAACGGTTCAAAGAGGCTTTACTTAACAGAGCAACCTCTGAATTGTTTTATAAGAGTATAGTTCATAGCATATTTCAGAAACTTCACTTACTCTTAGAAAACAGAAACCGCGCAAAGGATTATTTAATTCCTTTGCGCGGTTTCTGTTTTTATATATCAGGCAGCTTTATCTATTTAAAGAAAAACCGCAGAACGTCATTGAAGTTTGCCCATATCAATAAGCCAAACAACAGGAACATACCAACCATCTGTGCGTATTCCATAAATTTCTCGCTTGGTTTGCGGCGCGCTATTATTTCATAAACAATAAATATAGCATGTCCACCATCCAATGCCGGAATAGGCAGAATATTCATAAAGGCAAGAATGATAGAAAGGAAGGCTGTCATTTCCCAGAAGCGTTGCCAATCCCATTGTGCAGGGAAGATACTTCCGATAGTTCCAAATCCGCCCAGACTATTTGCTCCTTCTTTAGAGAATACAAACTTCATATCGCTCACATATCCTTTAAGCGTATTCACACCAAGAGCAATTCCGGCAGGGAAAGATTCAAAGAATCCGTATTCTTTAGTGGTTACTTTAAAGAAATGATCTGGCCCATATGGGTAAGCACTACCTTTATATGATGAATCCAGCTGAACGGTCACTGTATCTGTAACACCCGCTCTGGCATAAACAATGTTCACAATACGGGATGCACCCTTGACACTATCCTTTGGCGCATTTGTTTTCAGTTTATTTATTACAGCATCATAGTCGTCAAAAACAGGAGTGAGAGTTCCATTAACAGCTATAATACTATCACCTCTCTGCATCCCTGCTTTGGCATAACCGCCATTCGGCATCACACTATCAAGTACGTAGGGAACACGGCAATGATATGGCGCAATATTAGCAGCCATAAACCGGTTCATCAGATCCTTAGGGATTTGTACATTTACATTTTTGCCGTTACGTTCTACGGTCACCTCCTTAGCGTTAACTATCTGACGAATCATTTTAGAGTAACGACCTAACTCTTCGCCATCAGCTTTAAGAAGAATATCTCCGTCCTGGAAACCCACTTGCTTGGTTACCTCGCTAAATTGCATCCCCTTCTTCATATCTTTGGGAAGCATATAGGAATCGCCCCATGCAAAAAGAATCATGGAATAGATAAACAATGCCAGCAGGAAGTTGAACAATACTCCACCAACCATGATCAGCAACCGCTGACCGGCAGGTTTAGAACGAAACTCCCAAGGTTGCTCGGGTTGTTTCATTTGTTCTTTATCCATTGACTCATCTATCATTCCGGATATCTTAACATATCCGCCTAAAGGTAACCAACCTACACCATATTCAGTTTCACTGTTTTTGGGTTTAAACTTGAAAAGCGTAAACCACGGGTCGAAAAATAAACAGAATTTTTCTACCCTCACTTTAAAAAGACGGGCAAAGAGAAAGTGCCCTCCTTCGTGGATAATAACCAATAATGATAAACTCATTATCAATTGCAGGGCACGGATCAAAAATGTTTCCATCAATTAATTATCTATTAAATTTTAAAATTCATCAATTCTTTAGCAACTTCGCGTGCTTCGGCATCAGTAGCCACGTAATCGTCATACGTAGGTGTCTTTATGAAACTCACTGTTTGCATCACTCTTTCTATCGCATTACTCATTCCTAGGAAACTAATCCTGTTGCGCAGGAAAGCAGCCACCGCTATTTCGTTGGCAGCGTTCACAATACAAGGCATGTTTCCGGCCTGATGAAGTGCTTCATAAGCTAATGCCAGATTTCTGAAGCGCGTGGTATCAGGTTGTTCAAAGGTAAGATTGTTGTACTTGGTAAAATCCAGCCGTTCAAACGAAGAGAGGACACGATCCGGATAGGAAAATGCATACAGAATAGGCACACGCATATCCGGAACACCGAGCTGCGCTTTCACTGCACCGTCTTCAAATTGCACCATGGAGTGAATAACAGACTGAGGATGAACCACCACTTCGACTTGTTCAGGCTTTAGTCCGAACAGCCACTTGGCTTCAATCACCTCAAAACCTTTATTCATCATGGAAGCTGAGTCAATGGTAATCTTGGCACCCATATCCCAATTGGGATGTTTCAGCGCCTGCACCTTATTTACTGTACTTAACTGTTTCAGGGTAAGAGTGCGGAATGGCCCGCCTGAGGCTGTAAGTATTACTTTTTCTATTTTATTACCTACCTCTCCCACCAGACATTGAAATACTGCCGAGTGTTCCGAGTCGACCGGCAGTATAGCTGTGCCATACTGTTGTGCTAGTTCGTTGATCAGTTCGCCGGCTACCACAAGTGTTTCCTTGTTTGCAAGGGCAATCTTCTTCTTTGCCCGAATGGCATTAATAGTAGGTTTTAATCCCGCAAAGCCAACCATTGCAGTAAGTACTATGTCAATAGGTGCTGCTTCCACGATCTGTGCCAAAGCCTCCTCGCCGGCATACACCTTTACAGGCAAATCACTCAAAGCCTCTTTCAGTTGAGTATATTTTGTTTCGTTACCTATCACCACAGCCTCGGGCATAAACTTACGGGCTTGTTCAATAAGCAGCTCCACACTGTTATTGGCGGTTAATGCATATACTTCGTATAAATCAGGATGTTCGGCAATCACCTCCAACGCCTGTGTGCCTATGCTTCCTGTTGAACCTAATATTGCTATTTGTTTTTTCATTGTTGTTGTTAAAAGATAACCTGTATTCAGCTTTACCAAAAGCTCTTAAAGAATCTTCTTATCAGATATTGAAAGTATCAATTAAGAAAATAATATGCTTTTCATTGCCTGTAATCTGCAACATTTTAAGCGAACTCTTATTTTCAGAAAGCTTTACCACATTTCCTTTTCGCTATAGTGCTGTTTTAAAAAGCACAAATGTAAGAAATTAACCGAATGTAACACAGCTTTCTTTATTCATTTTAACGATTTAACGATAAATATAAAGAAATTGTAGATGAATGGTAAGATAATCATTCCTTATATCTTTAGAAAAAGGCCTAGAGTTTATATTTAAAAGCTGTAGTCTTTCATTAACTTAAGTCTACGCTTTATAAATGTATAGTGTAGTTCTTTTTAATAACATATGCTGAATAAATGTTTAGCTATCGCCAATAAGAGCTTTAGGCATAAAGGTAAAAGGGGTTAAACAGCCATGCATATTTCAATCTGAACTCATTGATATAAAAAAGCAGGCAATTATCTTCCGGAATTTATGGAATGATATTTAGAATGAATTCATTTGCATCAATAGTTCCTGAAGAGAAGAACAGGCCAGATCCTTCCCGTCTTTTGAGAAGAGCCACGAATCGGCAGCCTCATCTACAGTTATTGTTCCGGCAGCTTCGGGAGAGATTTTGTATCCGCTTCTTATCAGGGCACGTTCCGTCCAGTAAGTACGGTACCCTGTTCCCAGGGTTTTAAGGGAAATAAGACGGGGAGTTTCTGCATGATTCACCATAAAATTGCCGGTCGACGGGTCAAAACGATAAGCGTCATTCGCAAAAACCTTCTGAAAACGGTTGGTAAGGATCAGATCTTCGGGCGTGCCTACGGCAATGCCATGCTTCGGAGTCATAAGCCATAGTTTATCTGCCGTCTGCAGAGCCAAATCCAGTTCATGTGTGGAAAGAACAATTGCCTTGTTTGTACGCCGGGCAAGCTCGTGAAGAAGCATCATCACCTCTACCCTATTGTTTATATCCAGGTGGGCAGTAGGCTCATCGAGCAGGATCACCGGCGTATCCTGCACCAGCGCCTTGGCTATCATGGCCCGCTGACGCTCGCCATCAGAAAGTTCATTAATGAAACGGCCGGCATATCCTTCGAGATGTACCTGTGTCAGAGCTGTATGCACCAGTTCTTTGTCATGGTCAGTTAATTTTCCCAGCCAGTCGGTATAGGGATTCCGGCCCATTGCCACCAGGTTGAAAACTGTGAGGTTGCTCACTTCTACCCTATCGGTAAGTACAAGCGATAGCAAACGTGCTTTATCTGATATAGATTGTTTTCCTAAAGGAAGGTTATCGATACGGACTTCTCCGCGAAGAGGAGGCTGAAGTCCGGCTAATGTTCGTAAAAGTGTTGATTTACCACAACCGTTGGGCCCTATAAGGCATACCATTTCTCCCTGAAACACCTCCAGGGAAAGACGTATCTGCACCGGATAAGTGGCCTTTCGGTTTGCATATCCTATGGTTAAATCGTGGGTTTGTATAATTGCATCAGGCATGGTTCTATGAGGAAAATCCATCAATCGAGCGTTTCCACGTCTTCCAGCGACAGTAGTCCTTCGGGCAAATCAACAGTCATTTGCCTTTTCTTGTGATCCATTTCCAGAATAAACTCTTCCTGTGCCGGAATAAGTAGCTCCTCGCCATCTTTCTCGAGAACAAACAGAGTGTTGATGGTCGACAGATCCACTTCCACCACCGTTCCTATATCACCATGATGCTTATCAATCACCCGAAAACCTACGAAATAGTCCCAGGAAAGTTCTTCAACCGGAGATTCTTCGGCATATTTCACCGGGAAATAGACTTCTGTATTGGTAAACATACGTGCTTTCTCGGCTGTATCTATACCCACTAGTTTAACCAATGCAGTAGAGTCCGACCGGAAGCGGTATTCTTCTATAAAAAACGGAACAAAGATACCATCAAGCAAACAGATCAGATAGTCACAGTCTGCCCTGTCGAACGCATCGTCCGTAAAGGTAAACGACAATTCACCGTGAATGCCGTGAGGTTTATTAAAGAGACCTATCTTATATACTTCTTCCCGTTTTATCATTCTTGTATACGTGTAATGCGTGCACCAAGAGCATTTAGTCGTCTTTCGATATCCTGGTAACCACGGTCAATCTGTTCTATGTTATTAATACGGCTTATCCCCTTTGCACTCATTGCAGCAATAAGCAAGGCAATTCCGGCACGGATATCAGGTGAGGTCATGTTTCCGCCGCGTAAAGTGAAATTATGATCGTGACCGATTACAACTGCACGGTGCGGATCGCATAATATAATTTGTGCGCCCATATCTATCAGTTTGTCCACGAAAAACAGACGACTTTCAAACATCTTCTGGTGGATAAGCAGGCTTCCCTTTGCCTGAGTAGCCACAACAAGCAGCACACTCAAAAGGTCGGGCGTAAGCCCTGGCCACGGAGCATCGGCAAGAGTCATAATAGAACCGTCCATGAACGATTCAATCTCATAATTTTCCTGTGAAGGGATATAGATATCGTCTCCGCGCTGTTCCAGCTTGATGCCCAGACGGCGGAAACTTTCAGGAATGATTCCCAGATTCTCGTAAGATACGTTTTTAATGGTCAGCTCACTACGTGTCATAGCAGCCATACCAATAAAGCTTCCCACCTCAATCATGTCAGGAAGTACAGTATGAGTGGTTCCGCCAAGGCTTTCAACCCCCTCAATAGTGAGCAAGTTTGAAGCTATTCCGTTGATTTTCGCACCCATTCCGTTCAACATCTTGCAAAGTTGTTGCAGGTAAGGTTCGCAGGCAGCATTATAAATGGTAGTGGTTCCCTTTGCCAGAACGGCAGCCATTACAATATTCGCCGTACCGGTAACAGACGCTTCATCGAGCAGCAGATAAGTGCCTCTCAGTTGTGCGGCTTTTATTTCGAAGACTCCTCTTTTATCAATGTAATTGAATTCGGCGCCAAGCTTTTGAATACCCAGGAAATGAGTATCCAGACGTCTGCGTCCAATCTTGTCGCCGCCCGGTTTGGATATCATAGCCTTTCCGAAACGGGCAATCATTGGCCCTATCAGCATCACCGAACCGCGAAGACTTGAACATTTTTTCAGGAACTCATCACTTTCCAGATAGGCTAGATCAACAGCTTCAGCTTTAAACGAATAGGTATCAGTGCTTTTCTTTGAAACTTTGACGCCCATATCCCTCATTAACTGGATAAGATTATTCACATCCAGGATATCGGGAATGTTAGTTACAGTCACCTCTTCCGAAGTTAGTAAGGTAGCGCAAATAATTTGCAGCACTTCGTTTTTAGCGCCTTGCGGTATAATTTCTCCACAGAGCTTGTGTCCTCCTTCGATTACAAATGAAGCCATAGTATTCGTGTTTTATTGTTGTTTTGAGTAGCGGCGGGGATTGTTGCTTGGTTTAGTTTTACGGAAAAGAATTGCTTTGGTTTCCATCAGTTTCAAAGAAGATTCATCTAATTGAATTCTGCCCTGAGAGTATTCCTTCAGGTCATCAAATATTTTCCGGTCGTCAACATTTTCCTTGTTCCAGCCCATATAGCTTTTCTTCATATGATTAGCCACTAAGGCTATCAGCTGGTTTTTCTCTTCACCTTCCGGATAGTCAGCAGCCAGCTTAACCATTTTTTCCAAAGTACGGCCATAATGGCGATAACGGATCTTTGAGCTCGGATAAGGAATGGTATCCGGTTTTGTAAACAGATTATCCTTTTTGATAATCTCATACGGGAAATCAATATCAAGCTTGAAATCGGACATAATTGCCAGGTGATCCCAAAGCTTATGCTTAAAGTCGGGTACATCACGCAAATGGGGAAACATATTTCCCATGATGTTAATAATCGTATTTGCGCAACGTTGCCTCTCAGCTCTTTCTTCGATAGTCAGGCAATGATCAACCATATTCTGAATGCTTCGTCCGTATTCAGGAAGCGGCAATACACGTTGTTGAGTGTTATATTCCATTTATTTTTTGATATTTTTTTCGTTTATTACAGTAATTTCTTAGGCATGGAAGCTACAAACTCCTTTAAATAGAAAGGTTCAAAGTAGGCTACATCTTTGAAATCACTCTTAGCAAAAGCCTTTTCCGCCAATGGCGACATTAGCTTGGCCAACGGACTGATATCATCAATGAAGTGTGCATTTGGATGAGTGATCTTTTCCATACACTTAGCGGCTCCGTTGCCAAAGAAGTAGACTGGATGCTTATCCAGAAACTCAAGATAAGAATTCTCATCAACAATATCAGCTCCAATCACGCGCTTCACGTTAAGAGCACGATCATAAACAGCTGCATAAACTTCCATTCGCCGTGCATCAATCATCGGACAGATCAAAGCATCATCAGGTAAATCGTAATACAAAAGAACCGGTACACAAAGCACCTCCAATGTTGGAATGCCAATCAGCGGTATATTCCGTCCGTAACAAATTCCTTTTGCCATTGAAACACCTATTCGTAAACCGGTATACGAGCCGGGGCCACAACTTACTGCTACTGCATCAAGCATTATTGCCCGACTATCGGCAAAGGAAAGCGCTTCATCAACAAAAACCCCTAAAGACACAGCATGAGAAGGGCCATTAAAATCTTCTTTATTGAAAATTACCTGGCCATCCTCACTGATTGCAACCGAGCAAACGGCTGTAGAGGTTTCAATATGTAANATACAAGGCATAATTNTTCTTCTTTAATNATGCAAAAATACACTTTTTACATAGAAAAACCCCTATTTTATATAAAATAAATTATAACGGCATATTTCCATGCTTCTTAGGCGGATTTGTTTGCATCTTGTTATGAGCCATATCCAAAGCCTGGATCAGTTTAAAGCGGGTTTGCTTAGGAAGAATGATTTCATCAATATATCCCAGTTCAGCTGCCTGATACGGATTTGCAAAGTTTTCCTTGTAATCCTCAATTGCCTGCTTCTTAGTCTCTTCATCGGCTTTGCGATACAAAATATTTACCGCACCTTCGGCTCCCATCACTGCAATCTCAGCATTCGGGTAAGCAAGATTCACATCCGATCCGGTCTGCTTACTAGCCATAACGATGTATGCGCCACCATAAGCCTTACGAGTGATCAAAGTAACTTTTGGCACTGTAGCCTCAGCATAAGCATAAACAATCTTTGCTCCGTGACGGATAATACCGTTGTGTTCCTGTGTACATCCAGGAAGGAAACCCGGTACATCTTCGAAAGTAACCAATGGAATGTTGAAACAATCGCAGAAACGAATGAAGCGCGCAATCTTGTCGGAAGCATCAATATCCAGCACACCGGCCAGATAAGCTGGCTGATTAGCCACAATACCGATTGATTTACCGCCTAGACGGGCAAAACCAATCACTGCATTCTTGGCAAAATGAGGCATTACTTCAAAGAAATAATGATCATCCATCACCGGTTCTATAATGTCTTTAATATCATATGGAATATTAGGATCAGCAGGAACAACAGTTTGCAAAGATTCCTCTTCACGGTGAATATCATCTGCACTTGCAGAAGCCGGAGCATCTTCCATATTGTTTGAAGGAAGGAAGCTCAGCAATTCGCGGATACCCATCAGCACCTCTTCTTCAGAATTGCTCAGGAAGTGAGTTACCCCACTCTTGCTACTGTGTGTATAAGCGCCTCCCAGTTCTTCTTTGCTTACATCTTCGTGAGTAACCGTTTTCACTACATCGGGACCGGTTACAAACATGTGGCTTTTCTCCTTGACCATGAAAATAAAGTCAGTCAACGCAGGAGAATAGCAGGCACCACCGGCACATGGTCCAAGAATTGCCGAAATCTGAGGAATTACACCCGAAGCTATTGTATTCTGATAAAAGATTGAAGCGTAACCAGTGAGACTCTCAACGCCTTCCTGAATACGTGCACCACCCGAGTCGTTCAATGCAATTACCGGAGCACCATTCTTCAATGCCAATTCCTGCACTTTCACAATCTTCTTTGAATTTGTGGCACTTAATGTTCCGCCGTAAACAGTGAAATCATACGCAAATACAAAGACCAGACGTCCGTCTATTTTTCCATATCCTGAAACAACACCATCTCCGGGGATCTTGTTTTTATCCATTCCGAAGTTTGAGCAACGGTGCACCATCAACTTATCCAGTTCAGTAAACGTGCCTTTATCCAGAAGCATTTCAATACGTTCGCGAGCAGTCATTTTACCTGCTTCGTGTTGTTTTTCTATTTTGCTTACTCCGCCTCCTAATTCAGCGTTCTTATTCTTCTCAGCAAGACGGCTATATAAATCTTCTTTTTCCATAACTATGCATTTACAACATTTAAATCCAGTAAGATTAACTGTTGGTCACTATTCACAGAGTCACCTTCACTTACCAGAATATCTTTAATATAACAATCTGACGTTACCTTGTAATTGCTTTGCATTTTCATAGCTTCAATTACAGCTACCGTATCACCGGCAGAAACGAAATCGCCAACATTCACCGGTATCTTAACAATCTTACCAGGCATTGGCGATACTATCTTGTCTTCTTGTCTTTCTTCTTCTTTCTTTCTCATGCGGAGGTACTTTGCTTTTGTATCAACAATATCCACATTATAAGAAGAAAAAAGAGTATTTACTTTGTAATTCTTTCCATTTTCCGAACGAATTAATTCGGCATTATAAGACTTTCCTTCGTGAAGAATTGAACAGGCACCGTTTTCAGCCATGGTAACATCAACTTCATACTCTACTCCATCAATTGTCAACCGCACGTTATTGCCATCTTTTTCAACAAGTTCAATTTCCGCAGTTCTGTTTCCTATATGTATTTCCATTAGTCTTCGTTTTTAGATTCTCAATACGCCTTTATGCAAACCAAACTCTCTCCAACGACTGGCAGGACGATTGTCTGTGCTCTGTCCGGAATTGTTTTCTTCCAGATTCATCAGATAATCAATGTATGAAGCAATCATTGCTACATTCTCTGTTTCAGTACTTTCGTCGGACGAGATTGCCTTCTGAAGTCTTTCTGCATTCTTTTGAATAAAGCCTGTATCATATTTGCCATTGACAAAATCAGGGGTATCCATAATGCTTCTCAGATAACTGATGTTAGTTTTAACGCCGGTTATTTTATATTCGTGAAGCACACGGCGCATGCGCTCAATTGCGTATTTACGTGTAACAGCCCATACAATCAGCTTACCAATCATCGGGTCGTAATGAATAGGAATCTCGTATCCTTCATATACATAACTGTCTATACGTACGCCAATACCGTTAGGTTCTGTAATCTGACGGATAACCCCCGGACAAGGCATAAAGTTAAATTCAGTATCTTCTGCACAAATACGGCATTCAATGGCATGTCCTCTTTGTTGCACATCTTCTTGTTTAAGACGCAAAGGAACACCATTGGCAACATGAATCTGTTCTTTAACCAAATCCACGCCAAGAACTTCTTCCGTAATAGGATGTTCTACTTGCAAACGGGTATTCATTTCAAGGAAATAGAAATTGCGATTCTTATCAACCAAGAATTCAATTGTACCTGCACCTTTATAGTTCACAGCCTTAGCCGCTGCAACCGCTGCTGTCCCCATTTCTTTTCTCAGATCCGTAGTAACAAATGGAGAAGGACTTTCTTCCACGATCTTTTGGTTACGACGTTGAACAGAACATTCTCTTTCGCAAAGATGAATTACGTTTCCGTGATTGTCACCTAAAATCTGGAACTCAATATGATGAGGTTCTTCCACAAATTTCTCCAGGTAGACAGTGTCATCACCAAAAGAAGAGAGAGCTTCTGATTTCGCTGTGGTATAAGCTTCTTCCACCTCACTTTCGTTGTGAATAAGGCGCATACCTTTACCACCGCCTCCCATAGAAGCTTTAAGCATAACCGGATAACCGATCTTATTACAGATGTCAATTGCTTCATTCACATCCTTGAGACTTTTCTCTGTTCCGGGAACAACAGGCACATTTGCCTTAATCATTTGTTTACGAGCAGAGATTTTGTCTCCCATCAGATCCATAGTTTCAGGATCGGGACCAATAAATATGATACCTTCCTCTTTACAACGACTTGCGAACAAAGAGTTTTCTGATAAGAAACCGTAACCCGGATGGATTGCATCCACCTGATGAGCTTTGGCTACTTCTAGAATTTTTTCTATGTTTAAATAGCTGTCTTTAGAGGCCGCGCCACCTACACAGTAAGCTTCGTCAGCATATAAGACATGTTTAGCCGTTCTGTCCGCTTCTGAAAAGATAGCAATGGATTCAATCTCCATTTCTCTGCAAGAGCGCATNACNCTNACTGCAATTTCNCCACGGTTAGCAACTAAGATTCTTTTAATCATGTTTTCGATATTTGGTACAACAATTTGTTCCGCCAAAAAGGCAGAGCAATTAATAGTTTTTTATATCATAGATTTAAACAGTCAAATTTACTTTCCTTAACCACGAGGAAAATAAATTAAAATAAAATGGCAGGTCTTCTGACTGACTCCCATCTTGAATACCTTCCCGACTCATTGCCAGTGGCCAAAGTTTTTACCAAGATGTTTAATAGAGCTCCACAGCAGCGGGACTGTCCAGGATTTACACCTGATTCCCTTTTAATTACTATCGTTGCAGAACAACAGTAAACCAATTCGGCTGCAAAGATAACAATTATACAGAATTATGAGACATATTTAAAGAGAAAACATTACTTTTGCAAAAAACATACCTATTATGATACAGTCAATGACCGGATATGGGAAAGCCACTATTACCCTATCTGACAAGAAGATTAACGTTGAAATAAAATCACTAAACAGCAAAGCGCTGGACTTGTCAACTCGTATTGCTCCGGTTTACCGTGAGAAGGAAATGGAGATACGAAATGAGATTGCAAAGTTCCTGGAACGCGGCAAAGTTGATTTCAGCCTTTGGCTTGATAAAGGAGACGCAGACGTGGTTACTCCAATCAATGCGGCTGTTGTTGAGGGATACTACAAACAAATAAAACAGCTTTCAGATACACTGGAAATTCCTATGCCTTCCGATTGGTTTAAGGTATTACTTCGGATGCCAGATGTAATGACTAAAAACGATACACAGGAGCTCTCTGTTGAAGAATGGAATGAAGCTCATCAGGCAATAGAGGAGGCTATTGAACATTTGATAAACTTCCGCAAACAGGAAGGTGAAGCATTAGCGAAAAAGTTCAGAGAAAAGATAACCAATATCCATGCCTTACTGGAATCAATTGCGCCACATGAAGCCGAACGTGTAGAAAAGATCAAAACACGTATCACCGATGCACTGGAAAAAACGGCAAGCGTGGATTATGATAAGAATCGTCTGGAACAAGAACTAATTTATTATATTGAGAAACTGGATATTAATGAAGAGAAACAACGCCTTGCCAATCACCTGACCTATTTTATCAATACAATGGAAGACGGAAATGGCCAGGGAAAGAAGCTTGGATTCATTGCTCAGGAAATGGGACGCGAAATCAATACTCTGGGAAGCAAATCCAATAATGCAGAAATGCAGAAGATCGTAGTCCAGATGAAAGACGAACTGGAACAAATCAAAGAACAGGTTTTAAACGTAATGTAATATGAACGGAAAGTTAATTATTTTCTCAGCACCTTCAGGCTCTGGTAAATCTACAATGATTAACTATTTGTTAAAACAGGGTCTGCACCTTGCTTTTTCCATTTCAGCAACCAGCCGTCCGCCAAGAGGAAGTGAACAACACGGCGTGGAATACTTTTTCCTTTCGCCGGAAGAATTCCGTCAGCGTATAGACAACGACGAATTTCTGGAATTCGAAGAGGTGTATAAAGATCGATTCTACGGCACCTTAAAAGCACAAGTTGAGAAACAACTGGCAGCCGGACAAAACGTGGTTTTTGATGTTGATGTTGTAGGCGGATGTAACATCAAGAAGTTTTATGGAGACCGGGCGCTGTCGGTGTTTATTCAGCCACCTTCTTTAGAGGTACTCAGACAAAGACTGGAAGGAAGAGGTACCGATGAGCCCTCTGTTATTGAAAGCCGTTTGGCCAAAGCCGAGTTCGAGCTGGGATTTGCCGATAAGTTTGATGTGGTGATTATAAATGACGATCTGGAAGAAGCACGTGCCAGAGCTCTCAGAATACTAAAAGAGTTTCTGGATAAATAATTCTGCCTCTACTTTCTGCACACAACACTGAGATGAAAATAAAAACGGGTATTTTCGGGGGAACTTTTAACCCTATTCATATTGGGCACCTGGCACTGGCAAACTATATTTGCGAGTTCGAGGCACTAGATGAACTATGGTTTTTGGTTACCCCTCAAAATCCGTTAAAAGGGAGCGGTTTTCTTGATGATAACAAACGTCTGGAACTGGTAAAGCTGGCCATCGAAGGATACTCCAGGTTCGTTGCTTCCGACTTTGAATTTCATCTTCCTAAACCATCCTATTCGTGTAATACACTCGATGAACTAAAAAAAGCTTATCCGGAAAGAGAATTCGTATTGATTATCGGAGCCGACAACTGGCTTATATTCGACAAGTGGAAAGATTATCAACGAATTATAGACGAGAATGAGGTATGGATTTATCCTCGTCCGGGTTCTGTTGTTGATAAAACTACGCTTCCTCCATCAGTGAAGCTTACGAATGTACCTGAAATTGATATCTGCTCTACTTTTATCAGAGACGGAATAAAAAAAGGAAAGGATGTAAGATACTTCATGCATCCAGCCGTTTATAAGAAAATTAAGGAAGAAGGCTATTTCATATAGAATCTTCCTTATTCAAAGCTCTTACAATCTACTGATAATCACTTCGTCTTGTGAATATTCTCCTGTTTTTCACAATGGAGCACGATTACCACAATCTCACTTGGAGCAAAGAATCTTACTTTCTTTGAAGAAGTCCCAATGCCATTAGTTATAATCACAGGAATATCTTTTGCCGACTTTTTCTCTCCTCGCAGGAAACGTTTTCCATAATGAGAAGGCACCACCGGTGCATAAATGCCAAAGAGCGTTACTTGTCCACCATGCGTATGTCCGGCCAAAGCTAGATCTGTATTCGAGACATCCACATCTTCTACATAATCAGGAGTATGAGTCAGCAGAATAACGAAATCTTTCGGACTAAGAGCAAGGGTTGGTGAAACACCATTCTGTTTCAGGTCGAAAGGGTTACGCACTCCGACAATGATAATCCGCTCATTTTCTTTGCTTACTGTATCACAAACATGTTCAAGCACGCGCATACCATGCCTCTTCATTTCAACAACTATATCATCATGACAGCGTTCATAGTCATTGTTCCCCATTACTCCTGCAATACCATACTGCGGATGCACCTCGGCCAACCGATCAAACAATTCAGTTACATATTGGCAACCTTCCTGATAATCTCCTCCCATCAGCAATAAATCCGGGTTTATTAATTGAAGTTGTTGCACAAGCTTAATCAGCCCCTTCTGTTGAAGAGCACTTTTATAGTGAAGATCTGAAATAAATGCAATCCGAAATCCTTCAAATGCCTTGGGAATATCTTTATGATAAAAGTCGTAACTCCTCACCTTCTGAACTCCCCGCCTTGAAAGATTCTTTGTGGTGGAGCAGGAAGCCAGGAATATTCCAAAGACAAATAGAAAAAAAGACAAACGTTGAGCTTTCATTTCAGGATTCATTTATTCAAGATAAAACTATTAGCTACAAAAATAGGTTATATTACCCAAGAATGGTTTGTAAGAAAACACTTTTTTGAAGTTCTGATTTGTTAAAAGCATAAACAATCATTTATAAATTCCTTGAATTTAAGCCGTTAATAAATATTTTTTCATCAGAATAACTCTTTAACAACTAAAAATGTATAAGTTTGTAAGATTCAAAAAATGTTTTTAGCAGTAATATTCCGTTTTTCAAAATATAAAACCGTTATGAAAAAATCAGCATTCCTTTTAGCATTGTTTATTTTCTGTTTACCAGCAATGATGCAGGCTCAAGAGAACGAAAGTGAGAATAATAAAAATTATCTGACTGGTGCCGTACCCGAAAAGGATGGTAAAGTTGTTTTCTCCAAAGAATTCAACCTGTCTAATCTATCTAAAGACCAGGTTTTCGACAAAATGCTGGATTGGATGGGAAAGCAGCTAAAAAAGAACAACAATACAAGCAGGGTGATTTATTCTGATAAAGAAAAAGGAGTGATAGTAGGATATGGCGAAGAATACCTGGTCTTTAAATCAAGTTCACTCTCACTGGACCGGGCAGTGATTAAATATCAGATAAATACTACATGTTTACCGGAAAAATGCACCATGAACATTGAAAAAATATATTATGATTATGAGAAAGATAAAAAAATACCTGCCGAGCAAGAAATAACGGACAAAGAGGCATTGAATAAAGACAAGACTAAACTAATACGAGGTACTGCCAAGTTCCGCATAAAAACAGTTGATTTTGCCGACGCTGTTTTTGCCAAATTACAAACAGCAATAGGAGCTACACCTGTTACTACACAAGTAGCAACTCCCTCTGTTGCAGTTAAACCCGATGTAAGTTCTATCCCTGCCATATCAGTAAGTAACGAAACAACTTCTGCAACCAATGAAATGTCCGGATACAAAAAGATAGCACCGGATAAAATTCCGGGGAATATCATCAAGATGCTTTCTGAAGACTGGATGTTAATAACAGCCGGCGATAAAGATAAATTCAATATGATGACTGCCAGTTGGGGCGGACTAGGTTTCTTGTACCAAAAGCCTGTTGCTTTCTGCTTTATCAATCCAACCCGCTACACTTACCAGTTAATGGAAAATAAAGATACTTATACTCTGACATTCTATACGGAGGCTTATCGTGATGCACTGAAATATTGTGGAAGTAAATCCGGTAAAGACACAGATAAGGTAAAAGGTTCCGGACTGACTCCAATAACGACTCCTACTGGTAGCAAGGCTTTCTCTCAGGCATGGCTTATCATTGAGTGTCGTAAGATGGTTGCACAATCTCTGCAAGCAGAATCTATTGCAGATAAAAGCTTAAAAGACAACTGGACCGGCAAGCAAATGCATAAAATGTATATTGGTGAGATAATTAATGTATGGGTAAAGTAAAATACCTTAGGCAAAAATCAAGATTGATAGTTTGCAATTGATGGAGAAATTTTATTAGCCTTGCTTGCTGAAAAGAATGTATAAGATAATAAGGGATAAAGTCCTAAAACTTGTTTAGGTTCTATTTTGGGCTGATTTGAATATTTTATCAAATATGGCTTTAACTTTATATATTAATATTTTTATAAATTATGCTAATGAAAATAATATATTCTTGTTTTTGCAAAACACTAAAAAAAATATTTATGTGGTTTGCTTCTCAAATGGATATATAATAATGAATTTAATGCTAAATATGGAAGATTGGAAGATAACCCCAGATGATGATTTAAATCCTGAAGAACTAAAACAGAGAGTAAAATATAGAGAAATGGATGCTGATTTATTAATGGGTATAAAACCAAAATGGGCTATAAATATTGATGAAATGTATGATAAAAGTGGTCATCCAGAATCTGGGAAATACCAGTTCTTTGAATGTGATGTTAACAAACTAATTGCTAACGCAGATAACTTAGATCTTAAGTTTGAAAAGTCACTTAATGGCTCTTGGTCGGATGAATTAAGATTTTTAACAACTTTAGATTTATGGGCATCAGGAAAACCTGTTGACCCTCCTACAATCTCTAATGAACATTCTGGAAAATATTCTATTTCTGATGGTAGGCATCGTACTGTCTTATCTCAATATTTAGGGGATAAATGCATAATAATATCAGTTCCTTTATTCGTAAGCATGCGGTGATCCCCATGTGTATTTTCAAAATACTCTGATTCATTCAAAGTATTCTCAAAAACTTTGAAAAGATTCTCAAGGAATTATTTGTTGCTGAAGTTTCCAGTTGTGAGGTAAAAGTTCTGCCAGGTCTTTGCTGTAATCAGTATCATAGTCATGTATTTTGCTTAATACATATACCATCCAATCTCTGAAGTTAACATCAGTGGCTTTACAGCATCCAAGCAGTGAATACATTATTGCTGCATCTTCCGCTGCACTATCGTTGCCGCAGAAAAGATAATTTTTTCTTCCTTATGTTGGCAATGCAGTTATGTTGGCATCGTGATGTATCTATTTATAAATCAATGCTAAATTATTAGTTTATTACAACATATTGATTGACTATATTGTAGCCGTCCTCTAATGGACAAATCTATAATATGATCGAAACACTGTTTAAAAACCAAACGAAGGCGAAAGAGCATTTTCTATCGCCTAGATTTCAGGAAAGAGAATCTTTTCTGAAAGTAATGAAACAAAAAGGTCGCTGCTTAAGATCTTTGCAGATGACCGCAGATTACCTTCTGTTTGCCGTTCAGACTCTTAATTTGAATGACAACAACAATGGTATTGTAAGACTTGAAGACATTGTATCAAGCGGAGAATTATGGAAGGATAAAAAGTCAAAATTCTATGTGAGTACAATTATCAAATGGTTAGCCAGTATCAAGATGCTGGATCTTCGTTATTATGACAACGATATTGTCTTCAACAGTTTTAGTACTGTATGCCATTATCGGTTGAGATACCTTACATATCCTTTATATCAGGAACGGCTGGTATATCTTGAGTATCTCAAGGATAATGGTGCCGCGTTCAGTACATTAAGAGAGCATGCGGAGACTCAGCTTATTATAATTGACAGCTTAAGAATCAGGGATAGGCGGATAGTTACAGAAGCAGAAATAAAGGAAGCTATATCAAATGCAAAGATTGAATCAGAGAAGAATAACTCAACCATATCAGCAAAGTGGATAAGAAACTTCAAGTCTGTCGCTCATGAGTGGCTACAATACACGAAAATATTGTCAAAGGATAATTCATCACTTCCTCCTGAGGCTGATCTTGTGTTGAAATACATACTGTGGGCAAAGGAATCCAAAGGGCTTGCTAACTCAACATTAGAGGGCAGAAAATGTGAGCTTCTGTCATATGTTGCTTATTTACATCAACGGCATTTGTCTGTAAGAAACCTGGAGATGTATGATGTAGATGAATACGTAGGCTATAGACATAACTGTGGGTGTAAAAGGCGATCTTTAGCAACAATAGTCACTACGCTGCGAGACTTTGCCAGATATGCATATGTTCAGGGATGGTGTAAAAATCTGGCACCTGAAATGCGACATCCCAAACAGTTTTCCCTTGAAACGCTGCCGTCGGCACCATCCTGGGAAATAGTGAATGCATTGGTCAGACATTACGGTACGTCTGATGTTAGAGGTAAAAGGAATACTTCAATAATAGCGATGATGGCAATATACGGAATGCGTTCAAGTGAAGTGGCAAATCTCAAATTGAAGGATATTGATTGGGATAAAGAGTTGATCTTTCTTCATCGTGCAAAACGTGGTGGTCTTCAGTCTTTCCCCCTAATGTCGGAAGTTGGTAATCTTATTGCTGATTATCTTAGGAACGGAAGAAACAACAAACTCGGCAGAGATAATCTATTCTTGACTCTGTTCATGCCTTATAAGAACATATCAAAGGACTGTATCTATAACATAGTATCACAAGCGTACAGAGGGCTTGATGTAAATGTGAAACACAAAGGCGGCCATTCTCTAAGACATGCCTGTGCATGCCATCTGATCAATAATGGCAGTTCACTAAAGGAAATATCAGACTTATTGGGCCATAGACTTTTTGACACAACACGCATTTATGCAAAGATAGACATCTGCAATCTAAGGTGCGTTGCTGAAATTAATTGGGAGGACTCAATATGAAAGTAAGTGATGCAATAACTCAGTATATAGACTATCGCAGCAATCTCGGTGAGAAAGTTCGGACAATCAGATATCTTTTGCTTGGATTCGGGAAATATGTCGGTCTTGATAATGAGCTTGGTACCATAACTGAAGAGAAGTGTTCCATATATCTTGGCCTTAAAGGCATACAAGACGAGAAAGCCACATGTTACTGGTTCTGCATATACTCGGCAATAGAAGGGTTTTATCAGTGGGCAATTGTCCGAGGTTATGCTAGTAACTGTGTACTTCCGGTATACAAACCCAATAAGCCAGAGCCATTTAAACCATACATATACTCAAATGACGAGCTGAAAAGAATCTTTGGCGCGGCTAAATCTTACAGGAATCGTTTCAATATCCTCTATCCTGAGGTCATACAAGCAATGCTGAAAGTGACTTATAGTCTTGGACTTCGGCCGAATGAAACGGTTAACCTACATGTAAACGACATTGATATTGTTAATAGGATCGTCTATATAAGGGAAACAAAGTTCTATAAGAGCCGAATAGTACCTGTAGGAGATCAGGCCCTGAGTATGATAACGCAATATGTGAGTTGGAGAACCAACACCGTTCGTAAGATAACCACTACTGATAATCATATGTTCTTGAATAAAAAGGGGCAGCCCGTAAAACTATCAACCCTACAACAGGCCTTTCGCCTGATATGCGACAAGGCAGATGTTCATAGGAATGGTACGTCACGATGTGATGTGCGTCTCCAGGACTTGCGTCATACGTTTGCTACTAATCGAGTTACTCAATGGTATAGAGAAGGTAAGAATGTTCAAACACTCCTTCCTATATTGTCTACTTACCTTGGCCACTGCAACCTGGACAGTACTGCAGTATATATAACCTTCACCGACAGTCTCCTTGCAGAAGCTAGTAACAAATTCAAATCCTATGTTGAGATATGAAAAATACAGATAAAGAATGGGTAGGATATTGGCTGAAACGATACCTGCAAGAATATATGCCGACAATAAGGAATCTCTCTCGTAATACTATTACAAGCTATAGAGATGCTATACGTCAATTGCTGAAATATATAGTTTCCAGAGGTAAATCACTCGACGCGCTTAATATAGAGGATATATCAGATACTCTGGTTACAGACTTTTTACTCCATCTTGAAACAGATAAGTGTTGCTCCATAAGGACAAGAAATCAACGCCTCGCTGCAATACATAGCTTTGCCGAATATGTTGCAACATCAGATCCCCAGTATATGTATTGGCTTCGTAAACTGAAAGCAATCCCCCTCAAACAGGATGTTCCCAAGAAAGTTAACGGGAAGATCGTTTCCAAAATCATGTATCTTGAAAGGAATGAAATAGAGGCTTTATTGTCTGCTCCGAACAAAAAGACACAACAAGGATCTCGTGACTATGCTCTCCTGATGTTCCTATACAACAGTGGAGCTAGAGCATCGGAGGTAGCAAACCTTACGATAAATGATCTTGAGATTGACTATCCCAGACAAATGCCACGTGTAACTATACATGGCAAAGGTAATAAAACAAGAGTTTGTCCTCTTTGGGATAGCACAGCACGTCTTTTACTTCCATATATTGACAGGCTGAAGACGGAAAATGTGTTTTTGAATCGATATGGTGAACCGATAACTAGGTTCGGCATCTATGAGATGGTAACCAGATATGCTGAAAAAGCTTCTTGGACTATGCCATCAATAAAAGAGAAGTACGTAAGTCCGCATACAATCCGCCACTCAACGGCTTCTCACCTGCTTGAAGCCGGCGTAGACATAAACACGATACGTTCTTGGTTGGGGCATGTATCGGTAAACACTACCAACGTATATGCAGAAGTCAATATGAGAATGAAAGCAGATGCACTGAAGACATGCGAGATATCAAGCTCAAAGAAAGGCCGCTCTTGGAAAGAGGACAAATCATTACTTGCGTTTTTGAAGTCGATATAATAGTGTGGTTATGTTGGCAATAGTGTGTATCGTAGTCTTAGCTTCAGATAGTTGCATCACGATGCCAACATAACTGCATTGCCAACATAAGGAAGANAGTGTGGTTATGTTGGCAATAGTGTGTATCGTAGTCTTAGCTTCAGATAGTTGCATCACGATGCCAACATAACTGCATTGCCAACATAAGGAAGATTATGTTGAGCTGCACATAATCTTCCTACAGCGATTGGCCTGATTGCATTCTCTGCAAGATTATTATCAATTCTGTATCTTCCGTCCAAATGAAAACGGGTTAGTTTATGATAAATGCCATAAGTGTATTTCAACGCTTTGCCGATGGGGCCTTTGGGCAGAACTTTGCTATACTCTGCAACAATCCATTTCTCAAAAGCAACCATGATAGGATATGAAAGACGTTCACGAAGATCGGCACGTTCCTCATAAGAGAGATTTTCTTCATCAGCACGTCTTTCCACATCATAAAGCATGCCGATCTGGGCCAGTGCATATTCCGCTCTGGCCTTATCTTCCTTCAATGCCGTCTCAAAATATCTTCTGGCATGTGCCCAGCATCCAAGAGGAAGAACTCCTTTTTTATTTTCGTACATGGCATAAACCTCATAGCCATCGGTTTGAAGTGCTCCTTTAAAATCTTTCAGAAGTTCCAGTGCTGTTTTCTGCGATCGGGAACCATGATCATAATGGAAGAAAACCAGATCCTGCATGACTGAGCGTACCATCCAGATATACCCTTTAACCGTTTTGTGCTTTTCCTCTCTTACTATCGGGATCGTTGATTCATCCACCTGTATGTAATCGCTATTCAGAACCAGCTCTTTGAGCCTGTAATATAGAGGGCGAAGCAGATCTGCCGTGTCTTTGAACCAATCGTTTACCGTAGAAGGGGGAAGTGTTATACCTAATTGCTTAAACATCTGTATCTGTCTGTAGAAAGGCAAATGGTTCACATATTTGTTTATCATCATTTCTGCCAGCAAGGATGCTCCTGCATAACTTTTAGGGATAGGAAGAGCCGGTAATGATGGAGTTAATACAGTGCTTTCTCCTTCTGATGATTGCTTAAGGGCATATACATGACGGATAATTCTGCGAACATAACATTTGGCTGGTTCATGTTCCAGAATCTCAGTTATTTCAGGAGAGAGTTCCACCCAGTTTTCATTATCAATGTCTTCCGGATATATATGTTCCTCTCTTCTTTCAATATTTTCGGGAAGAGTCTGACGTACAGGTTGGGATTTAACTTTAACCAGAACTCGTTTTTCTTTGTATTCTGCAATTTCCTGTGCTGCAGAAGTAGCGAGTGCTTCTTCCTGGGGAAGAAGATCGAGTCCTTCAAAATCAAGCTTGCGTTGTCTTGGATCTTCAGGGATAAACTTTTCACTGGACTTCCCCCAGAACTTACGGCGCAGAAACTCAAGATCCTGTGTAAGTTTGCTAACTTTATTTTCCAGTTCTGCAATCTTGTTTTTATAGGATTCAGTTTGCTTGCTTTCCGCTTCTATTTCTTTTTCACGAGCTTTCAGACGGGCATTTTCCTGATAAAGTGCATCACACTTTTCAAGTAACATTTCCAAAAGTTTATTCTTGTCGTCTTGCCCTGTCATTGTCGCTGATTTTATACAGCGAATGTACCTGTTTTTAGTGATATGACAAAATAAAAACTTAGCAAAAAGTCCCTATTTAAGGGACTTTACCATCGTTTATATTTCTTTGTTTTACTGATATCTATTCCTTGCACAATCAACATTAGATCACTCCAGTTTGTAGTAAATGTCTGACTTTCCTCATCAAACTCAGGAAGTCTGAAAGTCCCGGCTTCCAGCTTAAGCTGATAGATTACAAGGCCGCCACATTCCATATGCAAAATTTTCATTCCGGTACAGCTGCGATTGATAAAAATAAAAACTTCTCCATTCTGTACATTCCGCCTCATATTATTGGTTACTATTCCACTAAGGCTGTAGAAACTCTTACGCATATCGGTAGGATATGGGTAGATGTAATATTTCATCGAATCGTTAAGATTAAACATAGACTTATCTGAGTAAAAGTATTAATGACTGTAAGAATTCAATCCCGGGCTGTTCATTTAATTTCAATCTGGTACCATTGGGGTATGTTATTTCACAAAAACAATCCTGCACTCCTGATGGTATAGAGGAGGATAAAGTACGCTGGACTGATAAAGGGGAAGATGCTTCTTTGGGATGATCTATCGTGATAGGTATAAATTCTCCCGTTGATTCTGAAGGCAAGCTATATCGTAACTTATTCCTCCAATAATAAAAACGACTTTCACTAATTCCCTCATTTGAACAGAATGAGGGAATTGATAAACCACTGCTCTGCCAATACGCATATGCTTCTTTAAATTTCTTTTCGTTCCACATAGATTATTTGTTTGGGAACAAATGTATGAAACTAAAAGAGGCTGAAAAATATGGGGTTCACCGCATGGTTACCTTTATTCTTAGTAGATTCAGTAATAGAAAATTTATCGGCCCTACAAATAGTATGATGCAGGTTAAAAATATAATTACTATATGTTCGTTCGCATTCTTATATAATGAAGATGCATCCAGAAGTATATCCGGTGACAACTTCTTTAGAATATGATAAAGAAACAGCGTTCAAATGCCATTATAATAATGTTTTAACGCTGCCCTATATATACTTTAACGTGTATGTGCCACAACTTTTTCACATTTCGTTTTTTAAATTTATCTTTGAAATCTTGCAGGTTCAGCACTTTTCGTTTTTATTTTCAGCACTTTTCGTTTTTGCGATTATAAGAGTACTTTTTAGAATGAAGTCTGAAACGAAAACAATCTGGAAGCTGTAAAATGCTTCCAGAATATCTTTGTGGTAAAAATAATACTTATACACATATTGTGCACCTCGCCTCGAAAGATTCTTTGTAGTTGAGCAGAAAGAGAATAGTAATCCTAGAGTATAAAGATATAGAAAGAACCCCTGGTAGTTATTTAGTATCCCTTTTCTTTCATCTTTGCTTGAATTTTAGAAGCGATAGAGGCGCCCCAATTTCGCCCTGCTAGCATTGCTTCTTCCGTAATATTAGGAGTTACATCACTAATCTTTTTTCCGGCAGGGGATTCATAGAAAGCCAATACATCTTCCAGTTCCTTTTGTGTCAAATACTTCTGATAGATCGGAGTAAGCATTTCCGTCATCTGGTTTACAACGTCTTTTAGCATTTCCTCATTAACTGAATCCCAGAATTCTTTAGGAACATTTGGCGACTGTTCTTGAAAAGGTTTAAGTATTTGGGGAACCATAGCCTGCATACTTTTCAGAGTATTGGTAGCTATCAGATATTTTCTCATAACCTGTGAATAAGAGTCTCCAGATTGTGCCATTGCAGTAACTGAGATAAATGCAAAAACTGCAAACAGAATTGTTTTCATTGACGAATGTTTCATAGTAGTAATTTTAATTTCAGAATAGGTTTATTAATAGGGACTGTTATTTTACTTGATTTTATAACTCGATAAAGATACCTATTTTATCCAAATAAAATACATTTTGCCTTTGCTTTCTACCAAAAAAACAACACAAATCTTATTTTTCACAACATCCACCCTCGTATTCTTCAGAATGATTGTATCTTTGTTCTATCAAAAAGACAAAACATGAACAAAATAGTAAAAAAGAACTCTGCCAAAGCATGGCTGCTTGCTGCCCGTCCAAAAACATTGGCCGGAGCAGTGGTACCCATATTAATAGGAACAGGACTGGCTATTGCCGATGGGAAATTCAATTGGCTGCCTGCGCTAATCTGTTGCCTGTTTGCTTTCCTGATGCAGATAGCTTCAAACCTGATAAATGACTTGTTCGATTTTCTGAAAGGAACCGACCGTGAAGACCGTCTTGGTCCTGAACGAGCTTGTGCGCAGGGATGGATTTCACCGGATGCCATGAAAAAAGGTATTTTTGTAGTCGTGGCATTGGCTTGTATCGTGGGTAGCACACTTCTTTTATACGGCGGATGGTGGCTTATTCTGGTCGGCATTTTCTGCGTAACGTTTGCTTTTCTATATACTACCGGGCCTTATCCTCTCTCCTATCACGGATGGGGAGATGTACTTGTACTTATGTTCTTTGGCTTTGTACCGGTATGTGGAACCTATTACGTACAGGCACTTACAATTACCCCGCATGTTTTAATAGGTTCTTTAGTCAGCGGACTGGTCATTGACACCTTACTGGTTGTGAATAACTACCGTGACCGTGATGCTGATGCCAAGAGTGGAAAAAGAACAATCATTGTCCGTTTCGGAGAACCATTTGGGCGCTTTATCTATCTCTTTTTAGGTATTGCTGCATGCTGGCTCTGCATCTATTTTGCATGGGAAGGATATTTATGGGCTGCCTTGCTTCCACAACTTTATCTTATCCCCCATTTCCTTACATGGCAACGAATGGTTAAGATTCATAGCGGAAAAGAACTTAATAAGTTGTTGGGAGAGTCATCACGAAACATGCTTTTTCTGGCAATACTTCTTTCTATGGGGTTGATTATCGGATAAATTGGTATCTCCTTAGGACTTTTTTTTATTTGTCTAAGTACAATTTATATTTGATGTATATCTAAGAGATATTATGATGTACATCAAACGATAGCGATGATGTACATCTAAANGTCACTTTGATGTACATCATAACAAAAAGATAACCTTACTAGTTTGATAACTTTATTAGGGAGAAAATAAATCTGACTTGTTTCATAGCGAAATCTATTCAGAAAAACCGATTCGGTATTCAAATAATGAATGTCATAGATTCAGATAATAGAGATCTGTCCTTCTTTTAAGAGATAATGTTTTCCGCTTTCGGGGCAGACAGCTTCACCTTTTTCATCAAATAAAAGCTTATGTCCGTATTCGCTTACCCAGCCAGTTTGCCGGGCCGGATTGCCTGTCATTAGAGCATAAGGAGGAACATCCTTGGTAATTACCGCACCGGCACCAATCATAGCATATTCACCAATGGAATTTCCACAAACAATAGTGGCATTGGCTCCGATGGTTGCTCCACGCTTAACGAGTGTGGTACGAAATTCATCTTTCCGGTTGATAAAACTTCGGGGATTAATTACATTGGTAAATACGCACGATGGTCCCAGAAACACATCATCTTCACAAATCACACCGGTATAAACAGATACATTATTCTGTACCTTTACATTGTTGCCCAGAATAACCTGGGGCGAGATAACCGCATTTTGTCCGATATTGCAGTTACACCCCACAGAGCACCCCGTCATTAAATGAGAGAAGTGCCAAATCTTTGTTCCCTCCCCTATCTGACAGCCGGAATCAATCACCGCTGTTTCGTGAACAAAAAAGTTTTTTTCACTGCTCAACATATTCCCGTATCTTTTCAATGATGAAATCTTGTACCTCTTCAGTCAATTCCGTGTGCATGGGCAACGAAAGGACTTCCCTGCACAGTATTTCCGAATGACCTAATTCCTCTCCTTGCCGTGCAACATCCATGAAAGCCTTTTGTTGATGCAAAGGCAGCGGATAATAAATCATACTGGGTATGCCATGTTCAGAAAGATAACTTCTCAGATTGTTCCGTCTGCCTTCTGTTACTTTTATGGTAAACTGATGATAGGTATGAGATGAATATGGCATCTTTCGTGGCAGAACAATGGAATCTAAGCCATAAAGACCTTCGTAATATCTTTTTGCTGTGGCCTGCCTTGCCTGTATATAATCGTTCAGATGGTGAAGTTTCACATTCAGTATGGCAGCCTGAATAGTATCCAGACGGGAATTACAACCTATCACATCGTGAATATATTTCTTAGACTGACCATGACCTGCAATCATTTTTGCTCTAAAAGCCAGATCATCATCGTTCGTCATTAAAGCACCTCCATCTCCCATGCAACCCAGATTCTTGGTCGGAAAAAAAGAAGTGCAACCAAAATGTCCCATAGTTCCGGTTTGCTGCTCCCTCCCATCAGAAAATGTATATACAGTTCCAAGAGCTTGAGCATTATCCTCTATCACAAACAGATTGTGATAGAGGATACAGCCCAGGCCATAGGCGCTGAATATATTTTTTACGAGTGCCATCAGCAAAAATATATTCAGCGCCTATGGCCTGGGCTGTATCCTCTATCACAAACAGATTGTGATAGAGGATACAGCCCAGGCCATAGGCGCTGAATATATTTTTTACGAGTGCCATCAGCAAAAATATATTCAGCGCCTATGGCCTGGGCTGTATCCTCTATCACAAACAGACCATTAGCTTCTGCAAGTTGAAGGATCTCCTCCATCGGACAACTTTGCCCAAACAGATGAACCGGAATAATTGCTTTCGTTTTAGGGGTAATCGCTTTCTGGATATGAGCAAACGTTACATTGAACGAATCATAATCCACATCCACCATCACGGGAACCAATCCCAGCAAAGCAATCACTTCAGCAGAAGCAATGTATGTAAAGGCTGGAACAATCACTTCGTCTCCCGGATGAAGTCCCAATGCCATTAATGCAATCTGAAGGGCATCCGTACCATTGGCTACCGGAATTACATGACGTGCTCCTGTATAACTTTCCAGGTTAGCAGAGAATTTACTAACCGGCAGACCATTAATAAATGCACTTGAGTCTATAACACTCTGAATGGCATTATCAATTTCAGGCTTTATTTTAAGATACTGCCCCTTAAGGTCTACCATCGGAATTCGCAGATCGGGATCAATCATTTGTTACCGTACATCTTTTCATAGTATTTCTGGTAATCTCCGCTGGTAACTTCTTCCACCCAGGCTTGATTTTCCAGATACCACTTAATTGTTTTTACAATACCCACTTCGAACTTAGTTTCCGGATACCAACCCAGTTCATTGGTTATCTTAGTGGGATCAATTGCATATCGCTGATCATGACCTAGACGGTCTTTCACAAACGTAATCAATGATTCATTAATCCAGTCAACAGAGATCTCACCTTTTTCATCATATTCCTTTTTCTTCAACACTTCCTTGTAAACAGGATTCTCTGTCATCATCCGATGAATAGTAGAAATAGTAAGCTTCACAATTTCAATGTTTTGCTTTTCATTGTGTCCGCCTACATTGTAAACCTGTCCCACTCTGCCTTCACGAACCACAAGGTCGATTGCTTTGCAGTGATCTTCCACATACAACCAGTCGCGCACATTCTTTCCGTCACCGTAAACAGGCAAGTGTTTCCCTTCAAGAATATTCTTAATGATCAATGGAATAAGTTTTTCCGGAAAATGGTAAGGACCATAATTATTGGAGCAGCGGGTGATGCTTACTGGCATTTTATAGGTATCAAAATAAGCCATCACAAACATATCCGCACTAGTCTTTGAAGCACTGTACGGGCTATGAGGACAAAGAGGAGTTGTTTCGTGAAAATATCCTTCAGCTCCAAGGCTACCATACACTTCATCTGTGGAAACCTGATGGAAACGTACTCCTTCCCGCCAGGTAGGATAACCTTGATCATCCTTGCCATTCACCCAACAACGGCGGGCCGCATCAAGTAGATTTTGTGTTCCAAGGATATTAGTCATCAAGAACAATTGAGGGTTTTCAATACTTCTGTCCACGTGACTTTCTGCAGCAAAGTTTACCACATAATCAAACTCGTATTGCGCAAATAGCTTATCAGCCAGTTCACGATCACAAATATCTCCTTTCACAAACTCACATCGGGTGTGATCTATATCATTTGCAATAGTACCCAGATTTCCTGCATAGGTTAATAAATCCAGTACCACCACTTTAATATCATTATGTTTTGCAAGAATATATTTCAAGTAATTAGCGCCGATAAATCCGGCAGCTCCTGTTACTAAATAAGTTTTCATATTTAATTATTTTGTTTTTGCTAATTCAATCAGGTATTTGCCATACTCTGTTTTTGATAATTTATTACCCAGTTTATGCAAGTGTTCTGTTGAGATCCAGCCATTGCGCCATGCAATTTCCTCAATGCAACTTACATAAAAACCCTGACGGTTTTGAATGGTTGCCACAAAATTGGATGCTTCAAGCAAGCTGTCGCAGTTTCCTGTATCAAGCCATGCGAATCCCCGCCCCATCTTTTCTACATGAAGTGTTCCACGGCGCAGATATTCATTGTTGATGCTTGTAATCTCAATCTCACCGCGTGCAGAGGGTTTAATATTTTTAGCAATCTCTACTACTTCATTATCATAAAAATAGAGTCCCGGAACTGCATAATTACTCTTTGGATTTTGCGGTTTTTCTTCATGGATGTTCTGGTTTCTCTTCCAATGATATCACTTTTCCGGTTTCATCAAATTCTGCCACCCCATAAGCACGAGGATCTTTTACGTAATAACCAAAAATACAAGCTCCCTTCTGAATACTTGCCGCACGTTTCAGCATGGACGAAAAACCTTGTCCGTAGAACATATTGTCACCAAGGATTAAACATCCAGGTTCTCCGTTCAAAAAGTCAGCACCTAAGACAAAAGCTTGCGCCAGTCCATTTGGCTTTTCCTGTATCTTATAATGAAAATTCATGCCAAGTTCCTCGCCTGTACCCAATAATTCTTTAAACATTGGAAGATCTCTGGGAGTAGAAATCACCAACACTTCACGAATCCCAGCCAGCATCAAGGTAGACAATGGATAATAAATCATCGGTTTATCATAAACCGGCATAATTTGTTTTGAGATAGCTTTGGAGAGCGGATATAAACGAGTGGCGCTTCCGCCGGCAAGAATTATTCCTTTCATAGATTGTTCTTTTTGTTATTAAACGCAAATTACGGAAAGATATTTGATATTGCAAAATAATTCAACGGAAGATAAAACAGTTTTTATTAAATTCTTACGTTTTTAGAAATAAAAAGATATATTTGTACATTTATTAAATGTTAAGTTATGAAATATTTATTACGTACAATACTAGTCTTAGCTATCTTCCTTGGCATGGGATGTGATTGTGAAGGTTATTGGGATGAAGAGCCCGAATACAAGAGCTGCAGGCTGACCGATGTCCAGCTTCATCATATGAATAATGAAGGCAAACAACTTATAGAAGCGACCTCGACCGGAGTAAAAAAGGAGGCTTATCTATTGCGAATAGATTTGATTACAGATTCTTTATTAAGCACCTACAATTATGACTTTTACAAACTAGAAGATGGAATTATCAAGCTAAATATCAACACAGTGAATGCACTTAATCAAGATTATCCTGCCGGAGCAGATGTAACAACTTGTTTTAAAAACTATCCAGGACAGACAGAGCTACAAATATGGGACTCAACTCAAAAAGGAGACACGATAGATGTGATTACAGGTTCTAAAATTTATCTGGCATTGCGTACCATACCCAAAGCCGGTTCGCATTCCTTTCGGGTAACTTTAACTCTGGCAAGCGGAAGAAAAATTGAGCGAGAAACTACTCCAGTTATTTTAAATTAATCGAACTATAATGAAAAAAATAATTTTGCTGATTCTGATATTTCTGCCAATCATACTAAAAGCTCAGACAGAAGAAACATTATATCGATATATAGACCTTTCAAGAGGTATCAATATAAATTTATCAAATCCCCAATTTGACAATTCTATTGGTCTTTTATCTGGTACCCAAACCATATCTTCATTTATCAAAGGCAGATTCAGCTATTTCTTTAATTCCAGATGGGGTACATATGCAGATTTAAAATTTTATTTTGTGACTTTCTCAGAAAGTAATTTATCCAACTTTCTACCCAAGATATACGAAAATCCTTATTACAAATTTGACGAATTCACTATAAATGAAAAGCATGCCACCCTGGGAGATCTGACAATAGGGGCAACTTATAGAATTGAAAACAAAAATTGGTCTGTACGTCCGAGAATTGGATTCGGAATTGGAGAAGTTGCCGGAAGAAGCACACGTTTTAGCGTTAAAGAAAATGGTACAAATAATATTTATAAGATTAATTATTTAGCTGGCAACAAGTTCTTAGATGTCATCGACCTTCCCATTATCAAGACAGGAATCAATCTTAACTACAAAATTGATGAGCTAAATTTATCTCTGGACATTGGTTATACCCAATTTATAAAAAAAGTCAGTTACACCTATCAAGTCAAAGATGCTTATACTGAAAAGATTATAGACAATAAAAAGATATATTCCAAAGCACTTCCAAGCAATCTTGATATTGGTCTGGGACTCGGCCTCAACTTTTAATAAAAAAGTCAAGCTTCAAGGATAAAAATTATCCTGCAAGTTCTATCACCTCAAGGTCTTTGAATTCTCCTTTATCTATAACAAACCGAACCATTGTTCTCACCTTGTGGAAGCCATAGACCCCTGCAGCTCCGGGATTTATATGAAGCATTCCGAGAGTTTTGTCATATTTTACTTTTAGTATATGCGAATGACCACTGACAAACAGCTTTGGCGGGTGAACCAGAATACTTCCTCTGATAGAAGGATCATAATTGCCGGGATATCCGCCAATATGCTTCATCAATATTTCTGTTCCTTCAATAGTAAAACGATTAACTTGCGGATATATTTTACGAATTTCCTGACCGTCAATGTTTCCATATACTGCCCGAAGTGGGCGGAAAGCAGCTAATTTCTCTGCAACTTCCACCGATCCTATATCACCCACGTGCCAAATTTCATCACAATTTTCAAAATATTTCAGGTATTTCTCATCCCAATATCCGTGTGTATCTGACAGCAATCCAATTCTTACCATTATTTTTTGCAATTATATTTGCAAATATACTATATTTACAGCAAAATTGTTGCCATGGAACACACATATCAATACTTTAAGCGTGATATTAGCTGGTTATCGTTTAATTATCGCGTATTGCTGGAAGCTGATGATGACAATCTTCCACTATATGAGCGCATCAATTTTATTGCGATTTATTCCTCGAACCTGGAAGAGTTCTATAAAATACGCGTAGCCGATCATAAAGCAAATGTTTCAGGTGCCCGTACTGATGAAGAATCCATACAGGCCTCTCAACTGATTCTGGAAGAGATTAACAAAGAGGTTAATAGTCAGCTAGAGGAAAGGGTACGCATTTACGAACAAAAAATTCTTCCTGCATTACGGGAAAGCAATGTTATTTTCTACCAAAGCAAGGAAGTGGAGCCCTTTCATAAGGAATTTGTCCGCAACTTTTTTAATGAGGAAGTTTTTCCTTTTCTGCAACCGGTACTGATATCCAAAGGAGAAATAATTTCTTTTCTGCGAGATAACCGGTTATATCTTGCAGTTCGTTTATTTAAGCTGAACACTCCGGTTGATGATCCTTCATACATGCAGTATTTTGTACTAAAAATGCCATACAGCAAAGTATCCCGCTTTATAGAACTGCCACAGCACGAGGGGAATTACTACCTGATGTATATTGAAGATATCATCAAAGCAAACATTGGCTCCATTTTCCCCGGTTATGAAGTAGATAACTGTTTCTGTGTCAAGATTTCACGTGACGCCGATATTCTTATTGATGATACAACAAGCGGAAACATTGTGGAGCAGGTAAAAAAGAAAGTAAAGAAACGCAAGATTGGAGCTGTATGCCGTTTCGTTTATGACCGGCAAATGCCTAAAGACTTTCTGGAATTTTTAATTGATGCTTTTCACATAAACAGAAATGAATTGGTTCTGGGAGACAGCCATTTAAATCTGGAAGATTTAATTAAGCTGCCCAATCCAAATAAGCTTCTCAGAATTAATGAGAAACCTCAACCCATGAGATTAAATTACCTGAACAAGCATTCTTCTATATTTCAATACGTAAAGAGAAAAGATTTGCTGGTTCACTTTCCATATCACTCTTTCGAGCACTTTATTCATTTCCTCTACGAAGCAACTCATGATCCAATGACTACAGAGATAATGGTTACCCAGTACAGGGTAGCGGAAAACTCTGCGGTGATCAATACACTGATCAGTGCTGCCCAGAATGGAAAAAAGGTGACTGTCTTTGTGGAATTAAAAGCTCGTTTTGATGAGGAAAATAATCTTGAAACGGCAGAAATGATGCAGAATGCCGGCATTAATATCATTTATAGCATTCCCGGGCTGAAGGTACATGCCAAAGTGGCGCTGGTTCTCAGACACAGTGATAAACATGAATATATACCCAGCTACGCTTATGTAAGCACCGGTAATTTTAATGAGAAAACAGCAAAGGTTTACTCTGATATAGGGTTATTTACCTCGAACCCTGAAATAGTGGAAGATTTACACACCTTATTCCTCGTTCTCGAAAAAAAAGTGGAACATCCTCAGTTTAAACATCTTCTGGTAGCTAGATTCAACCTGATAACGGAACTCACCCAACTTATCAACCATGAAATAGAACTGGCTGAGCAGGGTAAGGGAGGAAAAATTATCCTCAAGATGAATGCTCTTCAGGACCAGGTTATGATTGATGAGCTCTACCGTGCATCTGAACATGGGGTGAAAATTGAGCTAATTGTGCGTGGCATTTGCTGTCTGATCCCCGATCAGCCTTATAGCAGGAATATCCGCATTACACGTATCGTAGACAGCTTCCTTGAGCATGCGCGTGTATGGTATTTTAATAACGGAGGCAATCCGAAGGTATTCATCGGTTCACCGGACTGGATGAAACGGAATCTTTATCACAGAATAGAGGCTGTGACCCCTATTCTCAACGAAGAACTTAAAAAAGAGATCATAGATATTCTCAATATTCAGCTGAAAGACAATCAGAAAGCTTGTTTTGTAGATGCTAATTTAAAAAATTGCTTTAAATATAATCTGTCAGAACCACCTATTAGAGCACAATATGCAATCTACAATTTTCTGAAAGACAAAAATTCACTACCTTTGCACCCTAATTAGCAAAAAGTAAGAATGATTTCAGTAGACGGATTAACAGTTGAGTTCGGGGGAACCACCCTTTTCAGTGATATTTCTTTTGTGATTAACGAAAAAGATCGTATAGCCTTAATGGGTAAAAACGGTGCCGGTAAAAGTACTTTATTAAAGATTCTTGCTGGTGCGCGTCAGCCCTCAAGAGGAAAAATATCTGCTCCGAAAGATAGCGTGATTGCTTATCTGCCTCAACACCTGATGACGGAAGACGGACGGACTGTTTTTGAAGAAACGGCACAGGCTTTTGCTCATCTTCATCAGATGGAAGCTGAAATCGAAAAGCTGAACAAGGAACTTGAGACAAGAACGGACTACGAAAGTGACAGTTACATGGAACTTATTGAGCATGTATCTGCTTTAAGTGAAAAGTTCTATTCCATTGACGCAACCAATTACGAAGCCGATGTAGAGAAAGCATTACTTGGACTTGGTTTTATGCGCGAAGACTTTAACCGTCAGACTAGCGATTTCAGCGGTGGATGGCGAATGCGTATTGAACTGGCTAAACTCTTATTGCAAAACCCCGATGTTCTTTTGCTGGATGAGCCGACCAATCACCTGGATATTGAATCTATACAGTGGCTGGAAGATTTTCTTATCAACAGCGCCAAGGCAGTAATCCTTATCAGCCACGACCGTAAATTTGTTGATAACATTACCACACGTACCATTGAAGTAACCATGGGACGCATCTATGATTATAAAGTTAATTACTCAAAATATCTGCAACTCCGATTAGAAAGGCGTGAGCAACAACAGAAAGCATTTGAAGATCAGCAAAAAATGATTGCTGAAACACAGGATTTCATAGAACGCTTCAAAGGAACATATTCAAAAACCAACCAGGTACAAAGTAGGGTAAAGATGCTGGAAAAGCTTGAAATTCTGGAAGTGGACGACGAAGACACTTCTGCTCTACGATTAAAGTTTCCTCCTTCTCCCCGCTCAGGTAATTATCCTGTAACAATGGATAATGTGGGCAAGACCTATGGCGAAAAGCTGATATTCAGCAATGCAAATCTTACCATCGAACGTGGCGACAAAGTGGCCTTTGTTGGAAAGAACGGTGAAGGTAAGTCTACTTTGGTGAAATGTATCATGAAAGAGATTGAGCATACCGGAACGCTTACTTTGGGACACAACGTACAAATTGGTTATTTTGCACAGAATCAAGCTTCACTTCTGGATGAGAACCTGACTGTTTTCCAGACCATTGATGACGTGGCCGTAGGAGATATCCGTAATAAAATACGTGATTTACTGGGTGCTTTCATGTTTGGTGGCGAAGAATCGACTAAAAAAGTAAAAGTATTATCAGGAGGAGAACGTACCCGTCTGGCCATGATTAAGCTATTGCTGGAACCAGTAAATCTTCTTATTCTCGATGAGCCTACTAACCACCTCGACCTAAAAACTAAAGATATTCTAAAATCTGCCCTAAAGGATTTCGACGGAACATTGATCGTGGTGTCTCACGACCGTGACTTCCTGGATGGATTGGTAACCAAGGTTTATGAATTCGGTAATAAGAAAGTAACCGAACATCTCTGCGGCATTTATGAATTCCTTGAAAAGAAAAAGATGGATTCGTTAAACGAACTGGAGCGAAATAAATAATAAGAGGTTCCTATTGTTCGCATCATTAATATGCGAATTTATCCTCGAAGAAAGTTAATAACCGGAATGCAGGCAATGCCTTTTATGAATTGCTCATAATAATTCAACCTTTTAAAAGAAAAAAGAAGCATGGTTTCTCAAACAGAATTTTCATTGAATGCAAAACAAAGAGGTTTTCACCTGATAACTCAGGAAATAATAAGAAACTTACCGGAACTGCCAAAGATAGGTTTGCTCAATCTGTTTATCAAGCACAGCTCAGCTGCACTCAGCATTAATGAAAATGCTGATCCTGATGTGCGAACAGATATGGAATCCATTTTTAATCACCTGATTAAAGAGCGCGAGCCCTATTACGAACACACCCTTGAAGGAGCTGATGACATGCCGGCTCATGCCAAGTCGGTTATTATTGGACCAAGTATTACGATACCCATTACAAACGGACGACTGAACCTGGGAACCTGGCAAGGAATCTATCTTTGCGAGTTTCGTAATTATGGTGGGGAAAGAAAGATTGTTGCAACCGTAATAGGATAGTCAGTCTTGGAAAATCTATTAAAAACGTTCAATTCTACACGTAAATCATCTTTTTGGTCATTCCACCATCAATCACCAGATTCTGCCCGTTAATAAAGTTATTTTCCTGATCACATAAGAAAAGACATGTTCGTGCAATATCATCAGGTTTCCCTACTCTACCGGAAGGATGTTGAGCATGGTCGGCTGCGGTCAGTGAAGTGTAATCTCCTGTCTCAATCCATCCGGGACTAATACAGTTCACAGTAATATGAAGCTTTGATAACGATAGAGCCAAAGCATGTGTAAGCGAGACTATTCCTCCCTTTGAAGCTGAATAGCACTCGGTACCCGGTTCACTCATCAGATAACGTGTGGAAGAAATATTGATAATCCGTCCGTAAGAAGGCAGCTCTTCCATCTTGGAACGATGCAAGGTCCACAATCTGGATGTTATAAAAACGGGACGAAGATTAGTTGCAATAATTCTATCGAACTGCTCCACAGAAGTTTCTGTCAAAGAAGAAAATCCACCAACACCTACATTATTGATCAAGATATCAATATCTCCCCAGTTGGTAAATAGTTGTTCAATTATTACAGTCAGGGCATTCTCATCAGTCACATCGGCTTTAAAGAATAAACAGTTTTCTGATAATGGGAAAGAAGAATCGGGTTCACAGACATCACAAAAAGCCACTCTGGCTCCTGCATTCACAAAAGCTTCAACTATACCACGACCTATTCCCTGAGAGCCACCGGTGATAAATACTCGTTTATTCAACATTGTTTCCATCAGATCTTTTATTGTTAGTGAGCCTATTTTAATTAACTGAATTCAGAGAAGAAAGTTCTTAAAAAAATTATAAACAGCGCACCTCCTCCGGCAGATAGCCACTACGGATTCTCCATTCCTGGGGATAGAGATTATTTGCCCTATTACCTATATTCTTCACAAATCCCAGCGGAATATTTTTGTATTCCAGCAGCACATATCCGCGTGGAGCAGATATATCTAAAGTGATGGCTTCCTTTCGTAAATAGGATATTGCCTGTTCATAACTTAATTCATAAGTTGAAAATTGATCAGTATTCAATTCATTACTCATAGCCAAAGATTGGTGGGGAAGCAGATCTTTTCCTTTCACCTCTCCTATAGTAATACCAGAATGAACTACCCTTAACTGTTGACGTAGACTGTTCACTAACTCCACAAAAGTTTTGCGGCAGGAAATAATAAAGTCGCCTCTCCTTTCCAGCTCAAAGTCATCAGGATGCTGCAACCATTGTTTTGCTTGCTGAGGAATTTCCAAAGGTTTCTCTTTCTTATTCTTTTTAGATGACTTCCCTCTTTGAGTCTCAACCTCTTCCTCTCCTGTTTTACGCAATGCTGCAAGAAAGAAACCTTCTCCTTTGGTTTTATGAGGAAGGAATCTATAAACCGGTGCATCTTTACCTGCCAGATTACCGGTAATGCCCCACTCCTCCGGTATGTCCACAGAAAGAGATTCCGCTCCAAGTTCTGACTTTATCCATTCTATATTTTCTTCATCCTCTTTCAGGTTATACGTACAGGTACTGTAGATAAGAATACCACCAGGCTTAAGGCACGGCCATATATCAGCAATAATGCGTCGCTGACGTTGATAGCAGATTGTTACATTCTCGGGGCTCCATTCTTCTATTGCTCCCGGATCTTTACGAAACATTCCTTCTCCCGAACATGGTACATCCGTAAGAATCAAATCAAAAAATGCTCCTAAAGAAGAAAAGTCGGCCGGATCATTATTGGTAACAGCCACATCAGGATGTCCCCATTTGATAAGATTCTCAGCTAGAATTTGTGAGCGGTTACGGATAACTTCATTGGCTATCAGAAAACTTCCTTCGGGAAGCCGGCTGCGAAGATGGGTGGATTTACCTCCTGGAGCAGCACAAAGATCAAGGGCTACAGTTGGTTCTGTTATATATTTATTCACCACTTGTTCCACAAACATGGAAGAAGCTTCCTGCACATAGTAACAGCCTGCGTGAAACAACGGATCAAAAGTAAACGTGAGGCGTTTATTCAGATAGAAGCCTGTAGAACACCACGGAACAAGGCTAATTTCTTCGTGAGAGAATAATTTCATTTCATTCACACGAATGCTAACAGGAGATTCTTCCTGCAATGCAAATTCCAGTTTGGCATATTCTTCTTCGCCTAAAAGCGCCTGAGTTTGATTTATAAAGGAAATAGGTAGCTTCATCTGATCTTTTTTATGATGCAAATATACTTATTCTCAACTTTTTTTAAGGAAAAACAAAAAATAATTCGTCTATTTGCAACTTTACGGACACATTACTCCGTCTAATACATGAAGCGTTAAACAATTAAGACTTATTGAATATGAAACAATTTATGATTGCATTCATGATGATGCTGGCAGTTAGCATCACAATGATGGGGCAAGCCTCACCAAAGAAGGCCGCACTTACAAAAGAAAAAGCAGGGACAACCCTTACAGTAGAAAGCTCACCTTCCGATTCTGTAGCAGTAGATTCTTTATCAGATACCAAGAATGTTTCAGCTGAAGACGATGGTGAATTAAAATCTTTAAAAACGGAGTTACACGGATTACCTTTTGAAGATGGAGCAGGATTACTTATACCGATTGTGGCAATCATTTTCGGTTGTGCAGTTCCTGTTTTGATTATTTTCTTCATTTTCTGGTATAGACATAAAGACAAGCAGGCTCAATTTCGCTTAGCTGAAAAAGCACTTGAAAATGGAAAAGATATTCCCGAAGGACTATTCAAAGAAGCTCAAGAGCCTACAAATATTTATGCAAGAGGAGTAAAAAACGCCTTCCTTGGCTTAGGTTTAGGAATCTTCCTCTGGGCACTGACCGGCGAATTCGGACTTGGATGTATTGGCTTTATGGTTATGTTTATGGGTATCGGACAAATTGTGATCCATTACACTCAAAAGCCTTCAGACAAAAATAAACTGGAAGATAAGTCGAACAAAGAATGAGTCAGCTCAACGATATATCGTTAGTCGCACAGGTCGTGGTGTTTAAAAACACCAGGGCTTTTGACGAGTTGGTTAAGAAATACCAGTCAGTAGTTAGACGGTTCTTTCTTAACCTGACTTTAGGCGACAGCGAATTGAGTGACGATCTTGCACAGGAAACCTTTATTAAGGCCTATACAAACATTTCCAGTTTCAAGAATCTTTCGAATTTCTCAACGTGGCTCTATCGTATTGCATATAATGTATTTTATGATTATATTCGCAGCAGGAAAGAAACATTAGAGATAGATGCGAGAGAAGTAGATGCCATTCACTGCACTGAACAGGAAAACATTGGGCAGAAAATGGATATTTATCAGTCACTCAAAACGCTCAAAGAAGTGGAGCGAACTTGTGTCACATTATTCTATATGGAAGATGTGAGCATCGAAAAGATTGCAGGAATCATCGGATGCCCAAGTGGGACAGTAAAATCTCACCTCTCAAGGGGAAAAGAAAAGTTAGCTGTTTACTTTAAACAAAATGGATATGACGGAAATTAATGATAAAATAGTAACCAACTTCTTCCAGAAGGAGAAGAAGGAGGTGGAAGACAACGGTTTTTCCCGCCGCGTAATGCGCAACTTACCAGATCGGGGACAAAGACTATCAACCATTTGGGCTATGTTCTGTACCATCATCGGAATAATCTTATTTTTCGTGTTCGATGGTCTGGAAGCAATTCTCAATCTCTTACGTGAGGTTTTTTATGAAGCCATGCAAATGGGATTGGCACACATTGATCTTAAATCCTTACTGATCGCTACAATTGTAATTATAAGCCTCGGAGTAAAAAAAATATGTTCTATTGAATAATTGACCGTTAAAAGATATAATAATGTCATATTTTATTATATCTTTGTTAGGTACATTTTACTTTAGAATATGAATATTAAACTGCGATATAGAAAAGGCACATATATTCTCTGTACCTTATTGTCAATTATGTGCAGTTGTTATACCCAGCACAAAGGAAACAGTACTGAGAAATATTCATATGCCGATTCTTTAATTGAACAATACAAAGACTCATTCTTTCAGCACCCTGACATAGCAAAAAAGAAACTGTTTAATGCCAGATTATCTCAGATTGACAGCATTGACTATTACAAACTTACTCAGTTTATCAGCTATGCATACTTTCAGGAAAACCACCTGGATTCAGCATTTTTATTAAATAATAAAGTTCTTGATTTTTGCAGAGAAAGGTCATCCTATCCTCAAAGAATGGCAGAACTAAAGATGTATGCTTATTTACACAGAAGTTCTTTTTTCCTGATTATAAACCAGAATGACTCTGCCCTTCTTTACTTAAAGAAATCTTATAATGCTGTTTTCCAATCTAAAAACGACAAGGAGTTAGCAACAATATGCATTAATACAGCATATAATTATACCCTGATGGGGAATTATTCCATGGCTTCCCTTTTTTATAAAAAAGCAAAAAATGCTGCCGATTCACTACACCTTAGCAGCATTATATATTCATATATTTATACTGGATTGGCAAGAATTTATGTCGACCTGAATAATTATAAACTATCTAATTACTATTATTTCTTGGCAGAAAAGAATTATAAAGTAATGCCCTCCTATAGAAAGTATTTATTTGCCAGCATGAGAGCCAGTTTTTATTACAAAACTAAAAAATACGAAAAAGCTCTGGAATGGTATACCAAAGCAAACAATGTTACTAATACATTTAAGCTAAACACTTACAGAGGGATTACAGAATGTAATCTGGGAGAAATCTATCTTTTGTTGCACCAAACTGATTCTGCAAAATATTATTTAGACAAAGCCAACATGTATTTTTCCAGAGCCAGTAAAAACGAAAACCATTTATTCTATATAAATGTATTGTATGCAGAACTGGCATTACAAAAAAAAGATCTAAAAAATGCATACCAGTTACTGTCCGTCAGATATGATTTTTCGAAGATTAATCCCAAATACATCTATCTTCACGATAAAGAGCTAGAGTTGTATTATAAGAAGAGCGGTAATTTTAAGAAAGCCTACATTTATAGAACAAAAGCTGACATTCTAAACGACTCTCTTTACATGAAAACCATCTCGAACACTATTTTAGAGATAGACACACGATATAGCCAGGATACTACTAAACTAAAACAGAATATTATCCTTTCAGAAAGTAAAGCCGAAACGCAAAAAATGCGTTTTACAGCTATACTCTCTTTGTCCATATCACTTGCAATAATAATAATAGTGGTTTTATACATATATTATTACCGAAGAAAAAGAGAATCTAAATACGCAAAACAGTTAGCAACAATAACAAAGTTACGCATGGAAAACGTCCGTAACCGGATGTCCCCGCACATCCTGTTTAATATGTTAAATGCTTTGATGCCAACATTAAAACAAGATGATAATCTATCTCATCTGTCTAGGTTGGTAATTCAATCGCTGCGCTACAACCTGATTGCTTGTGAAAAGATAGCAGTACCACTTGAAGAAGAAATTGAATTTGTAAAGAATTATATTGAATTTCGTAAAAATACTACCTACACAAAAATTGAAGTAAGCTGGAATATCTCTACAGAAGTATCTTTAAAGACACTGACGCCGACAATGATTATGCAAATTCCAATTGAAAATTCTATTAAATATGCTTTTGAAGAAGAACAAGAAGATGCACATATTGACATTAATATATCTACCGATAACATTTTCCTGTATATCACGATTGAAGATAACGGAACGGGCTATAACCCGGGAAAGCATATAGGCGACAAGAATAGTACAGGGGTTGGACTAAAGGTTATTTTCCAAACCATTGAACTTCTTAATTGCAGAAACAAGGAAAATATATTTTTCAATATTGATGATCTAAAAAAACTTTCACCAGATATGCATGGAACAAGAATCTCTATTATTATTCCATTCAAATACAACTTCAAAATATGAAAATGCAAATAACAACAATTATAGTTGATGATAATAATAATTCAATTATGACTCTCAGTAAGGATCTGACTCTATATCCGGAAATAAAGGTTGTAGAAACGACTACATCAGTAGAAAAGGCCAAAAAGATCATTGTGAAATACCAACCGGATCTGCTTTTTTTAGATGTTGAAATGCCCAAAATGAGCGGCATTGAATTATTGCAAGAGATTCGTGATTCAATACATCCGAATATGTATGTTGTTTTTTATAGCGCTTACGACAAATATATGATAGACGCTTTAAGGTCATCAGCCTTTGACTACCTGATGAAACCTTATCATCCGGAAGAGCTTTCCAATATAATTAAACGTATAAAAACACAGCCGGAGAAAGAAAAATTAAATTTTGAGCAGTCTATGCGACGCTTGCTAACAAATGACCGAAAGTTTGCTTTGCAAACCATTTCCGGGCTTTTATTTCTTAGAGCCAATGAAGTATTTTGCTTTCAATACGTTGATACCATTCGAAGCTGGCAAATCACTATGACAGATCTTTCTGTTTACAAGCTTAGAACTGGTATTATTGCAAAAGATCTGATCTCTTTTAGTCCTTCATTCATGCAAGTCAATCAAGAATGCATACTTAATACCGATTATATCTTATCTATTGAAAACAAAACATTAAAATGTATTTTATACCCACCCTTTAATAACTTTGACATTCACGCTTCCAGGAGATATTACTCAAAGTTAAAGGGACAATTAGAAATCCTTTAAAAGGTATTATAAACAAACCTTATAATTGCTATAATATTCAGCTTCAAATTTACTAGAATTAATACAGCTGAATTATTTCTATTTTAATAAGCCCCATTATCCCAAAAACACTCTCAGGTAGAGGTCTAATTAAAAAATTTGGGGTACAATCTGTACCATTTATATTTTAATCTGTATATTTGTTGTAATCAAATAATACGATTATGAATAATAAGTATGCTGTAAACATTGGTCGCCAGCTGGGAAGTGGAGGAAGAGAAATCGGTGCAAAGCTTGCCATGCAACTGGGTATTGCATTCTATGATAAGGAGCTTATAAACATAGCGTCTCAGGAGAGCGGACTTTGCAAAGAGTTCTTTGAAAATGCCGACGAGAAAGCAACTCAAAGCATTATTGGCGGACTCTTTGGCATGCGCTTTCCGTTTATCAACGATGGGACCGTACCTTATAACAGTTGTCTTAGCAATGATGCACTATTCAAAATTCAAAGTGATGTAATCCGTGAACTGGCTGAAGAGAAATCCTGCATCTTTGTAGGAAGATGTGCAGATTATATTCTGCGTGACAATCTTCGCTGCGTGAACATTTTTATCTCTGCACCAAAAGAAGACCGCATCAAGCGCCTTTGTCTGAAAATGGATATCAAACCAGAAGAAGCCGAGGATTTAATAAATAAAACAGACCGCAAACGTGCCTCTTATTACAATTATTATAGTTACAAAACATGGGGAGCAGCCTCAACTTATCACCTTTGCATCGATTCATCCGTACTTGGGGTTGATGAAACTGTTGCATTTATAAAACTATTTATCCAAAAGAAGCAAGGATTATAATTGAGAAAAAATAAAAAAACGTTCAAATAGTCTTCTAACACTATTTGAACGTTTTTTTATTCAGATATTTTATTTGTCTACATTAGTAGGAGTATAATCAATTGCGCTGACAATACACGTAAAAACATTGTTAACGGATATACTGTAGAATATCCAACAGCCGGCGCATCACTACCTGTTGATTGAGTTGCATAGGCCAATGCCGGAGGATCTGTATTACTACCTGCAAGAAGTCCCATCAACATAAAATAATTTAGCTTGAAATATCCGCGTCCTATCAGCCCAACAATGAGCAAAGGAATAAAGGTGATCAGGAATCCACAGCCAACCCATAACAGACCATCACCTTGAACTACTGTTTCAAAGAACTTTTCTCCAGCCTCAATACCGACACTGGCTAGGAAAAGAAGAAGTCCTACCTCACGCAACATCAAGTTAGCACTTTGAGTGGTATAAGTTACTAAATTAAATTTATAACCAAACCGACCAATCAAAATAGAAATTACCAATGGACCACCAGCTAATCCCAGCTTCACTGGAGTAGGTACTCCTGGAAAAGCAAAAGGAAGACTACCAAAAAGAATACCAACGAAAATACCAACAAAAATCGTCATAATATTAGGTTCGTTAAGACGTTTCATTGAATTACCCATTTCATTAGCTACATTCTCAATAGCATCTTGGCTACCCACAACTGTAACACGGTCACCCACTTGAAGTACAAGATTCGGGTTAGCAAAAAGATCCACACCGGAACGATTTACACGAGTGATGTTTACACCATATAGATTACGTAACTTCAACTGTCCCAGTTTTTTTCCATTCATCTCAGATTTTGTAACCAAGATCCGGCGAGATACCAAGGGAGAATTTGCTTCTTCCCAATCCACAGTAACCTCTTTGCCGATAAAAGCAGAAACTGCCTCAGCATCAGCTTCAGAGCAAACTACAAGTATTTGATCTTCCTTATTAAGAATTGTATCTGAACTTGAAATAGACACCTTTCCATTTTTACGAATGCGTGATACAACGAAAGGACGACCAGCAAGAGTCATTACATATGATATTTCCTTTCCAAAAATAGCTTCATTATGAACTTCAAGATGCATTATATGGGGCTTATTCTGACTATCGTCTGTTACTGCATTCCAATCTTCTTCTTCTTTTTTAGAATTAACACGGAAGATAGCACGTACCAGAATCATTGCTCCAATGATGCCTATTACTCCTAGTGGATAAGCAACTGCATATCCCAAGGCTATTTGAGGCACATTTTGAATAACTCCTGCCGTGTGCAACTGGTTTATAGCTTCCTGAGCTGCACCAAGTCCGGGAGTATTTGTTACTGCACCGGAAAGTATGCCTACCATCATTGGAAGTTCTACCCGCCCATTAAGAGAGTAATAAAGTACTAACGCAACTGTAATGTTAAGAGCTACAATTCCAAAGGCAAGTAAATTCATTGTCATTCCACCTTTTTTAAAGGAAGAAAAGAAAGAAGGCCCTACCTGTAGCCCTATACAGAATACGAATAAAATTAATCCGAACTCGCGGATAAAGTGAAGAATGTTAACGTTACCTGTAAAGCCGAAATGTCCCATAAAAATTCCGGCAAACAAAACAAATGTAACACCTAAAGAAACTCCGAAGATTTTAATCTTCCCTAACAGAACTCCAAGAACAATCACAAATGCGTACAACATCACGATGTGAGCAACTGATTCTGGGTCTGTCAGCAATGTCTGCAACCAATCCATAGTATATAAGTATCAAAATTTAAAATTCACGCAAAGGTAATTATTCTATCTCTTCAGATCAAATNNTTCTATCNNTGTTTTATTATNAAATTATTAANNTGNCANNTAANANANNNANNNACTTGAATTTTCCNNNAAAAANGTNTCCTATTATAAGTAAATAAGTATCTTTGCAACTCACAGTTTGATAATTTGAATATTAAAATACATTTCATTTAATCTTGTAAATTAATACAATAAACTATGGCAGATAGTAATGAGAAGCTCTTTTCGGACTTTTCCCCGGTTGGAACAGACCAGTGGATGGAAAAAGTGGCAGCCGACCTTAAAGGGGCTGATTTCGAAAAGAAACTTGTTTGGAAAACAAACGAAGGTTTTAAAGTAAAACCATTCTACAGAATGGAAGATTTGGAAGGTTTAAAAACAACAGACAATTTACCAGGAGAGTTCCCTTACCTTCGGGGAACAAAGAAAGACAACATATGGATGGTTCGTCAGAACATTCATGTTGATTGTCCGAAAGAAGCCAATGCAAAGGCATTGGATATTCTCAACAAAGGGGTTGATTCTCTGGGATTCAGTATCAAAGGAAAAGATGTAAGTGCTGATTATATTGAAACACTACTCAACGATATTTGTGCTGAATGTGTGGAACTCAATTTCTCCACTTGTCAGAGTCATGTTGTGGAGCTGGCTCAACTGTTGGTTGCATATTTCGAAAAGAATAATTATGATGTAACTAAACTACAAGGTTCTATCAATTACGATTACTTCAACAAAATGCTGACTAAAGGCAAAGAAAAAGGTAATCTGGTAGAAACTTCCAAAGCCCTGATTGAAGCAACAAAATCTCTTCCTTTCTACAGAGTAATTACTGTAAATGCATTGTCTCTGAATAATGCCGGAGCATATATTTCCCAAGAATTAGGATACGCCCTGGCTTGGGGAAATGAGTATCTGAATCTATTAACTGAGGCAGGGGTAACAGCAACTATCGCTGCCAAGAAAATTAAATTCAACTTTGGTATCAGCTCCAACTATTTTCTGGAAATCGCTAAATTCCGTGCAGCTCGTATGCTATGGGCAAATATAGTAAGTTCTTACTGCCCTGTTTGCACAAGAGATAATTGTTCTAATACAGCAGAAGACAAAGAATGCCGATGTGCAGCCAAAATGAAATTGCATGCTGAAACATCCACATTCAATCTCACTCTATTTGATGCACATGTAAACTTACTCCGTACGCAAACTGAAGCAATGAGTGCTGCTCTTGCCGGAGTAGATTCATTAACTGTCACTCCGTTTGATAAAGCTTATCAGACTCCTGATGATTTCTCTGAGCGCATTGCCCGTAATCAACAATTACTTCTGAAAGAAGAATCCAATTTTGACAAGGTAGTTGACCCTGCAGCTGGTTCTTATTATATTGAAAATCTCACAACATCCATCGCTCAACAGGCATGGAACATCTTCTTAAAAGTAGAAGATGAAGGTGGATTCTATGCAGCTGTAAAAGCAGGAACTGTTCAGGCTGATATTAATCAATCCGGCAAAGCAAGACACATTGCTTTATCAAGCCGCAAAGAGGTTCTTTTAGGAACCAACCAATTCCCTAACTTCACTGAAAAGGCTGGTGAAAAGAGACCGGTAGCAAACAAATGCTGTTGTGGTGATGATAGCAGCTCTTGCGAAAGCACTGTAGCTGTACTTAATTCCGACCGTGCTGCATGTGAATTTGAAGCACTTCGTTTACAGACAGAAGCAGCCGATCATTGTCCGAAAGCATTTATGGTGACTATTGGTAATCTGGCTATGCGCCAGGCAAGAGCTCAATTCTCATGTAACTTCCTGGCATGTGCCGGTTATGAAGTAGTTGATAACCTGGGATTCGAGACAGTAGAAGAAGGAGTAAAAGCAGCAATGGAGGCAAAAGCTGATATTGTGGTTCTTTGTTCCAGTGATGACGAATATGCAGAATATGCTGTTCCGGCATTTAAGGCGGTGAATAACCGTGCTATATTTATAGTTGCCGGAGCTCCGGCTTGCATGGACGCTCTGAAAGCTGAAGGGATCGAAAACTTCATCCATGTCCGTGTCAATGTCCTGGATACATTGAAAGAATATAATGCAAAATTAGGAATAAAGTAAATAAGTCATGAGACCAGATTTTAAAAATATAGATATCTATGCCGGATTCAAGCCCGAAAATGGTGCTGAATGGCAAAAGGCTAACGGAATTGAAGCCAACTGGAAGACTCCAGAGCATATCAACGTTAAGCCTGTTTACACAAAAGAAGACCTTGAAGGAATGGAGCACCTTAATTTTGCTGCAGGTATCCCTCCTTATCTCCGTGGTCCTTATTCTGTAATGTACACTCTTCGTCCCTGGACTATCCGCCAGTATGCCGGATTCTCTACCGCAGAAGAATCAAATGCTTTCTATCGCCGTAACCTTGCTTCCGGACAAAAAGGTTTGTCTGTAGCATTCGACCTTCCTACTCACCGCGGATACGATCCGGATCACGAACGTGTTGTAGGTGACGTGGGTAAAGCCGGAGTTTCAATCTGTTCACTGGAAAATATGAAAACTTTGTTCGATGGTATTCCATTGAATAAGATGTCTGTTTCCATGACCATGAACGGTGCCGTACTTCCTATTCTTGCTTTTTATATTAATGCAGGACTGGAACAGGGAGCTAAACTTGAAGAGATGGCCGGAACTATTCAGAATGATATTCTGAAAGAATTCATGGTGCGTAACACTTATATCTACCCACCTGCATTCTCGATGAAGATTATCTCCGATATTTTTGAATATACATCTCAAAAGATGCCTAAGTTCAATTCAATTTCTATTTCCGGTTACCATATGCAGGAAGCTGGAGCAACCGCAGATATTGAGTTAGCATATACTTTGGCCGACGGACTTGAATATCTTCGTGCCGGTGTTGCTGCAGGAATTGATATTGATGCATTTGCACCTCGTCTTTCTTTCTTCTGGGCTATTGGTACAAATCATTTTATGGAAATTGCAAAAATGCGTGCTGCACGTATGTTATGGGCTAAGCTTGTAAAACAATTCAATCCTAAGAATCCAAAATCTCTGGCACTGCGTACTCACTGCCAAACTTCCGGTTGGTCATTAACAGAGCAAGATCCGTTTAATAATGTAGGACGTACTTGTATCGAGGCTATGGCTGCTGCACTGGGTCACACTCAGTCACTTCACACCAACGCTTTGGACGAAGCAATTGCATTGCCAACCGATTTTTCCGCACGTATCGCACGTAACACTCAGATTTATATTCAGGAAGAAACTTACATCTGTAAGAACGTTGACCCATGGGGCGGTTCTTACTACGTGGAAAGCCTGACAAACGAACTGGCTCACAAAGCCTGGGAACGCATTGAAGAAATCGAGAAACTTGGCGGTATGGCTAAAGCAATCGAAACAGGTGTTCCTAAACTCCGTATCGAGGAAGCCGCTGCACGTGCTCAGGCTCGTATCGACTCTGGTTCACAAACTATTGTGGGTGTAAACAAGTACCGTCTTGAAAAAGAAGCTCCTATAGACATCCTTGAAATTGACAACACAGCTGTTCGCCTGGATCAGATTGAGCGTCTGAAAGAGTTAAAAGAAGGTCGCGATGAAGCAAAAGTACAGGCTGCTCTTGATGCCATCACCAAGTGTGTGGAAACCAAGGAAGGCAACTTGCTGGAACTTGCAGTAGAAGCTGCCCGTGTCAGAGCCACATTGGGAGAAATCTCCGATGCTTGTGAAAAGATTGTAGGTCGTTATAAAGCTGTAATTAGAACTATATCAGGCGTGTATTCATCAGAAAGTAAAAACGATTCAGACTTCAAACGTGCATGTGAACTTGCCGAGAGGTTTGCAAAGAAAGAGGGACGTCAACCTCGTATCATGATTGCTAAAATGGGTCAGGACGGTCACGACCGTGGTGCAAAAGTTGTTGCAACAGGTTATGCTGACTGTGGTTTCGATGTGGATATGGGACCATTGTTCCAGACTCCTGCAGAAGCTGCCCGCGATGCTGTAGAAAATGACGTTCATGTTGTTGGTGTTTCTTCATTGGCTGCAGGCCACAAAACATTGATTCCTCAAATTATTGATGAACTTAAGAAACTTGGAAGAGAAGATATTCTTGTTATTGCCGGTGGTGTAATCCCAGCACAGGATTATGACTACCTGTATCAGGCAGGAGTAGCTGCTATCTTCGGACCAGGTTCTCCGGTAGCGAAAGCGGCTTGTCAGATCCTTGAGATCTTGCTTGACGAAGGAGACTGATCAAACTGATTCTCCATAATAAAAGGGATATCGCTCTAAACAGTGTGATATCCCTTTTCTCATTTTATCATTCACCAATAAATAGGGTTCGCTGAAAAAACATCAAACATTTGATCTGCAATCTATTAAGTAACTTTTTTGCTTGCTTCTCTGCACGAAAAAGATTATATTTG
>JGI20225J20221_1000536_pt1 | contig 63667 bp, 51 predicted proteins | sample BioMet4_FD_20221 | JGI IMG/M metagenome (IMG submission 20221) | reverse complement strand
TACTATTATGGATGTTAAACACAAGTTGAATGATGAATTGCTGAAACAAAAATTCATAAAAGAGCAAGAGTTGTCTGCCCGATTAGATGAATGCAAACAAATAGCTTTAAATTATGCACAGGTAGAAAATTCGATAGCTGTATTGAGTGATATGAAAACAAATACAAGCTATATATCTTATGGAGGAGTGGCAGAGAGATTAGGCTTGGCTAAACGAAGTACAACGAAAATTATTCATTCTATATGGGAAGAAGATATTTTTAGTCGCATTCATCCAGATGATTTATTGGAAAAACATTTGCAAGAACTTCGCTTCTTTAATTTTTTAAAGACTATACCAAAGAACGAACGTAAGGATTACCATATTGCCAACAATATACGTATGTGTGATAGTTCTGGGAAATATGTTCAGGCTTTGCATAGAATGTTTTATATAGCCAGTCAGTCAAACGATAGCATCTGGCTGGCTTTATGTCTTTACAATTTATCGGCAGATACTTCTTCAGGTAGTTTTATAATCAACTCAGCCGATGGACGCATTCTTGAATCAGGTAATCAAACTACCAATAATATATTGTCTGACAGAGAAAAAGAAATTTTGCAGTTAATTGATAAAGGCCAAATGAGCAAGGAAATAGCTTACGATTTATCCATAAGCATAAATACTGTAAACAGGCACAGACAAAATATATTAGAGAAACTCCATGTGGATAATTCAATTGAAGCATGCCGGGTTGCAAAAGGACTAAACTTGTTTTAGAATCCTTTAAAAAATAGTAAAGGCTCAAATAGCATTACGATGAATGTGTTTTGAGCCTTTAATTGGTTGTTGTAAGTTTATTGAATATTCTTACGAATTTTCGTAAGATACTTNTTNANTCTGTCNGCATCCTTATTGGTNATAATTTCCANAANNTCTTTCAGCTCNCNNCGNATATTNTCCACTTGNGCCGGAGTACGAGGGTTGAAAAGAATCTCCTGAAGCAGATAATCGTCTTCACTCATTAAGCCTTTGGCGATAGCCATGTGCTTTTTGAATGTAGTGCCTGGCGCTTCCTGATGTTTCATTACCGCTGCAAATACAAATGTTGAAACAAACGGGATAGACAGTGAATAGGCTACCGTGTCATCGTGCTCATCGAAGGTGTATTCAAAGATATTTAGACCAAGTGTGCTGTACAGATCCTTGAAAAATACTTTTCCCAGGTGATCACTTTCTGAAATAATGATGGCACTCTCGCTGGAAAGATTGCTGAGGCTGGCAAATGTGGGACCAAACATGGGGTGTGTGGAGACATATCGGAAGCCGCTTTCCTGATAGAACTTTCTTAATCCGGTCTTTACGCTGGTAATGTCGCTTAAAATACAATCTTTGGGTAATACAGGTATAACTTGTCTGAAAGCTTCGAGGGTGTATTTAATGGTGACCGCATTGATAACCAGTTCCGGTTCAAACTCCTTAATCTCTTCCAGTGTGGTGAAGCGATAGGTGTTGTACACAAACCGAAGCTGTTGTGGATTAACATCAAACACTGCTGTTTCGTGCTGGAAACTTAATACATCTGTAAAGAAGGAGCCCATTTTACCGGCTCCCAGAATTAGAATTCTCATGACTGATGTTTATTTGTTTAATATTTCCATTTGCTGACGCACTGACTCTTCGTGGATGGCTTCGAATACTGTTTTCATGAATTCTGCATCCATTCCGAATTCTGTACCCTGTGCTCCTCGTTTGGAAAGAATCTCATCATAACGTCCTGTTTGAAGTACGGTCATGTTGTGCTCTTTCTTGAATGTACCGATCTCACGGCTGATTCTCATTCTCTTTGCCAGAATCTCAATCAGTGAATTATCACATTCGTCAATTTGTCTTCTTAGCTCGGCCAGACTCTCTGTGGTCTGTGTTTCTTTACGGATAACCAACATATTGAGGATGTAATCCAGAATATCTGGCGTTATTTGCTGAGAAGCATCACTTAGAGCAACATCCGGATTGCAGTGTGACTCGATGATAAGTCCGTCAAAGTTCAAATCCATTGCTTGCTGGCTCAATGAAGCAATCAGTTCACGCTTTCCGCCAATGTGGCTAGGATCACAGAATATAGGAAGATTAGGAATACGGCGACGCAATTCTATTGGAATATGCCATTGAGGAAGGTTACGGTATATTTTCTTGTCGTATGTGCTGAATCCTCTGTGAATTACTCCCAGACGTCTTAATCCTGCGTTGTGAAGACGTTCCAGGGCACCAATCCATAATTCCAGATCAGGATTTACAGGGTTCTTAACTAAAACAGGAATGTCTACACCTTGTAGTGCATCTGCAATTTCCTGTACGGCAAAAGGATTTGCTGAAGTGCGGGCTCCGATCCATAGAATGTCAATGTTGTGTTTTAATGCTTCTTCCACATGTTTTGCTGTTGCTACTTCTGTAGAAACATACATTCCTGTCTCTTTTTTTACATCTTCCAACCAGGAGAGTCCTTCTGCACCTACACCCTCAAAGCCTCCCGGTTTGGTACGAGGTTTCCAGATTCCGGCACGGAAAATCTTGATTCCTTTACTTGCCAATTGCTTAGCAGTTTCCATAACTTGTTCTCTGGTCTCAGCACTGCATGGACCGGCAATTACGATAGGGCGTTTGGCTTCTACGCCTGGTAATAAAATAGATTCTAATTCCATCTTGAATATTATTATGTTTTTTTATTTACTTATTTTTTTGATTCTTTCCAGTGCATTTGCCAGCATCTCTTTATTACAACAAAGAGAAAGGCGAATGTATCGGGCTCCGTTACTTCCAAAGATAAATCCCGGAGTGATAAAGACATTGGCTTCATAAAGAACCTTGTCTGTCAGTGTTTCCACATTCTCACAAGAATCGGGTACTTTTCCCCAAAGGAACATGCCTACCTGATTTTCGTCGTAAGTACAGCCTAAAGTGTGCATGATTTCTCCTGCCAGTCCTCTTCTTTCGCGGTAAACGCTGTTTATTTCTGCATACCACGATGCATCGCAGGCCAGTGCCTTGGCTGCTGCCATCTGTAAAGGACGGAACATGCCCGAGTCAATGTTGCTTTTTACTTTCAGTACCCACTGGATAAACTGTGCGTTGGAAGCAAGCATTCCCACACGCCAGCCCGGCATGTTGTGGCTCTTGCTCATGGAGTTGAATTCAATGCAGCATTCTTTGGCTCCCGGAACACTCAGGATACTCAAAGGGTGATCGTTCAGGATAAAACTGTATGGATTGTCATTCACTATCACAATGTTGTGTTTGCGGGCAAAGGATACCAATTTCTCGTATAACTCCATAGAAGCATTGGCTCCGGTTGGCATATTGGGATAGTTAGTCCACATTAGCTTTACGTTACTAAGATCCATCTTTTCCAGCTCTTCAAAGTCGGGGTTCCATCCGTTTTCTTCCTTTAAGTTATAAGGAACAACCTCTGCACCCAGCAATGTGCTTAGGGAAGTATAGGTTGGGTAACCCGGATTAGGAACCAGCACCTGTTCTCCCGGGTTCACAAAAGCTAGAGTCACATGAAGAATTCCTTCTTTTGAACCGATTAAGGGTTGTATTTCGGTGTTAGGATCTAAGTCAACATTATACCATTGCTTATACCAGTCAGAGAATCCTTTGCGAAGTTCAGGTATTCCCACATAAGGCTGATATCCATGCACATCACTACGTAGTGTTTGTTCACACATGGTCTGCAATGTGTCTTGTGAAGGAGGAAGATCAGGGCTACCTATTCCAAGGCTGATGACATTCTTTCCTTCTGCATTCATTTTTGCTACTTCTTTCAGCTTTCTTGAGAAGTAGTACTCGCTTACATTACTCAGCCTTGAGGCCGGAGCAATGTTATATACTTGATTTTCCTTCTTCATATTCTCCTAGAGTTCTTAGTTCTTTGGTTAGTGGGGTTATTGCATCGATTGCTTGTCTGTATCTTAGGTAATCATTAAATGTGAGGTCCACATAAAACAGATATTCCCATTCCCGGCCTATTATAGGTAATGATTGTATTTTAGTGAGATTGATATTATAAAAGGAGAGGATGGAGAGAACCTGGGAAAGACTTCCTTCGGTGTGTTGTAATGAGAAAACGATATTTGATTTATTTATATTTTTGTCTTTTCTGAAGTCGTCGGCCAGCCAGGGATCTGCTACTAAAAGAAAACGGGTGAAATTGTGCTTGTTTGTTTCGATGCCTTCCTGCAGAATCTTCATCCCATATAACTGGGCTGCGGCTTTGGAACAGATGGCGGCATGTCCTTTCAGATTCTCTTTCCGGATTATCTCCGCGCTTTTTGCCGTATCTTCCGCTTCTACCACTTTGAAGTTTGGATGACTGTCGAGAAATGCCTGACATTGCATTAATGCGATGGGATGGGAGTTTACTTCAACTATATCATCCCAGTCTTCATCGGGCAGGCAGACAAAACTGTGAGAAATACGTAATTTGTATTCACCGATAATTTGAAGTTGACTTTTACGCAATAACTCATGATTTTGCAGCAGGCTGCCGGCAATGGTGTTCTCAATGGCAACCAGACCAAACATCTGACTATCTGCTTTAACTGCATCAAAAACATCCTGGAAGTGAGCGCAGCACTTTAACTGAATTTCTTCTTCAGGGAAGAACTTATGAGCAGCGATATCGTGGTATGAGCCTTTTGTTCCTTGTATAGCTATTTTCTTCATATTGAGTAATTATGTAACAAAAAAAATCCCGTCTCCAAAGGAGCGGGATTCTTTTGTTTATTTAGTTTAAATCATTTTCTTATTCTAACCGATACATACAAATTCCCGCTCTACTTTCTGGCTAAAGTAAAAGTAATAAAAGAAAAAGAATGTATAAGTAAATGACTTCATATCTGTCTTTCGTTATATTTCGGGGGCAAATGTACGACTTTTATTTAAACAGCAAGCATTTTCTACGCTTTTTTTTATAAAAAAGAGCTTTTTGTTTTAAATGATAAATGCTAAAAGATTTTGGTACCAGGATACATGTCGGCAAAATTATTGAACTGACCGCTTACATTTCCCTCTGCTGTGGGGTTTAGTTCCATCGCTTTTTTCATATCCAGAAGTGAACCTTCTTTGTCGTCATTCAGAAATTTGGCACGTCCGCGTTCGTGGTATGCCTGGCTGAAATTTTCTTTTAGTTCAATTGCTTCGTTAAAATGCTCAATTGCTTCGCTNTATTTCTTTTCAGAAATGAGCAACTGACCTAAATAGAGGTATGCTTGTTCGTTGAAGGGGTTAAGCTCAATTACATGTTTGTAATCTTCTGTAGCCTCCTCAGTAGAAGTGTACTCCTTTATTTTTCCACGAAGCAAATAAGCAGCTTCTTCTTCGGCGTTTAGTTCAAGAACTTTTTCAATATCTTCCATTGCACTTTCATGCTCATTAATGCCTTCCAGTACTTCGGCACGCATGAGATAAGCTTCTGTGAAATCATTCTTTATTTTGATTGCTTCGGTCAGATTGATAATTGCATTTATATCATCGTTCATAGCATGGTTCCCTTTTGCCAGAAGCAGATAAGCAGCAGTGTCTTCATTATTGATGCGCAATACATCGAGACAGTTATCAATCGTTAACTGATAATGTTCCGTGGTATAATTAACATTGGCCAAAGTGAGGTGTGTGGATGCTACATTAGGGTCAATAGCGATCATTTGGTGCAATGTTTTTCTTGCTTCGGCTAATTCATCCTGATTAATATATACTTTAGCAAGATAACTGAGTGTCTCAAAATCTTCTTTTATAGCCAACGCTTCTGTATAACATTTAATGGCGTAATCTAATTGACCTATACGTTCGGCACGCATTCCATCGTATTTGAATAACTCAAAGTTCTTTTCTTCTGCTTTAGTTTTCTCATTTTCAGAATCTACAGAGTCTCCGGTAAAGAGTGTTTTAAATAAGTTTGCCATAAAAATTGCTGTTTGTTTTTTTGTAGGGTACAAAAATAATGAAATTGTTTAATAATTTATCATGCCGTCGTTGATATTTAGCTTCCCTTCGTCTAATAAATACTGAATAACGATACTTACCTTCTCTGGTTCAATATTTAGTTTGCTGACTATTTCAGCTGGGGTCATGCTTTTTCCTTCAAGTAATACTAATATCCGGGAGGATAGTTCATCGAATTCAAATTGCCGTAATCCACTGTTTGTTTTTTGCAGACAAACATCGCACTGTCCGCAGTTATGTTCGTTCTTCTCTCCGAAATAACGGAGTAACATACGGCTACGGCAGGCATTGTCTGAAGTGACATATTCTAGCATCGCGTTAATCCGTGTCACATATCTTTCTTTCCGTACCTCGTAAACTTCTTTAGGAATGTGAAGGTGGTGCAACTCTACCCGTTCACGTTTATATATAATATAAGGTGTCTTTTTATGTGGAATGTAGTCAATAATCCTTCGTTTGGATAAGAGAACGAGCATTTCATACACTTGTAACCGGGTTATATTGAGACGGATGGCCATTGAATCTTCGTGAATATATGCGTAATCCGTGAAAATTCCTGTATAGGAACGTAAAATGGCTTGTATCAGTGCTTCCATTTCGGCTCCCATTTCTCTGAACTTATAGAGATCTTCCCGGCCAACGGTGAAAATGAGTCGGGATGCATTGTCCTGTTCGTCGGTATATTCTATATATCCTGCTTGTGAAAGGATTTTCAGTGCACCGTCTGCCGGAATCGGGAAATGCTTGAAGTTGCGGCAGAATTGTTCCAGGTTAAAGTCGTACATTCTTCCCAATCCGTCGCCCATGGCCATCTGATAATAATAGTTCAGGTGTTCGTAGATCTGTTTGATGTACTCTTTTTCGGGAAAGGTATCGGATATCCGCTTCTGAAGCGTTGCCTTATCTGATTTGGAATAGAGAATCACTGCATACGCCTTTTCTCCGTCACGACCAGCTCGTCCGGCTTCCTGAAAATAGGCTTCGGGTGAGTCGGGCAAATCAATATGAACTACCAGTCTTACATCTGCCTTATCAATACCCATACCAAAGGCATTGGTGGCAACCATCACCCTGAATTCTCCTGTCTGCCATTGTTTCTGGCGGAGATCCTTAGCCTCATTGCTTAGTCCGGCATGGTAGAAATTGGCTGAAATGCCGGCTTTGTTCAGCATCTCGGCAGCTTCTTTGGTTCGTTTGCGGCTGCGGGCATAAACGATGGCTGTGCCCGGCACTTTGCTTAGAATATGTAAAAGCTCGTCTTGTTTATTGTCCGTTTTGCGAACTATGTAAGCCAGGTTCTTTCGCTCAAAGCTCATGCGGAAGACATTTTTCTCCTTAAATCCCAATCTTTCTTGTATGTCATCAATGACTTACAAGAAAGATTGGGATTTAAGGAGAAAAATGTCTTCCGCATGAGCTTTGAGAGAAAAAATTTGTCTGATGTAAGTCTTACTACATAAGTTAGATTTTTTCTCTCAAAGCTCATGCGGAAGACGTTTTCTTCTGAAAAATGCAGCCTTTTCTGAATATCCTTCACCACTTCAGGGGTGGCTGTGGCGGTTAGTGCCAGCACAGGTATGCCGGGAAGTAAATTCCTGATATCAGAAATTTTAAGATAAGCAGGGCGGAAGTCGTATCCCCACTGTGAAATACAGTGAGACTCGTCCACAGTAATCATGCTTACCTTCATGGACCGTAACTTGATCTGAAATATTTCCGTGTCGAGTCGTTCGGGAGAAATATAAAGGAATTTGAAATCGCCGAAGATACAGTTCTCCAGTGCGATGAGTATCTCCTTTTGTGTCATGCCGGAGTAGATGGCTACGGCTTTAATTCCCCGGCTTTTCAGGTTCTGTACCTGATCTTTCATTAAGGCAATGAGGGGAGTGACTACAATGCACAAGCCTTCCTTGGCAAGTGCAGGAACCTGGAAAGTGATAGACTTTCCTCCACCGGTGGGCATTAGTCCCAGCGTGTCTTTTCCCTTGCCAATACTGTTGATAATCTCTTCCTGCAGATCGCGGAATTCAGAATATCCCCAGTATTGTTGCAGTATGTCACGATAATTTGCCGGCATCTCTACTCTGTAGGCTTAATATCTTCAATCATTAATTGTATTTCTCCGCGTTTGTGCGTGTTTTCTTCAATGCTGTAGCAAATATCAAAGGATCGTTTTGTTTTGATATAGCGTGCTTGCGAACTTTGTCCGAAGGCAATGCCGTTCATTACATTGTTTGATTTGTTGTCAACTAATTCCAGTTTGATATGTTCCTGATCTCTGCCCACTACCTTACTGGTTCCATAGTCGTATACGTTATGGGTGCAGAATATTGGTTTATGGTTGTCTGGGCCGAATGGATTGAATCTTTTCAGATCGGCATAGAAGTGAGGAGTGATGTCTTTAAAATCTATTTCCGCATCAATGTCGATTACTGCGCTCCGCTGCTCGGGGAGGATGTGGGCAGAGACAAACTCTTCAAACCGTTGAGTGAACTCTTCAACATTCTCAATCTTCATTGAGAGTCCTGCAGCATAGGTGTGTCCGCCGAAGTTTTCCAGTAAATTCCGGCAATGTTCAATGGCTTTGTATACATCAAATCCTGATACAGAGCGGGCAGAACCGGTTGCCAGGTTATCTGTCCGGGTTAATACCACAGCGGGCCGGTAATAAATTTCCGTTAGCCGTGATGCAACAATGCCGATTACTCCTTTGTGCCACTCTTCGTTGTAGAGTACAATGGAACGACGATCTGCCAACCCTTCCAGTTGATCTACTATCTTATTGGCCTCCTCAGTCATGCTCTTATCCAGATCTTTCCGGGTTTCGTTATACTGATTGATTTGGCTACTTTTTTCCAATGCCAGGGAAAAATCTTTTTCAGTTAATAAATCGACAGCTTCTTTGCCGTTTTGTATTCTTCCCGAAGCATTTATGCGTGGCCCTATCTTGAAAACGATATCACTCATCGTGATCTCTTTTTCGTTTAGTCCACAAATATCAATAATGGCCTTTAGTCCCACACTCGGATTTGCATTCAGCTGCTTTAATCCATGGTAAGCCAGAATACGGTTTTCTCCCATAATAGGCACAATGTCTGAGGCAATGCTTACTGCAACCAGATCCAGTAATGGGGTAAGCTGATGAATCTCAATTCCATTATTGAGGGCAAAAGCCTGCATAAATTTGAACCCTACCCCGCAGCCTGACAGGTGAGAGTAGGGGTATGTGTTATCTTCTCGCTTGGCATTCAGAATGGCAACGGCGGATGGAAGAATATCGTCTGGTACGTGATGGTCGCAGATAATGAAATCAATGCCTTTTTCTCTGGCATAAGCAATCTCATCTACTGCTTTTATACCACAATCAAGGACAATGATCAGAGTGACACCTGTTTCGGCAGCATAATCTATTCCTTGTACTGAAACGCCGTAACCTTCGTTATAGCGGTCGGGAATGTAATAGTCAATGTTTGAATAGAATTGTTGAATAAACTTATAGACAAGCGCAACAGCTGTTGTACCGTCTACATCGTAATCTCCGTAAATCAGAATACGTTCTTTTCGTCCCATTGCACGGTTTAACCGTTCAACTGCCACATCCATATCTTTCATCAGGAAAGGGTCATGGAGATCCTGCAGTTGGGGACGGAAGAATTTTCTGGCCTCTGCGGCGGTCTCAATACCTCGCTGCACAAGAAGTCTTCCTAAAATGGGGTTAATCCCCAATTCACCGGCTAATGCCTGGCTTGCTTCTTTTTCTTCGTGTGTAGGAGGTTGATAATTCCATTTGTGACTCATTATATATTTTATTTTTTTCTTATCTTTTGGGAGGGTCTCACAAGGGGAGACCGGAGCCTTTAAGCAGGCGTCAGAAAACGAAACGTTTCATTTCGTAAAAGTAATAAAAAAACAGATGTCCTTACGTGAATCAATTAATTATTTTATTAGAATAATGATAGAGATTTGGCAGATAATAAAAAATGTTTTGTACAGAAGAATGTATTCTTTTATACAAAACATTTAATTCTCCTGTACAGAAGCAAATATACTTCTGTACAGGAGAACTGTATTTTATAAGCAGTTATACGAAATTTGTGCGAGAATTTAAGAACTAGAATTCCTATTCAGCTTTCTTTTTCAGAATAATCTTGCTGGCATATGCATTGGATACATCCTTACAGAATGCTGCAAATTCAGGATATTGATTAGCATTGTACTCGCCCGAACGGAAGAAGAGCTGGTTGATGATCACAATCTTATCGCCCTCCTGATTGATGCTGGAGGTGAATTTACCGAACTTCTGATCAATGACAGGAAGCTTTGGCAGAGATTCTATAGCATAATTTTTTGGAATCTCAAGAGTGATGGTGTCTCTATCCATGTATCCATAGTCTAAGTAAATAGAATGAACTCTTTTCTTACCCGACAGTTTGGACGGGCCGCTTCGGAAAACGTTGAGAGGCACAAAGAGCCGGTTGCCTGTTTTGCTTCCGTATTTTTCGCAATCTACATTGTATTGTATTGTAATGCAGGGAGTAGCCGACTTTTCTTCCTTGAAACTGATATTATTAACCCTTGCCTGTGGCAGTTGTACCTTTTCACGCAGAAAATCGATTTGTTTTGTAGGGCTTAACTTTGTGAATCCGGACGTAGCTTCATATTGAAACAAGTTGCTTACCCGTGTAACCTTGGCTGTAGCATTTCCTTGGTCTGTCAGAGTGATTACAGCTTTGTGAGTCTCTATATTGAGTGAATCCTTATAAGTGGGAAGCTTGAAAAGTTCTCCACCTGTTTCTTTAATCAGAATAGCTTCGTGTCCGGCAATATCGCTGTGTACATATCCTAGAGGGATGTCGGGGGCTGTACATTCCAGCCAAAGTGTTTTTTCTGGCAGCGGTACCTGAAGTATTACATGATCCATTTGATTGAAATTGGGGAAGTCTTTGAATAGTTTCGGATAAACAGTACTGATTACTGTATAGTTGGAAGGAATACCTAATGCCTTGAGCATTGCCCCCATATAGTTGGACAGAGCCTTACAATCGCCAAAACCTGCTTTGGCTACTTCCTCAGCCGGCATGGGCTGATAACCTCCAATACCTAATTGGATGCTGACGTATCTGGTTGTTTTTGCCAGATAATCATACACGGCTTTCACTTTTTCGTAGTCTGTTTTACACTCTTTGGTTATTTCAACAAGTTTTTGCTTGCTGACTTCAGGCAAAATATCCCTCCCTTTAAGTAGCTCGTATTCCCAGTTTCCAAAAGATTTCCAGTTACTCAGATCACCATGAGTCTTGTCATAGGTAAAGTTTCGGGGAACAATATAGAGAATGGGAACCAAAGCAGACAAGGACTTGGAATAAGGTTCATCCTCAACAGCTTTAATATTTGTCAGGGTCCATTCCTGATAATCACCCTCTTTCCCAGTCTTCTTTTCAGACTGAGTTTTCATGTTAATGGCTTTATACATAAACTCGGAACTTTCAGGCGAGTAAAGGCGGTAAACAGCCTTTTCTACAGATTGGTTATATTCCTCCTGAGGATAGAAAACAGGAAGTCCGAGCATTCCTTTTTTCTTTTTTATCTCCCATTCATATTTGATGGTGACAGGATAATTAGCAATATCAGGACTGAAATAATAGCGCTTGTCATCTGAAGCCAGGTTTGAAGAATACTCTGTAAACCTTAAATCCGACTGCTTAATCTTACGGATCAGTTTTCCATTGGCATCATACATATATCCGTGAAAGCTCTTTAATTCGTTGAAAGGATCTGTAAAGCATCCAAAAGCTGCAGCGTCATCTCCTTTTGTGTTGAGAATGGTAACCACAATGGTCTCTTTATTCTCACCACTTATATCAGATTGGTAAGTAAATTCCTGTTCATATAATCTCACTACCGAGTATGCATTTTCTTTCAGTGAGTCGGCAATCTCAGGCAATATTAGTTTCTCTTGTGCGTTAACCGTACTAAAAACCAGAAGAGAGAAGAATATAGATTTTATTCTGTTGTTCCACATAATTTGTTAGAGTATTTATAATTGTGATGACTGTTTTTGAACTGCTGTTCCTTCGGATGAAGCCTTTTTTAGCACAATCTGTTCGTTGTTTTTGTCAACTATTTTTCCCCAGAAGTTGCGCAAAGTTGCATATTCATCTTTGGAGTAAATAATTCTTTTTAATGAAAAGACATATTGCAACTGGATTTGATTGTCAATGAGCTGAATGCGATAGGTACAACTACATCCCTCCTTGTCTAAGTTGATTTTAATTGATTCTGGTAATTCTTCTACCTGATAACCTTCGGGTAAATCCAAAACGCATGTGAGTTTATATGTTTGTGGATAACTAAACTCAATAGGCAGTTTACGAGTCTCTTTTATAAACTGGTTCTTTGTTAAGTGAGGAAAAATCATTGGGTTCAGATAGATATGATTGTCATTGGAGGTAGCCTCTTTGGTAAATTTAAACATCTCTATTGCACTTGGAGAGAAACTGTCCTTATTCCTAAAGGAACATTCCTTTATGGTGATACCGCCTTCCGACTCCTTTCCCTCAATATAAGCAGTACTGTCTTTGGCAGCCTTGAAATCAGTGCGGAAATTTTCTGCAAGTTCTCCTAAATAAGATACAGTTCTTTCTCCTTCGATTTTTCCTTCAGGACTGATAGTGCCTTTGACAAGAACATTGATGGAGTGTTTACCCACATTGGTCAGGTTAACCCAGCTCCCTTTCCCGTTTAAATTATAAGCTCTGGCACGATCTACCATAAGCATTGGGGGTAAGATATTGATATCGCCGTTTTTAATGGATCCGTCCAGGTAGACTGTTGTACTGTCTGTATCGTTTATCCCTACAATGAATGTATTCAGTTTATCTATACTTGGATATGTAAAAGGTAATCTTCCTTGATCTCTTGTGCTCATCATAATAGGAAAAGCCTTTATTCCTGCGTCTTTTAGCATACTGATGAATATGAAATTTATATCCGCATTGCTTCCTGTACCGTTCTTTATTGCTTTTCTTATCTCATTTCCATAGAAATTATAACTTCCATTCCAGGTCATCTTCTTTTTTAGCAATTGAAAGAGGGTACGGATTTTTTCCTGTGGATTTAATGCAGACAGATTGATAGTACTCATTTCTTCTTTATATGGGTTCTTAAGTTTTAGGAGACCACCAAAGTCATCATCATTTTTTAGCATATCATCAATTTTGTCCCATGTGCTGGAATATGGTTCATATATTGAGTATGGAAACTGTATTCCTTGTAGCTCAAAGATAGCCTGGCTGCGATAGTCGTCAGCGCACCATACGCTTGGTTCATCTTTTATGGCAGGAAGATCGTGTACGGTAAAAATCAGATCTCTGTCAACACAACTGACGGTAACAATTTCATTGTTGTTATTCTTAATCATAAATGTCTGGTTTGTACTCTTTTCTTCTCTACTTAATGGCTCGAGTCCTCTTGTTTCAACATTGAATCTGAAATATTCCGGAATCTGAATATCATACTTTGCGTAAATTACAGGTATATTTTGTTGTATTACCATATCGGGCAGGCGATAATAGAAGTCGGAAGTTAATTTATATTTGTATTCAATTACCGTTCCTTCTTTTACACTAGGAATAGAAAATTTGATCACCTTATAGTTTGCATTAGCTTGTTCGTCAAATATATAATTCTTTTCCATCTTTGTCTTTTTAATCTTCCCGTTTTCCATGTTATAGGCATAAGCCTCAATTCTGGATACAAACTCTTTGGATGATCCTGGCTTTCCGTTGTCATAATAAGGAATAGTTATATTAGCGTATCCTTTACCCTCTGGTTTTAATATCTTTATTTTTGTTTCGTAATAGTATTCTATCTCAAATTTATCCTGGTTGTAAGCATATACCACATCTGCATTTTTATAGAGTGTGACTGCTGAGGCAGTAGTATCCTTCTGATAACTGGTCATGTCAAGTTCATCTTTTGTAACTTTGCCATAACGGGTGGTAAATTCCTGAGCATAAATGGTAATGACTGAGGATGCTAAAAGTAGCAATGAGGTTATAGTCCTTTTCATAATTATGAATAATTTAGATGGCGAAAAATTTATTATTTGAATGTTTTTGTTCTGTATAGCGTTCTCTGTTTACAACTGTGACGTTTGCTTTTGTACAGCTGTGCCTGGCTGCGGAACGATTTTCTTCAAGACAATCTGTTCATTGTTCTTGTTTACTATAGTGCCCCATAACTGGCGTAGAGATGCATATTCATTTTGGGTATAGAGAATCCTTTTCAATGAGAAGATGTATCCCAACTCTATATTGTTATCAATAATCCGGATGTTGTAGATACAACTGCACCCTTCTTTATCCATATTAATCTTAACGGGTTTAGGCATTTCTTCTACCTGATAGCCTTTGGGTATACTTAAAACCGCAGTGATTTTGAATGTATATGGATAATCAAATTCAACCGGAAGTTTGCGCTCTTCTTTGGTAAACTGGTTTTTTGTTAAATGAGGAAATATCATTGGATTGAGATAGATGTGATTATCATTAAAAGTAGTCTCTTTAGTGAAGGATAGTTTCTCTTGTACCCTGGAAGAGAAACAACTTATATCTTTAAAGGAACATTCTTTTATTGAAATGCCAGCTTCTGATTCGGTCTTTTCAATATAGGCAGCACTATCCTTGGCTGCATAAAATACATTGCGAAAACCACGGGCATATTCTCCATCATAGGATACTTTTCTTTCTCCTTTGATTATACCCTCGGGGGTAATTGCTCCCGTGATAAGTTCAGTAACAGAGTTTCTACCCACATTGGTCAGATTTACCCAGCTTCCTGGCCCATCTGCATTATAAACTCTGGCCCGGTCTGCCATAAGTACAGGCGGCAGGATATTTATATCGCCGTTATGGACAGATCCGTCCAGATAAACAGTTGTGCTGTCTGTATCGTGTATACCTACAATAAAAGTGTTTAGTTTATACACACTTGGAAACAAATCAGGAAGTCTTCCTTCGTCTCGTTTGCTCATCATTACCGGAAATGCTTCTATTGCAGCATCCTTTAACATGCTGATGAATATAAAATTAATATCGGCATTACTTCCGGCACCATTTTTAATTGCCTGATTAATGTCGTTTGCATAAAAACGGTAGGTTCCATCCCATGATATTCTTGTTTTGAGATATTGAAACAGAGTGCGGATCTTTTCCGTGTTGGTAGGTAGAGACGTTATATGCAAAGCACGCATCTCTTCCCTGAATGGATTTTTCATTTTAAGAATCTCTCCGAAGAGCTTTTCTCCTTTAAGTCGTTCATCTATTTTTTCCCAGGTACTTGTATAATGTTTATATTCCGAATCAGGAAATTGAGTGCCTTTTAATTCAAAAGTTACCTTGGTACGGAAATCATCGGAACACCAAATGTTGGGCTCATCCTTAATTGCAGGAAGATTAATGACCGAAAGGAATATTCTCCTGTTGTTAAAATTAACAGAGAAATACTGGTCATATTTATCTTTTATTGAGATAGTCTGAGGTACTACCGATTCGGCAACTTTTATTTGTTCCTGGCCTTTTAGTTCTGCATTGAAATCAAAATATTGGGGAATTTGGATGTCATAGTTGCTGTACATTACAGGAATGTCTTGCTGAAACACACAATCAGCTATCTGATCAGGAAAATCTGAGGTTACTTTATACTTATATTCTATTACAGTTCCTTCTTTTACAGCCTGTATAGAGAATTTCATTTTTTTACAGTAAGGATTAACCCGTTCTTCAAAAATGTATTTTTTATCCATTTTTGTTTTTTTGATCTTTCCATCTTCAATATTATAGGCATAAGCTTCAATATTTGATACAAACTCTTTTGGGGAATCGCTTTCTCCTTTGTCATAAATGGGAATCGCAATATTTGCGTATTTTACGCCTTCTGATTTTAGAATTTTTATTTTGCTTTCGTAATTATATTCGATTATAAATCCATCATCTTTATAATTGTATTTAGCAATTAAATTCTTATAAATTACAACTGCTGATGCATTTGTGTCCAATTTGCAAGTTTTCATAGAGATCTCATTATCTGTTATTTTGCCGTAATTAAAGTTGTATTCCTGGGCAAATAAAGCAGTAATAGATGAAATGAAAAATAGGAATATAGTTGCTGCTCCCTTCATAAAAGATATATTTATAGGTTAATCGATAGAATGTAAATCTTGATCTTTTTGCTATATCTTGTAAAGGTATGTATTTTTTCTATAAAAATAGAGTAATTATGCTGACTATTTTTACTTAAATTGTAGGAAAAATGTTTATCTAACAACTAATGTGCTGAATTATAATATCTTACAGAGAACAGAAGAATGTAACCAGAAAAGGAACCGAGAAATCAACCATGCAGCCGTGAAGAATGGAGATAACAATAAAGTTTTTTCCGCAAGATTGAGTGATTATAGGTAGGGTGGTGTCAGCTGTTGTAGCCCCACCTACGGATATTGGGGTAAGTTTTCCGAAATATTTAACCAGGATTGGGGCGAATAACAGGGTAACAGCCTCTCTCATGATATTGCATAATAAGGCAATGGTACCTAACTCAGCGCCACGATATTCTGTGATGATTACGCTGGATAATGAATAGTAGCCTAAGCCTGAACCTACTGCGCAACAATCGCTGATGGAGCGATTGGATAAGAATAAAGAAACAATAGCGCAGCCGGCTAATGTTCCAAGGATGGTCATAATGGGGAGCAGGGCATAACGCAAATTCAATTGGCTGATGTTCTCCAAGGTGTTTTTATCGCTTCCTATGTTTATACCGACAAAAAACATCAGTCCGCAGAGTGTATAGAAACTTAAATCAGAATGAATGATACTTATTGGTAAAAGATTGTAGTGACTTACAACAATACCCAATATAAAGAAACCTATAATGGTTAGACTTCCTTTCATTTTTCCTCTTTTTTTATATCATGCCTTTTGGAAAGAAAGGTCCAAAGTGCCCAGGATGCAAGAACGCTTCCCGCAACTCCGGCTATCATTAACAGAAATGCTTCCTGTCCAAAGGTGAAAAGTCCTTTGATAAGCTTATCGTTTCCTCCAACTTCCATGCCCAGCAAAAAGAGGAGCAGCCAGATAAATCCGGTAATAACACGGACTACAGATCCTGTATTTTTGCTACGCAATCTGTATCCGATGTAGATTCCCGTAGCTATAATTAGCATAATGGCAATAATGAACATTGTATTCTTTTAAATTCTGACTGCCTTAAGCAAAGGCAACTGATTGAATCGATATCAGCAACTAGTACTTAAAGAGGTCTTGAAGATGATTTAATTAATCTTCCACCCAAATAAGATCACTCATAATACCGTCTGAAACAAAAATGCCTTCTTTTGTCAGGAAAAGAGTATTGTTCCGCATTTTTAGCTTGCCTGTATCAAGGTAGATTTTCGCATTGTAGAGGCAGTATTGCATCAATTCCGTGCCAAATTTCTCCTCTATATAGTTCAAAGATAATCCCCACATGGTTCTCAGGGAGGTAATTACGTAGTCATTGTATCGGGCAGTAATACTAAGCTCTTCAATTTCTATAGCAGGAGTGCCATTTTCTATTCCGGCAATATACTGATCCAGAGACGAAACATTCCATTGACGGGTATCCCCATTGAAGGAATGTGCGGAAGGACCGCAGCCCATATATTTTTTCTCTGTCCAGTAGCTGGCATTGTGCTGGGAATGCTTGCCTGGTTTACAGAAATTGGATATTTCATAATGCTGATATCCAGCCTGGGTGAGTCGTCCAATCATCAGGGCGAAAAATATGACACTGGATTCTTCGTCTATTTCCTCCACCTTATGTTTAAGCAACATCTCGTGCAGAGGTGTTCCTTCTTCATATATCAAATGGTAAGCAGAGATGTGTTCCACGTTTAGACTGATTGCCTGTTCCAGATCTGCTAACCAGATTTTCACTGTTTCTTCAGGTAAACCGTATATCAGATCGATGCTTATATTTTGAAACCCAGCCAACCGGCACTCTTTAACTGCCCTGATAGCTTGTTCGGCAGTATGTCTCCGCTTAAGTAAACGCAGTGTTTGTTCATTGAATGTTTGTATACCAATACTGATGCGGTTAAATGGAAGGGACGAAAGTTCTTTTATGTATTCAGGAGTGAGATCATCGGGATTGGCTTCGAGCGTAATTTCCTTGCACTGCTCCAGGCTGTACTCTTTTTCGATGGTGCTAAATATCTTTTCAAAATCCTGCCGGGTTAATTGTGAGGGTGTTCCTCCTCCAAAGTAAATGGTTTCTATTTGTTCCTCTCCAAGATATGATTTTCGCAGTTGTAACTCCCTGCAAAGTGCAGAAATATAATGATTTTTCTCCTCACATCTTGTAGTAGAATAAAAGTCGCAATAAATGCAGCGGGTTTTGCAAAAAGGAATATGTAGGTATATGCCGGCCATGTTTTTTGTTTTTTATTATACAAAAGTAATTTTTATTCTGCAAAATTGATTCATTCTTGGGAAATTTAAGCGTTTATGAGAGCTTATTAATAAATTTCTTACTGATATCAGACTCTTTATTCTTGTTTTATTGTTTTTCTGATTTGTTAATTAGGAATGACAGGTCGGAATTTTATCATTTTGAGGGCAGTCTTTTTGCTGAACAGTGATTCAATAAACAATAGTTGCATAAAATAAACATCTTTAACCGATTAATAGTGCTGCATAACATAGTTGTCTAACATTTGTAAATAATTGTTTTTGAAAATATTAATTTATAATTTGCGCTCAAGAAAAAGGTATGCGTTAAACATATCCGAGTTAATAATTTAAATCTTATATATTATGAAAGTATATCAGACTAATGAAATTAAGAACATAGCCTTGTTAGGTAGTTCTGGCTCTGGGAAAACCACTCTCGTTGAAGCGATGCTATTCGAGAGTGGTATTATAAAACGTAGAGGAAGCATCGCCGCAAAAAACACAGTTAGCGATTACTTTCCTGTAGAACAGGAATATGGCTATTCTGTGTTTTCTACTGTTTTCCATACCGAATGGAACGGGAAAAAACTGAATATGATTGATTGTCCCGGTTCAGACGATTTTGTTGGCGGAGCTGTTACAGCTTTGAATGTTACAGATACCGCAATNATTTTAATNAACGGTCAGTATGGCGTTGAAGTTGGTACCCAAAACCATTTCCGTTATACTGAAAAATTTGAAAAACCTGTAATCTTCCTNGTTAATCAGCTTGATAATGATAAGTGTGATTACGACAATGTTCTCGAACAATTAAAAGATGCCTACGGTCCTAAAGTAGTGCCAATTCAATATCCTTTATCTTGCGGTCCAGGTTTTAATTCTCTGATAGATGTACTTTTGATGAAAAAATATACGTGGGNCCCTGAAGGTGGTGCGCCTACAATAGAAGAAATTCCNGCNGAGGAGATGGATAAGGCAATGGAAATGCATAAAGCATTGGTTGAAGCAGCTGCCGAAAATGATGAAAGCCTGATGGAGAAATTCTTCGAAAAGGAAACTTTGGAACCCGACGAAATGCGTTTAGGTATTCGTGAAGGATTAGTAACACGCGGTATTTTCCCTGTTTTCTGTGTTTGCGCCGGAAAAGATATGGGCGTTCGCCGATTGATGGAATTCCTTGGTAACGTAGTACCTTACGTTTCTGATATGCCTAAAGTAACCAATACNGAAGGAAAAGAAATTGCACCGGANGTTAACGGACCNACNTCTCTNTACTTCTTTAAAACAAGTGTGGAACCACATATTGGCGAAGTTTCTTACTTNAAAGTGATGAGTGGAAAAGTGAAAGAAGGGGATGACCTGACTAATGCCGACAGGGGTTCTAAGGAACGTATTGCTCAGATGTTTGTTGTTGCCGGTGCTAACCGTATAAAGGTTGAAGAACTTCAGGCTGGAGATATAGGNGCCACTGTGAAGCTGAAAGATGTAAAAACAGGAAATACCTTGAACGGAAAGGATTGTGATAACAAGTTTAATTTTATAAAATACCCGAACTCTAAATATACCCGGGCAATTAAACCGGTGAACGAAGCAGATACTGAAAAGATGATGAGTATCCTTAACCGTATGCGTGAAGAAGATCCGACTTGGGTTGTAGAGCAATCTAAAGAACTGAAACAAACATTAGTGCATGGGCAGGGTGAGTTTCATCTTCGTACACTGAAGTGGCGTCTGGAAAATAATGAGAAGCTAATGATTAAATATGAGGAACCAAGGATTCCTTATCGGGAGACTATAACGAAAGCTGCCCGTGCCGATTATCGTCATAAGAAACAATCTGGTGGCGCTGGTCAGTTTGGCGAAGTGCATTTGATTGTTGAACCTTACAAAGAGGGAATGCCTGTTCCTGATACTTATAAATTTAACGGACAGGAATTTAAAATCTCAGTGAAAGGAACTGAAGAAATGCCATTGGAATGGGGTGGGAAATTAGTGTTTATTAACAGTATTGTGGGCGGATCTATTGATACTCGTTTTATGCCTGCTATTTTAAAAGGAATTATGGCCAGAATGGAACAAGGTCCGTTGACAGGTTCTTATGCCCGGGATGTCCGTGTTATTGTTTATGATGGGAAAATGCACCCGGTTGATTCCAATGAAATATCCTTTATGCTTGCCGGTCGTAATGCGTTTAGTGAAGCGTTTAAAAATGCCGGGCCAAAGATTCTGGAGCCTATTTACGATGTGGAAGTCTTTGTTCCCAGTGATAAGATGGGTGATGTGATGGGTGACCTGCAAGGACGTCGTGCAATGATTATGGGTATGAGCAGCGAGAAAGGATTTGAAAAACTGATAGCCAAAGTTCCTTTGAAAGAAATGTCTTCTTATTCAACTTCATTGAGCTCGCTTACAGGCGGCAGGGCATCATTTATTATGAAATTCTCAAGTTATGAACTGGTTCCAACAGATGTTCAGGACAAACTGATCAAAGAACATGAGGCAAAACAAGTCAAAGAAGAATAAATTAATTTATCGTTCAAGGAAGTTCTAAAAGAAAATCGCCGTTCGTACGTATCGGCGATTTTTTTTTAACAAAGATTGATATTTAAATGCTTTTTTATAGTTAAATGCTTAATTTTATATTATTTTTGCAACTAAACTGACGCTTGTTTTGTTATAATATACAAAATATTAAATAAAAAGCACGGTTCAGTTAATAATAGACAACGCTCGGTTAAAACAGGTTAATCAGTTTTGAATGTTAATTTAGGTATGTTAAATTTGTTGTATGAAGAAGTCAACAATCTGGATATTAGGTATTGTAATGGGACTTTCTTTTCTAAGTTTGCTTTATCTTCAGGTAAGCTATATAGAAGAGATGGTCAAAATGCGTAATGAGCAATTTGATGAATCTGTTAAACGTAGTTTATATCAGGTTTCTAAAAATTTGGAGTATGATGAAACTTTGAGATATCTGGAAAAGGATGTCGCTGAGACGGAACGTGTAGCTTTAAGTTCTCAGGCGGTGCCTGCTGCTTCAGTTAATAATAAAGATGCTTTGGCTCATTCGTCTCATTATGCCATCACTTCTAATTCCTCTGATTTTGAGATAAAGACAACAATGACAAAGCCTTCGGGGTTACCTAAGGCTATGATTTCAAGAAAGCATGGAGAAAATAATATTCTTCAAACTTCCAAGACGTTGCAGGAGGCTATAAAAAACAGATATCTTCATCAAAGAGTCTTATTGGATGAAGTGGTATTGAATATTCTCTATAAATCAAGTGATAAAGCACTGGAGGATCGTGTAAATTTTAAAAATCTGGACGGCTATTTAAAATCCGAGTTCGTGAATAACGGAATTGACATACCCTATCATTTTACAGTTACTGATAAAGATGGCAGAGAAGCATACCGATGTCCCGATTATGAAGAGGTAGGGAGTGAGAACTCTTATACTCAGATACTTTTTCCAAATGATCCACCTACAAAGATTAGTTTTGTAAAGGTTCATTTTCCTTCCAGAAGAGATTATATCTTTGATTCTATTAGCTTTATGCTTCCGTCTTTAGCTTTTACATTGGTGTTGCTGATTACATTCGTTTTTACTATTTATATTGCTTTCAGACAGAAAAAGCTGACAGAAATGAAGAATGACTTTATTAATAATATGACGCATGAATTTAAAACACCGATATCGACTATTTCTCTGGCGGCGCAGATGTTGAAAGATCCGGCAGTGGGTAAGTCTCCGCAAATGTTCCAGCATATATCGGGCGTGATAAATGATGAGACAAAACGATTGAGGTTCCAGGTCGAAAAGGTGCTTCAGATGTCTATGTTTGAACGTCAGAAATCGACTCTCAAGATGACGGAGATTGATGCAAACGAACTGATTTCGGGAGTGATCAACACCTTTACATTGAAAGTGGAGAAGTATAATGGAAAGATAGATGCTAATCTAAATGCAGAAGATCCGAATATTTTTGTAGATGAGATGCATATAACCAATGTGATCTTTAACCTGATGGATAATGCCGTAAAGTATAAGAAGCCGGAAGAAGATTTATTGCTTACTGTTACTACCTGGAATGAACCGGGTAAATTGTGTATTTCCATTGCCGATAATGGAATTGGAATAAAGAAAGAAAACTTGAAAAAGGTCTTTGATAAGTTCTATCGGGTTCATACCGGTAATTTGCACGATGTCAAAGGCTTTGGATTAGGACTTGCATATGTGAAAAAAATTATCCAGGATCACAAAGGAACTATACGTATAGAAAGTGAACTTGGTGTGGGAAGTAAATTTATTATTGTATTACCTTTATTAAATAATTAACAATATGGACGAGAAAATGCGTATTTTNTTNTGCGAAGATGATGAGAATCTTGGCATGCTTTTGAGAGAATATTTGCAGGCAAAAGGTTATTCCGCAGAACTGTATCCTGATGGAGAGGCCGGTTATAAGGCTTTTTTAAAGAATAAGTATGATTTATGCGTATTTGATGTAATGATGCCTAAGAAAGATGGATTTACTTTGGCACAGGAAGTTCGTGCAGCTAATGCTGAAATTCCGATCATTTTCTTAACTGCTAAAACACTTAAAGATGATATTCTTGAAGGTTTCAAGATTGGGGCTGATGATTATTTAACCAAGCCTTTCAGTATGGAAGAGTTGACTTTCAGAATTGAAGCAATNNTGAGAAGNGTAAGAGGNAANAANAATAAAGAAAGNAATGTTTATAAGATTGGCAAGTTTATTTTTGATACTCAGAAGCAAATCCTTTCTATTGAGGGTAAGCAAACAAAACTAACAACGAAAGAATCTGAATTGCTTGGACTTTTGTGCGCTCATGCAAATGAGATCCTGCAAAGAGATTTTGCATTGAAAACAATCTGGATTGATGACAACTATTTCAATGCACGTAGTATGGATGTGTATATTACAAAGCTTCGTAAGCACCTGAAAGAAGATGAAACAATTGAGATTATCAATATTCATGGTAAGGGCTATAAACTGATTACACCAGAGGTGGAAGCTTAATTTGTAAAGCAATTCTATTAAGCACAAAGGCCGGAGAGTTACTCTCCGGCCTTTGTGCTATTTGTTGAGTAAATGATAAATCAGTTCTTTGTGTTATTAAAGATAGCTCGAAGGACCTCCTGGCTAACCTCCAGGTCACTCAATTTTATACCGTGTAAAGCCTCCTTTAATGTCAGGGCTGCAACTAATCTTGTCTTTTCTTCAATTTCACGTCCTGTTTTAGTCAGATGGATAAGGTTTGTTCTCCGGTCTTTCTTATCGGAGATGCGTACTACTAGATGTTGTTTCTCCATGTTGTCAATCAGGCGAGTCATGCTTGGCTTGTCCTTAAAAGTTGCATTGCACAACTCTTGCTGCGTCACTCCATCTTTTTCCCATAAAAAGATAAGGACAGTCCATTGTTCAGGAGTGATATCTAAATTGTTCTGCCTGAAGTTTCGATATAACTTTCGGTTTATAGCTGCTGATACTTTACCATTTAAGATGGCAAAAATTAGCTGAATATCAAAATTAAATTGCTCTGCCATGAAATTATTGTTTAAACAACCTTACAAAGGTAATACTCTTATTTTAAATAGTATAAAATGGCAGGCAAAAAAACTATAAAAAGAAAAAAGAATAAAAATGGTTTGTAGTTATAGATTAAATACTTACCTTTGCACACTCATAAAAAAACGAATATTTATTTTTTAATTAAACGAGTATGAATCAATACGAAACCGTTTTCATTTTAACTCCCGTTTTGTCTGATGTTCAGATGAAGGAAGCGGTAGAAAAGTTCAAAGCTGTTCTGCAGGCAGAAGGAGCTGAGATCATTAATGAAGAGAATTGGGGACTCAAGAAATTGGCTTACCCGATCCAAAAGAAATCAACTGGTTTTTATCAGTTGGTTGAGTTTAATGCTGAGCCATCAGTTGTTGAAAAGTTAGAATTAAGCTTCCGTCGTGATGAGAAAGTTATCCGTTTCTTAACTTTCAGAATGGACAAGTATGCTGCTGAGTATGCTGCTAAGAGAAGACATGTAAAATTAACTAAAAAGGAGGATTAATCATGGCACAACAAAATCAATCAGAGATAAGATATTTAACTCCGCCGTCAGTAGACGTAAAGAAAAAGAAATATTGTCGTTTCAAAAAGAGCGGTATCAGATATATCGACTATAAGGATCCTGAATTCTTGAAGAAATTCTTAAACGAACAAGGAAAGATTCTTCCTCGTCGTATTACAGGTACTTCATTGAAGTTCCAACGTAGAATTGCACAGGCAGTGAAGAGAGCACGTCACTTGGCGTTACTTCCATTTGTAACTGACATGATGAAATAATAAGGAGGAATAGTATGGAAATTATATTGAAAGAAGANNTNGTNAATTTNGGNTATAAGAANGACATNGTAACTGTTAAAGNCTGGTTATGGNCGTAACTTCCTTATTCCTACAGGAAAAGCAATTATCGCTTCTCCATCTGCAAAGAAAATGTTGGCTGAAGATTTGAAGCAACGTGCACACAAACTAGAGAAAATTAAAAATGATGCTGAAGCAGCTGCTGCTAAGCTTAAAGATGTTTCTCTGACAATTGCTACTAAGGTTAGCTCTACTGGAACTATTTTTGGTTCTGTATCTAATATTCAGATAGCTGAAGCACTTGCTAAACTAGGTTTTGAAGTTGATAGAAAGATTATTGTAGTGAAAGACTCTGTTAAAGAAGTTGGTTCTTACATTGCTATAGTTAAACTTCACAAAGAAGTTTCTGTTGAAATTCCTTTTGAAGTAGTAGCGGAATAATAAGTTCTTTTCTAAAGATATAAAAAGAGGCTGTCTCATCGAGATAGTCTCTTTTTTTGTTACTCTAGTGTCTCAAAAGAGAGCTAAATAAGTTTTGTGTTGATTGGTTTTTTTTTTTGGAGATGGTACCGGTGTTCCCCTTTATGAAAAGAAAGGGAGAAAGTGTGGCTCTCTGTAAACCAGATTGTTGTGCGATGATGTTTTTCCGGGGTTATTCAGTAGTGATGTACTGTTTGGATAGATGATTGGAATTTCCGAGAGTTTAGAGATTCTTCTGTGCCGGAAGAGGGGTATATACATAAAAAAAGTCTGGTACTTAGTACCAGACTTTAATTTCTCTTTGCGAGTTCGTTACTTACTTAGCAGGAGTAGCTGCTGTAGTAGTAGCTGCTGCTGCAGTGTCAGCTTTTGCAGTTGTGTCTGCTGCTGCTGCTGCTGCTGCTTCAGCTTCTGCTGCTGCGATAGAATCAGCTACACGGATAGAATCAGCTTGTTTTGCAGCTTGGTCTGCTGCTTTGTTACCACAAGATGCGAAAGAAACTGCTGCAATAGCAACGAACATCAATACTAACTTTTTCATTTTCTTTGATTTTTAAATCTGTAATACAATTAATTGCTTTATTAAAACGTTGCAAATGTATGTACTTTTTTGATAGGTTGTATCAGAAAAGCGAATTATTTTATATTTTTTTTTTAGAATCTTTTTTTTGACCTTTATTTTATATGTTATATAGTATATTTAATCTTCTGCAATACTGTTATATAGGTACCTCTTTATGCTTTTCTTAGGCGTTTTCTCAAATGCCGTTGGGTAGATCTGAATGAAATTGACCTTTTCATAGTTTGCAACCATTTTATTCAGAGTTTTAAGATTTTCGTCCATAATTGCTTTCAAATTATCTTCATGGTTCAATCCAAGCGAATCCAATGTCTCATAGTCCGGATAAACCAGTGCAACCAGTTTTTTGTTTCTTTCAATGATTAAGCTTTCTGTAATGAATGGCAGGTTGTTAAGCTTAGCTTCAATTTCTTCAGGGAAAATATTCTGTCCACTAGAGCTTAAAATCATGGTTTTGCTTCTTCCTCTGATGTATATGTTGCCGTCTATATCTATAGTGCCGAGGTCTCCTGTTTTAAGCCAGCCATCTTCTGTAAAGACCTCTTTGGTCGCTTCTTCGTTTTTATAATACCCTTTCATTACGTTTTCACCTCTTACCTGAATTTCTCCTGCAACATTGTATTTGTCGTCAGAATGAATTCTTACTTCCATAGTATCCAGTATTTTTCCGGAAGCTCCGGGGATGAATTCATTCCAAGGGCTATAACCAATTAGTGGTCCACATTCCGTCATGCCATAACCTATTGTAAAAGGAAATTTTATCCTATAAAAGAATTCCACAACTTCTGGATTCATTGCTGCTCCACCTATAATAATCTCTTTAAATCGTCCGCCGAGTGCATCAACCAGTTTCTTGCGTATCTGGGTATAGATCTGGGTATCTAATAATGGAATATTGAGAGCCCACTTCATTCCTTTCTTATTAATAAGAGGTTGTATGACGTTCTTGTAGATTTTTTCAATAACAAGTGGTACTGTGATGATCAGATTGGGACGGACCTCTTCAAAAGCTTTCATCAGGATCTTTGGAGAGGGCGTTTTCCCCAGTAGGGTGACGTGTGTGCCAACTGCCGCAGCTGTCAGGAAGTCGAATGCACATCCGTATGCATGAGCCAGAGGCAGGAATGATAGGACGCAGTCTCCTCGTTTAAGTAATTCTGTGCGTATTCCGTAGGTAACATTTCCAGCCAGGTTATTACCTGTCAGCATCACTCCTTTGCTGAATCCAGTAGTTCCGGAAGTATAATTAAGCAGCATCACCTTGTCATTCGATAAAGTGGTATATTCGATATTTCCCTTACTGAATCCATTTGGATAGGCTTCTTGCATGGTTGTGTTCAAATGTTTAATAAACTTTTGAACTGTCTCGCCATCTCGTTGATGAAGGCATCTGAAATCTGTTAATGAGAAGACTCCTCTGATTGCATCTAGTTTTTCCTCTTCCAGTGTTTCCCAGATATTGTCACTGGTAAATAGGAATACAGATTCTGAATGGTTTACGATATGATGTACATCGTCCGGATTAAAATCCTGTAGAATGGGGACTACAATGGCGCCGAAAGTGATTGTTGCCATATAGGCTATGCACCAACGGGAATTGTTTTTACCGATAATGGCNATNTTATCTCCNCGTCTCAGATTGCAGTGNTGAAANANAAGATGTAGTTTGGCTATTTCTTCAGCAACTTCTCCATAAGTGTATGTTGTGTCTTCTCCATAATCAGTGAAACAAGGTAGCTCCCAGTTTTCCTTGAAGCTATTCTCGTATAGCTTTATAAAGTTTTCTTTTATCATTGCACGTTTCTTGATATATTGTGCAAAAATAGAGATAAACTTTCATTCCCGAAAATGTTTCTCTGATAAAGTAAATTGTTGTATAACAACTTTTAATTATAATAATATGTAACTTTGCACCGAAAATATGTTTAACGGATTATGATAGATACCACTATATTTCAGGATAAAACAGCCGTTTATTATACGTTAGGCTGTAAATTAAACTTTTCTGAGACATCTACTATAGGCAAAGTTCTTAGGGAAGCGGGTATTCGTACGGCAAGAAAGGGTGAAAAAGCAGATGTTTGTGTTGTTAATACTTGCTCGGTAACAGAGGTGGCTGACAAGAAGTGTCGTCAGGCTATTCACCGTCTGGTAAAGCAGCATCCCGGTGCTTTTGTTGTTGTAACAGGTTGCTATGCTCAACTCAAGCCTGATCAGGTGGCCAAAATTGAAGGAGTGGATGTTGTATTGGGTGCCGAACAGAAAAAAGATGTACTCCAGTATTTAGGAGATTTGCATAAGCATGAAAAAGGAGATGCAATAGCTTCTACTTTTAATGATATTCGTTCATTTGCACCGTCTTGTTCCAAGGGAGACCGTACCCGGTATTTTCTTAAGGTACAAGATGGCTGCGATTATTTTTGTTCTTATTGCACCATCCCTTTTGCCCGTGGAAGGAGTCGTAACGGAACTATATGTTCCATGGTAGAGCAAGCTGAACAGGCTGCTCTTGAAGGTGGAAAGGAAATTGTGATCACCGGAGTAAATATCGGCGATTTCGGAAAAAGCACGGAAGAGAACTTTTTTGACCTAGTAAAGGCATTGGATAAGGTTGAGGGAATTGAACGTTATCGGATCTCTTCCATAGAGCCTAATCTGCTTACAGATGAGATTATAAACTATGTATCTCGTTCACGCAGCTTTATGCCTCATTTTCATATTCCGCTCCAGTCGGGTAGTGATGATGTGCTGAAACTGATGCGCCGTCGTTATGATACTTCCCTCTTTGCAGAGAAAGTAAGAAAAATAAAAGAGGTGATGCCTGATGCTTTTATTGGAGTAGATGTGATTGTGGGTACGCGTGGTGAGACAGACGAGTATTTTGAACAGGCATATGAATTCTTAAAAGGATTGGATGTATCACAACTGCATGTATTTAGTTATTCCGAGCGCCCGGGAACACAAGCTCTGAAGATTGATTATGTGGTATCACCGGAAGTCAGACATCAGAGAAGTCAAAGACTATTGGCTCTGTCCGATGAGAAGACAAAAGACTTCTATACAAAACGTATTGGAGAAACAAAAACAGTTCTTTTGGAGAAACCTAAAGCGGGCGCCCCAATGCATGGGTTTACAGAAAACTATATCCGGGTAGAGGTAGAGAGTGTACCTAAACTGGATAACCATTTGGTGAAAGTACGCTTGGGCGAATTTAACGAAGATGGAACTGCACTGAAAGGAATCGTAATTGAATAGCGGATGTCGAAACTAGTCTACATATTTGCATATATTGGTATATGGTTGCTGGCTATAATGCCTTTCAGAATGCTTTATGCTGTTTCTGATATTTTGTATCTTCTGGTATATAAGGTTGTTGGCTACAGAAAGGTTGTTGTCAGAAAGAATCTGAGTAATTCCTTTCCTGAGAAAACAGAAGATGAGTTACGGGCAATTGAACATAAGTTTTATCACTACATATGTGACTATATGCTTGAGAGTATGAAGATGTTGCTTCTTCCTAAAAAAGAGTTACTCCGGAGAATGAAATTCACAAATACAGAGCTTTATCTGGAGATGATTGAAAAACATGGGGGGATAGTTGTGATGATGCCTCATTATGCCAACTTTGAGTGGACTGTAGCTATGGGCTCATTTATGAAAGAGGGAGATATTCCGATGCAAGTATATAAGCCCATTAAAAATAAGCATATTGATGAACTTTTTAAATATATTCGTTCCCGTTTTGGAGGTTATAATGTTCCCAAACACGATACTATCAGGGAAGTAATAAAGGCTAGAAATACAGGGAAAAGGCTTGTGCTGGGCTTGATAGCAGATCAGTCTCCTAATTCAAATAGTCTGCATTTCTGGACAACCTTTCTGAATCAGGAAACTTCTTTTATGGAGGGAGGAGAGCGTATTGCCCGAATGATGGATTTTCCGGTGTTATATTGCGAACTTAAAAAAGAAAAGCGAGGTTATTGCGAGGCTATATTCGAACTAATGGTTGAGTCGCCTAAGCAGACAACCAAGGGGGAGATTACGGAAATGTTTGCACGGAAAGTAGAGCAAACAATTATGCGTGAACCCGGATATTGGTTCTGGTCTCATAAGCGATGGAAACATAAACCTCAAAAAAAGGAATAATGAGTAAAGTTGCAGTTGTTATATTGAATTGGAACGGAAGCGAGATGCTTCGTACATTTCTTCCTTCCGTTATAGGCTATTCTGCAATTAGCGGAGTAGATATTTATGTGGCAGACAATGCATCGACTGATAATTCGGTCTCGGTTCTTACTAAAGAGTTTTCTTCTGTAAAGCAGATTATCCTCGATCAGAACTATGGTTTTGCCGATGGTTACAACAAAGCTCTGGCTCAGGTTGAAGCCGACTATTTTGTTCTTCTCAATTCTGATGTGGAAGTAACAGAGCATTGGTTGGAACCAATGATTACTTATCTGGATGCTCATCCCGAAGTAGCTGCTTGCCAGCCGAAAATTCTAAGTTGGCGGCAAAAAGATTCCTTTGAATATGCTGGTGCCTGCGGAGGTTTTATGGACCGGTACGGATATCCATTCTGTAGAGGACGCGTTATGGGAATAGTTGAGAAAGACCATGGTCAATACGATGATATTCTTCCAATATTCTGGGCTACTGGTGCGGCTCTTTTTATCCGTTCATCCGATTATCGTAATGCCGGAGGGTTAGATGGCCGTTTCTTTGCCCATATGGAAGAGATCGATCTTTGCTGGCGTTTGAGAAGTCGTGGCAGAGAGCTGGTTTGCATTCCGCAAAGTGTGGTTTATCATGTTGGAGGAGCTACCCTTACAAAGGAGAATCCACGTAAGACATTTCTCAATTTCAGAAATAATCTTTTAATGCTTTACAAAAATATTTCTCAGAGTGAACTGCGGCATGTGATGACTGTACGTTGCATTCTGGATTATGTAGCGGCTTTCACTTTCCTTTTGAAGGGAGAACTACCGAATATGACAGCGGTGTTTCAAGCCAGAAGAGAATATAATGCTTTAAGAAAGGATTTTAGAGTTTCACGGGAGGTTAACCTTGAAAAAACTTCTCTTCAAGTAATTCCAGAACGGATAAAAAAGAGTATTTTAGCGCAATATTATTGGGGGAGAAAGAAATATTTCTCTCAATTAAATATGTCTTACCTAAATAAATGAATATGGAAAAACTAGTTAGAAAGATTGGCCTGGTAGCTCATGATGGAATGAAAAAAGATCTAATAGAATGGGTTATCTGGAATTCAGAGCTGTTAATGGGACACAAGTTCTATTGTACAGGTACAACAGGAACACTCATTCGCGAAGCTTTGAAAGAAAAACATCCGGATATTGAATGGGATATCACGATATTGAAGTCTGGTCCGCTTGGAGGTGACCAACAAATGGGTTCACGCATTGTAGATGGTGAGATAGACTATCTGTTCTTCTTCACTGATCCGATGACTTTACAACCTCATGATACTGACGTAAAGGCGCTGACTCGTTTAGCCGGAGTTGAAAATATAGTGTTTTGCTGTAATCGTTCTACTGCCGATCATATTATATCCAGCCCTCTGTTCGTTGATCCTGAATATCAACGTACTCGTCCTGATTATTCTACTTATGCAAAACGTTTCGAGAATAAACCTCTGGTAACAGAAGCTGTTGAAAACGTAGAAAAGAGAAAAGTAAGCAAAGGTCATTAATACACATAGCTTTGATAATAAAGAATACAGGCGGATAAATCTGATTTTATATGCCTGTTTCCTTTATGATCCATTGACCAATGGATTTTATTTATTGGTCAATGGATGAAAATCATGGTGAATAACCATTCAGACTCCGGCCTATCTTTTTTGAAAACAGACGGATAGTTTTTGATCTCTGCTCTTAATTTTTTTTTTCATGCACTTTATCTGCTACTAAATTATATTAATTATCTGATAATTAGCGCTGTAAGCTGGTGGTGGATAAACTTTCCGTACAATTCATCTGCTACTAAATCGTGCTCATCTGCTACTAAAATCAGCGATTTGCCACTAATCGACTATTTAAGTTGCGCTGTAATTTGAGAAACAACAGCTCGCTCAGCTTCCTCTGAAATGACATCTTATATAATAAGCTATCCGATTTCTTTATTTTAGCTAAGTAAGCCCTCGGTTCAGAACCCATAAGCCCATGGTCGAGAACCCATGGGCCTTGATTCGAGAACCCGTAAGCCCTCGGCCGAGGGCTTACTTACGTTTACTTGCAAAATGGGTTAATTTATCAGAGTGAAATGGTAAACAAGTCCATTGCCACAAACTACATTTACCCTAGCTGTATCCTCAAAAAGCCGAATATTCCTCATCCAAAGATTAGCAGCAACACCTGCTACGATGCTGTAGAGCATTCAATTCCGTAGCAGATGACTCTGGATTGTAGCAGATAATCGCGATCTTGTAGCAGATAAACGGTTAAACTTTTTTATCTGCCACTAGCTGAAATCTCTTACCCAAAGGCTTTTCGTGCATTTTAGTGGAAGATGGGGGAGATGAATCTGATGAAATGTTTGCAAACATCCTAACAAGAAGCTTAAGACAACATCTTCCACCAAAAGCGATGAAGAACCTTTTTTATTGTTGGCGGTTAAATATTCCGATAATAACTGAACAATGAAAGTGGTTCTGACTTTTTTATAATTCTTGCTAAAAAAAGACTCATTATTGGTATTCTTCCTTATAAACTACTATATTTGGCAAACTATTTGTCATCTATATAGTAGTATTAACTAATAAAAAATAAGAATATGCCTATTTATTGGATTCTATTTATCGGTATAGCCCTAATTAGCTTTATAGTGCAACAGTCATTACAAAGCAAATTTAAGAAATATTCAAAGATTCCTCTGTCAAACGGAATGACAGGCCGCGATGTTGCAATGCAAATGCTTCATGATAACGGAATTTATGATGTTCAAGTTACCAGTACTCAAGGACATCTGACAGATCATTATAACCCTGCCAATAAGACAGTAAACNTNAGTGANAGTGTATATNCAAGNAATAGTGTGGCNGCTGCAGCTGTAGCAGCTCATGAATGCGGTCACGCTGTGCAGCATGCATGTGCATATGCTCCTCTGACTTTGCGCTCCAAGCTAGTTCCTGTTGTTACTTTTGCATCTCAGTGGATGCAATGGCTGTTGCTTGGCGGAATTATTATGATACGTTCTTTCCCGCAGCTATTGTTTGCCGGAATTATTCTTTTTGCCTTGACCACTGCGTTTAGCTTTATAACACTGCCGGTTGAAATCAATGCCAGCAGACGTGCACTGGTTTGGTTAAGTAGCGCCGGGATTACAAATTCATACAATCACGCTCAGGCGGAAGATGCGCTTCGCTCTGCTGCTTATACTTATGTAGTTGCTGCTTTGGGCTCTTTGGCTACATTAGTTTATTATATCATGATCTTTATGGGAAGAAGAGATTAGCTCAATCAGAAGAATAATATTTAAAACGGACGAAGTGCTTTTATCTAAGCTCTTTGTCTGTTTTTTTTTTGTTTATACCGTGCAGATCTTAATTTTTTGGTGATTGCCAGAAATATTCTGCATTGTCTGTCACTCCTGTCTGCTTCTCTGCTATTTCCAGTGCAGAGGAAGGACATAGCATCATTGTAGCGGGAGAGACCTTTCCCTCTATTTGTGTCTCAGTGTTATATCCGCTATGCAGAACACATTCCATTCGATAAAGGTTCTTGGTCATGTAATAATCCAGGTAATGTTCTTTGGTTTCTTTCTTCTTATTATTCCAGTTTGCATCCTCGTTAATCCGTAGTGGTGCCCCACTTATTAATCTTTCACGTACTTCGGCAATACCCAGCATAGTTCCTTTTTCATCTGTAATATACACATTGAATGTAGGGTCTATCCATATCCATTTATCTAATGTCTTAGAATAAACCATGTTGATAACATGACAATCATCAATGTACTTTTTGGGCAAACAAGTAACATAGCGTGATTTGAACCCCATAGCCAGGTAACATTCATTAAGCATCACAGCTATCATACGACAGTTTATTCCGCGATTTTCTTTCTGGCAAACCTTAACCAAGTCAATTGCATTCTTTAATTGCGGATTCATAGAGCGTCCATCGTGACGTACTACATTGTGTGCCCAATGAAGCAGATTCTTTATTTTACAAATCTCATTCCCGTAGCCGGCAATGCTATCAAGATTAAAATATTCACGTATTCTTACCAGGTTACGGTCATTAGAAGCTAAATAAGTAAACTGGGGTAAGAGAGAATCCACATTGTTTGTGTAGCCACCTGCTTGTTTTAAAAGGTTTAGATAATCACTTTCAACCCGGATTTTCTCCATTAATTCAATAAATCTTCTTTCTGTTCTGATATTATTCAGATCCGTATCTTTGCTGGAGTGAATATAGTTTGTCCAACCGTTTTCTACAGCTTTAGCAAAAGCCTCTACTGCTTTTTCTTTTTTATTCATAAGTGACCGGTAGCAGGCAATATTATAATAAAGAGCTCCTTTAATTGACTCTATTTTTTTTCTTATCTCTTCAGGGTAGGTCAGTACCGTTTCAATCATAGCAGAATCCAGCTCTTCTGCCTTTTTGTAATCTTTTTTGTCTCTGGCTTGTTTTATCAAACAGCTTTGTTCTGTGAAGTACTTTTTTACTTCATCCATGGTAACTTGCGCATGTCCGGTAGATGCGCCCCAGATAACAATCAATATGCAGACAACTATTCTCATTAATTCATCTTTGATTAGTTAACTCTTAATATTGCCATCAGATATAATATAGACGTAATAAGGTGCCAATAAGTTTTAGTAAATGACTCCTTTTTTTTATAGAATCAATAATTTAGTGTAACTTTGTGGCACAAAAAAATTATTGATTATGGCAAAACCAAGTATACCTAAAGGAACGCGTGATTTTTCGCCGATTGAAATGGCGAAGCGTAATTATATATTTAATACAATTCGTGAAGTTTTTCATCTTTTCGGATTCGAACAGATTGAGACTCCTGCTATGGAGAGCCTTTCTACGTTGATGGGAAAGTACGGAGATGAAGGTGATAAATTGCTATTTAAAATACAAAATTCGGGTGATTACTTCTCTGGACTGACAGACGAAGAACTCCTGTCTCGCAATGCAGCCAAACTGGCAAGCAAATTTTGTGAGAAAGGGTTACGTTATGACCTGACTGTACCTTTTGCCCGTTACGTGGTAATGCACCGTGATGAGCTGAGCTTTCCATTTAAGCGTTATCAGATTCAGCCGGTGTGGCGTGCTGACCGTCCTCAGAAGGGACGTTACCGTGAGTTCTATCAGTGTGATGCCGACGTGGTAGGAAGTAATTCCTTGCTGAATGAAGTAGAGCTGATGAAGATGGTGGATGCTGTTTTCACTCGTCTGGGAGTAAGAGTCTCCATTAAGATTAACAATCGGAAGATATTAAGTGGAATCGCGGAGATTATTGGTGAAGCGGAAAAGATTGTAGACATTACTGTGGCAATAGACAAATTAGATAAAATAGGGCTGGAGAATGTAAATGCCGAACTTTCTTCTAAAGGCATCTCAGATGAAGCTATTGCCAAACTTCAACCTATCATTTTATTGAGCGGAACAAATCTCGAGAAGCTGAATACCCTTAAAACTGTTCTTGCTTCAAGCGAAATAGGAATGAAGGGAGTAGAAGAGAGCGATTTTATTCTTTCCAAACTGTCTCTTCTGAATATAAGCTCTGAAGTTGAACTTGATTTAACTCTGGCTCGCGGATTGAATTACTACACAGGAGCTATTTTTGAAGTAAAAGCACTCGATGTACAAATAGGAAGTATTACTGGAGGTGGTCGATATGACAATCTGACAGGAGTGTTTGGCATGCCTGGAGTTTCAGGGGTAGGAATCTCTTTTGGTGCAGACCGTATTTTTGATGTATTGAATCAACTGGAACTTTATCCTAAAGAGGCTGTAAATGGTACGCAACTGATGTTTGTGAACTTTGGTGAAAATGAAGCGGCTTATTGTTTGCCTTTACTGACAAAAGTGCGTGAGGCAAATATCCGTGCAGAGTTGTATCCTGATTCTGCTAAGATGAAAAAACAAATGGGATATGCTAACGATAAGAAGATTCCTTTTGTTGCTATTGTCGGTGAAAATGAGATGAATGAAGGCAAGGTTATGCTAAAAAACATGGAGAGCGGAGAACAACAGCTGCTGGATATTGTTCAATTAATAGCTGCTGTAACCAAATAAGAACTTTAATATATTAGAAAAAGGTCAATTTGTCAGTCGGAAGAAACAAATTGACCTTTTTTTGTCTCTTTATCCTGCTTTTTTTCTCTTTTTTAGTAATGACATTTTTTGGCACAGTTTTAGCAGTCTATTTTACGTTATAAAAAACAAATAGTCAAACAATAAAATATTTAAGAATTATGAACATTAAACCGTTAGCAGACAGAGTGCTTATTCTTCCTGCTCCAGCAGAAGAAAAAACAATCGGTGGTATTATCATTCCCGATACAGCAAAAGAAAAACCTTTGAAAGGTGAAGTTGTGGCAGTAGGTCACGGTACAAAAGATGAAGAAATGGTATTGAAAGTTGGAGACACTGTACTTTACGGCAAATATGCCGGAACAGAACTTGAGGTCGAAGGTGCTAAATATCTTATTATGCGTCAAAGTGATGTTCTTGCAACTCTCTAATTTAAATTATTCATTAATCATTATTAATTTTAAAAATCATGGCTAAAGATATATTATTCAATATTGATGCTCGCGATCAACTTAAAAAAGGTGTTGACGAGCTTGCAAATGCAGTAAAAGTAACTCTAGGCCCTAAAGGTCGTAATGTAATTATTGAAAAGAAGTTTGGTGCTCCTCATATCACAAAAGATGGTGTAACTGTTGCTAAAGAAATTGAATTGAGCGATGCTTTTCAGAACACTGGTGCTCAGTTGGTAAAGGAAGTTGCTTCTAAGACAGGTGACGATGCTGGTGACGGAACTACAACTGCAACTGTACTTGCTCAATCAATCGTTAGCGTAGGTATGAAGAATGTTACTGCAGGAGCAAACCCAATGGATTTGAAACGTGGTATTGATAAAGCTGTTGAAACTGTTGTTGCTTCTATCAAGAAACAATCTGTAAAAGTTGGTGATGATTATGATAAGATTGAACAAGTAGCTCGTATCTCGGCAAACAACGATGCAACTATTGGTAAACTTGTTGCAGATGCTATGCGTAAGGTTTCTAAAGATGGTGTAATCACTATTGAAGAAGCTAAAGGTACTGACACAACTATTGGTGTTGTGGAAGGTATGCAGTTTGATCGTGGTTATCTTTCTGCTTATTTCGTAACTAACACTGAAAAGATGCAGTGCGAAATGGAGAACCCATATATCCTTATCTACGATAAGAAGATTTCTAATCTGAAGGATATGCTTCCTATTCTGGAACCAGCTGTACAAACAGGACGTCCATTGCTTATCGTAGCTGAAGATGTAGATAGTGAAGCATTGACTACATTGGTAGTTAACCGTCTTCGTTCTCAATTAAAAATCTGTGCTGTTAAAGCTCCTGGATTTGGTGACAGAAGAAAAGAAATGTTGGAAGACATTGCAATCCTGACTGGTGGTTTGGTGATTAGCGAAGAAAAAGGCCTGAAACTGGAACAGGCAACTATCGAAATGTTGGGATCTGCAGAAAAGGTAACTATTACAAAAGATAACACTACTATTGTAAACGGTGCCGGCGCAAAAGAAAATATTGAAACTCGTATCAATCAGATCAAATCTCAGATTAAGACTACTACATCTGATTATGATAAAGAAAAACTTCAGGAACGTTTGGCTAAATTAGCTGGTGGTGTTGCTGTACTTTATGTAGGTGCTGCTTCTGAAGTTGAAATGAAAGAAAAGAAAGACCGTGTGGATGATGCTCTTTGTGCAACTCGTGCTGCAATTGAAGAAGGAATTGTTCCTGGTGGTGGTGTAGCTTATATCCGTGCTATCGATGCATTGGAAGGCATGAAAGGTGACAATGCTGATGAAACAACTGGTGTTGAAATCATCAAGCGTGCTATTGAAGAACCTCTTCGTCAGATTGTTGCCAATGCTGGAAAAGAAGGTGCTGTTGTTGTGCAAAAGGTTCGTGAAGGTAAAGGTGACTTTGGATATAACGCACATAGCGATGTTTATGAGAATATGTATGCTGCCGGAGTTGTAGATCCTGCAAAAGTAGCTCGTGTAGCTCTTGAAAATGCAGCTTCTATNGCNGGNATGTTNTTNACNACNGAATGTGTTNTTGTAGAAAAGAAAGAAGATAAGCCGGAAATGCCAATGGGTGCTCCAGGAATGGGCGGCATGGGTGGAATGATGTAATATCTTTCTTCTTATCACTATAATTATCAAATAGAAAGGCTACTCGTTAAGAGTAGCCTTTCTATTTGATAGCTTAAGATTCTCGCCTTCATTGATTGCTCTGGCAACTTATCTTTTGAATGGATATGCAAAAAATAAAAGTAGGCAACCTATCAACGCTGCCTACACATTATAACTTATTTATTAATGAGAACCAAGTTTACCTCTTTAAAGAGGAGAAGGCAGTAATTACTTAGTGCTTGCCTTAAATACCTGATTCAACTTATCTCCTGTAATTTTAATCAGATAAAGACCTTTTGGCAGATTACCTAAGTCGATCGTTTCTTCCTGTTTGCTTGTTACCTCTGCTATTTTTTTGTTTTGAAGCTTTTGTCCGTTTACATTAAATACATTGATCTGTACGTTTGTATCTCCTTGTGTAAATAAGAACTTAAGCAATTGTTGATTGTCAGGAGTAGTATACATCAGTATTGGTTGAGGTTGAACAGGTATGTCTTCAATTGAGGTCGATTGTTTTATTATCTCTAGAATTCCATTATAAGCATCAATTTTACCATATCCCCAAGCGTTATTTCCGTTAGACAGTACATTCCCCGTATAAGAATCATTGATTGCTGTTTTCTGAAGGATACTTTTTACTTCAGCAGGTGTAAGTTCCGGATTGGCTTGTAACCAAGTTGCCAAAACGCCAGTAACGTAAGGTGTAGACATTGAAGTCCCTTCCATCATACCGTAATAAAAGGTATTACCTTCTACTGTTGTCGCTTTTACTCTGTTAGTTGGATCTGTATCATAGCTGGATACAGAAGAAATAATCAGACTTCCCGGTGCAGTTATTTCTGGTTTCATACGTCCATCGATTGTTGGACCTTTGCTTGAGAAAGATGCGAGAGCATTTAATGTCTCACTTGAATTATATATTACATTGTTCAGGTTGGTAAATGAGGTTTTAGTTGTATATGCTCCCACACTGACTATTTGTTTACCTGTTCCTCCAATCTCTCCGATGGAACAATCGTTATTACCATCAGACCATCCGGGCTGATTTATGCTTGTGAAAGAGCAATAGTTATCATCGCCCCAGGCATTTACAGTTCCTTCTGTTGCTTTTATAATGAGCCCCAGATGATAATCTGTTGGGATGGAAGGGTCGGATGATAATTGAGATGTAAAGTATGCATTGGGTTTGTTATTGTTCGGATTGGTTTCAGTATAGAATTTAACATAACCTTTCACTAACTGATTAGTTGGAGTAGCTAAATAGAGCTTTTTCCCATTATTTATTTCGGAAGTACTGTATGCTGGACTTGTGTAAACAACATTCATAAGAGCGTCATAAAGGCAGAGCTGTACCTTGAAGTTCTTTCCTTCCTCTCCCCAAACATCACAAGCAAAGTTGTCTTTAAACTGAAAGATTGCTTTGCAAATGGAATCTGTTGAACTGAACGTTTTTGATAAATGTGTATACTTTTGTCCCTCGTTGCCTGCAGCACCTACCAATAAACGTCCTTTACCCTGCATTTCATCTGTAAGGGAATCAAAAGAAGATGTACCGTCATGCGGTCCCATAAAACTCCCCAAGCTGAGGTTAATTACGCAAGGCTTGCCCACTGAGGTGGCGTAGTCATAAATATACTTTATTCCATTAGCAATGTCGGTATCATCGCTAAGATATGAGACCAATACAATGTCTGCATCTCCGGCAACTCCATAGTATGTATTTCCATTTGTTCTGTCTGCTCCGGCAGCGATACCTGCAACATGAGTTCCATGTGATGTATCGGGCAGGTCATAGGCTACTTTTAGAATAGAATCCTGGTTAATGTATTCAGATCCATAGCTAAAGCCTGTTGGGGGAGTCCCTGTATCTACATTCTGATCCCATACTCTTTTTACCCGATATACAGTATGGTCTTTATTGTAAAAGTTGGGATGGCCGTATTCAAATCCATTGTCTATAATCCCTACTACTACATCTTTGCCAAAATAGGGTCCGGTTAACGGAGTTGTTCCATTTTGTACCATTTCAATGTTGGAGGCAATCCTGGCTTTGTCCATATTTTTATGTACGGGAGTTCCCATTTGTACATATTTTACTTCGGGTAAAGCTGCAACTGTTTCGAGCATGGCAACTGGAATCAGGGCAGTAATTATATTTTTTGTACGGGTACTGATTTTTACACCCTCTTGCATCAGAGTTTGAATGTCTGCATTCTCTTCCAGATAAATATAGGCGTTTATATAATCCCGGGAATTGGATTGTCTTACTGCTGCTCTTTTATAGAGTGCTTTTTGTTGTACAGGAGTGCTTTCTTCTTTTATACTTGAGAGAAATGACTTTGTATAAGGAGATAGTTTCCCTGTGTTGACCTGTGCCTGAGTTGCAGCAAGAAAGAAAAACATGAAGAAATAATACAGTAGGGTAATTCGTTTCATTGTTTTGTGCTGTTATTTAATTGTATTTTGTTTTAATATTAAATTATAAAGCTAAATTTTTAGTTTTTACTTTTCGGCCAATTTCAATATAGGTAATACCTTTGATCTGAATTAATAAAGGTATATTTTTAATAGGAACCGAAAAAGTCATTATTTTATTGCTATATGCTACTACATATCCTCCTATGCATTCTATGTCAGCTTTATTAAAAGTACTGTCAGAGTGTAAAAAGCCGGAAACCAGAAACTGCTTATTCTGCTTTTTGAGCGAATAGCGTTTTATTAATTTCTGTGATGGGATATATTGCTCTAGTGATTTTCCGCTAGCTTCTTCAGTTAACTCTTTCCAAAAAGAATTGAAACTGTTGGATAATTTGGCTCTGCCCATTGTTGATAAATGGCTGTTATCTGAACTGATGCTTTTGTTGAATGAGGTACATTCAACGAATGAAATTATAACTAAAGCATAACAGAGTAACTTAGCCTTCATATATATTTTTTTCTTTATTTATATCGCAAATATATATATATTTTCTTAGTAAATAGTATTTATATGCATAAATATGTATATTCTGCATTCTAATGCAATTTGTTTTTTAATAAATACTATTCTATTGCGAAATAATTTGTAGTTTTGTATATCTTAAATTTAATACTATGAAAACTATTTTACTATCATTGTTACTCTTTCTTTGGCCTTTTTTAGCTAATGCCCAAAGGATTACACCTGATGTGCAAAAAAGAGCAGATTCGATTATGAGATCTATGACTCTTGATGAAAAGATTTCATATTTGGCAGGTACAAAAGATTTTTATTTACGGGCAATTCCCCGCTTACATCTTCCTGAAATAAGAATGTCCGATGGACCGCAAGGGGTGCGTGATAAATTGCCGAGTACGATGTTTCCGTGTGGAATGCTTGCTTCTGCAATGTGGGACAGAGATCTTGTTTATGAATTTGGGAAGGGCTTAGGACAAGATTGCCGGGTCAGAGGAATTCATTTTCTGTTGGGACCTGCAGTTAATATTTACCGTTCTCCAATGTGTGGGCGTAACTTCGAATATTATGGAGAGGACCCTTATTTATCGGGAGAGGTTGCCAGCCAATATATTAAAGGAGTACAATCGCAGGGTGTGGCCGCTTGCGTAAAACATTTTGCAGCAAATAATCAGGAATGGGACCGGTATACTGTCAGTTCGGATGTTGACGAGCGAACATTGCAGGAAATTTATCTGCCGGCATTTAAGAAAGCTGTGCAAGAGGCAAATGTGGCCTCAGTAATGAGTAGCTATAATTTATTGAACGATGTATATACTTCAGAACATCCATATCTTGCTACTGAAGTTCTTCGCAACCGTTGGGGGTTTAAAGGCCTTTTTATGTCTGATTGGGGAGCTGTTCATTCTTGCGTTCCTACAATAATTAATGGCGTTGATGTTGAAATGCCAGGTCCTGATAATCTGAAACCGGAAGTTATTATGCAGGCATTGAAGAATGGAATTATTTCAGAAAGTATGATTAACGAAAAAGTTACTCATATTTTGCAAACACTGATTTCTTTTGGCTTTTTAGATAGAGAACAGAAAATAAATATTACTCCTGAACAGGGATTGAATACAGATAAAATAGCTTTGGATATGGCTAGGGCAGGAATTGTTCTATTAAAAAACGAAAGCAATCTGTTACCCTTGGCAGGTAAACATGTTTTGGTTTTAGGAGACAATGCTGCTGTTGTTGCAAAAGGAGGAGGCAGCGGTGCTGTTTCTTCAGATCATGTTGTGTCTTTGTTACAGGGATTAAAGAATCTGAAAGGAAGTAACCTGAAGGTTCAAAGTATGCTGAGCGCTGGATTTGTAACCGATCTGCTTTACTCGAATGATTTTTATACGGACGAATCACTTCGGCAGCATGGGTTAAAAGCGTCATATTACAAGAATAAATCGCTTAATGGCAAGCCCGATTATGAATGTGTGGAGACGGTTACTGACCATGACTGGGGTGATAATGCTCCTGTCCCTGGATTCCCTGAAAACAACTTTTCTCTCAGCTACACGGGAATCTATTCTCCTAAAAAGTCGGGCACAATAACTTTTCGCGGATCGGGTGATGATGGCTATCGTCTTTACGTGAACGACAAGTTGTTGTTAGAGGACTGGGGAAATCACACTTTTACTTCCCGTGAAAAAACATTGGATGTTGAGGCTGGAAAGAGTTATAAGTTACGTTTTGAATATTTTGATTCTACAGGGACGGCTTGTATGCGCTTTGCTTATTTCTTCAATGATGAGGAAACATTAAAGACTTGTACAAAAAAAGCTGATGCTGTTGTGGTTTGTGTTGGATTTAACAGTGATACAGAATCGGAAGGGTTCGACCGTACATTTGACTTACCTAACGGACAGGCTGAACTTATAAATAAAGTAGCTTCGTATAATCAGAATGTAATTGTAGTAATAAACTCAGGAGGAGGGGTTAATATGTTACCTTGGATAGACAAGGTGAAAGCTGTTGTAATGGCATTTTATCCCGGTCAGGAAGGTGGAACGGCGCTTGCCGAGATTCTTTCTGGTAAGGTTTCTCCCAGCGGAAAGCTTCCGTTCTCTATAGAAAAGCAGTGGAGTGATAATCCTACATTCAATAGTTACTATGACAATAGGGTAACTGCAGATAAACGAGTGCAATATTCGGAAGGAGTTTTTGTTGGTTATCGCGGATATGAACGTAATCAGGTTGTTCCGTTGTATCCATTTGGTTTTGGATTAAGCTATTCTGATTTTAAATATTCCGATCTTGCTGTCAGAAAATTACAAGGAAATAATGTGGAAGTCTCTTTTAAAATCACTAATATAGGAAAGCGGGCAGCTGCTGAAATTGCTCAACTGTATGTAGGAGATTCTAAAAACCAGGCATTCCGTCCTGTTAAAGAGCTGAAAGGATTTGAGAAGGTATTTCTTAAAAAAGGAGAATCGAAGGTGATAACCATCAAGCTAGGTGATGACGCTTTTGCATATTATGATATTCATTCCAAGCAGTTTATTGTAGATCCGGGAGAATTCAGACTCTTCATAGGTGCCTCTTCTCAGGATATTCGTTTGGAAAGGAAAGTCTCTCTGTAAGATTCTTTAAGTTCCCTCAAAGAATTGAATAATTCACCAAGGTAATTATTGCCGGAGGTGTACAAGATCAAATACTGGGCTTGTACATCCCGGCTTTTTAGTTTGCTTGCCTTTAATTCCTGGTTTGTAAGGGCAACCAGATGTTCAAGTGAAAATGCTTAATAATCCTTATTGAAATCATAAATACTTTTATTGTTTTAGGCAGTATAGTAAATATCGAAGCTAATGTATTAGTTTTGCACAGCAATTGAAATGATTTCTAGTAAAGGTTATAAATTTTAGAAAAATATATGTCCATAAAAGAAAGGCTCGACGAGCTGACTGTAATCCATAATACTCCTGCTTTTATTGAAAAAGATCCTATACAGTTTCCCCGAAAGTTCTTTGAAAAATCAGCCAGGATAGAAGATATAGAGATTTCTGCATTGCTTACTTCTGTTATTACCTGGGGAAAGCGCAATTTGATCTGTCGGGATGCTGGTAAGATGCATCAAATAATGGGAGATAGTCCCTATAATTATATTATGAACCAAGAATGGAATATTTTAAATGATTCGGGAAGAAATATACATCGCACATTTTTTGAACGCGATATGTGGAATATCTGTTCCGGACTTTATCATTATTATCTTGAAAACGATTCATTGGAGGAGTTATTTCTGGAAGATGGTATTTTATCCGGGTTAGATAAACTTTCCCGGTTGATGAATACCCGCCATATCTCTTCTCCTAAGACTAAAAGTCCCTGTAAAAGAACCAATCTTATGCTTCGCTGGCTAGTGAGGAATGATGGAATAGTAGATATGGGTGTATGGAAAAGAATTTCTCCATCTCAGCTTATCATTCCGCTTGATCTGCATGTGGGGCGGATGTCAAGAACTCTTTGGGATGATCTTAACAGGACGGAACGACTATCAACAGCTTTGAAAATTACAAATCATCTCTCAGAATTTTGCCCGGAAGATCCCTGCAAGTATGATTTTGCCTTATTTGGTCTGGGAGAAGAGCAAAGCCGGACAAAGGCCACTTCTGCTGATTTTTCGGTTTTATAAACAATCAATTGCCGATGATGCTTCTTAAGGAGCCAATCTTTCTATTTTCCAGTTCCGGTCATCTTGTAAGGTATAGAGAAAGCGATCGTGCAAGCGGCTTTCCCGTCCTTGCCANAANTCAATNCGNNTNGGNGNNACGGCATATCCGCCCCAGTTATCGGGTCTTTTCACCTCATGCCCGGCAAAGCGGATGCTTTCCCGGATAAATGCTTGCATAATCTCCATCCTCCCTGAAATAGGCCTGCTTTGAGGGGAGATTCGTGCCCCTATTCTGCTCTTGTAGGGTCGGGTCTTGAAATATTCATCTGAAACTTCTGGCGAGACTTTGGTGGCAATTCCCTCTATGTGTACCTGCCTTTCGAGTTCATGCCACAGAAAGGTGAGAGATATATAAGGGCAATTGGCCAGATGTTTTCCTTTCCGGCTTTCATAATTAGTATAGAACACAAATTTCTCGTCTCGTAATTCTTTCAGTAGTACACAGCGCGTTGAAGGTTTACCATCTTCATAAACCGTACCTACAATCACAGCTGTAGGCTCGTTGACCTCTGCATTAATCGCTTCTTCCAACCATGTTTGAAACTGAACAAACGGGTTGCCCGATAGATTCTTTCTTGTCAGTCCACCTCTTGAGTATTCTCTCCGGATATTGCGAATATCTNTNTTCATANTNTTCTGCCATTTATGTTTCAGNCAAAGTTATTGAAATAGTTAGATTTTGCAATTGAAACGGAGGAGTTTTCAATAAAAAGCAGTTACTTTGCAACTAAATATAACTATAATATGAGAAGTTTTGCATCAGATAATAATTCAGGAGTTCATCCTTTGGTGATGGAAGCCCTTGCCAAAGCTAATACTGATCATGCTTTTGGATATGGAGATGATCAGTGGACTGCTGAGGCTGTGATTAAAATAAAAGAGACCTTTACTCCGGATTGCGAACCGTTGTTTGTGTTTAATGGTACAGGGAGTAATATTGTAGCCTTACAATTGCTTACCCGACCTTATAATTCCATTATTTGTGCTGAAACCGCCCATATTTATGTCGACGAATGTGGTTCTCCTGTGAAGTCTACAGGTTGCCAGATTAGACCGATAGACACCCCCGACGGAAAGCTTACGCCTGAGCTTATTTTGCCTCACCTTCACGGGTTTGGAGATCAGCATCATTCGCAGCCTGGAGCTATTTATATTTCACAATGCACCGAACTGGGAACAGTATATACTGTAGAAGAACTGAAAGCTATTACCGAGCTTGCTCATCAGTATGGAATGCATGTTCATATGGATGGAGCACGTATTGCCAATGCTGCTGCAGCTTTGAATGTTTCTCTGAAAGCTTTGACTGTGGATTGTGGTATTGATGTTCTTAGTTTGGGTGGAACAAAGAACGGACTGATGATGGGAGAGTGTGTTGTAGTCTTTGATTCGTCTTTGGCTAAAACTGCAAAGTTCTACCGTAAGCAATCAGCCCAGTTAGCTTCTAAAATGCGCTATCTTTCTTGCCAGTTTACAGCATACCTTACCGATGATCTTTGGCTAAAGAATGCTACTCATGCAAATAATATGGCTAAACTACTTTATGAAGGACTAAAGAAATTCCCGGAGATTAAATTTACTCAGAAACCTGAAACAAATGCTTTGTTTCTTTCCATGCCTCGTCCGATGATTGATAAGCTGCTGGAATCTTATTTCTTCTATTTCTGGAATGAAGAAAACAATGAAATACGTTTAGTAACATCCTTTGATACTACGGAAGACGATGTTTTTAGCTTTATCAATGCACTAAAAAATATTTAGTAAGCTCTGAATTTATTATCTAATGAATCTAAATACTGATAGTAGTATTTAGATTCGTTTTTTCTATACTACTTTATTCGTATTGTTTTTATAACTATTTGATAAGATATGATGAATTTTATTCCGGAAAGTCAACTTAGGAATCAGCTAAGTAATGAGTTTGATTTCTTATTCATATTAAATATGGATGGGAACATTATTACAGCTAATTTTGCTGTCAATAAGATACTTGGATATTCTCTTAATGAACTTAAAGGAAAGCATTTTTCTTCTGTTTATCCGGATCAATATAAATCAAGATCTGGTGTCACTATGCCTTTAGTCATTAAAGGAGATGTCACTTCTTGTCCATATCCATTTATGAAGAAAGAAAAAGGAATAATACCTGTTGATACAAAGTTTTATCTGGGTTGGTGGAATGAAGAAAATGTTATTGCTGCTGTCAGTACTAATTTATCTGCTGAGTATTTTTCTAAGGAAGTCTTTCTTAGCATATTTAATAGTTCTCAGGTTATGATGGCGATAGGTACGGTCGACTCTGGCATAATCTTCAATGCTAATCGTGCTTTTATAGAAAATATCGGATACTCTTTGGATGAAATCTCAGGCAAAACATTTCAGGAATTAGACCTGTTTTATGACGGTGATCAAATAAAGAAGCTGCTCTCCCGATCTAATGGCAAAGGTAATGTTAAAGGGGAACTTACTGTTAGAACAAAGTCCGGAGAGCGAATGGTTTGCCTGTTCTCTTTTGAACAGATAGAAATCCAGAATAACACCTATATGCTTGCTGCTGCAACTAATATCACTCAAAGAAAGCAGATGGAAGAGAATCTGAAACATCTTAATAATCAGCAGAAATTACTTGCGAATATAGCTCAATTACTTAATAAATCGGATAACTTTGATGATATTATCAATGTTGTTCTTCGTTTAATAGGGCAACACACTAATGTAAGCCGTGTTTGTATCTACGAAAACACACTGGATGAACTATTTACCAGTAATACTTACGAATGGTGTAATGAAGGTATTGCCAGTAAGAAAGAGGCTATTCAAAAAGCCTCTTTTGAGGAAATGCCTTCATGGAAAGAGATTATAAATAGTCAGGGATATCTTTCTTCGGGTAATATTCTTGAACTCCCGGATGATATAGCCGTTATTTTGAAGCATTTTGAGATAAAATCAGTATTGGTTTATCCTCTTTATATCCAGAATCATCTTTGGGGATTCGTTGGCTTTGACGACTGTTTTCATAATAGAGTATGGCTGGATGATGAGATAAACTTGCTTAAAACGGTAACGGGTAATATTGCAAATGCTCTTGAGCGAAAACAATACCTGAACCAATTTAAGAATAGTGAAATGCGACTAAGGCTTGCCTTGGACGGAGCAAGAGAAGGAATGTGGGATTGGGATCTTCAGAAAGATGAGATTTACTTTACTGATATTGGCTATGAAATAATTGATCAGGATCTGGATGAATCATTAGGTAAGGGGCACAAATGGCAGAGTCTGATTCATCCTGATGACTGGGGCTGGGTATCCGAACTTTTTATAGATCATAAAAAAAGTAAGATTGATTATTTTGAGGCTACTTTCCGGGTAATAGGCAAGTCAGGTAAGGAAAAGTGGATCCTGAACCATGGAAGGATTATAGAGAGAGACAAGGATGGTCTGGCTACTCGCGCTATTGGTACTCTTATTGATATCAGCAAGCAGAAAGAAACAGAAGAGCAATTAAAACGATTGCTTGCAACGAAGGACAAGCTTTTCTCTATTATCTCGCATGATCTTCGTGGCCCGATTGGCAGTTTTATGCAGGTTATTGAACTTCTTACCAGTGATATACAGATTACTCCTGATGTGCAGGATTCTCTGCTTCTTGAGCTGAAGGATATGTCAAAGAATACATTCTACTTGCTCGAGAACTTGCTTAGCTGGTCAAGATCGCAGCGAAGTGAAATTGTATATAATCCAAGAACTATCATTGTTAATGAACTGATAAAAGAAAATATATCGTTACTAGCTAATGCTGCAGGACAAAAAACGATCACTCTTCAGTTTGAGACGAAAGCTAATTATTCTGCTTATGCCGATTATGATATGGTTAATCTGGTAGTTCGTAATTTACTCTCTAATGGGATAAAGTTTACTCGCGTTGGAGGATTAATCGTTATTCATATCTCTGATCGAAAAGAATTTATAGAAGTCGAGATTGCAGATAATGGAGTTGGAATGTCTCAGGAGGTGGCGGACAAGCTATTTACAGATAATAATTTTCATTCGACTTATGGCACAGGCAATGAAAAAGGATCAGGTTTGGGACTTGTACTTTGCAAAGATTTTGTTCATCGAAACGGTGGCAGCATAAGAGTGGAAAGTGTTCAGGATAAAGGAAGCAGATTTATTTTTACTTTGCCAGTTATTAGCAAGGTTCTTTCTTCGTTATGATAATGATAACCCCTAACTTTTCGTAAAGACGTGATAACGTTTGCTCTTTTTCTCCAGGGGAATTTTATTTATCAGGTATAAGATTTATGTACTGTTGTACAGAAGAATGCAATCTTTTGTACAAGGATGCAAGAATTAGTCTGGTGATTTTTTCAAAAGTGTCTGATGAGTGCTGTAAGTGAGATTCCATAAAAAAGAAGACATCCTTTTGGGATGTCTTCTTCCTTTATCTTTGAGCAACTTACTTTCTATAATAAGCTAATTCTTCGTTGTCAAACTTCTGAATAAACAGAGCGTGCTTGTCAATTTCACCTTCAGCGAATCTTACAAACACGTGTGCAGACTCAGTAAATGAATCACATTTGGAAGCATCCTGTACCAATAGGTAAGCCATGATGGTGAATGAAGCCATTTCAACTAAGCGGCGAGCCATAAAATCAAGTAACTCCTGATCTTTAGTAGCTACAATCTTTTCAACTGCAGTTGCGTATTTCTCAGTCATTGCTTTCAGACGGTTACGTAATCCTTCGAATCCCGGAGCAAGAGGCATTGTTTCGTACTCTTTCAGGCGAGCAAGATAAGTACCATTTGTTACGTAACGGATAGCAGCTACAACCTGAAGCTGAGTAGTTCCTTCGTAGATACTAGTGATACGTGCATCGCGATAGATACGTTCGCAAGCATAATCTTTCATGAAACCTGAACCACCGTGGATCTGGATACAGTCGTATGCATTCTGATTAGCAAACTCACTACCCATACCTTTAACCAGCGGAGTAAAGCAGTCAGCGAATTTAGAGAATGTTTTTTGCTCTGTTCTTTCTTCCGGAGTAAGTTTGCGCTCTTTTGAAATATCATCCAGACATTTGTATATGTCTACAAAACGAGATGTTTCATATAACAGTGTGCGAGAAGCATCCAGTTTGGCTTTCATTAATGAAAGAATTTCGTATACAGCAGGGAATTCAATAATAGCCTTGCCGAACTGTTTACGATCCTTAGCATAAGCNAAAGCTTCATTGTANGCNGCCTGAGAAATACCTANAGACTGAGCAGCNATNCCCAAACGAGCNCCGTTCATCAAAGCCATNACGTATTTAATCAAACCAAGCTTGCGATCACCGCAAAGTTCNGCTTTAGCNTTTTTAAATACNAANTCGCAAGTAGGAGATCCTTTGATACCCATCTTGTTTTCAATACGACGAACGTTTACGCCACCGTTTTTCTTGTCGTAAATAAACATGGAAAGACCACGACCATCGTGTGTACCTTCTTCAGAACGAGCAAGAACCAGGTGAATATCTGCATCACCGTTAGTGATGAAACGTTTTACACCGTTCAGATACCAGCAGTTATCTTTTTCGCAGAAAGAAGCTTTCAGCATTACAGCCTGAAGATCGGAACCAGCATCTGGTTCGGTAAGGTCCATAGACATTGTTTCACCTGCGCAAACGCGAGGAATATAACGCATCTTCTGGTCTTCATTACCAAACTCGTAAAGAGTTTCCGCACAATCCTGCAATCCCCAGAGGTTTTCGAATCCTGCGTCGCAGGTAGAAACCATGTCGGCTGCCATCATGTAAGGTACAGTAGAGAAGTTAAGTCCACCGAAACGGCGAGGCATAGCTACACCCATTAAACCGGCATCTGTCAATGCTTTCAGGTTAATAGCTGTACCGCTGGCATATTTAACACGGTTGTTGATAACCTGAGGACCTTCGTGGTCTACATCTTCTGCATTTGGAGCAATCACTTCTGAACAGATTTCTCCAACAATCTCCAGTACCTTGTCGTAGCTGTCCATTGCATCCTCGAAATCTACAGGAGCATAATCAAAATTATTTTTGTCAGCATAGTTGCGCTCTTTGAGTTCAACGATTCTCTTCATCAACGGATGATTGAGATGATGCTTCAGTTCTGGTGTATCTAAATATAAGTTTGCCATAATATTTTTTGTCTTTAAACGGGAATTTGAAATGTGATAGGAATAACATAATATACATTCTGAGGAATGCCATCTTGAGTAGCGGGAGTCCATTTATAATGCTGGGCTATTTCTTTCACTACCCTTACTGCTTCAACATCTAAAGATGGATAAACGTGCTTCAATACATCTATTTCACTGGCAGAACCGTCTTTGCTTACCATGAAGCGAACATAGACTTTACCAGATATCTTTTTTGCCAAAGCATCTTGCGGATAATGCAGATTCTCAAAGACAAGATTTAATAAAACTTGCTCTCCTCCTTTAAATTCAGGCAATGCAAAGTAAGGTATATAATCCAGTTCTTTTCCGTTAGTATCATACAAATGTCCGCCTATACTTTTGTTGCCTTCATATTGTTCTTTACGCTTCAGTTTACCATTCTCATAGTATTGAATCAGAGGACCATTTAGCACAGCTTTCTTGTATGTGGATATTATATGTTCTTTCCCATTTGGAAAATAACTTATAGATTGCCCTTCAACTAAATTGTTAACCATTACACAGACAAGGCTATCTTTTCCATTAGGGTAAAGATAAGTGCATCTGCCATTTTTAATGCGTTTATGAGCAGTATATAAAGAATAACTGCCTACTCCTTTTGCCCGGCCGTCAGGTGTATAGAAAGCAACAAGAGTATTTTTTCCTTCATGACTTATTACTCCGTATTCCACAGCATCAGCTTTATTGTCTACCCATTGATACTTTTTATTAATATAAACAGTGTCCTGGGCGGCAATTATCTGGCAAAAGCCAGTTGCTATCAATAAACTAATGATGATTCCTTTCATCGTATTCCTTCCGTATTACTATTTAGAGTTTTGTTTATAGTACTTAATCATCTTCGGCACAACTTCTTCTACTGTTCCGTTGATTACATAATCTGCTATTGTGTTGATCGGTGCATCCGGATCATTGTTAATAGAGATAATCATTGCGCTTTCCTGCATACCTGCGATATGCTGAATTTGTCCTGAGATACCGCAAGCAATATACAGTTTTGGGCGAACAGTAACGCCGGTCTGACCAATCTGACGATCGTGATCGGCAAAGCCTGCATCTACAGCGGCACGTGAAGCTCCTACTTCTCCGTTCAGTACTTTAGCAAGATCGAAAAGCAACTTGAAGTTGTCTTTAGAGCCTACTCCGTAACCTCCGGCTACAACAATAGGTGCTCCTTTGATATTCGTTTTTGATTTTTCTATGTGACGTTCAATGACTTTTACTACATAATCAGTGTCTGCTACATATTTACTTACTTCGTGGCGAATTACTTTTCCTTTATAATCATTTGAAAGAATTTGTTTTTTCATCACACCTTCACGAACGGTTGCCATCTGTGGACGATGTTCCGGGTTTACAATGGTTGCAACAATGTTACCACCAAAAGCAGGACGAATCTGATAAAGAAGGTTCTGGTAAACTTTGTTTTCTTTCTTTTCTTCATGATCACCAATCTCAAGAGCAGTACAGTCTGCTGTTAGTCCGCTGGTCAAAGCTGAAGAAACACGAGGACCCAGGTCGCGGCCGATAACGGTAGCTCCCATTAGGCATATCTGAGGTTTTTCTTCTTTAAAAAGGTTTACCAGGATAGAAGTGTGTGGTAATGAAGTGTATGGATAGAGTCCTTCTGCATCAAATACGTGTAACTTGTCTACTCCATACGGAAGCGCTTGCTTTTCAATATCGTCTAATTTGTAACCGGCAACAATTGCCTCCAATTGGCATTTTAACTGGTTAGCTAAAGAACGGCCTTTGGTAAGCAGTTCAAGGCTTACGTCAGCAATAATGCCGTCTTCTATTTCGCAATATACAAATAAATTGTTCATTTTTAGTTCTTTCTTTAGTGATTAACCAATCGTGTGATTTGCTAATAGTTCAACAATCAGGTCTTCTACTTCTCTGTCTGAAGCAGAAATAGTTTTGCTCTCTTTGGCCTGGAAAACGATGTTCTGAATTGCTTTAACTTTAGTTGGAGAACCAGAAAGACCGCATTGATTCATATCTCCTGATACGTCAGCAACACTCCATTCCGCAAGGTTCAGATAATCTCTTGTGTCATACAGATCGGTATAATCAAGATTTCCCTGTTGTTTTTCTGTAACAGTTTTAGCATGTTTGTACTTTTGCACAAGCTTGGCGTTGCGTGGACGACAAGGAGCTGCTGAACCATTTACAGTTATTACAATAGGAAGAGGACCTTCTACTGTTTCAATGCCACCATCAATGTGACGTTTTACAGTAATACGACCATTTTCTACTTTTTCAATTTCTTCGGCATAAGTAATCTGAGTTAATCCCAGTTTTTCAGCAACCTGAGGACCAACCTGTGCGGTGTCACCATCAATAGCCTGGCGGCCACCTATAATAACATCATACTCTTTTATCTTACGTATTGCAGTAGCAAGTGCATAAGAAGTGGCCAACGTGTCTGCTCCGGCAAACGCTCTGTCGGTTAACAAATAACCATTATCGGCACCGCGATACAGGCCTTCACGGATAATCTCTGCCGCGCGTCCGGGACCCATGGTCAGGATAGTTACGGTAGAACCGGGATGTGCATCTTTCAATCGGAGAGCTTGCTCAAGAGCATTCAGGTCTTCTGGATTGAAGATAGCCGGAAGTGCCGCGCGATTAATCGTTCCGTCGGCTTTCATGGCATCTTTCCCAACGTTACGTGTGTCAGGAACTTGTTTTGCCAATACAATAATCTTTAAACTCATGTTATTAATTTTAGTATTAGTATATCATTTATTAGTATCAGCAAGCTATCAATAAGAGAGATACCCCACCTAACTATCAGCCTGCAAATTTACTCAAACAGTTGATTATACAAAAGATTATTCTCTAAAAATGCACAAATTTACGTTTGTTGAGCAAATGAAAGATACTTGTATTGTGAAAGATTAAGTAAATTATTATCTATTCAGTTTTAGTAACAGCTTCTTTTTTTAATAAAAAAGCTATCTGGTATCAATTGGATAATGGAGCGTTTTGTCAGGTCCTTTTATTGGCGATAAATGTCTCTTTTCGTTTTATCAATCCTATAATTGAACTGTTTTGCGCTATGAAGTGAGCAAATATCAAGGTTGATAGGGTTAAGTAAATGCTCTGATTTTCTATTATACAGAGAAAATACTGCCAATGAAATAGAAATGATATCATAGTTTTTTTTATGTTTGTATTCTATATATTTTAATAAGTTATCGATTTGTTCACAAAAATTTAAAAAATACGGCTTTTGTAAACAATTTCTATATAAAAACTAAACGATGAAACAACGCCGACTTATCCAGATTATGCTTATTTTCCTGCTGTTCTTTGCAAAAGCCGAAGCCGCACATCTAAATGGTTATGTTTTGATTATCAATTCTTATAATGAAGGGAACCAGTGGGCTGAAAACATTCAGGATGTAATAATGAAGTCCATAGATAATAAAAATAAGAAAAAAAACATATCTATATGTCTTGAATATCTGGATAACTGCAGATTCTCTACTATGAAAGAGGTCTCTCAAAGAACAGATAGTTTATACCGGGATTATCACCTGAAGCCTAAAGTCGTTGTTATCATTGGAGAAGCCGGATGGATTATTTATCGTAGTACACTGCCTCAGTCGTGGAAGGAGATACCTGTTGTTCTCACCTCAGCGAAGAGGTATACAGTCTCCCTTAATGATCTTATCTCGGGGAAAGAAATCAATTCCAGAATGCTGATTCCATATAAAGAAGCTGCTAAAGGCTTTAATGTAACAGGGGTCTTTCATCCTGTTTACATAAAGGAGACTATACAATTAATGAAAAAACTGATGCCTCAAATGACCAAAGTGGCATTCATCTCCGATAAACGATATACCAGTTCTTATAACAGATTCTTATTTAAATATATAAGAAAGAAATATTTTCCGGAATTAGGAGAAATCTCATTGTGTCAGAAGAATCTTAAAACAAACGATCTGCTGGATACATTGTCTCAAATGGATAAACACACTGGTCTGCTCTATCATGGCTGGTATGAAGATGGCAATACAACCTCGGGTATTTCTTCAAATAACAGAACGGAGAAAATAATCAGTAGTTTTACTAATTTACCTGTGTTCGGCTTGATGGACTTTGGTAATGATCTGGGCGATTTTTCGGGAGGTTATTATTCAAGCTGTGAAAATTACGGAAATAAATCCGCTGAAATCCTTGATCAGGTTTTTGCCGGAAAAAAAGCAAATGAAATCCCTTTTCAATTTGCGGCTAAGCCTAATACTTATTTAAATTATGATCATTTAATTAAAGCAGGCCTTAACGAAAAACTATTTCCTTCCTTGGCTGTATATTATCAGAAACCTGTTGGCTTTATTGAACAGAATAAAGTTTTAGTTGTGTTAGTTTTAGGTGCTATACTGATATGTTTTTCTTTTCTTCTTTCGAAGATCTGGTTTCTGAAGAAAGAAAAAAGCAAGAATGAAGAAATGAGATTGTTTTTTACCAATATCCTTGATAATATACCAGTAGCTGTATCTGTAAGAGAACTTGGCAACAACAGTTTTATTTACTGGAATAAAAAAATTGAGGAGATGACCAGACTGAAATCCAAGGATGCAATAGGAAAAACCAATAAAGAATTGTTTTCTGAAGAGGCATTCAAGAGGCAACAGGAAATAGACAGTAGGTTGATGAAGGGAGGGGACTCTATCAGTTATGAACAGGATTTTCTATATACAGATGATAAGTTACACTCTGCCAATATAGTTAAGGCTCTTATAAAGAAAGACGATAAGCCCTCCTATATGTTGTTTACAGGCTGGGATGTAACTGAGTTAAAAAGCATTCAAAGACAACTTCAGACAAGTAACAATCACCTTGCATTAGTAATGGATGCAGGAGATATTATTTCATGGGCATGGGATGTAAAGAACCGATTGCTTACTTTTGACTATGATTTTCATTTAAAAAGTGACCTTCAGTCCAATATGAAGAGTCTGACAAAACCTTTGGATGATATTCTTTTACTTACTCATCCTGATGATATAGAACATGTTGTAAAGACTTTCTGTGATTTTCTTGAAGGTAAGTCAGATAGAGTTTATCTTGATATCAGGGTAAACTTTTACGGCAACGGCTACGAATGGTATGAATTGCAAGGTGTGGTCAGTAAACGCGATAATGACGGCGGAACCCTTACTGTTATAGGATCGGGTATCAATATATCCAAGAGAAAACAGACAGAGCAGGCCTTGCTCGAAGCAAAAGAAAAAGCGGAAGAGTCCAATCGTTTAAAATCAGCTTTCCTGGCAAACATGAGCCACGAAATACGCACACCTCTAAATGCAATAGTAGGTTTTTCCAGAATACTGGCCGATACAAATCAAGGTGAAGCTGAAAGCCAGTTTGCAAGCATTATTGAAAGCAACAACGAAATACTGTTACAGCTTATAAACGATATTCTTGATCTGTCTAAAATAGAAGCCGGGACATTGGAATTTATATATTCAGATGTAGATATCAATTTGCTACTCAACGAGATAGAACAATCCTCGGCAATGAAGGTCGACCAGGAAGTCGTTAGAATTGCATTCGAAGATAAGTTGCCTAAGTGTTTGGTTTATACGGAAAGAAACCGCTTGACCCAAGTTATTTCTAATTTTATATCTAACTCAATAAAGTTTACGAAGCAGGGCAGCATTACGTTCGGCTATACTGTATCCGATAAAATGCTCCGCTTTTATGTAAAAGATACAGGATGTGGTATTCCCCGGGATAAACAAAAAGCCGTTTTTGACCGTTTTATCAAACTAAACTCATTTGCTCAGGGAACCGGACTTGGACTATCTATCTGTGCTTCGATTGTACATAAACTAGGTGGAGAGATTGGCGTTGAATCAGAAGAAGGGGTAGGTTCCACTTTCTGGTTTACTATTCCTTATCAGCCGGTTGATATTAACCAGAAAGAATCATTGGAGGAATCTGATAAAGAGTCTGCCATGAAGGATAAAACAGATAAAGCAACCTTGCTTGTTGCTGAAGATGATGAAAGCAATTATAAACTAGTCGAAGTAATTCTTGGCAAAGAGTATAGGCTTATACATGCATGGAATGGAGAAGAAGCAGTCCGGTTATACAAGGATCATTTACCCGATCTGGTTATGACAGATATTAAAATGCCGGTAATGGGTGGGTATGAATTAACCGGGAAGATCAGAAAACATTCAAAGAACATCCCTATTATAGCTGTAACGGCCTATGCTTCAGAAGAAGAGAAAAGCAAGATTTGTCAAAGCGGCTTTAATGATTTTGTAGCCAAACCTATTAATGGCGTTCTGCTGAAAGAAAAAATCAGTGCTTTGCTGAATATGAAATAAACAAATCTCGTCAAACGGTTAGCATCTCACGGAGCATACATTTAAAGCGACGAAGTAATTTATAAACAAAAGGTTCGGATTAAAATATAACCCGAACCTTTTTTATTCCCTTGTACAGAAGATGGTTCTCTTTTGTACAGAACAATTAATTCTTTTGTATAGAAGAAAATATCTTCAATCGCGAATATTATAATTTAATTCCAAGCTTGTCAGCAATCTCTTTAGGAAGAGCATTTTTGTGAACCAAGATGTTTATGGTTTTGTATTGAACAAATGCTTTAGAAGCATACCAGGTACCTTTGTACTTGTTGTCAGTTCCCCANGANTTCTTTACCATATAGTAATCTTTACCGTTCTGATCTTTTGCAATACCGTAGATAAGCATACCGTGATCGTCTGTTGTTTCCCAGTTGTCAAAACCGTCTTGACGCATTTTCTGAGTAATCTCTTTTTCAGGTCTTGGCTTTGCCACCAATTCTTTGTTCTTTTCTTCTTTAGTTAAGCCAGTCCAGCGAGCCATGTCCGATCCGCTTAAATCACTAGTCTTAATATCTTCAGGAACTACAGCAATACCGTTGCGGGTAAATCCTGTTTCACTAACATCGCTTCCCCATGCAACAGTGTATCCATTGTTTACAGCATTGTCTATTACTGCCATAAATTCATCTAAAGGTAAGTTATATGATTCACCATTACGCCAGTTGTCCTCAATTTCAAGGGCAAACTGTGTGTAGAATGGGTGATGAGTGAAAGACGTTATTGAAACATAATCGTCAGCGTTCAATTCAAGTTCTCTCGCAAATGCTTTGGCATCATATTTCTTTCCGTTATAATTGAAATATTCAGGACGAGCGCCAAGGTAGTTGCTTACCACAGCATCAAATCCTCTTTTCCATACCGGAGTAAGTTTCTTTAAAGAAGAATTCTTGGCAATAGCATCAAGATATCCTTTCATTACAGCATCCAGTTCATTGTGAACAGGAAGAGAGTCACCATAATGTAATCCGGTCATGGCTTCCTGAGGTTCCAGTCCGTAGTTCTTCAAGCAGTACATTACATCGTAAAAACTACCTCCGGGAGCGAAAGAGCTTTCGCTGTGAAGGCGTACATATCTTTCTGCACGGTCTTCCATGGTATGGTGAACAATATACATTTCAGAAAGATCGTAAGTGCCTTTACCTTTGCGAAGTAATTCTGATTCAAGGAATGCAGCACCCGAAAAACTCCAGCAAGTACTTGAGCGATTCTGATTCTTAATTGATGTAATAGGGTTTTCTTTAACGGTGGTGAAAACAAATCCTTCTTCTTTTTTAGCTTTTTCTTTTGCTGTAGCACTAAGAGCAAGAGCTGCAAAAAGAGCGATACTAACAATCTTTTTCATAAAATCTCCTTATATTTATTATATTTGTAGGCAAAGATAAGTAATGGAGAATTAAAAAATATTATTTTTGTTAAGAATTTCAGATTAATTAAAGAGAAGTGTGAGCAAGGTTAAGAAGGACTATATAATTTACTTTATCATGTTGGTGCTATTCTCCGGTATGATTTATGTTGCGCTGAACCAAGGTGAAGAACGCTTTAATCATTTTTCTTTAGCGCATGTTTCACAAGGAGCAACAGGAGATAACTTCCAGATGTTCCAAAGTATATTGATAGAAAAAATAAATAGTCCATTTACTATTCTGTTGTTGCAGATAATAGTGGTACTGGTTACCGTTCGTCTTTTTTCTTTCCTTTTTAAATATATAGGCCAACCGGGAGTTATTGGTGAGATTGTAGCAGGTATAGTGCTTGGTCCATCATTGTTTGGCTACCTTTTTCCTGATTTTTTTGGATTTCTTTTTCGTCCCGGATCCTTGGGGAACCTTCAGCTAGTCAGTCAGATTGGGCTGATTCTATTTATGTTTGTTATTGGCATGGAGGTTGACTTCAGTACGTTGAAAAATAAAATTAATGAAACTCTGGTTATTAGCCATGCGGGAATATTAGTACCTTTTTTCCTGGGAATACTTTCTTCGTACTGGATTTATGAAGAGTATGCTGCCCAGCAAACTGCCTTTCTGCCTTTTGCTCTTTTTATAGGTATTTCAATGAGTATAACGGCATTCCCTGTTCTTGCACGTATTCTTCAGGAGAAGAATATGACCAAAACACCAATCGGAATTATTTCCATAGCTTCAGCGGCAAATGATGATGTAACTGCCTGGTGCTTACTGGCGGTTGTTATTGCCATTGCGAAGGCCGGAACATTAGGTAGCGCTTTATATTCGGTGGCGCTTACCATTCTCTATATTGCTGTTATGTTTACGGTTGTTCGTCCATTCCTTAAAAAAATCGGAAACCTTTATGCCAATAAAGAAGTAATAAATAAAACGTTTGTCGGATTTATCTTTATAATTTTGGTAGCCTCTTCCACATTAACAGAAATTCTTGGTATACATGCATTATTTGGCGCTTTTATTGCAGGAGTAGTGATGCCGTCCAATTTCGGTTTCCGGAAGGTTATGATGGAGAAAGTAGAGGATGTCTCTCTTGTGTTTTTTCTTCCTTTATTCTTCGCTTTTACCGGTTTGCATACNNAAATNGGACTAATNAANAGNCCNNGNTTATTNGGNGTNNTNGNATTGCTGGTAGCTGTTGCCATTATAGGAAAGCTTGGAGGTTGTACCATAGCCGCCCGTCTGGTGGGAGAGTCGTGGAAAAATAGCTTAATTGTAGGAACGCTGATGAATACCCGGGGATTGATGCAACTGGTTGCATTGAACATTGGATATGAAATGGGTATTCTTCCTCCTTCTATTTTTGTAATCCTCATTATTATGGCTTTAGTCACCACCTTTATGACTACTCCGATTTTGTCTTTAGTAGAAAAAATATTTGAGATAAAGACTCCGGTAATAAGCCTGACAAAGAAACTTGTTCTGTGCTTTGGCCGAATAGAATCGGGGCGTGATTTGCTTGCTATATATGAATTGCTCTTTGGACCAAGGTTGCAGCAGAAAGAAGTTATTGCCGCTCATTATACTCTTGGCACCGATGTGAATCCCTTACATGCAAAGCAGTACGAAGAGGAGAGCTTTAATTTACTTAACAAAGAAGCGCAAAGAATTTCAGTTAACGTGGATTGCCGCTATAAAGTAACCGATAAACTGATACAGGATATGGCGCATCTGGTTCAATCGGAGAACCCGGATTTGTTATTACTGGGCGCGGGCAGTAATTATATGCTCGAAGGAGGCACGCAGGTTATCCCTCTTCTGGGCTTGTTCCGGAATAAGGTTGATGATATTATTGGTCAGGTAAAGTGCGATGTGGCGGTTTTTGTTAATCGTGATTATCAGCATGGTGAAACAGCCATGGTACTAGGGGGCGCAATAGACTCTTTTATGCTTTTTTATCTGGAATCGTTGCTTATGAACGAAATAAAAAACATTCATCTTTATTTATTTGTAGGTGATGAAAGGTTTACAAAGAGGGTTGATGATCTTTTGGAGAGGTATCCTGATCTGGTAGATTTGCATCCTGTTCATGATCTGTCTGAAATATCTTTCAGGCAAATGGGTGGATTATTGATTCTTAGTCATACTGTTTGTGAGAAAATAGCCGAAGACAAGGAAGAATATGAAGCTTTGCCATCATTACTGGTTATGAGTCCTAAAAGTACCGCTAAAGCATAAAGTAGATTCTCTTTTTGTTTTTTACTTTATATAATTATATTTGAAAAATGACAATAGATTGTAATACCGGATTGGTTCTGGAAGGAGGAGGTATGCGTGGTGTCTTTACTTGCGGAGCACTCGATTATTTTATGGACCACAATATCCGTTTTCCTTATACAATAGGAGTTTCTGCCGGAGCTTGTAACGGACTGTCTTATATTTCTCGTCAGCGTGGACGTGCTAAATACAGCAATATAGATCTGCTTGATAAATATCATTATATAGGTTTGAAGCATCTTCTCCAAAAAAAGAATATCATGGACTATGATTTGCTTTTTGGAGAGTTCCCTGAGCGGATTCTTCCATATGACTATGATGCCTATTTCTCTTCCTCCGAGCGTTTTGTGATGGTTACTACCAACTGCGTAACCGGTGAGGCAAACTATCTTGAAGAAAAGAAAGACAAACAGCGGGTGCTCGACATTTGCAAAGCATCCAGCAGTCTGCCCATTGTTTGCCCGATAACTTATGTAGACGGTATTCCGATGCTTGATGGTGGAATTGTTGATTCCATCCCTTTGTTACGTGCCGTGGAAGATGGTTATCAGAACAATGTAGTAGTGCTGACCCGCAACAGAGGTTACCGAAAGGAAGCGAAAGATCATAAAGTTCCTTCTATTATCTATCGTAAATATCCTAAAATACGGGAAGCGTTGAGCCGCCGTTGTGCAGTATATAACGAACAACTGGAAATGGTGGAGCGTATGGAAGATGAAGGACAAATAACTGTTATTCGTCCTGAGAAACCAATAGTTGTAGACCGGATTGAAAAAGATGTGATGAAACTCACAGATTTGTATAATGAAGGTTATGCTTGTGCCGGCAAAATAATGCATTCTGTGGCAAATGCTTCTGATAAATTACTTTATCTCCAGGAAAAATAAAAAAAACGAAAATCATCTGCCACCTGCTACTAAATAGGTGCTAAGTTATTGATAACTAAATGTATAATCTGGTAGCAGATCCAATCTTTACTCATTTATCTCCCACCAGATCTGCTACAATCTGATAATGATAATACAATTGAATGGACTATGACGAAAGCTCCGGACAGTACATTTTATATTCCTAAACATGTGATATTGAAACGGGAATAAGTTTTTATATAAAAAAGCTTTATCGGCAGACTGCCGGAGGTTTACATAACCTGCGTTCAACTATTAGCCGGAAGCTGCCCGGATTCTATTGTTGGGTTGTACAACTCAGGATGCCAGCCTGTACAACTTAGTTTCTTAGCTTGTACAGGCCAGAACGCTGAGTTGTACAACCCAACAGCTTTTATTGCCGATGTTTTACTTAACATCTAACCATGAAAATATTAATATGTATTGGGGAGACTGGGAATAGATATCCTCATTGCGAAATGTGACACTATCTTTGTTCTGCTTTCTGAATCAAACTATCAAGAGTTTCGCGCAGGCTTAGATATTCATCTTCTGAAAGATCTAGGCAATGAGCCATTTCCTGAGGAACCTCTATAGCCTTTTTCTGTAGTTCTGTCCCGACTTTCGTTAGTTTGATGATAACAGTACGTTCGTCTTCTTTGCTCCTCTTACGATGAATATAACCGGTNGCTTCCAGNCGCTTCAACAGTGGAGACAGTGTGCCTGTATCCAGTTTAAGTATTTCGCTGAGTGAATTTACCGGTATTCCGTCTTTTTCCCACAGGGCCATCATAACCANATATTGTGGATAAGTTAAATCCAGCTCATTAAGAAATGGGCGGTAGTGATTCGTAATAGCGCGGTTCAGGCGATATACACGAAAACAAATCTGGTTCTCTAGTTTTAACTCGGGGTAATTCTCTTTCATAAATCTCATTATATTTGCCGCAAAATTACAGAAAATATAATTGTGTGCGATTAATATCTTATATGAAATAGTTCACTGCCTGCAGAGACAATGAACTATTCCATTTTTTTTATTACAGCAAATTTTTAATTTCTGCTTCCACCTTAGCCATATCTTCAGTTGGTTCAAAACGTTTCACCACTTCACCATTACGGTTGATAAGGAATTTTGTGAAGTTCCATTTAATCTCTGCATCTTCTTTGTAATTAGGATTTTCCTTTGAAAGCATATCATCAAGGATTTTTGCTATCGGGTGATTCATATCGAATCCGGCAAAGCTTTTTTCGCTCTTTAAGAACTTAAAGAGGTCGCTGGCATTATCTCCGTTTACTTCTAACTTCTTAAATTGTGGGAATTGCACGTCGTAGTTCAAAGTGCAGAACTCGTGAATCTCTTCATCAGTGCCTGCTGCCTGATTGGCAAACTGATTGCAAGGGAAATCAAGAACAACGAATCCCTGATCCTTATACTCTTCATAGATTTTTTCCAGCTCTTTGTACTGAGGGGTAAAACCGCAAGCTGTTGCTGTGTTTACTACTAACAAAACTTTACCTGCATATTCGTTCAAAGATACGTCGTTTCCTT
>JGI20225J20221_1000532_pt1 | contig 64745 bp, 44 predicted proteins | sample BioMet4_FD_20221 | JGI IMG/M metagenome (IMG submission 20221) | reverse complement strand
CAGTTTCCTGAATTACCATTTTCCATACCAACAGGGAAATTTGTTGTTTCCGGAGAGTTAGTATCACCTATTCTTCTAACAAAAATCATTTCTGAAGCTTTCCAGTTATCTGTTCCCCATAAAGCTGAATATTTGCCAAGCTTAATGCTGTTCTGACTACAATAATCAATAACGGTCTTGCTAGCTTCAGCAGCCTTTTTCCACAAAGTCAAATCATTATTTGCATTAAATAATGGACTTGCCTGATACAAAAGTGTTCTTGCTTTCAATGCCAAAGCCATACCACGAGTTACACGACCAGTTTCAACACTACCTATTGTTGATGCATCTTCTTTTAAATCATTGTAGTTTATAGGTAATTTATCAGCAACAGCATCACATTCGTCTGTTATAAATTGGAAAACGGTCGCAGCAGGAGTTCTTTCTAATTTATTAGCTTCATCTTCTGTAAGAACATTTGTTGTAAACGGTACGTCTCCGTATGCTCTGACCAATAAGAAATAATAATAAGCTCTCAACAAACGGACTTCATACTGATAACGATTGAAACGATTCATCTGAGCCTGATAATCTTTATCAAACTTAAGTTCAGAGAAATCTGCATTCGGGAATTCTTTCAGATAGTAGTTTGCTTCTCTGATAGCCTTGTAATATCCCCATAATGAATATGAGTTAAGTGGTCCCCATGAACCATTATAATAATCATGAACATTAGACCATGACCAGGCATATTCAGATTCATCGCACGCAGAACTTAATGAACCATTAGAAGGTAAATCTGAATCAAGGTAACTATATATATTGGTAACAAAGCCACTTGTACGGGTAAAGTCTGTAAAGACATAGTCTTTACCATATACTGTATACTCGTGATAATCCATTTCATTAGTACAAGATGAAAAAGCAAGTACACAACCTAAGCCTATGAATATATTTTTTAATTTCATATTAATACTTTTTTCTGTTTATTGAATAAATCCTTAAAAGCCAAGAGATAGCCCAAAATTCACAGAACGTGTTGCTGGATATGATATTCCCATTGCTTCAGGATCACTTACGTCGATCTTATCAAAGCATAGCAAATCAATTCCTCTTACATAAAATTTAGCATTCTTGATCTTTATTCTTTCTAAGAATGAAGCTGGTAACTTATAATATATTTCACAGTTACGTAATTTCAAGAAAGAACGATCGGCCATCCAAACAGAACTTGTTTTTAAGTTATTATCAACAGATTCTGTTGTTAAACGAGGAAAACGAGCATTTGGATTTTCAGCACTCCATCTATTAGCATAATAATAATTAGATATAGTAGAGTTACCTACCAATGGCCTATAAAGACTAGTCGTTTCCAATATTGCAGTGTAATTACCTACTCCCTGGAATTGAGCATTAAAGCCTAAACCTTTCCATTCCAAACCTACATTGAATGAATAATAAATTTCAGGAACGGTTGAATTATATCCCATAGCAACAAAGTCGTTGTTATTGATTACACCATCATTATTCTGATCTTTATATTTAATATCACCTGGTTTTACCTGACCAAACTGCTGTGTTGGACTGTTATTAATATCCGCCTGATCAACAAAATATCCGATAGCTTGCAAACCAAATATTTGTCCTACCGACTTACCTGTTGAGCGCAAATAATCATAAGCCTGAGGAGCTTCCAGCTGTTCTTTTATCTTGTTTTTAGAAAGAGTAAACTTACCTCCAAGAGTCAGAGTGAAATCGCCGATATTTTTATTGTAATCAGCTCCAATCTCAGTACCCCAGCTATCAACAATTCCTGCATTTTTATAAGAATTGGAAGCACCAAGTACTGAAGAGTTCTTTCCGGAAGTGTTAACCCAAATATCAGAACGTCTTTCATAGAAACCATCGATAGTCAAAGTTAATCCTTTAAATAAACCTGCATCTAAACCAAGATTATACTTATGAGCTTTTTCTGTTGTACCATTTAAAGAAGGTAAAGCTCCTTCCTGCCAGCTACCATCATTACTAAAGTTATCTCTTATAGGATAACCACTACCACCTGTGACTGTTTCATTCCAATAACCGTTATAAGGAATATTATCTGTACTTAAGATTCCCCATGAAGCACGAAGCTTTAAGAAATCAACCCAGTTCACATTCTTCATAAAGTCTTCATTAGACATAACCCAAGCTAATCCAACTGTTGGAGAAAGATGCCATTTACTATTTGTTTCAAGAACATTAGAAGCCGAATTCATCAATGTAAAATCAGCAAAATAACGATTCTTGTATCCATAATGAGTATACCATGCTAAATTCTGATGATAGAAAGTCTGGTTTACACCCTTCGCATTATCATATTTATATGAATACATCAACATTGTATATAAGTTGTGAGAACCAAACTGACGTTGATAATCCACATTTGCCTGAAAATTGAATGAACGATATTGCCAGTCCAATTTACTATCACCACTCATTTCACTATCAGAACCACCAGTATAAGTATTATATGCTGCAGGAGCACCATTCTGCCAGCTTGAAACACTTTGACTACCATATTTATATTCTTTGGAATGGTTTTCCCAATATGAAGCGATATTGTCATATCCAATACGGATATTACCTCCTAATCCTTTTACAAAATCAGAAAGATCTTGCTTTAATGCCATATCGGCATATAATGCACGAGTATGTCCTTTGGTATAACCACGCGCCTGAGTCAAAGCCACTGGGTTATAATAACCATTCCATGTAGCATTACCTCCCCAAAGTCCATCTTGAGTTCTAATAGGGAATGCAGCAGACGGAACAGTATAAAGCTTTGAAATAAGATTATCAGAACCTAATCCCGGACGACTGAATTCATTCAATACTCCCATAATATTAGCTTGCATCTTTGTATTAGGAGATAAGTCCATATCCAGGTTTGTTCTGAAATTACCTTTCGAGAATTTTTCCTGAGTAGAATAACCAACATTCTTATTTGAATTAGCGATAAAACCTTGGTTAGCCTGCAAATTCATCATTGTATAATAACGCATTCTGGTGCTACCGCCACGGAAGCTTAATGTAGCAATATCTGAAGCTCCAGTATTTCTGAATGTTTCTTTCCACCAATCTACATTTGGATATAAATAAGGATACTGTCCACTTTTAAATGCATTCAACTCATTCTGCGAATAACGAACAGTCTTACCATCATTTGTCAATGCTTCATTCAATGCACTGGCATAAGTATAAGCATCGGCCATTTCCGGTTTACGAACCTGCCAGTCAATAGCATGATCATAACTGAAACTTATTTCTCTTGATTTGTATTTACCACGTTTAGTAACAATGTTCAAAACACCATTCACTCCTTTATATCCATATAAAGCCAAAGCCGCAGCATCTTTTAAAACATTTACTGACTCAACTTCTTCCGGAGTAATGTAATTCAAAACGTTCCAGTTATTGTCGCGTTCCAATCCATCAACCACAACCAATATACCATTATTTCCGTTAAGGGTTTTCAGTCCTCTGATATACATAGATGATTTCTGATCCCATGTAGCACCAGTTTTCTGCATATTAGTTAATCCTAAAACGTTACCATATAAAGAATTACCGATAGTTAATGCAGAACGTTTGTTTATACTTTCAGCATTGGCTGTTGAAACTGATCCTGTAGACTCAGCCAATGCTTGTTCCAAACCAAAACCATAATTAACTTTTCCAGTAGAAAAATCCATCACAACTGTTACAGACTTACCAGAATCTACTACCGGACACATTTTTACGGCATCATCAGCTGTCTGAATTTTCAATACATTTTCTTTGCTAGCCATGATTTCGAATTTACCATCCTTATCAGTAGCTACCTTAACAAACGGATTGTTCACGATTGAAACTAACGCTCCCGATACAGGATTTCCAAGCGGATCTATAACCCTACCAGTCACATTATTTTCATTCTGCGCCCAACTATTTAAACTTGCACATGCAAATATTGCTAAAGCTATTATTTTATTTTTCATATCAATTCGTTATTTAAGTCAATATACATGTTGTTACTTCCAACCTGGGTTTTGAGTTAATCCATAACCTTTATTGACTTCTGAAGGTGGGAAAGCAGATAAATACCATCTAGGACTAAAGTTTGTCCACCAAGCAAGGGATTTATTAGTTAACTCAAATTTAGTATAAGTAAACTTAGTAGGGAAAGCTCCACGGACACTTGAACTTTTATCAGACCATGAACCGGAACCTCCATCGGCACGTTGAATCTTCAGACCATGTAAAGTCTTCGTAAACAAATCAGCACGTTTATTTCTAACCATGTCAAATAGACGAACATCTTCCATACCTAATTCACAAGCACGTTCACGTAAAATCTCTTCCATAAGAGCATTTGAATCTGTTGTAAGTTGTTTGGTTGGATTAGATTCAACTAAACCTTTTAAACCAACTCTTGCACGAACAATGTCAACTTGTCTAATGGCATCAGCTAATCTGCTATTCTTTAACAAAGCTTCAGCATAAATCAAATAGACTTCTGCCATTCGCAAATATGGCCATTCCAGATAATTGCCTGCTAAGCTACCATTACCTTCTTTATAGAATTTATATAATCCATAACCAGTAGCATACATACCTGTTTCTTTTTCTGTACTACTTACGTTTTCACGACCGCCTAACCAAAGCTCAACAGCACGGCCACTGTATTTAGCACCATTAACAAGTATTGTTTCATACAATCTTGGATCACGAATAGGTTTACTATAATTATTATCTGCAAAGAATGGATTTGAAGCAGTGTTTGAATTATCCCAGGTAAATGGAGTACCATCGGCCATNGGGAACATCTCTACATATTCTTCTGTTGGTGTATATCCTCCAAAGCCAACCCAGTCTCCCCAATAGTACCACCAATCCCAGTTGTACTTACCAATAATTCTGGTAGAAATTAAAAGTTCTGTATTATCTTGTCTTGTAAAATAAGCTGCATTAAATGCACTTCTATAAGCATCGGTTGTTGCTCCGGTAGGTTGCATTAAAGCATAATGTCCTTGTGATCTTAACTCAGTAAAGAAATCTTCGCATGCTTTTAAACATTGTGTCCACAATTCAGGTTTATATGCACCATACCACACCTGATGTTTAGTTACAGCATCTTGAGGTTCTTCTGTGCAATAAGGCTGATTATCGTTAAATAAAGGACTGGCAGCAAAAAGAAGAACTTTACATTTCAATCCCATAGCTGCAGCTTTTGTAAAACGACCTTGCCAGTTTGATTCACCATCAGCATCCAAATCCCAAGGAAGAACAGCTGCAGCTTCATCAAGCAAACGAACCATATAATTAACCGTTTCTTCTACTGTTGCTCTAGGCAGCTCATAACTTGACTGCACATCGTATGACTTATCCAATATTGGCAATCCACCATAATGTCTGAACAAGTCGAAATAACGTGATGCAATAATAACCTTTGCCTCAGCAGCCAAACGTTTCTTCTCGCTATCATCCATATCAGGAACACGCTCTACATTTTCTATGAATAATAAAGAAGCACGTATCGCTACCCAACAATTTTCCTTTGTATATCCAAAACGAGTATCGTCAGCATCATCTTCATCACTTGCTTTATAGCCACCTGAATAATATTTTCTATTTAATCCATCCCATGAATTATGGCTGTGCCAGCAATCAGAAAGCACCTCAAACATACCGGTGTTCATTTTACCATCAACCATATTCCAGTTGGTAGCTAACCCATAATAAAGTTTGCTATATGCGTTCCAAAGAAAACGACGAGCATATTCAGCTTTTCCAAAAATTGTATCTTGCGTAACAGCAACNCCCGGAGCCTTTTCCAGGAAACTATCACCGAATTTTATGTCATCCACACATGANGTAGCCATTGTAGCTACAACAAATGTTCCGATAAACCACTTACTAAAATGTTTCATTTTTATCAAAGTATTAGAATCCAACCTTTAAACCAATATTAAATACTCGAGTTAATGGATAATTTGGGCGATCACTTTGTCTTGATTCCGGATCTCCCCATTTAAATCCTGTAAAAGTTAACAAGTTATATCCATTTACATACAAACGACATTGGTTCATTTTCAATTTTTTCATGAAAGCAAAATCAAAATTGTAACCTAATTCGATGCTTTTTAATCTCAAATAGCTAGCATCAATAAGATATAAATCGGAACCTGCATAGTTATTTGATGCATGTAAGCCTGAAATTCTTGGATATTTAGCTGAGTATGTATCTTCGGATGTGCGCCATGTCTTTTCGTATTGATAAAGCAACAAACCTTTGTTGAATGTATCTCCAAGAGGTTGACGGAATTCGCTTAACATACGGTCAACATTCCATGCACCTGTCCATTGCATTGAGAAATCAAAATTCTTCCAGCTAAATCCCATATTTAATCCGGCTGTATATTCAGGAGCATCTGTGTAACCTAAATTACGAGTAGCATCATCACCTGTAATCTTGCCATCATTATTCAAATCAGTATATACGCAATCACCAGGTTTCAGTTCAATACCATGATCGGCAATTTCATGACCAAACTGAGCTTTATATCTTGCATCGGCAGTTTCATCATAGAATCCCCAGAACTTATACATAGATCTTGAACTAATAACGCGACCAGTTTTGTACATCCAATTTTCATTTTGCTTCACCTCATTCATATATAAAATCTTGTTGCGTGCAAAAGATAGATTAGCATTTGCCCAGTAACGGAAATCTTTACCAACCTGATCGTTCCATTTCAATTGAAGTTCAAAACCCTTATTTTCTGTCTTACCAACATTAACAACCGGAAGGCTCATTCCAAGAATGCTTGGCAAGTAATCCGGAGTCATTAATATATCTTTTCGTTTCTCGTAGAAATAATCAAAAGAAACATTCAAATGATCTTTCAAAACAGTAAAGTCAACTCCATAATTTTGCTTTGTAGCTTTTTCCCATGTAACATTTGCATAAGATTTTGTTGATTCGTATGCACCTGGCTTACTACTTTCTGTATTTGTACCAAAATAGTATCCGCCACCNAGNTTATANGCATCAGGAATATATAAGAAACGTTGATTATTACATTTATCATTACCTACTACACCTAAAGATGCACGTAGTTTCATATAGCTAACNACATTCTTAATNGGNTTAAAGAATGATTCCTCACTAAGAACCCATCCTAATGAACCTGCAGGGAAAATTCCATAACGATTACCTGGTGCAAAGTTTTCAGAACCATTATATCCAATATTGAATTCTGCCAGATATCTGGATTTCCAATCATATGTTGCACGACCTACAAAACCTACATATGCAGAAGGTATATCATTATAAGACCCTCCGGGATAGTATCTTTTTGATTGGTTGTATAATACCAAAGCGTTCACATTATGATCTCCAAACTTACGTGAATAGTTCATACCCAATTCCATATACCAGTCACGCGCTTTACTGAACTGATCGTCCGGTTCGCTATAGCTTAATTGAGAATCTGATCCATTCTTTCTATAATCAATAGAACCATTTTCTCCTGATATTGGAGTATAATATGCTTTTGAAGAACTAGCAATTTTCTTATTAGCATATTCACTATTGTATGCGCCTTTTAATTTTAAAGAAAGCCCTTTTGTTATAAAGTCCAGCTTTTGATTTAAAGCCAAGTCGAGATTTAATACATTAGTAGTTGTTGTTCTGAATCCCTTTCCATAGTAAGAAGAAAGACCATCAACNCCAGTNAATGGCAAATAATCAGTATTCGATACAACACGTTTACCATCAATAATTCCGGCACCGGCAAAAGGNACAGCCCAATAAAGNTTACGGAATAATTGGTTTTGGTCTTCTCCTGATTCCGGAGTACGTTTAGTTTCTACCCTACCACCGATATTTACAGATAATAAAGTAGATTTAGTTATATCAAAATCAAGATTTGCTCTGTAATTATACCTTTTATAATCAAAGTTAAAATCATCGTTCGCATTAAATTGCTTAAACATACCAGCCTGAGTAAACAAACCGGTTGAAACAAAATAACGCATNCCTTCNGTTCCGCCTGAGATATTAACATTNTGNTGTGACTGGAATGCTGANTTCTTCATACAATAATCAATCCAGTTAATATCCGGATAAAGAATTGGATCAGAATGTGTNCGGAACTTTTCAAGTTGATCATTACTGAAAGGTAGGCACACCNCCATCATTTACCTGCATCTCATTATAATATGAAGCATACTGATAAGAATTAGCAAAATCAAGTTGCTTTGTCATAACNTTAACNCCATACGAGCTGGANAGAGAAACTTTTGCTTTGCCTTCGGCACCACGTTTGGTTGTTATCAAGATTACACCATTTGCACCTCTTACACCAAATACAGCCGTAGCAGAAGCATCCTTAAGAACTGTGATACTCTCAATTTCATTAGGGTCGATTTGTGAGAAATCACGGTCTACTCCATCAACNTGNATAATTGGAGAAGCATCGTTCCATGTAGCAATACCACGAACATAAATATCTGCAGCATCGGCACCCGGTTCTCCTGAATACTGAACAGAAGAAACACCAGTAATCTGTCCTGAAAGTATATTAGAGATAGAACCAACAGGTGTTTTTAGCAGATCGTCACCTTTCATTGAAGAGATAGCACCTGTAATTGATACTTTCTTCTGAACACCATAAGCNACAACCTGAACTTCNTCCAATACATGTGTATCTTCNTCTAATNCNATAGACATGGAAGCACCTTTTCTTATTGGAACAATTTTATCTTTATATCCAATAAAAGAAANCTTAANCCTNGNTGCTCCTTGAGGNAGCTGGAGAGTAAAAGNACCATCTAAATCTGTTACAGTACTAACCTTAGTACCTTCAATCAACACATTAGCACCAATAATTGATTCTCCTTTTGAATCTTTAACAACTCCAGATATCTTCTGCGTACTTTGCTGGGATATTTCCAGAGAGTTGTTTTCNGCAAAAAGTTTTAGTTGAAAAGGGGAATAAAGTGCAAATAATAAAACAGACAAGCGTATTACCCATTTAACAGGTACAAGCTGCCGTTTTCCTCTACACTCATGAAAAGTTTTTTGTTTTTTCATTTAGTTATAAACTTTAAGATTAAACATCTTTGCTTAATAATCACTTAGCAAATTTATCAATCCTTAACAATACAGAAGTCTGAATATAGCTATTTTAAGAGGAATATGGGATATTCTACTACTTTGAGCTATAATTATACCCACTTACATTAAGAGATAAATTCATTCTTATACTACTAGCGTCAATTACACGTATGCATATTTTACCTGTGGTGACAAACTTTAAATAAAACATCTTTTATATGTCTCGGGATAAAATTTAGCACCCCCATTACCAAAGGGTTTCAGAAGGAGAGAGCATGTTACCCCCCTCAAAACAACCTTATATCTTTCTGATTTTTAATAATGGAAAGTACACAAAAGGAAAAAACACATAAATAACTGATTACATGCTCATTAAACAATGCATTCTATTTAAAAAAGCAATAAAAGTACTGATAGTAGTTGCTTGTTAATGTACTGATTTATTAAATTACAATTTATTGCCCAATGGATTCCGGTTTATTGGTGAATAAATGGAAACCATTGGGCAATAATCCAACAGGCAAACCTTATATATTTCTATTCGTTCTCCTCAGGTTCCGGGACAAACGATTCCGGCATATATCTTTCAATATATTCGCTTGGCAGCATACCGAACTCTTTTTTAAAACATGCACTAAAATATTTAGGGTCATTAAATCCAACCGCATAAGCTAATTCCGAGATCCGGATTTTCTTTTTCTCTTCTACTATTTTACATGCAGCTTTCAATCGGATGTTACGTATAAAGGCCGATGTATTGAGTCCGGTAAGCGATTTTAGTTTCTTGTATAAAGTAGACTTACTGGAACCCATTTCTTCAATAAACTGCTGCTGATCGAATTCTGAATCGTCAAGATGTCTGTGAACACAGTCAATAGCACGTTGCAAGAAGTCTTCGTCCATACTTGTATAGCTTAGCTCTTTCATCTCAAAAACCAATTGTTTCTTGAAATCCTTAGCAACCCTTTCTTTGTTCTTCAGAAGATTCTTAATTTTAGCATGCAATACAGTAAGCTTGAATGGTTTGCTTATAAATCCGTCGGCCCCGGAGTCGTAGGCTTCAATCCTATCCTCCTCTTTATTCTTTGCCGTAAGCAGAATCAAAGGAATATGGCAAGTTTCGAAATTATTCTTTATGTGTTTACAAAACTCTATACCATCCATCTCAGGCATCATAATATCGGATACAATAAGATCAATATCTTCATTCTCAACAATGGAAATACCCTCTTTGCCGTTTTGTGCTGTAAGCACATTATATTCTCTACTTAATAATTGAGTCATCAGCTGCAACAGCTCCTCATTATCTTCAATAACCAATAATGAATGAGATTTTGCCTCAGTTGTTTTTTCCGGTTCCGGAACAGAAAGTTCGAGATCTGAAATGGTTCCTTCCGAAGAAACATCTTTCATTTCATCTATTTCATCATCGTTATAGAATGAACGATCAATAGGTATCTTTACAGTAAAAGTAGTACCTCTGTCTATCTCACTTTCGGCAGTAATAGTTCCCTGATGAAGTTCTACCAAATCTTTAGTCAGAGAAAGTCCGATTCCTGTGCCAATGGTATTAAATCGTCGATAATCTCCTTCATAAAAACGTTTAAATAAGGTCTTTATTTTCTCCGGAGGAATACCCTTTCCATTGTCTTTTACAGTAAGTATTGCATATTCCTTATTCGAATCACAACTTAGATTTACCTGTACAAATCCTCCTTCGCTATTATATTTGGAAGCATTAGACAGCAAGTTATATACTATCTTGTCAAACTTATCAGGATCAAAATATCCCATTATATTTTCCGGATCGCAAACCACCGACAAATGAATCTTCTTCTTTTTCATCAATGGACGAAGACTTTCTACCTCTTTTCTTAAGAACACCGCCAGATTATCATTAGACACCTTTAGCTTCAGGTTACCAGTTTCTGCTTTTCTGAATTCTAGAATCTGCTGCAACAAACGAATCAGACGAGAGATATTATTCTGCATCACACCATAATGTTCGCGGTATTGAGGAGAAATCATCTTCAAATCATCGACCGTTGCCGAGATAATAGTGAGCGGAGTTAAAAGTTCGTGAGTAATATTTGTAAAGAACTGCAGCTTCGTATGGTTAACTTCCTCTGATTTTGCCTGCTCCATCTGCTGCAATTTCAAATCATTCTTCAACTGCAGTCTGTTTTTCGCAGCCTTCAATGAAAAACGAGCTATTAATGCAATAACAACTATATAAATAAGGTAGGCCCACCAGGTAGCCCAGAAAGGAGGAAGAATAACAACTTCCAATACTGTTTCTGTTTCATTCCACACCCCATTTTCATTCGTAGCCTTTAGTCTGAATGTATACGTTCCACTTTTCAGGTTATTATAATTCGCAAATCGATGCAATGCATCCGTATACTGCCAGTCCTTATCAAAACCTTCAAGCTTGTATGCATACTTATTCCCCCTTGAATTATTATAAACCAGAGCAGCAAATTCAATTGTAAAGTTCTTATATTTATTAGGAAGTTCTATTCTCTTTGTAAATTCCGGAGTCTCTTCAGAAATTCTATTTCTAAGTTCATTATCCAGCGTTCCGAAACTTTGATTAAGAATCTTTATATCGGTAATTACAATAGGCACTTTCATTGCATTATTTTCCATTCTGTCAGGAAAGAAACTGTTGTATCCTTTATATCCTCCAAAAAACAGTTCTCCGTTCTTATTAAAAGAAGAGTTCTGAATAAAGAAATTATCCTGCAAACCATCTGCTGTTGTATAAACACGGAAACTCGATTCTTTAAGATCCTTTTCAACACGTAGCCTTACAAGACCATAATTTGTTCCAAGCCAAAGATTTCCTTTCTTATCCTGTTGTATACTACTCACAACATCCCCCGGAAGATTTATAAGTTTATTAATAGAGATAAACGTATCTTTTTCTCTATCATACAAATTAAGTCCTCCACCTTCAGTTCCAAGCCACACTCTTCCTGTATTATCCTTAAACAGACATAGAGCATCCAGACAATTCAGTTTATTGTTACTCAACGAATATTGAGCAACCTTCATTAATTTAGGATTTTGTAGATTTCCCGAAAGACGTATTACTCCATAATTCGCAGTACCACACCATATAGTTCCGTCGTTATCTTCACAAAGAGAACGAATTGTACAACGGCTAAGATCTTTATTGTTAACCAAAAGATTATTAAATATATGCCCTTTACCGTTATTATATCTAACGCATAATCCACTACGGGTACCAATCCAGCAATTGCCCCTCCTGTCTTCCTTAATAGCAGAAACACAAGCTTCTTTTAAGAAAGGAGTATTCTCAGGTAACATCACCTTTACCTTCTGTCCTTTCTTATAAACATAGATACCTCCATCATAAGTACCAATCCACAATTCATTTGTTCTCTTCATGCGAACAATCGTGTTGACTGTTGGCATACTACCTATATTAGAGAATTCCGGAATCTTGGGATAATAGTTGCAAACATTACTTTTCGGGCTGTATACAGCCAATCCATAAGTACCTATCCCCATCCAAACCAGTCCGTCGTCATCTACATAAAGACTTTTCACCGAGTTTGTAGGCAACTCACTCTTTATAGATTCAATATTATATTGGTTAAAGTGTGTTTGTTTAGTGCTTACCCAGCATACTCCACCTCCAATTGTTCCCATCCACATCATTCCAAAACGATCTCTAATAATAGAGTTTACTTCATTACTAATCAATGGATAGCGTTCACTTTCAGGAAGATAATTAATAAAATACCCCGAACCGTCCTGTGGAGTTATACTAAGTCCGCTACGTGTACCCACCCAAAGAGTGTGAGTATTGAGATCCTCTGATATTGAATAGACAATGTTATCCGACAAGCTATTAGGATTTCCATTCTGATGAACGAACTTCTTCCAACGCAAATGTTTCATATCATAAGGGTTCTCTAACAAGAACAACCCCTCATTCCATGCACCAACCCATATCCTTTTTTTGTAATCCTCGTAAATAACATGAGCTGAATTATGATTATTCATTTTAGGATATGCATAATACCTTTTAATCTTAGTATCATATCTGTAAAGTCCGGCCGACCATGTACCAATCCAGATATTTCCTTTCGAATCTTGAATAAGAGACTTAATAGCAGTTGGATTCAATACCCCATTAGTCTTGGAATTAACCAGAACTTCAAAAGAATCGTTCTGAGGTATATATCTGCATAAGCCAGAATCCGTACCTATCCAAACCGTATTATCTTTGCCAATCAGCAAACATGAAATTGCATTGTTAGCAATTCCGGGAATAAAAATCTTACGTATTACACCAGTCTTCTTATTCAGAATATTTAATCCGTCGAGTGTACCTATCCATAAATTATGGTCATTGTCGTCGGCCAGACAAAGGATATTATTACTTGTAAACAATTCCGGGGTGTATAGATTGGCCTTATAAGTTTTTACCTGATAACCGTCATAAAGACACAAACCACTTCTGGTAGCAATCCATATATAACCATCTTTATCCTGAAAAACCTTTTGCACTTCATCAGTAGGTAAACCATTGAGCGTAGAAAGCTGTTTAAACTTTAAATGCTGAATAATTTCATTTTGAGAATTTGCCCAAAATGGGAAAAGCAATAAAAGTAAAAATAAAGAGACTTTCTGTAATATTGAGAAGTTGATATTCTGCATAAATAGATTTAATGATTACGCAAAGATATACAGAATAGCATTTAATGAGGTCAAATTATTGGTAAATAAGTTCTGATAATAGATAAACCGCCAGAACACCTATTGTTAAATACAAGAAGAACAACTTGTTATAAATCAAAATAACAAATATAAATATTGATAAACAAAGCATTACAGTTTTATTCTATATTACTAAATATGCTTAATCAGTACAAAAAAGGTCCTCCTTTATAAAAACTTTATTTTAATAGCAATGTTTTTTCTTTAAAAGGATAAAATGTCATATAATCTTTTATCTTTGCAGTAACAACTTAAATTTTTGATAAAATGAAAATAGAAAAGATTGTAGGAAGAGAAATTCTCGATTCAAGAGGTAATCCAACTGTAGAAGTTGATGTAATATTAGAATCTGGTATTGTAGGCAGAGCTTCTGTCCCATCAGGTGCATCCACAGGTGAAAATGAGGCAATAGAATTGCGAGATGGCGTTAAGGCCCGCTATGGAGGTAAAGGTGTACAGAAAGCAGTTGATAATATCAATAAGATAATTGCTCCTAAGTTGATAGGAAAATCAACGCTTGATCAAAGAGGTATTGATAAAGCCATGATTGAGCTGGACGGAACAAAAACCAAATCAAAACTCGGAGCAAACGCCATTTTAGGCGTATCGCTGGCTGTAGCTAAAGCCGGAGCTGCTTATCTGGACTTACCACTTTACCAATATATCGGAGGGGTAAATTCTTATGTATTGCCTGTACCGATGATGAATATCATTAATGGAGGATCGCACTCCGATGCTCCAATTGCCTTTCAGGAATTCATGATCAGACCTATTGGTGCACCATCCTTTAAAGAAGCATTAAGAATGGGAGCCGAAGTTTTCCATGCGTTGAAAAAAGTTCTTAAAGACCGTGGATTAAGTACAGCTGTAGGCGATGAAGGAGGTTTTGCTCCAACGCTCGAAGGTACCGAAGATGCGCTTAACTCCATTATTGCTGCTATTAAGGCAGCCGGTTACACTCCTGGCAAAGATATAACTATCGGTTTAGACTGTGCATCATCAGAGTTCTTCAGCAATGGAACCTATGACTACACCAAATTTGAAGGTGCAAAAGGTAAGAAAAGAACTTCTGAAGAGCAAGCACTTTATCTGGAAGAATTGATTAAGGAATTCCCTATCGACTCAATAGAAGATGGAATGAGCGAAAACGACTGGGAAGGATGGAAATTACTTACTGATAAAATCGGAGATAAATGTCAGCTTGTAGGCGACGACTTGTTTGTAACAAACGTAGAGTTCTTATCTAAAGGAATTGAACTAGGTTGTGCAAACTCTATATTAATCAAAGTAAATCAGATTGGTACACTGACAGAAACTCTGAATGCTATTGAAATGGCCCATCGCCATGGATATACTACGGTAACCTCTCATCGCTCAGGCGAAACGGAAGATGCTACGATAGCTGATATTGCTGTAGCCACAAACTCCGGACAAATTAAGACTGGTTCATTAAGCCGTTCTGATCGTATGGCGAAATATAATCAGCTGCTCCGCATTGAAGAAGAATTAGGAGATTTAGCTGTTTATGGGTACAAACGAGTGAAATAAATGCAATTATGTGAAAGTCAAAGAACTTTCATATAATAAATAAGCCTCAAAATCCTAATCGATTTTGAGGCTTTATTTATTACTCATTTACTATTTCTTTATTGTGAGAAAAGGTCATAAGGAACTTTTCTTTCCACAATTTTAATACACTCAGTTCTGGAATTTCAACTTCCGTTCTACGAAGAATAACCAATCCATCTTTTTCTAATTGGTTCAGGCATTTGGATACAGATAAACGTGTTTCACCAATAATTGCAGCAAAATCTTCCATTTTAATCTTCAGCTGCTTTTTGCCATAAGGTTTTTCACATCGTGCCAACAAGAAATCAACTATCTTTGTTTCCAGACAAGAATAGGTAAATTGCCACAATCTATCATGAAACTGCTGTACTCTATTTGACAGAATATTACGGAAATTCAAACGGAAAATATCATGTTTATCAAGCTCAGTTAGAATAAAAGACTTATCTATAGAAACTATATCAACATCTGTTTCCGCAGTATAAGTAGTGAAGTAACACGTTTTAATTCCAAAGAGAGAATAGAATCCAACGAGATCAGGAGCTGACTGGAATTCTTTTAACACAAAATTATTATCCTTGTCGGTAGATTCGAGCATTATTTCACCTTTTAATAAAAAGGTAAGTTCATTACAAGGGTCACCGCTCCTCAATATAACACTTCCAGCTTTATATTTCTGAAAATGTAATTTTACTTTTCCAACGATTTTTGTGATTTCATCTTCACCTAATCCTTGGAAAAGAGGCATTTTTAGTAAAGTCTCGTACATAGTTTCCATAACAACCATTTTGGTATTACAGTTTATAAAATAGTCTAATTCTAGTTCAATACAAATATATTGATAAAAATTGATTATATTCATTTACACGCTCTTCTTTTTTTGTTTTTTATTGTTTCTTAAGCATGATTGTTTTCTACATAGTAAAATGTTGTAAAATGCATAAAAATATAATATCTTTGCATTTAAAAATAATAAGATATGTTTGCAGCATTTAATATTCAGGATTTGATTAGTGCATTTATTGTACTATTCGCAGTAATAGATATTATTGGTTCCATTCCAATTATCATAGATCTTAAAGAAAAAGGACGTGAAGTAAACGCCGTTAAAGCAACTTTATATTCAGGAGCATTACTGGTAGGCTTTTTCTATGCAGGTCATTTATTGTTAAGCCTCTTCCGGGTAGATATAGAGTCGTTTGCAATAGCCGGTGCACTCATTATATTCTTTATGGCACTGGAAATGATTCTTGACGTTGAAATATTTAAAAATACAGGTCCAATTAAAGAAGCAACACTTGTTCCTCTTGTGTTCCCTCTATTAGCAGGAGCCGGTGCATTTACAACATTATTATCACTACGTGCAGAATATGCCAGTATTAATATCATGATAGCTTTAGTACTCAACATGGTTTGGGTATATATCGTTTTAAAGCTAACAGGAAAGGTAGAAAGATTTCTAGGTAAAGGAGGCATTTATGTTATCCGGAAATTCTTTGGTATTATATTGCTGGCTATTTCTGTAAAACTGTTTACTGCAAACATAACCAACCTGATTACAGTTCTTCAAGGCGGTTTATAGTAACTAACATAAATATCACTCAAGTCGGCTTTTATCAATTAAAAGCCGACTTTTTTTGTGACTATAAACCTCAATAAGAGAACCTTTTTAAAATTCTGCAGGAATATAAACCTATCGAAGATATAGCTGAATAAAAAAATTCAATAAGAAACTTTATAGCAAAAAGCAAAAAAAAGGAGCAAACAATACTGTTTTATCTCAAAAATTATTATTTTTGGAGATAGCAACATTATATTGTAACCATTAAATAAATAATAAACCTTTTAAAAGCCTATATAACTATGAGTTATCTGCGATTTGACAAAACTCTCATGATTAATCTCGAAGAATCTTTACCTAGAGAAATTCTTCGGACCAATAAATCGGGAGCATATCATTGTACAACAATAGTCGATTGCAACACAAGAAAATATCATGGATTACTAGTGATTCCTATTCCAGAAATGGATGACGAAAATCATGTTTTACTCTCTTCTTTAGATGAAACAGTTATTCAACACGGAGCAGAGTTTAACCTTGGTTTACATAAATATCAGGGAGACAACTATAGTCCCAAGGGGCATAAATACATCCGTGAATTTGATTGTGAAAAAATCCCTATTACTACCTACCGTGTAGGTGGAGTTGTTCTTACCAAAGAAAAAATCTTTGTTCATTATGAGAATCGAATATTGATTAAATATACATTAGTAGATGCACACTCTGCTACTACTCTTCGTTTTCGTCCACTTCTCGCCTTTAGAAGCGTACGTCAGTATACTCATGAGAACCCACATGCAAGCAGAGAATATCAGGAAATTGAAAATGGAATAAAAACCTGTATGTACCCAGGATATCCTGAATTATTTATGCAGCTAAATAAGAAAAACGAATTTCATTTTGATCCATATTGGTACAAAGGCATAGAATATACCAAAGAACAAGAACGGGGATATGATTTCAACGAAGACCTCTATGTTCCAGGATATTTTGAAGTTAATATTAAAAAGGGAGAAAGTATTATTTTCTCTGCCGGTATATCTGAGGCTTCAACAAACGACATGCTTGATAAATTTGAAGAACAAGCTGAAAGACGTACTCCACGAGACAGTTTTTTAAATTGTCTAAAGAACTCCGCACATCAGTTTCATAACAAGCAAGGAGGTAAACACTACATTCTTGCAGGATACCCCTGGTTTAAATGTCGTGCTCGTGATATGTTTGTATCCTTACCTGGCCTAACACTTGCCATTGACGAGATTGAAGAATTCGAATCTGTTATGGAAACAGCACAAGAAGCAATAGAAAATTATATAAATGACCGTCCGTTAGAGTGCAAAATATATGAAATTGAAGATCCTGATGTTTTACTTTGGGCCATATGGGCTCTGCAGCAATATGCAAAAGCAACATCCCGTGAACAATGCAAACAAAAATATGGTACTTTACTGAAAGACATCATTGAATTTATACATAAAGGTCAACATGATAATCTATTCTTGCATGATAACGGGTTATTATATGCCAATGGAGAAAACAAGGCTATTACATGGATGAATGCAATGATTAATGATCATCCTGTAACTCCAAGATCCGGATATATTGTTGAAGTCAATTCTTTATGGTATAACTCTCTTCGATTCGTAGCAGATTTAATGTGTGAAGGAGATAAATCTGAATCATTTTTTGCAGACTCTCTGGATGATCTGGCAACAACAACAGCTCAATCTTTCATTCATGTTTTCCTAAACGAGCATGGTTACCTGCAAGATTATGTAAATGGACAGCCAGCCGACTGGAGTGTAAGACCAAATATGATATTCACTGTAGCATTTGAATACTCTCCACTTAAACCAGAACAAAAGAAACGAATATTAGACATTACAACAAGAGAATTACTAACTCCAAAAGGTCTTCGTTCCTTAAGTCCCAAAAGTATTGGATACAATCCAAATTATGTAGGTCCACAAATACTACGTGACTATGCTTACCATCAAGGTACAGCCTGGCCATGGTTAATGGGATTCTATATGGAGGCTTATCTACGGATTTATAAATCCAGCGGAGTTTCCTTTATTGAACGCCAGTTAATCGGATTTGAGGAAGAAATGACAAAACATTGTATTAGTTCTATACCAGAATTGTTTGATGGCAACCCTCCTTTCAAAGGACGAGGAGCAATATCATTTGCAATGAATGTCGCATCAATCTTACATGTTTTAAGGCAACTTAATAAATACTATTAAGAGGAGGAAATAAAAATGAAAGTTTTAATGTTTGGATGGGAATTTCCCCCTCATATATTAGGAGGCTTAGGTACAGCCAGTTATGGGCTTACACAAGGTATGTCTATGCAGGAAGATATGGAAATAACCTTTTGCATACCCAAACCTTGGGGAGATGAAGATCAGAGTTTTTTAAAGATTATAGGTATGAACAGCACTCCGGTGGTCTGGAGGGATGTGAATTGGGATTATGTTAACAGCCGCGTCGGTGGATATATGAATCCTCAGGATTACTATGATTTACGAGACAACATATATGCCGATTTCAATTATCTTCATACCAACGATTTAGGTTGCATTGAATTTTCCGGTCGCTATCCGGATAACTTGCAGGAAGAAATTAATAATTACTCCATAGTAGCTGGTGTTGTTGCCAGGCAGCAACAATATGATATTATTCATTCGCACGATTGGCTAACATATCCTGCCGGTATTCATGCTAAACAAATTTCAGGAAAACCACTGGTTATCCATGTACATGCAACTGACTTTGACAGAAGCCGTGGAAATGTAAATCCTACAGTTTACTCAATTGAAAAGAACGGAATGGATCATGCCGATCACATCATGTGTGTTAGTGAGCTGACCCGTCAAACGGTTATTCATAAATACCATCAGGATCCGCGAAAGGTCACTACAGTACACAATGCAGTATCCCCGTTATCAAAAGAAATTTTGGATATTGTTCCCCAAAAGAGTAAAAAAGAAAAGATTGTAACCTTTTTGGGAAGAATAACCATGCAAAAAGGTCCGGAATACTTTGTAGAAGCTGCGGCAATGGTTCTACACAGAACAAAAAACATTCGTTTTGTGATGGCCGGCAATGGCGATATGATGAACCAAATGATTAGTCTGGTAGCAGAACGAGGTATAGCGGACCGTTTCCACTTTCCGGGATTTATGAAAGGAAAACAAGTTTACGAAGTACTCAAAGCCAGCGATGTATATATAATGCCTTCGGTTTCGGAACCTTTCGGCATCTCTCCATTGGAAGCAATGCAGGTTAGTGTGCCAACAATTATCTCGAAACAATCAGGATGTGCTGAGATTTTAGACAATTGTATCAAAACCGACTATTGGGATATTCATGCTATGGCCGATGCTATTTATTCCATTTGTACCTATCCTGCTATGTATGATTACTTAAAGACAGAAGGTAAAAAAGAAGTTGATGCAATAAAATGGGAAAACGTAGGCTATAAAGTACGTTCCATTTACGACAATATTTTACAGAATTATAGATAATAAAAAAAAATATAATCAATATGAAAACAATCTGTTTATACTTTCAAATACACCAGATTTTTCATCTGAAGAGATATCGATTCTTTGATATAGGAACAGATCACTATTATTATGACGATTACGCCAATGAAACTAAATTAAGTGATACTGTAGAGCTTTCTTATAAACCGGCAATCGACACATTAATAGAGATGGTTAAAAGCTCAAACGGAGCTTTCAAAGTCGCCATTTCTCTATCAGGAGTAACCATGGAGCTATTGGAAATGCATGCTCCCTGCGTTATTGACAAGCTAAAAGAATTGGGCAAAACCGGTTGCTGCGAGTTTTTGGCCGAAACATATTCCAACGGACTCTCTTCATTGATTGATGAAACAAGTTTCCGTGAGGAAGTTCAGCATCAATGCAGAAAAACAAAACAACTTTTTGGTCAGGCACCAACAGTATTCAGAAACACAGGACTTATTTATTCTGATGAAATTGGCAGCACAATAGCCGATATGGGATTTAAAGGAGTGCTGACCGAAGGAGCGAAACATATTTTAGGATGGAAAAGTCCTCATTATGTATATAATTGCAATCAGGCATCCGGGCTTAAGATTTTATTCAGAGACTATAAACTTTCAGATGATATCAGCCTTCGGTTCTCAAATCATGAATGGAGCGAGTATCCTTTGTTTGCTGATAAATACATCAGTTGGATTGACTCACTGCCAAAAGAAGAAAAAGTGATCAATATCTTCATGCCTATAGATGCTATCGGTATTTCACAGCCTCTATCTTCAAACATTCTGGAATTTATGAAAGCGTTACCGGGTTGTGCCAGTGAAAAAGGAATAACATTCTCTACTCCTTCAGAGATTATTTCCAAATCTAAATCAGTCTCTCCTATTGAGGTTCTATATCCAATATCCTGGCTGGACGAAGAAAGAGATATTAGTGCATGGTTAGGAAACGGTCTTCAGCGTGAAGCCTTTAATAAGCTATACGGTCTATCAGAACGTGTCAGATTGTGCCATGATAAAAGAATCAAGCAAGACTGGGACTATCTACAGGCTTGTCACAACTTCCGTTTCATGTCAACTAAACATACCGGCCTTGGTATCGACAGAGATAATTATGACTCAGCCTACGATGCTTTTTCAAATTACATGAATATTCTGGCCGACTTTATCAACAGAGTAAACTCCCTTTATCCGGAAGATTTGGATAATGAAGAATTGAACTCACTGCTTACAACAATAAAAAATCAAGGAGACGAGATTGATACCTTACGTAAGAAGATTGATTTGCTGGAACTCAGCAAGGTAAATAAAGAAAAGGCAGTTACCAAAACAACAAAAGAAAAGAAAACTAAAAAAGTAGCGAAGAAAGAATAGGAAAACCAATCATAAAAAAAGCAGCTCAATTTGAGCTGCTTTTTTTATGATATTTATTCATTATCATAAACTTTATCGTAAAACTCGTTGAAAGCATCAACGTAATTATCCGGAGACTGAAAATCAAGAACCGGAATATTCTTACTACGAGCATAGTTCATCACTTCTTCATTTACATGCTCACTGTTTTGAATAACCCCGTCAGAATAATCAATAGCAAGCTTCAGTAGACCTGCATAATCAACATCTCCCTGAACAGAAGATAAATCAATACCTGCTAAGTCTTTCATCATTATTTTAGAAGCAAAATCCTGAGAAAGTTTATTTTTAAAATCATCCTTATATACAGAGAATACAATCTTCACATCACGAAACGATGGTTCATCTTTGTATACAGTCTTAATATATAATGGAGCCAAAGCCGACATCCATCCATGACAGTGAATAACATCCGGACACCAACGGAGTTTCTTTACTGTTTCAATAACACCGCGGGCATAAAATATAGCTCTGCTGTCATTATCATCATATTCATTTCCATCTTCATCAGCAGCTTGCAATCTGTGTTGAAAATAATCATCATTATCAATGAAGTAAACCTGCATTCTGGCAGCCTGAATCGAAGCCACTTTAATAATCAATGGATGATCCGTATCATCAATGATCAGGTTCATTCCCGAAAGGCGAATCACTTCGTGCAATTGATTTCTGCGCTCATTGATATTACCCCACTTAGGCATAAATGTTCTGATTTCTCTTCCCTTNTCCTGAATAGCCTGAGGAAGANATCTTCCAACNTTAGCCATTTCGGACTCGGGCAAGTAAGGAGTAATCTCTTGTGTAATAAATAAAACCTTGTTAGCCTTCATCTTTTTATTATCTTTCTCATAAATATTCTGCAAAGATATAAAAAAAAAAGCGCATTTATGCAAGTTTTATCCTTCAATAACATCCCACTAATTATTAAGTCACTATTAATCAACACATAAGCATTAAAATCAAATAAAAACAAGCCAAAACATTTCATTATATAAATTTTAAATAATTCTTCGTTATGTGATAAATATTAGCTTATTTTGCACCGTTTTTTAAAACAACAGATTAAACAATTAAAATTAAAAATGAAAATTGTACACACTATCAATGAGTTACAGTCAGAGTTATCTGCACTTAAAGCTCAGGGTAAAAAGGTTGGGTTAGTCCCTACTATGGGCGCTTTACATGCAGGGCATGCCTCATTAGTAAATCGTTGCGTAAAAGAAAATGATGTAACCGTAGTGAGTGTATTTGTAAACCCCACTCAGTTCAACGATAAAAATGATTTAATAAAATATCCACGTACTCTGGATGCCGATTGCAAACTATTGGAAGCCAATGGCTGCTCTTTTGTTTTTGCCCCATCAGCAGAAGAAATGTATCCGCAACCAGATACTCGTCAATTCAGCTTTGCACCGCTTGACACAGTTATGGAGGGAGCTTTCCGTCCCGGACACTTTAACGGTGTAGCACAAATTGTAAGTAAACTTTTTGATGCTGTAAAACCAAACCGAGCATACTTCGGAGAAAAAGACTTCCAGCAGCTGGCCATCATTCGTGAGATGACTAAACAGTTGAATTTTGAGATAGAAATTGTAGGCTGTCCAATTATTCGTGAAGACGACGGACTAGCTTTAAGCAGCCGCAATTCACTATTATCTGCTGAAGAACGTGAAATAGCATTAAAAATATCTCAAACATTATTTAAAAGTCGTACCTTTGCAGCAGATCACTCAGTGAGTGAAACAATTCACTTCGTAGAAGAATCNATTGCCGCTGAGCAAGGGCTACGCCTGGAGTATTTTAANATTGTTGATGGTTACACATTACAGGACTTGAAAGACTGGGCAGATACAAATTANGCAGTGGGCTGNATCACAGTATTCTGTGGACAAGTCCGACTGATTGATAACATAAAATATAAAGAGATTTAATTAAAAAGACCAACCTTATGATGATTGAAGTAATGAAGTCAAAGCTACACCGTGTACGTGTAACAGAGGCTGATTTAAATTACATGGGTAGTATTACAATTGACGAAGACTTAATGGATGCGGCCAACCTCATCGCCAATGAGAGAGTACATATCGTAGACAACAATAACGGTGAACGTTTCTCAACTTATATTATAAAAGGCGAACGTGGTACAGGCAAGATTTGTCTGAATGGTGCAGCTGCCCGAAAGGTACAAGTTGGAGATATCATTATCATCATGTCTTATGCCATGATGGATTTTGAAGAAGCTAAAAGCTTTAAACCGACAGTGGTTTTCCCCGACACCATGACCAATAAATTAGTTGAATAAAGTACATTCCTGATTTTTATAGCATAAAAAAAATCCTGCTACAGATATTCTCTATAGCAGGATTTTTTTTATATCATTTATAAACAAAGATGTTCTATCAAAACTTTTGTTCCAATACCAATCAATATAAGTCCACCCCACAGTTCCACTCTCATATTGTGTTTGCATCCAAAGAATATCCCGAACAACAAACCAAAGACAGACATCACAAAAGAAACAAAGCCTATAATCAATATCGGTGAAATTATGCTATTAACAGTTCTCATCCCCATAAAAGCAAAAGATACACCCACTGCAAGGGCATCCAGACTAGTTGCAACGGCCAATGTAAAAACAACCTTTAAGCAAGCCGGATTAAAGTCACTCCTGCACTCTTCATCCTTAAACGATTCCCATATCATTCTTCCACCAAGGAAAGCAAGAATAAGGAAAACCAGCCAATGGTCTACATTCTCTATCAAATGACTGAACCTGCTTGCACCAAACCATCCTAAGAAAGGCATTAAAGCCTGAAATAAACCAAAGAAGAAAGCCATGGTAAGGATATTACTCCAGTGAACTTTCTTAAAAATAATGCCACTTGCTATAGACACAGCCAGGCAATCCATTGCCAGCCCCACAGCAAGCAGCCAGTTTTCTAAATTTGTCATTATTAAAAAGGTAACTTATAAATCAAAGAGTATGTAACCCCAAAGTTTGAAGACTTATTTTCTCCAAATCCCGGAATGTACCAAGGTGTTGAATGAACATTATCTTTCACGCTAATCTTAGCTTTGTATCTCAAAGACCATCCCATTAAAACGTTTTTAAATACTTCGGCCCTGATACCACCAACCAGTTCCATCCAGTGAGCAGTAGTTTTCTCTCCTGTATATTCAAAAGGCACTTCTCCCGAATAGATATCATCATCAAGTCCGGTGCTTTTCACATCATAACTCAAAGCAGTAAAACCATATCGGGCTCCAATATACATGTGACTTAAGTTCTTTTTCTTGAACATTAAGTTGTAATCCATACCTATTCTGAAATATGGTGCCGACGATTTATAGGAAATATTATTATTATCTTTATCAACCTTACCATAGCCTAATTCCACAACCGGGAAAAAGCGATTCTTCAGATTCACATCAACACTAACCTCCGAATTCAAAAAATCACCTCCAAACGCTTTGCTTCCTATTCCGTACAAGTCAACCCCAACAAAAGTACCATTATACAATGGAAACACCTCTTTAGGTATCTTACTAATTACTTTCTTCTGCACTTTCCTCTGCGTTTGTTGTTGTTGAGCAAGAACAGGAAAAGAGACCACGAACAGAGCAAGTGTACTAATAATAGATGCGAATATTTTCTTTTTCATTGATATTAACTTCCGAATTTACTATTGCGATAGAATCTATTAAATGTTTGGTGTGTTCCACTTTGTCTATATGATAAAACATAGCTACCCCACGATCCATAGAAATAAAATGCTCAGTATTAGTATGAGTAACCCAAACCGTATCAATCGTATCTTTTGAATATTTAAAGACCAGTGCTGTTTTAGTACCAACATAACTAAGTGGAAGAGTGGCAGAAGTAACAGTCTTTTCGTTATCAACAATTATCGAGTCACCCCGAACAGTATTAAGAGCAACCACAGTCAGCGAGTCAAACGATTTTTCTTTCAGCGTACTTTTAGTAACAAAATTAAATAGCGGCGAAAGACGTCCTACTGAGGACTCAGAAGCCTCATCACATGCCATAAAAAAGCTTACGGCACAACAAGTAAATACTGTAAAAAACAAGAGTTTCAATAGATGTCTCATAATTTTTGCCAAACAGTTTTTACAGTTCTTTTTCTACTTTGTAATTATTACGTTCGGGAGCGTTCCGTGTAACAAGTTCACCTACAAATCCGGCCAGGAACAATTGAGTACCAATCACCATACAGGTAAGAGCCAGATAAAAATAAGGAGATTCCGTTACCAGTCTGTATTCCAGCCCTGAATACATAGAGTAAAGTTTAGATGCACCCACAACTATAACAGATATAAAACCAAAGAAGAACATCAATGAGCCCAGTAATCCGAAAATATGCATTGGTTTTTTTCCGAATTTAGAAAGGAACCACAAAGACAGCAAATCCAGATATCCATTCACAAATCTGCTCATACCAAATTTAGTAGAGCCATATTTACGAGCCTGATGCTGAACCACCTTCTCCCCTATTTTTGTAAAGCCGGCACTTTTTGCCAGATAAGGTATATAACGGTGCATCTCACCATACACTTCAATATTCTTCACAACATCCTTTTTATAAGCCTTTAGTCCGCAATTAAAATCATGCAGATTCTTAACTCCCGAAACAGAACGGGCTGTAGCGTTAAACAACTTAGTAGGTAATGTTTTAGAAAGCGGATCATATCTCTTTTCTTTCCATCCGGAAACCAAGTCATACTTCTCCTCTGTAATCATTCTGTAAAGTTCAGGAATTTCATCCGGACTGTCCTGCAAATCAGCATCCATTGTAATTACCACATCCCCTTGTGCTTTTTTAAATCCACAGAACAAAGCAGGCGACTTACCATAATTACGACGGAATTTAATACCTTTTACAGTTTCCGACTTTGCACTAAGTTCTTCAATTACATCCCATGAACGATCAGTACTGCCATCATTTACAAAGATCACTTCATAAGAAAAATCGTTTTTCTTCATCACCTTATCAATCCATGCATAAAGTTCTGGAAGAGATTCTTCTTCGTTATACAACGGAACTATTACAGATATATCCATATTTCTATTCTTTATTTTCGTCTTGATTATTATCNTCTTTNCNATCCTCCTCGCTATNNTCNATAGNAAAAGCAGCCCTCTTTTTCACGAAAAGAGCAGTAGGAAGAGCCAGTAAAGATCCATATATTACATTTTGTGAAAGCAATTGNATNGTAATTTCAATNGGGCGAAGANTACCAAGNGCATTTATGGTTTCTTCGAATTGCTTAAGCGAGCTACCCAGTCCNGCAGNANCAGCCTGATTCTTGNCTNCNGCATGAAGCATNTCAAGATAAGANGTTACAATAAANCCATTATCCATGAANCTGAANTATACGAAGTGCCCNACNGCCGTAAGCAATGCACTAAACATATACATAAAAGTAGCAAATACCCANGCATGACCAAAGNTAATANACCCACCNCAGATTCTGTCCCGGTACATTTTCGTGAAATAATANCCTACAAAAGGAACCAGTAATGTCAGTANAAGAAAGAAGAACTCCAGAAAAGGNACTGNAANCCCAAGCGGNAATAAAGTAAATTTNATAATCCAAAAAATCCCCATGTAAGTGCCATACTGCATGGCATACTTNTTCATAAAGCTTCTGTTCTCCATTATCATCTTTTATATTTGTGCACAAAAATACNATTTTTACATCAAGAAGTAGTACNAAATGAAATGAAAATTATTAAAATGGTATAAAGATTCCGGCTTTNCATNTACNTTCTTACCNGCCACAAAAAAAAATGATTTTTTTTCGTNCTTTTAAGTAACTGAAAAGTAGCCGCTTAGTCCATCCANCCNAAAAAAAGTTTCNGNGAGGTATTGCANGGTAAAATAAAATATCTACCTTTGCACCCGGGTAAGTCCTATACGGCTAGCTCCCNNCAAATCCTCCAGGGCTTGATCGCAGCAAAGGTAGTTGGTTGTAGCGGCGCGATATAGTAAGCTTACCCACCCGCCTCTTTAGCTCAGTTGGCCAGAGCACGTGATTTGTAATCTCGGGGTCGTTGGTTCGAATCCGACAAGAGGCTCAAAAAATTAGGCACTTCATTATTGAGGTGCCTAAAAAATGAAAAAATAAAAAAATATATATCTTCGCCTCTTTAGCTCAGTTGGGGCCAGAGCAAACCGTGACTTTTGTAATCTCGGGGGTCCCCGTGTGGTTCGAATCCGACAAGAGGCTCGAAAGTAAGGCACTTCATTATTCGCGCGCCGATGTGCCTTATTTTTTTACTTTCAGTTATAATAAATATTTTCCTCAAGCTGTATTTTTATTCCTCCTTAATTCTTACATTTTGTAAAAGACCAAAAATCTAAAGTCAATATGATAGAGAATATTATTCATCATTGGTTTCCGGAAGTTTTATCGGTGGGAATATACGGCCCTATCTCCTGTCCAAGAGCCTATGCAAAACAAACATCCTTCCATCATCCTTTGTCCAACTCGGAACATTTTTGTTTGAGAATATATTAGGGATGTTTCCTTATTGGGGCCCCTGTTTTACGGACTTTTTGAACGGGGCAATCTGGTAAATAACGAACTGCCGGATCTCTTTCTCACTATCGATTTTGTGGTGGGTTTACCAACCTTTCTCACATTTCAGGCCAGCGAAAACATGTCTCTTTCTGTTGCGAGATGGGTAACTTTTTTCTATTTTTGCACTTCTTACACCAGTCTCAAGCATTTTCCCTTGATTAATAAGCACACCTATTTAGGTAATCTAATCACTAAAAAATATTTTGAATAATGGAAATAAAAGGGGGAAGCAAAATTATCTGCGGATATTTACCAGCAACACAGATACTAAATTTAAGCATTCACTTCTTTATGAAACAATTGTTTTCGCAGCAAAACGCGCTACGGACTTGCCGGAGCAACAGTTTACAAAGGGAGTTATGGGTGATACGATAAGCAGTATTATTCGTTCGGTTAAATATCTGGGGAAGCATCACAGAGAAACTACCTGTTGTAGTCGAAATTATAGAGTGATTCCAAAAGATGATGGCATTTTATGCGAAAAAAAATACTTCCCTGGTGTTGATTAGCCTGCCCCATGCGGCCTGCCCTGCATCACAACAGCAAAACACGGCACTATAATTTTGCCAATAAGGAGGGTAACGGGAAAAGAAAAAATTTGAAAAAATTAACACAATAATACTTAAGCGAACCAATATATTTATTAAAATATGTTTGTAAAGGACATTCCGATGTTTCTATTTCATTTGTTTGCAAATTAAATTTATAACAGTCGTAGCATTTTGTTACTGTGTTTTTCATAGCTATTAGATTTAAGGTTAACAAAGATTGGTTGTCGTGATGACAACCATTTTTTTGCCCATACCTCTCAAACAACATTCCCCACATTAATAATATATCTTACCAGACTATTTTTTATTCAATTTAACTCTTTTCACTATTATTTTCCATAGGAAATTTGTTTTATAAGAAAATATATATATCTTTGCACCGAACACCTAAGGAATATATTTCCATAGGAAATTTAAAATCAAAAGAACTTAATACAGCTTACAATGATAAAAAAAGTATTCACACAATATTGGCTCGTATTACTGGGAGTGGTAATCGGAGCATTGGGAGGCTATCTGTATTGGCTATACATTGGCTGTTCAAGTGGTAGTTGTCCTATTACCTCCTCACCCTTATTAAGTTCAATGTGGGGTGCAGTTATGGGAGGATTATTGTTTAGCATATTTAAAAGAGAGGAGAAAAGCAATGAATAATCTATTAAAGAATTGGGGTACCGGTCGTATCATCCGTCTAATACTCAGTATCGCACTTAGCATATACGCCATCGTATCAAAAGACTACGGTTTCTTTTTTCTAGCCGGATTATTTTTACTACAGGCAGTCTTCAACCTATCGTGTTGTGGAGCAGGTGGATGCGCATCTTCCGGAACAGATAACCAGGATCAAGTTTTTAAAGGCGAAATCGAAGAATACAAACCTGGTAAAAAATAAAAGAACTTACTATACCTAACCAAACCAGGCAAATCTTTCGGTAAGCGTTGTTTCACAACAACTGTTTATCGAAAGATTTTTATTTTCACGCAATTCCACCCATCCGGCATCTGTTTAAATATATAATTTGAAATTATAGACGTTTGGCACGACTTTTGTAATAGAATAGATTCTATACATACAAAATTTAAAACCAAATCTCTATGAATGCATCACAATACAAAGGGGGAAATAAAGGACGCCCCACATTTCTTGAAAACAGTCCGATGGCAGAAGTTATCAACTCTTTCAGCAGTTTAAAATACGCAAGCCTGGTCGACGATATCCGAAACAGCAGTACAGACGCAGCCAAAGCATGGGAGCAACTCCCCTCTTTCACATTTGCCGCCACATTCAAAGGAGGACGCACCAAAACCAATATGGAGCAGTACAACGGAATTGTTCAGCTTTGCAGCACAAAACTGGAACAGGAACAAGCTGCAACCCTTCGGGATAAAGCAGCCAAAGAACCCAACACCCTTGCCTCTTTCATAAATACAGACGGAACAGAAGTTATCATTCTTGTTCCGGTATCTCGTCCGGATAATTCACAGCCGGAGACAAATGAAGAGATTGCACAGTTTCACGAGCAGGCATTTGCAACCGTCAGCATCTATTACGAATCATGCTTATACGCTGATTTTAAGAAAAGTACACACTCACTAGCACAACTAACCACCGCCACATACGATCCACAATTATTCTTTAATCCTGAAGCAGAAGTGTTCCTGGTAGCCACTAAAAAGGATTACGAGAAGAAACCGGAAAAGTTGCTCCGAAATATGGAGGGTGAACCAATCTCCTTTGCACATCTGCCAATTGGTGAAGCAAGGGATATGGAAATAAAAAGAGCATTCGACCGCGCTTACTCTAATACACTCAACAAAGAATCCTTTCTGGAAGAAAACCGGTCACAATTTGTGTACGGTTTGGCATACTTTTGCTGCCTGGCAGGAATTCCTGAAGCCGAAACAGCCAAACTGGCACTTCCACGCTGCATTACCAGCAATTTTACAGCCAATGACCTCCGCCGCACCATCCGAATTAAATATAAAGAGTACGAAAATGCGTTTGGCACTGACAGCGGACTGACAAAAGTGGAGAAAGAGACACACCTGCTCGAAGAGTTTATCAAGCGCAACTTCATGCTGCGCCGCAATGTTATACTGCAAGGCATCGAATTCCGTTATGCCGATCATTCCAGTCATGAATGGACAGAACTTCGCGACCATCACCTCAACACTATTTATATCCGTGCCCACAAGGAAGGTATAAACTGTACCCTGAATGATGTAAAGGCAATGGTCGATTCCGAGTTTACCCCCTCCTACCACCCCTTCAAGGATTTTATCTTTGTTCCTTTTACCGAATGGGACGGGCACGACTATATTGCCGATGTGGCAGCCACCGTACCCACCAAAGATCCCAAATATTTTGAATGGTGCTTCCGTAAATGGTTCGTGGCGTTAGTTGCTTCATTAATTAACGACCGTGTTATCAATCATCAGATTCTGGTATTAATTGGCGGTAAGCACGGTATGGGAAAATCCACCTGGCCGGAACGCCTCTTGCCTCTCGAATGGCGCAAAAGTCATTTCGATGCCAACGTATTTTCCAATAATGCCAATGCCACCCGCATGAAACTAAGCACTAGTGCCATTCTGAATATCGACGAGCTGGACACCATTCAGCGCTACGATCAGGAAACGGTGAAAGAGTTGTTCACCACGTTCAACATCAATATACGCACCTCGCCGGACCGTCCGCCACGGAACTTTGTGCGTCACGCTTCTTTCTTCGGAACAACCAATCACCTGGATATTCTGAGAGATTATACCGGTAGTCGTCGTAACCTATGCCATGAAGTAACCGGTCCTATCAATTTCGATTTCAGTATAGATTACAAGCAACTCTATGCCCAGGCATGGAACTTGATTCTCAATGGCTTCCGTTACTACTTCAATTCAGAAGAAAACAGCATTGTGGAGCAACACAACCAGCACTACATGGAAACGGATGCGGATATGGAACTTTTCTATGAGTACTACCGTAAACCGGAAGGTGAAGAGGAAGGTATTTTCCTTTCTGCTGCGAAATTGGCGGAACATATTAAGAGTAAAACGGGGATTGCTATTAGTAAGAAGATGATATGGAAACTAGGCCGAAACCTTAAGTCTCTGAATTACAGCTTCAGAAAGTCCAGAGGAATAACCCAATACGAAGTAGTACTCAGATAAAGTGGTGTACATGGTGTACATAAATTGTTCTTTTTTCGTTCTGCAAAATCTTTTTTTGAAAATTCTGCAAATTGCGGAATTTTCAAAATTTAATTTCCAGAAAGCAAAAATAGTCTTTTTAAGTACACCATGTACACCACTATTTAATCAAAGAAGGAAGTCAAAAGCTACATAAGAAACTATAAATCAAACATATAGACATATTAGCAAATATGACTAAACAAATTAGCAAAAACAAAACGAGACATCAACCCAATCATGTACAAGATTGGACTCAAACATGTACATGATTGAACCTAAACATGTACATGTTTACCAAAACCATTAACCAATAAAACATTAATAACCATGGGCATACCATATAAATTCAAGGGGATAAACGATAATTTGAGTAGAAACACAAACAAAAAAGGCGGCGTTCACCCCATCGTAAAAAGTCGCGAACAGTTAGACACCATGGCACTGGCCGAATACATTGCCGGAAACAATACGCAGCAAAGGTCTGACATAGAACAAGCAATAGCCAAAACCTTCAATGCAATTGAAAAAGCTTTAAGTAATGGGTATACCGTTTCCATTACCAATTATGGTTCTTTCCAACTTTCTGTACAATTCCGTGAAGATTTTAATCCAGAAGACCCCCATCGCGCCGAGAGTATTGAAGTGAAGAGTGTTAATTTCCGGGCTTCTACAAAGATGAAGAAGCGGATTAGTGCAGCAGGGTTTGAGAAGAGTGAGAGATGAAAGATATTTCTATCAAACAAAAGTAATCATTATTACTGCTAAAATTTTATTTATAAGTATTATCTTTGTAAGATATAAAGTCAAAAATTATCCGATACATCTATTGGTTTATTCATATAAATAGCAGAGGTAATTGACTGAAAAACAAGAAACATCACTATAAAACAGGACACTTATGAAAGAGATAAGATTGGAAAATTTTAGATGCTATTCTGATCAGCTTATATTATTCCGGCCGGGCATTAATTTGCTTATTGGTGATAATGCAAGCGGAAAGACCTCAGTACTAAAAGCATGCAAATATGTATTAAGTGCTTTCTTCTCTGGATTTAGTGACGAAAACACAAAATGGTTGAATCCTGATGTTGATGATTTCACTCAAATAGAGCATAATGGTATTATTCAACCAGAAAAACCTATAACTATACATTTTAATATAGAGGATACAGTTCAATATCCTGAGCTATTGGAACAGTCACAAAGTTTAATTAAAGTTCCAGTACAATACTCATTACAAAAAAACAGCAAAAAAAACAGTAGGTCTCTTATTACCGGAATCAAGGAATACAAAGAATATGCTACTCTTCTTCATAAAAATCTTTATGAAAAAGATTCTCTGCAACAACAAAAAGCACTTCCTCTGTTTGCCTGCTTCTCTACAGAAGACATTCATGCTACCAGAAAACTTGATGCTAATAAATTTATTAAGTATGCTCAAAAATCCTCATTTGGTTATTATGAATGTCTGGATGGAAATGGATTCTTTCCATATTGGGTAAAGCGGTTATTGGTATTAAAAGAAGGTAACAAAAATTTAGAAGAGATTGAAATAGTTCGTCAAGCTATAATTAAAGCTCTTGGAGAAACTTGCAATATTATCAGAGATATAGAAATACGTCCAAATCAAAAAAAAGTATATTATATATTAACTGATGGAAGAGAGGTTGAAGCCAATTATTTATCTGACGGGCATCGTAGACTGGTTAATATTGTTACGGATCTTGCATTCAGATGCGCATTACTAAACAGAGGAATCTATGGGTTAGAAGCTTGCTCCAAAACTAAAGGAACTGTCTTGATTGATGAAATTGATCTTCATTTACACCCTTCATTACAGGCTTGTGTATTCAAAGCTCTACGCAAGGCTTTTCCTGAATTGCAGTTTATAGCTACAACACATGCACCAATGGTAATGTCAGGTATAGAAAGTAATGAAGAAAACATTGTATATAAATTGAGATATTCAGCCTCAGGAGGTTATAAAATTGATGAGACACAGACTTACGGGATGGACTCTTCCACTATAACAGATATTATTTTAGAACAAACACCCAGAGATGCAAACGTAAATAAAGAACTGGAACTTCTATTTGGTTATATAGATGAAGAGCAATATAAAAAGGCACAAAGCAAACTTTCTGAAATGAGAGAAAAATTTGGCGATAATTTACCGGAATTATCAAAAGCTGAATCAATGTTGAACTTTATGATGGATGATAATGAGGACGATAACGAAGAGTAAGGAACCAAAAGAATGGACTGAATATCGATTAACTCCTAATACTGATTATCAGTCTATACCAGAATTACGTCAATCCCTGTTGGAAGAGCAAGGATATATTTGCGCATACTGCATGCGCAGAATTCCTCATAAGGATAGAAATAGTAAAGAAGATTCTCGTATAGACCATATATTAAGTCGCGAAAACCACCCTGATAAAAAACTAGACTACCAAAACATGGTAATTTGTTGTCCTGGTGCAATTTCAGAAGATTTTCATTGTGATAAATCAAAAGGTGAAAAAGATGTTACTTTTTCACTCTTTAATGATTCTTTAGTTCAAACTATTAAATATCATACCAAATCCGGTAAGATTGAATCGTCAAATCCAACATGGAATACAGAAATAAATGACATTCTGAATTTAAATAACGAGAAATTAAAAGTTAACAGACAGGAAGCACTAAACGGGATTATAGAGTCTTTGAATGGTAAACACTGGAAAAGTGTGGATATACGAAAGAAACTTATAGAATGGGACAGTAAAAATAAAAAAGGAATGTTTAAACCTTACTGTGGAATAATTGTGTGGTATTTAAATAAGAAACTGAGACTAATTGATGAGCGTTAAGCGGTAATAGATTTAATATTTCTGTCATTTTAATATTATAGCGAATGCCCTGAAGAACAGCTATATAATTATCACATCTCACAACAATATAGCTATTCTCCTCTCAATTCAGAGAAAGTTTTGATCCTGAAGAACCTCATTGCGCCGAGAGTATTGAGGTGAAGAGTATTAATTTCAGGGCTTCTGCTAAGATGAAGAAAAGGATTGGAGCGAGTAGGTTTAAGAAATCAGAGAGATAATAGTATCTAGCTTACAGTGAAAAGCTCCAACTAGGTAGCTAAAAAAAAACCATAAAGACAATTAATACCATTAAATGGTTTAATACACATCAATAAAGATACAAAATATAATAAAATCATACTATAAGATTTGCCAAGTCTAATTCTAAGAACAATATTGCTATAGTAAAAGTGTATTTAGTTTTATGGCAAAAAATAATTTATAGTAGACACCTGTTATACTATCTCAATAATTGATTCATGAAGGATGTATAATCATGAAGATTTAATATAGGATATAAGGAAAATTGATTTTATGAGATTACAATCTTTTTCAGATAAGATAAGCTGTGATGTTTCTTATATTATTGGACTTCCAATAAATCGGGTATTAAAGACTTTTGTGATGCAGAATATACTTAAAAATGTCATTCTTACAATTCATCGTGCCTATGTCTACTATGCAAAATTCTAACGATTTACAGAAGAGGACGTTTGCTATTTTACAAAATCAAAGAAGAACTTTACATTCAAAGTACTAATATTCAACACTTAAGTTAACATAAAAGGTGTAGTAGCATATACTACCCAGCATGTTATCCTTGAGAAAAGTGACTTGCGACAGACTTCCAAGTGAATATAGTTATGGAACAATAACATTTTAGCAGAATAAGGAAATATTTTTTTATTTTTATATTTCAAATTTAATCAGGCTCTAAATTAAAAATAAAGTTTTATATTTGTATTTTAAAAATTAATAGTATTTATATACAATAAGGGGAATATATGTAATCTATTATTAGGATATCTACTCAACAAAGTAGTTCGGCTATTGACAAACTAACTACAATTTGCAGTAGATGAATATAATAGAAAATCAAACTCTTATTTACTAAGATCATTTTATATGTAAATGATTTAATTTAAATAAATACTATTTTAATCTATGAATCAAGCACTATGAAAGACACTCTTATAGAATATTATACTTTTATTTTCGTCATACTACATATTAAAAGGAAATTTGAGGTTTATGAATGTAACAAAAATGAATTTTCATTCTGGAGAAGAAAATTTGATAGACTTTATAATTACATAGTAATATACCAGTTAAATATATTCGATAAAAAGAATATTGGGACAGAAACAATAAAGATCCTTAAAGATTGGCATTCGGGGGTTGACAATAACGATTACTTAACTCCTCCAGTAAGTGAAATTTGTCTTCCCAAAAAGGTGTCTTTTTTTTCGCCAGTACATTCTCCTAAAAACATGATTCTCCCTGATTGGATAGATACATATTTATTCAATAATCTTAATATTAAATATATGCCTGACTGCACATGATATAGGATACTTTCGACCAAATTAGGATCGAGGCACTGCGTAACAGCAAAACATAAACCTGAGATTTTACATGAATAGTTACTCGTTATCTCTTCTCAAGAGATAATCAAAATTAAGAAAAAAAGTATGGATTATTCAATAGTTGCCAATACAGGCATACAAATAACATCATTCCCCTTAGTCATAAATCTAAAACAGAAATTTTCGCTTTGGTTTCATGAATGGTACAATACAGCTGAAGGTGAATGGATTTTAGATCTTGCACAAGAAGTTGCCACTGATACAAATCGCTATTTTTACAGAAAGAAAGAACTATTTGAAAACGGTTACTTAAAAGAGGCAACAGGAGAAGGTGATATAGATGTTAGTGCCCTCTATGATGAAGGCATTAAGCCTCTAATGATTGACGAAGAAATGCAGTCAAGTGGAGAGATTTTTCGGATGAACTTTTCGGATAAAAACAACACACTTGATTTTTTTGAAAACAAGTGGCTTCCTATACCGTATTTTTTCAAACGTAGTGAAACAAAATTTAAATTCGGACCGTTAAACTGGAGCCGATTTAAACTTATCCCTGTACCATCTGAAGATAATACGATAAAAGCATATAATGTCTTACTCGCTTTTGACACAAGAACAGGTTCTGGAACAAATAAATATGATGAATGTCCAGTTTTTCCAGATCAATTTATGACTGAAATGTTATTTGATGTATGCAAACAAGAATTCCAATTAATGGATTTTTGCTCACCAAAACAAGAATGGGAATATATCAATAATTATTTATTTAAATTGGTTCATCCAGAATTGAGCAGTGTTGGAAAAATTAAGAATGGACGCAAATTGAACTATATAGCATCATATTATTTATTAATTGATTATATTGCTCAGTATACTATATTCCCACGAGTTAAGTTATATAAAGATTCGGACGTTGTAATAAAGGACGTTGATATGGTAGTTGATATTGGTAACTCTCGAACAACAGCCTTGCTCGTTGAAGATAATACAAACTTTAATCAAGTTAATCAGCTTCAGTTGATTGATTACACATTTTTACTTCAAAATTCAGCTGATAAAAGAGAAATAATAGCTTACCAAGAACCTTTCGACATGCGGCTTGCATTCCGCAAAGTTGAATTTGGCAACTTTGGAATCCAAGGTAGCAAACAATTTGTCTATCCTAGTTTCGTTCGTCTTGGAAAAGAAGCTAATTATCTTATACACAAGGCGACAGAAATAGACGGCAGCCAAGAAAAGCTTTCTACCTTATCAAGTCCCAAAAGATATCTTTGGGATGGAAAAAATAGCAAGGAGGAATGGAAATTTATGGTCCTTGAAGGTGAATCATATAACCATATATTAAATATACCAGGTTTAAGTGAGCATCTTCAAAGTAATGGCCAATTAGCTAATAATGGAACTGGTGGACAATCTTACCATTATTCACGACGTTCTCTCATGACCTTTGCTTTTCTTGAGATGCTTGTTCAAGCTCAAACTCAAATAAATAGTGAAAAATATCGTACGGATAGAGGAGATAAACATATGCCTCGAAGAATACGTAGGATAATTGTAACCTGTCCAACAGCGATGTCTAAAATAGAACGAGAATCATTAGTGAAATGTGCGAGCGATTCTATTAAGTTGTTAAATAGTTTCAAAGGTATAGATGCAAAAGTAGATATAGTCCCTGCAACACCTTCATTTAAAGATAGCGAAAGTAAATGGTATTATGATGAGGCCACTTGTTCTCAATTGGTATATATTTATGGAGAAGTGGGATATAAGTATAAAGGATTCTGTCAAGAGTTTTTTAATCTATATGGTAAATCTTCCGTAAAAGGTGCACAACCAGAGCTGACAATTGGGTCATTAGATATTGGTGCAGGTACTTCGGACTTAATAATCAATAAATACTCATACGCAAAAGGAGATGTTACCACAATCATACCAGATCCACTTTTCTATGATAGCTTTTACTACGCAGGAGATGATATGTTGAATGAATTAGTGAAAAAGATAATGTTTTTTTCGCCGAACAGTGCGTTAAGAAAAAAAATGAAAGAAAAGGCTGAACCGGATTATAGACAATTACTCAGGAATTTCTTCGGTCCAGATTATACAGGACAAACAATATCTGATAGGCACTTGAGAAGAGATTTTAATATGCAATACTCAATTCCTTTGATGTATTATTATTTAGAATTATTGTCTCATGATGCAAAAGATTGTAATATACATTATTCTGATATCTTTGCAGATTGTCCACCAAATGAAAGAGTAAAAGTTGGTTTTTTTAAATTCTTCGGATTTGAATTAGAAGAATTAGAGTGGGAATACAATAAAGATTTAGTGTCTGATGTTGTAGCTAAGGCATTTGAACCATTGTTAAAGAAGATTGCAACCATAATGTATTCCTACAATTGTGACATTGTATTACTTTCAGGTCGCCCATCGTCTTTATCCCCTATCCGGAACATATTTTTAAAATATTACTCAGTTTCTCCTAATAGACTAATTCTGCTAAATAATTACTATGTCGGGCATTGGTATCCTTTTGGGGATAACACAGGCTATATAACTAATGCAAAAACGATTGTAGCAATGGGAGCTCTAATTGGCTACTATGCAACGACCTTATCAAACCTTGATAGGTTTGTCATCGATAAATCAAAATTAGATAATAATTTAAAATCCGTCATTAATTACATAGAAGCCTCTCGTGAAGGCCAGCCTATCGAATATTTTATTACTCCTAAAAAATCTTCTGGAAAATTGATGGTAAGTTCCTTACCAACTAAATTGAATGTTCGGCAAATAGGTATCGATTCATATCCTTCACGAAAACTCTATGTTATTGATTTTAATCAATATAAAATAAGTGATCGAATTAGACGAAAATCTATTCAAGATAAAACTCCTATGAGCGATATTCAGGTCCTTGCAAAAGCAAAAGAGTTAATTGATGACTTGAAATTGCGTATGCCTTTCTTCCTCATTATAGAAAGGGATGAGGAAGATAAGGAAAGCCTAACAATCTCTGCAATTACAGATAAGGATGGTAATGATCTCGCTGGCAATAATATAGAAATTAACATCCAAAGTTTAGGTGCAGATGATAGATATTGGCTTGATACGGGAATATTTGAAATTCAATAAATCGAAAATCTATGGTACAAAATATAAAATTACAAATATCGATTATAGAACGCTCTATCGCATGGGCAAATAAATATGGAAAGGATACTTTTCCTATTGAAGGATTGAAGGAGTATCGTCGAAGACTAAAGAAAATTTATGATTCTCTTGAAGAAAATTGCTCTTCGGCTGCGTATGGGGAAAGTCAAGTAGGAAAGTCCTATTTGATGAGTAGTTTGCTATCCACACCAGAATCTCCATTTGTAATAACAAATAAAGATAAAACATATAGTTTTATCGATAAAATCAATCCTAGTGGAGGAAATACATCAAAGACTGAATCGACAGGTGTTATTACAAGATTTACTATTAATAATAACAATGAAGCAATGAAGGATTTTGTAAAAATCAATAATCTTACAGTAGCTGATATTATTATGCTTATAGTTGATTCTTATTATAATGACCTCAAGATTGATACAAGCACGGTTTTAAAATATGATGAAATCAATAAAGAAATCATAGGCCTTAATCATTTATGGTCTGATAAAACAACTGTAGTACAAAGTTTCTTAACTGAAGACGATGTTATGGATGTTTGTGATTATGTTACTGATATAGTTGGAAACAATGCTATTAGTATTACTCATTCTGATTTTAAAAAAGTAATTCCGCTAATTATCCAATATGTTAGTTGTGATAATTGGACAAAAATATTTTGTCTTCTTTGGAATAAGAATCCTGAGTTAAATCGATTATTTACTCTATTAATTAATGAATTCAAAAAACTCCACTTTGAAACTGAAGTTTACGTGCCATTTGATGCAGTTCTTAGAGATAAAGGGACTCTTTTGAAAATCGAGTGGCTTGATTCCGTATGTGGTATACAACATGATGATAACAATGATGAATTATACACAGATGTATATAATTCAGAGGGTAATGTATTGTGTCAATCTTTTAATAAATCATCATTATCTGCTTTAATTGCAGAATTAACCTTTGTTTTACCAAAAGCTGTTGCATCTGAACGAAAATTTCTTAAAAAGATTGATTTACTAGATTTTCCGGGAGCACGTTCAAGAGAGAAATTCAAAGAGCAGGATGTTCATGCTGTTTTACCTACAATTTTACGTAGAGGAAAAGTTGCTTATCTATTTAACAAATATTCGCGGTCGCTAAAAATGAGTTCAGTATTGTTTTGCCATCATAACGACCAAAAAAACGAACCATCTTTAGGTGAAACTATTAACGATTGGATAGAAATTAATATCGGAAAAACGCCAAATGAACGTGCAGAGAACTTAATTCGTACCAATGGTGTCTCTCCTATGTTTTTTATAGCAACAAAATTCAATATAGAACTTGAAAAAACTAAAAATGATTCTTCTGATAATGAAGAATTGCTAAGTGAGCACTGGAAACGCTTTAAAAATGTATTACCAGAAATAATAAAACCTGCGACCTGGTTTGATTCTTGGGTGCCAAAAGGTGGAATTTTTCGCTCTGAATCATTTCAAAATATTTATTTATTAAGAGATTTCTATTGGTCATCAAAAATACAAGTATTTGATGGCTATAAGGATGGAGAAATAAAGTCTCCAGAAACAAGCATTCATTATCATGATGATTATCCAAATTACTTTGTCAATTTAAAAAGAAGTTTCTTACAAAATGACTTTGTAAAAAAGCATTTTGCTAATCCTGAACAATCATGGAATGAGGTTGCAACTATAAATAATGATGGATCGAAAGCCATTATTAGAGATTTAGATTCTATTTCAGGAGTTTTAGATATTGCTAGAAGAGATAAGTTTATTGGTGAGCTTAGAATAATAAGAGATGAAATTCTTTCAAAATTAAACGTCTACTATGAGCCAGAAGATAAAGACCAGAACAACATTAAAACAAGATGTATAGCTGGAGATATAAGGCGTAGTTTGGATTTAAGTATAGGAACAAAACCCGAAACGTTTGGCAGAATCATAGATCAGCTCATGGTTCCAGTAGGGGTTTTAAGAAAGATAGCCTATGATATAGTTATTCTTAAAACCGAAACGCCTAAGGATTTTAATGAAATAACTCTTATTAGAACTATGGCTCTAATCAATCCAAATGACGATAAATTAGTAAACATCCAGAAACTTTGTGATTACTATGCTTGTGATATAAACGTCTTAGAAAAGGATTTTGGCCAAAAAGGCTTTACTGTTGATGACGTTGTTTCAAACGAATGCACTGTTGCAACAACAGTTGCAGATGTGGTTTCAAATAATATATTAGAATATTGGACTTCATTCATAAATAAACAAGTAAAAGGATTAGAGAAATATTTGCCTCATTCTGATGAGGTCGCATTTATGCTTCAAGTATTATGTAAACGATTAGGAGTAAGAAAAATCATTTCTAACAAAATTGACATCTATTCAAGGGTTTTCCCTGATAACGATCTACCAAATGCTATAGCTGATTTTTCTTCACTAACATTAAATAATTTTGTTAGCTCGATAGGTCGAGAATACATGACTAACGCTGATATCGAAATGATCAAAGCCAAAGCAAATTCATGTAATCTATTAATAGATTTATCACCTGAAGCTAGTGATATCAAACACAAAAAAGTTGATCTTCTAGATGCTCTTCAAGCTTTTGATGATGCTTCAGATCCAACATCGGTTTCGATTAAGACATTAATAAAACTACCTTTTTGGGATAATTTCCAGAGATGGAAAAACCTATTGGTAATAGGTTTGCTGTATTCTGCAGATATCTCTCACTGTGACCCAATTGCAAATGAAGCAATGAAAAATATAATTGAAGATTGTAACTGTTTATATAAAAATATTTAATCTATGCCAGGACCTACTTTTTATAATCTGAGATTGCTTTGCTATATTGATGACACTGATTTTACTGATTATCAAGGCATTGGTTCAGATCCTATGTATAAAAGATTTGAGAGTGTTCAAAGTGTGGTAAAAAACAATATAGAAGAAAATTATCAATCATTTTTAGCTCGACCATACTATGATGATGGAAACATTCATTGGTATGTTAATGAATGGAATGAAACTCCTAAATGCTTTACAGAACTTAATGAATCGGAAAGCTCAAAGTACAAAAAAATTAAAAATGATACAATCAAACACTATAATCAAGTTCTGACAAAACTAAAAACTGAAGAATATGCAATTCTTTCAGGAGCTTTAAAATATATAGAAGATGAGTTTCTGTATTGTTATGACAATAAGGTTGTTCTAATTGCATGGGGTATGCGCCCAGATACATCTAAACATATAATTAGTGGTTCTTGGGTCAAAGGATTTAAAAATAATGAAAAATACAAGATAACATTTGATGTTGGACAAAATGGAAAACTAAAAAATCCGATTTATCGTGTAATCAAAAGAGAGAAAGGTTACAAACTAACATCGAATGATATACCCGAAGTATTAGAAAGCAACAATTGTACTTTTGATGGATGGCTTCCATCTCCTCAAAACTATGTTGTAAATGATGACTTGACATTTACAGCTTCATATAGCACAATTCAAGAACCACTTATTGAATCAAACGACACTAATGAGCATTCGAAAGAAAACATAAAAATAATCTTTGATGCCGGTACCATAGGAACTTTGAATGGTGTTAACATTATAGAAGTTCCCAAAGGACATTGTTTATCTTCTGACGAAGTTCCAAACATTATTCCAAATAATGGATACAGATTTATAAAATGGAATCCTTCAATATTACAATCCGTTGAAACTGATACATTTTTTATTGCAGAGTATGCACAAGACATGGTCAATTGCTTTTTTGATGCAGGCGAACATGGCAAAATTCAAGGAGAAAATAGATACCAAAAGTTGTTAGGAGACACACTATTAGCAAATGAAATTCCATTAGTGAAAAGCCAAAAGGGATACAAATTTATAGGATGGGACAAATCACCATATGACGCTCTCAACAGTGATAGAAGGTTTATTGCTAAATATGAAAAAAATATTCCATGGTATAAAAGATGGTGGCTTATGTTAACAGGATCAGGATGCCTGAAATGGCTATTATGGACAATTTTATTTTTATTAATAATTTGGCTTCTTTCATTTCTATTTAGAGGATGTACTGGATGTACTAGACACCATGATGGAGACAGATTTGGACAACCAATTTTTTCAGATGATTCAGTTTCACAATTGGAACCAATCAGAGATTCCAATGGAAATGAATATGAAAATAATGGTGCTATTGAAAGTATAGTTGATAAAGATGGAGATCTTCCCGACAATAATGTTATCTCTCCTATTGTTGAAGATGGTGGGGTTCAACCACCAATTGTTCATAATGAGGGTGTTCCAGATGTTGTCGGTAATAGATTAAATATCTATTTTGATAATGAGAATGCAGATCTTAACAAATGGGCTCACGACTTTAAAAATGTCTATCCTTCTGATAATTATAGAATCATTGGATATGATAAAAATGTACGAATGATTCAAATTCAGATACCAGAGAATCAAAGAAACATAGTCCGAAACGAAATTAACAGAAAAATACCTGACCAAGATTTTTTTGTAGTTGACGAATCCATAATAACATTACATGGGAATTATAGTCAATCGAACAGTGGGACTGTTAAAGGGTGGCATTTAAAAGCCTTGAATATTAAACAAGCTTGGAGTATTTCTAAAGGTAGTCCTAATGTTGTTATTGCAATTGTTGATGATGGCTTTGATGTAAATCATAAAATGTTAAAAGGGCGTTTCTTTAAGGCATATAATATATTTACCCAAAATAGGACATTAGGAATAGGACAAGGACATGGTACCCATGTCGCTGGATTGGCAGCAGGTTCTGCCAATTATTATAGTAATGGTGCGGCAGGAATGGCGCCACAATGTAAGATTATGCCTATTCAAGTCTTTGATAATGGCATGTGCACTTTTTCATCAATAGCAAGTGGTATAATGTATGCAATTCATAATGGTGCCAATATTGTTAATATTTCTATTGGTCCAAGTTTTCAAGGACTTGATCAAATGCCTTTACCTGAGCAACAAAAAATTGCTGAAACATATTTTAAAAACGAAGAAAGAGTTTATCAGCATATTATTAAAACAGCAAATGAGAAAAATGTTATTCTTGTATTTGCTGCAGGAAATGATAATATTATGACTGCAATATTACCTGAGTGTAGAGAAGTTAATAGAACAGTAAACGTAGCAGCTGCCACTCCTAACTATAAAGCAGCAGAATTTACCAATTATTCTATAGGAACAAATATTTCAGCACCTGGGGTGAATATAAATAGTGCATTTCCAAACAATTCATACAAGATGCTTGATGGAACAAGTATGGCTGCACCTATAGTAAGTGGTACAATAGCATTAATGCGTAGTATTAATTCAAAACTTACAGTTAGTCAAGTAATAGGTGTCATGCAACAAACAGGAAGGAAAATAGATGAAGATATTCCTCCCATGGTAGAAATCTTTCAAGCCTTAACAGCTGTAAGGAATGGAAAAATACCTAATAGCCCTGTATCTTCAACATCTCAAGAAAAGCGAGATAAAAGGTCTAATATGAAAGAACATACACTACCTAATAATACAGAACAATCTGATAACTACAATGCTTTAAAATCAATGCTTGAACAATTAAAGGCAAAGCGTGCAGCTTTGGATGAAAAGATAAATCAAATTGAACAAAAATTAAAATAAATAAATATGAACAATAATAATTATTCATGGAATGAAACCCTTAAATTTTCGTGGGGACATATTATCGCCTTCTTGTCATTAATCTTTATTAGCTATGTTTGCTATATGGGAGACTTCTATATGAATGGTGGAGTATTTAAAATGTCTGCAATTAAAGTACTAATTATAGATGTTGCATTACTTGTCACATTCATAGGGGCTCAAATATTGAAAGGAACAGATAGTAAGTTTGATCGTAGTATCATAATTGAAAGAATTCTTATTTGTCTATGTCCCATAGTTTTTATTTGGGCAATGATATCATACAATCATTTCTGGTATGTATTTAGCCAACGTGAACAGATTGAAAATAAATTTAACACATCTATAGAGAAATCAAAAGAGATGTTTGTCAATTATGAAGATTATGCCAATAATCGTATTAGTGCATACAGCAATTTGTTGGATAGTGCAATAGTAAACAAATCATCTAATCCTGTTTTTTATGCTAAAGTCGGATTTAACGGAAGAAATGATGCTGTTCAGAAGGATAATTATTTAAAAACATTACGTCTACAACTCTTTTCTCAAAATACTGATAGTTTAAAGAATATTGCAACAAAATGGATTGATCAAGCAAATCAAGGTGCAACGGTGTGGAATGCTTTTTTAGTTGGAAACATTGATCAAATTGCAGATGCTATCTCTAACTGGAATCAAGCATTGATTTCCTATTCAAAACCGGTGCTTAGCAATGAAAGCATGGCAGGATATGAGATTCAGGCATTTGATGCAAATAAAGAAGCTATAGAAGCGGCTACTATTGGACTTACTTCGCTTACTGACATTTACACAAGTACAGGAGGTATTAAAATAAATACAATCATTACTGGAATTATATTATTTATGATGCTTCTCTTTCCATATATACTTCAAAAACGTAATACCAGGGCTAATGGCTTATATTTCTTATTACCAACAAATAATAAATATATCAAATCTAAGCCTATAATAGAAAAGAACACAAGCTATGAAATTCCTTCATCAGAAAATAGATCATCAACCAATATTAATGATGATGATATATTTGGAGGGACATTTTAACAAATAAAATATTCAAACAGATAAAATATGAACAAAAAGGATCTATTAAAAAATTTTCGAGACTATAGTCCAGAACAAATAGCTGAAGCTATTAGGGCTGGAGTTATCTCATCCTATGATTTACAGCATGAAACAGAAGGTGCCTATACTCCATTGTTGAAAAGACAGGTTAAAGCCATTCTTGAAAAAAAGATGGAACAACCAGTAGCAGAAGTAAATCAGCAACCTACAACAAATATTACTGAAGCCTACTCTTCAAATCCTGAAAATTCGATCATTGAAACAAAGTCAGAAGTATCTATGTCTCAAATTCCGTCTTTCGACACATCTTCTTCTGAATTGTCAAACATAGAAGAGACTAACACATCAGCTTCTATAACCACTGCCGAGGTCAACAACAATGCTAAGCCAAATATGTTTAGCCATCCATTTTCATTCTATGGGCGAATAAGACGAACAGAATATGGCATATCCATGATTATAGGTTTTGTGATAAATATAGTTCTTAATGCAATATTAAGTTCTGCGGAACAAAATTCATCAGGCAGTGCTACGAGTATCATAGTATTATGTTTTATTTTATTATTATTTTACATATGGTTCGCTTTAGCACAAGGAGCAAAGAGATGTCACGATAGAGGAAATTCCGGATTTTATCAATTAATACCATTTTATAGCTTATGGATGCTTTTCGCTGTTGGAGATTCTAAGCCAAATGAATATGGTGTATGTCCCAAATAAAAATAGTTATTAATTATGAGTGTAAATAAGCAATGCATTCTTGACAATGTAGAAGAATATTCTGCAGAGCAATTAGTAAGATATATTCAAGAAGGTATAATAACTTTTGATATACTTGTTCAAGAAACTGAAGGGCAATTTGCTGCAGGGAAAAGAAAAGAAGTAAAGAGGCTTTTAGAGAATGGTGATCAAAATGAGTGGAATAGGGTTCAAGAAGAAAGAACTATTGAATCGGCTCAGCGTTATTTGTACACATTCCTTAATGGACAATTTCGAGCGCAAGCACGTTCTTTAATAGAAGAATTGGAGAATAAAAACCAACAATATTGCTTGGAAGCTAAAACAGAAGATGCGTGGACATTGGTTGAAAAAACAAATTTGGATTCATTACGTACATTTATTAATGATTTTCCAAATAGTACTCATATAAATGAAGCAAATGGTTTAATAAATAAGATATTGCTTGATGAAATTATGGGGGTTGATGCTGAGACTCTTGTTAGTCAAATCCGTCAATTTCAAACAAATCGTTCTCTTACACTGGCCCAAAAAGATAATAATATAATTGATACGATTGAACGATATCTTAATGAAAACAAAATCAGCAAACGAGATTTCCTTGAAAAAATCAAAGAAGACAACAATTTACTTAACGCAGGTGTTGTTAAGCGTTTAATAAATACTGGCGTATTATCTGTTGGAGATTTATTAGGGATCGGAATTGATAAACTTTTCATACAAAAGATGTTTAATGAGGAAAGTGCGCAGAGTTTTACAACTCCTGAGAAATTAGATAAGATCCATAAACAATCAACAGAAATATATTTTTGGGGAATACCATCTTCGGGAAAAAGTTGCGCATTAGGGGCAATTCTTAGTGTTGCTGCAAGTGGTAAAGTTGCGAAGTCAATGGACCGAGATACCGGTTCTCAAGGTTATGGCTATATGACTAAACTTATCAACCTGTTTCAGAATGGGACCGTTGGAACTCTTATGGAAGGAACACCTGTTGATTCCTTTTACGAGATGGGATTTGACTTAGTCGATACAGATGAGAAAATCCATCCAATTACATGTATTGATATGGCAGGTGAGTTGATGCGTTGTATGTATAAAGAAAATGCAGGAGATTCTATGTCTGTCACTGATACAATTATGCTTGACACTCTTACGAAAGTACTTATAGACAATCGGTCTACAAATCGAAAAATGCATATTTTTGTTATAGAGTATGGTGCAGAAGACAGACTTTATGAAGGATTACCACAGAGAGTCTATCTTGATGGTGCATTGTCCTATATAAAGAATACAGGAATATTCAAGAAAGACACAGACGCCATTTACATAATGATAACTAAGGCAGATAAAGTGAAAAATGCCACTAAAGATACCTTGGCTAATTATATAAATGATAAGTATCTTGGGTTTTACAATGGCTTGGAACAAATATGTAAGGATAATGAGATAAACAAAGGTAATGTTGAAAAAATAGCATTTTCATTAGGAGAAGTTTGCTTCCAGAATTATTGTCGATTTAATTCGTATGCTGCAGAGAATGTCGTTAAACTTATACTTCATCGATCTGCAAGCTATAGAGGTGGAAGACGAGGTAAAATTATAAATAAATTTAGAGGCTAAAAATATGAAACTTGGATTAATAATAAAAAACACAGATAATGGTGAATCGGAAGGTTCATCATTTAATAAAGATGAAGCGTGGGCAAAATACGCTACTGACGCTCGATCAGCTATTAAAGAGTTAACTAATTTTGATGAAACGGGAAAGACTATTTTCCTTTTGAGATTCTTGGGCCCACTCGGTTATTTAATTTGTATTGTTAAAGCACGTCCTCATGGAAGTGGCAGACCTTTTGATAACACCGCTGCATGGATACATATACCTACTGAGATAGAAATCACAGGTCAACAAACGAAAGATATATTAGAAAGTGTTGCAACCGCGATTTCCGGTAGAACCGAAATTGATGATAATAAGCTAAATGATTTTTTTGACAAAGAATATGAAACAAATAATGTATCATATTCAGATTTGTCAAGTATTAGATCAAAGGATCAGAATGATCAGAATGAATTATTTGGGGTTCGCTATTATAATGGTGATACAAATTATCAAATTCATGAATTATTGGGAGAATGGATTGCGCAGCCAGAATATCAGAAATATAAAGGTATCTTTCTTATTGATAAATTTACAGGAATAACATTACCCAGAGGAGTACAATTAAAATTTAATCCAAAGCCTCTATGCTCTATACCCGCACCTAAAGACATTGATGGCTTTAAAGCTTATATAGGGAAAAATCCTTTTGTAAAGGAAATTAGAGTAACAGAAGGAAATCAAGTAGACTTGACTTGGATAAAACAAGGATATGCATACATAAATAAGAAATTTGTTGCGTCCACAAAATTTAATCCTAATGAGATTAATATTACTCCTAACGAGTACAAGAAAATAATACAACGTTCTTGGTTTAATGTAGTTGATAGTAATAGTAATAAACAGTTGACTAATTCAACCATTTATATCAATGATCGGCCAATCGTAGGAGACAAAATAGAAATTGCTGAAGCGGCATTCAATTCAGGAGTCGTCTTAAAGATCTCAAGTCAAGATTACAGCGATTACATAGAACACAATTTTAAAATTGGAAAGAATATAACTTTTCGAATGGCGCACAAAGTTCACCATTATGAATTTGAGATACCTGCTTATGACAAAGATAATGAATTAAAGCATGCCGTTCAATTGGTAATTGAAACGAAACGCAGACTATCCAAGTCACCTATTAAAGGATATTTTTTAGCAAATGGTAACTTAGAAGAAGGCGAAGGAAGAATAAACAGACTTGAATTTGATAATAATTTAAAAATCAAAATTAAGTCGTTTGCCTATGGTATTATTGGATGCCTTTTAATTGAGTTATTGATAGCTGGTTGGAGTGTTATTGACGACTATGAATTCCATTTTGGTTGGCCTCCAGTTTCTGCAAAAGTTTCTCATGTAACTACGCCTGAAATTATAGAAGGAGGTACAGAGGCTTCTACAAACATAGCTGACTCGTTGGCAATCAGTTATCTTGATGATAATGAAACATGGAAAAAAGATAGTCTGAACAGTAATGAATTGACAAAAGGATTATATGAAGATTTGGATTCATTTAAACTGGAAGATTTGAAGGACAAATGGGCAGATAAATTATCTAAATCTAAAAAATTTAAAGACCTCGTTTCAGCCGCAGATGAATGTTTAAGAAATGGATGGGACCCTACTATTGGGAAGAATGATAAAAAATATAATTCTGCCAAAGACAGTACCATTAATGTAGACAATTATATTAAATGGATCTCAGAAGAACATAAAAAAATTAATGAAAATAATGAAAGCAAACCTGTAGTAGAAAAAACTACAAGTAATAAAACAAAGACTTCTAATATGGATAAAATTACAGGTATTAAGGAATCTAAAAAAGAAAAAACATCTAAAAAAACATCTAAAGAAGTCGCATCAGAACCCAAAAAACGTGGCGGTGTTTAATCTAAATAGTTTATGATATGAAAATAACAATAAAAATAGTCTTTTTGATAATGGCTTTAACCTTTGCTGTTGGTGGAATTATGATTTATGCGAAAACAAAAGTTGAACCCCCAATAGCTTTAAAGCAAGTAAACCAATACTCTATTGATATAACAAATAGTTGTAAAGCTGTCACACAAGCCGAAAATGACAGTAAAGTAGATTCCATCTATACAACAGTAATGGATCGAATTAATGTATTTAAAAATGAGGATAAAATTCAACCGTCCGAAGCAGACAAGTGTATGGATTTGTTTATTAAGAATTACACTCCATTGTTTATGAGCCATTGTTTTGGTGAATTTCAACAATCAGTATGGAATGCCAATGATCATACTGATATGCTATCACATATTTCAAAACTTAAAGTATTAACCCATTCTGACAATTCTTCTGTATTGGCTTCATCTACTATAGATTCTTTGAATTTAATCTCTAAAATTATTGCAGATTATCGCCAAGCTAGAAAGATCAGCCGATATACCAGTTTTACTGGAGTTTCAAATGCTCTATCTGTAATAACTCAAGCAAAACAATACACAAACAACAGCTATTTGGCAAATTGTAGAGATTTACATAGTGAGCTACAAAATGTAAGACTAAGCATTGCACAGTCTCACTATAATTTTGTAACCGCACAAGTAGAAAAGCTATCCCAATACAAGTTCTATAGTAAATCGTATTATGAAGGGACATTAATACCACATGTCGATGCTGTTACTACAGAATATGATAATAAGGCTGCTTCTCTTTACGGCTCAAAAAAAGACGTAAATTATTTATGGAATAGGGCCCGCAATTATTATGATGAAGCAATGAGTTATTACGGAGCCAATTAAAAGGATAAGATTCATGAAACAAGTAATTTGTATAATAGCTTTCGTTTTTTTCTCTATAAGTTTGAATGCTCAGGAAAAAACAGATAGTATTGCAAAAAAAAACGAAGAACAAGTAACGCTGTCTCTAAAAGACTTAATGAAATTGACAACAGAAAGAGATAAGGCTATAGCTTTTAGTGATAGCCTGAAATTAATTTATGAGAAACTTAACCTTTCTAATAAAAAGACTGAGGAAGAATTAAATAATAGTAATATTGAATTTTTAAAAAATGAATCACACATAAAGAATTTAAAAAATCATATAAATGAGACAGATTCATGCTTAGTTAATATTATCTCTAATTTTTTATATATTCCTTATGAAGCATATAGTATTGAAAAAATAGCAATTCCTGCATCTAACAATATATTTGATGAAAGATTAAAACATAAACAAAAGATAAAATTTGATCTTTTGAAAAGCTATCAAAATGATATTAGGTCATTAATGCAATTTTTAAAAGAAACTCAAGAAGACTTGAAAAAACCATTTATGAAACATGATGTTGCTATTCAAAGAGAGAGAGAATTTAAAGATAAAGATTTCTACATTCGATATGCCAATTATTCAGATTGTAATGAAACCTTTCTTGGTAAAATATTTAATGATGTAAAGAGACGTCTTAATAAATTTGATGGCCAAGCTAACAAGGTCGACTTTGGTGATATTCTAACTAAATTAAATGATTGCCTTAACACAGTTAAAGATTTATGATAACAATGAAATCTATTTTAAGAACATTTTTTTTGTGTGTAACATTAATGATGAGTATTGGTATATGTGCTCAGACATTAACTAACTACGCAAAACAGCGCCAAAAGGAAATTGCAGAAATGCAAAGAGTTGAGAAGATAAACTATGAAAAAGCTTGCAAAAAAAGTTCTATTGATGCATACCAAGAGTATCTTAAAATGTATCCAAAAGGTATGTTTGTTTCTGATATAAAAAACCGCATAGCAGATTTTGATTTTTGGAATAAAACTAAAAAATCAAATACTATTGAAGGTTATAATGAGTACATACGAATTTCTATATTCAAAAGCTACAAAAATCAAGCTAATGAAGCTATTAAAGAACTTCAATCTGTAGATGTATGGAATAAAACTAAAGGTTCTGATAATATTAGTGATATTGAAGGCTTTAAACAAATGTATCCTAATTCTTCATGTATATCGGATGCAAATAAAAGAATTCACGAATTGAAGGCAGTTAATTATTATAAATCAGGTAATTATAATAGTGCTTATACTGAATTTAATGAAGCAGGTGGAAAAAATTTCATTGATGTCGCTAATAGAGATTATTATGACAAGTGTTTAGAATATTATGATTATTCGATGCTTAACAATTATTCAAGAGAAATCGAACTACAATCATTTTTAACAAAACATCCTAATAGCGCAAAATATAATGAAGTATCAAACAAATTGGCAATTATTAAAGCAAAAGCATTAACAATATTTTCTAGTGATTATTCATTTAATAATGCGCTGGAATTTGCGAAAGATGAGTATACAAGAAATGTTGTTAAAAGCTACATCGACTATAGCAAAGACTCTTACAGAAAATACAAAAGGGAACAACGGAAATCTAAAATAATGGCTAATGGTGGATATGTCCTATTTGGTTGGGAATTGATTGATTTTGGATGGAACGGAATAAGCCCAAACCGTTTTTTAGATGTTGGATACTACAACATGGGTGCAAGCGTAAAATTTGGTAATTACAGGTCTCCGGTACAATTTGAGATTGGTGTTAAGCCTGGTGTGATTTTCTATAATTTTGCAGATGACTACGAAGCATCTTTTGATGAATATGAGAAAAAATTCCATATGCCAGTTTATGCCAAGTTGAAAATTAATATTTGTAATTGGGATTCATCTAAATTATACTTAAGCGGGTTAGGATGGTATAATGCTATAAGAGACGAATCTTTAGAAAATGAGTACTCTGTTGGCGGCGGTGTTGGTGTTGCATGGCGCCATTGGGATTGGTTAGTTCTATATTACAAACAAGATTTGAATAATAAATTTAAAATAGACGATAAGTTTATCAGCTCTTCTCTGGTTTATTATTTCTAAATTAGCTGTTATGAGTATGGCATATCTCGTGCTATGGAATTTATAACTTAGCACCAATAATAAAGAAAAACAGAAAAAAAACCTTAAAATGAATAACAAAAACCTTATTTAAATAACTATGGAAAACGAAAATAATCAAGAAAAAGATGTTGTTCAACAAGTTTACAATTATGCGATTAACCTAATTGTAAATGAGAAAAAAACCTATAATGAAACTATAGCTATTCTTATGTCAACAGGCCTTGACGGTGAAACTGCTAATTTTGTAGTAAGCAATATTCAAAATAGGATAAAAGAAGAAAGAGAAGAAATAGCGAATAAAAATATGCTATATGGTGCTCTTTGGTGTATTGGAGGACTTCTAGTAACGGGGGTTAGTTACGCAGTAGCAATTGAAGGTGGTAGCTATTTCATTACTTGGGGTGCAGTAGTTTTTGGAGGTTGGCAATTCCTTAAAGGTTTATATCAAAAGGTGTTTAGGAAGTAACAATAAATAAAATGTAAGAATATAAAAGTCACTCATGAAAAATACAATAGCAATCATCATCTGCTTAATTATTGCATCTGGCTTTGCTGCATGTAATAACACAAAGAAGATACAAGAAAAATCTATTAACAAAGACACAATAACTCTTTCAAAAGAAGAGAAAGAGTTGTGCATATCTGCTTTAAATAGATATATTGAATTCGATGAATTAACAGCAGAGAAAGCAGAAAAAACGGCTAATTATATTGAATCGGATATTTTAAATAAAAATAGAGGCTCAGACAATAATAAGGATTCATATAGAAAGAATATAGACTCAACAACTGTAATAGCCAAACAAGCGATTGATCTTTTAAACAAAAACCGATTAAATGAAACGGTTAAATTACTGGATTCAAATATTAACAAGTTTCATTCGCATCCAGCAAATACAATAGACACAGAAAACGAGCTGCATATTGCTCTATACATTTTGTATCAAGCATGTTACTCAGAAAAAGAAGCCTGCACAAAGGCTATAGAACTTGAAAAATTTACTAAACTTCATTTCCAATTATTAGAAGAACTTAGAGGAGAAATGAACCCTGGATATCCTGATTTCTTAGCTGATTTTGCCTTTTTACACTATCAGGCAGAAGACTATTCTGGTTCAATGAATATTTTGCAAGAGTTACTCCCTCTAATAAAAAAATCGTCTGGAGAAAAGAGTGAAGCATATACCATTGCTATAAAAAAGATTATAGATTGCTCGGAGAAAGCTGGACTTTCTAACCAAACTGAAAAATATAAAGAAGAGTTGAAACGAATAAAAAAACAGTAATATTGGCGTTATAAATCAATAAAATGGCGCGATAAAACAAGAAAATGGCGTTATAAATTCCAATAATAAGTGATCAGTTCTGAAATAGTGTAATTATAGAATATTGCTGCCCAAAGAAAACAGGTAGCTATTATTTAAAGGAAGAAAATATCTGCATCAAAATAGATAAAATTTGAATATACAATATTTATCCTTATATTTAAAAAAATAAAATATATTTTTGCCTTACTGAATTTTATAAAAATTGATCGTAATATCTCTTTTGAATATATATCTATATGGGTATATTGTCAAAAGAGTAATGCCTGTAAAATAAACAAAATAAATATAAATGGAATATACAGCTCAGGAACTATACAAGATACTTAATGACTCTGACGAGTGTTATTTTATTGAAGCAAAAGGTGGAAGCGAAAGCTCTCATTCTGTAATGGAAAGTGTATGTTCTTTTAGCAATGAACCCGGATTAGGCGGCGGATATATATTGATGGGCATTGCAGAGGATAAAGATTCGCTTGTACCTCAATATAAAGTATTGGGCGTTAGTGATACTGATAAATTCCAGAAAGACATTGCTACTCAATGTAAACAGATGTTCAATATTCCTGTGTATCCCCAAATATCTGTTGAGAATATTAATGGAAAAAATGTAGTAGTAGTTCACATTAAAGAGTTATCCGACAGACAAAAACCGCTATACTTTAAATCGGATGGTATTCCTCATGGTATAATGAGAAGAATAGGCTCTTCTGATTTACATTGTACTGAAGATGATTTACAGGTTTTCTACAGAGATAATATACAATCTTACGATCAGACAACAATAACCGGAACCGATATTTCACAAATAGACGAGGCTGCGATAAAAAGATACAGGACATTAAGGAGTGAGGTAAACCCTGCAGCTGAGGAATTAACGTATGACGATGCTGAATTGTTAGAAGCATTGGGCTGTTTAAGCGATAACAAAAAAGAACTGAATCTGGCAGGAGTATTACTTTTTGGAAACTCTAAAGTTCTGAGAAGTAAACTGCCTATGATGCGGGTGGACTATATACGCGTACCGGGAAACCAATGGGTGGAAAATCCGGATGATCGCTTCATAACTACGGATATGAGGGGACCATTGATTTTGTTAGTTTACCGACTAATAAACGCCATCAATGACGATTTACCCAAAGGATTCTTGTTACCCGATAATTCATTGCAGGCAAAATCGGTAGGATTGCCAATAAAAGCCTTACGGGAAGCTATTGTAAATGCTTTGATTCACAGATCATATAGAGTACATCGCCCTACTCAGGTAATAAGATATGATAACCGCATCGAAATTATTAATCCAGGATATTCTTTAAAAGCAGAAGATCAATTGGGGAAGCCGGGCAGTGAGACAAGAAACCCATTTATTGCATCTGTTTTTCATGAGACTAACCTTGCTGAGACAAAAGGTACAGGAATTAGAGCCATGCGAAAATTGATGATTGATGCTCATTTAGCCCCTCCTACTTATGAATCAAGCTATGAGAATAATCAATTCACAATGCGTCTTTTACTTCACCATTTCCTTGATGAAAAAGACATTCAATGGCTTGGAAAGTTCACTTATATATCGCTTAATGATGTACAAAAACAGACACTTATTTTTGTCAGAGAAATAGGTGCAATTGACAATCGCACCTATAGGCAAATGGCTGATAGCGATATATCAAAAGCTAGTTCTGAATTGAGATATTTAAGAAACCAAAATTTATTAAGTAGCAAAGGAAAAGGAAAATCAACTTATTATGTTGCCGGGAGTTTACTTATTGAAGCAATAAGTGAGATTGGTTCAATTAGCGATGGAGGTGGTTCAATTAACTACGAAGGTAGTTCAATTAGCAATGGAGGTGGTTCAATTAACTACGAAGGTGGTTCAATTAGCGATGGAGGTGGTTCAATTAACTACGAAGGTGGTTCAATTAGCAACGGAGGTGGTTCAATTAGCGATGGAGGTGGTTCAATTAACTACGAAGGTGGTTCAATTAGCAAAGAAGAGTTGCTTAAAGAACTACCTAATGAAATAATAGAACTTATTATTTCTATAAAGGGAAAAGAGCGTAATGGTAAAAAGATAAAAGAAGTGATTCTTTTAATATGTGCCCGAAAAGCTTATAAGTTATCAGAAATTGCATTAATAATACAACGAGGAGAGAAGTATATAAGTAATAAGTTTATTAAACCAATGCTCAACTCTGGTGAATTGAATTTTTCTATTCCTGAGATGAGAAACCATCCCGATCAAGGATATATCACTATTACAAAGAAATCATAATTACTTCTTTGTACGTTGAGTAATTTATAATCAGAAAACATACATATTTTAAAATGAGCAAGAAAACTATTATAAGAATTTGTATTGTAATTGCTTACTGTATCTTTATAAAAATAATGTTCAGCATAGGAATAGTAAAGAAATACGATGATTTATTTGCGATATTATTCGTATTATTACCTTTAGTTTTCAAATTCTTGATTAAAAGAAGCAAGATTTAAAGACCGATCTTCTTTCATAAATTACAAGAAAATGCAGGTTTTCATGTATCTTTACTTAAGAAATATAGTTTCCTATTTGATTAATGTCATTTTGTAAAATCTAATCTTTTCAATAAGTATTCTAAAATGATTATATGGAGTTGCTTTAAGACGCAAGGGTCCAGATAACTTTGCTTTGTGTAAGTTGCTCACCGGTTTTGGGATTTCATTATGTTTCGGATATAGGGTTAAAATGTTTCAAAACAGGCTTATTTCTTAAGATAGAACTCTGGTGTTATATTTGATATTTTATACACGGAATCATGTCGTAAATTAAGCTCACCTAAAATAAGCAAAGCCGATTTGAGTTCTATTTTCAGCAGAGCAGAATAACGGGATTTCGGTATAGTGTCTGACTGAGTAAGACCGGCCTTCTTCATTTGTACAGTTAATAATGAGTCCAGATTAAAGCTGTAAAGCATTGCGCCTTTTTCTGAATATAAATCAAGATGGTTATCTACGTTATTGAAATACATAGCGTCCGATTTATTAAATTCGTAAATTTTATTCAGAGAACGATATCCTTGCAGTGAAACAGGTTCCAATAATTGTATGTCCAAATAGGTAGTAGGTACTGCTACTTCTACCTGAGGTCTGTTACTTTGAGAAATCCGCTCTATATCTATAGCTCTTATGCCGGGTATATAGGTCACTACACCAAACAACAGGATGGTAAGTAATGTTACATAAAGATATCTACCGGTTCGGTTTGTAAGAAACAATATTGCGGTTAAAGATATCACTAGTCCGGCTATCAGTAAGTACACCCGCTCTTCGGTAAATCCGTATTGATTAATTCTGTATATGGTAGCTATCCAGAACATTATATATGCAGGAAAAACAATAAAGCTGGCTTTGTTATAAAACCATTTATACGGACATTTATTTACTAGCAGCACACATCCTTTCAGGAAAAACAGACCGATAGAAAATGCCAGAACGATAGCTGCAACGCCTCCCTTAGGAAGCGACCACACAAATGCTATCTTGATAAAATAGAGATAAAGTATGACTGTGTAGATTAGTAAAACGGGAGATAATACATAATTGAGCAATGTATCTGTAAGCTTGTTAGCTATTATCTTATCTGATTTATCGTAATGAAAATAGATGAATAAGGATGGAAAGATAACCATGGATACGGCATATCCCGAATAATGAAAGAACCGAGAATCTCCTGACTTCCATATTTCAAAAATATATTGAATAGAATAATAGAGAGAGATAAGCAATGCATAAGATATTGCAGATAATACAAATGCATATAACAAGGATCGTAAAAGCTGTAAGAAGCTCTCCATGAAAGAGGCATTTTCTTTCTGCCACCCTGAAGCCAGATAGGTTCCGGTGAGAACACCTATAGTTACACAGAGAAATAATTCTTCACTTTCCGGCTTTTGGAGCCATAGAAGAGGAATAATCAATAATACACACCCGTAATACATCCACCGTATCTGTTTTTTCTCGGCAAATCTATTCAACGTATACGCTATAATCATCAGCATAGGGAAATAGTAATAAAGTGATTCTCCCTGCTTTATTGCTTTTTCGAACAACAGTACATTAATAACGTAGCAGATCAGTGCAATAAGTAATTCTACCGGATTAGAGCGTATTGCCTCATACCACTTAGACAATATGTTTCTCATAGATTTTTTCATAATACAGCGTGTGTTATTCTATTATGTTTAAGTACGAAGAAACGAATAATTATACAAAAAGCAATAAATTTCTTCATATTTAACACAATAGACGCTGCTTATAAGATGATGAATAGCCTCATCTTTGTCGCTTCACATATTCTGATGGAGATACTCCATATTCGTCTTTAAAGCATTGTCTGAAGTAAACTACATTGTTGAACCCTACTTTATATGCTATTTCCGAGATTTTGCTTTCTCCCTCCAAAAGCAATTTCACAGCATTTTGCAACTTCACTTTGCGAATGTATTCATTGGTAGACATATTAGTTAATGCTTTCATTTTACGATAGAGTGTAGAACTGCTCATACACATTTTATCGGAAAGGTAAGTTACATCTATTTTATCGGAACTAAGATCTGCTTCGATATATTGAGTAACTTTATTGATGAATTCATTATCTAATTTATTTAATGTATTGCTTACCGGTTCTTGCTTTATAACTATGTTTTTATTTCCGGAAAACAGCACAGCCAGTTGCTTTCTTGATTCCAACAGGTTATTAACTCTGCTCCGCAACAAACTGGCACTAAAAGGTTTGGTTAGATATGAGTCGGCCCCAACGGTGTAACCATATTCTTTATCCTGCATAGAATCTTTCGCCGTAAGTAAAATGATGGGGATATGACTGGTACAAACATCTTGTTTCAGCTTTTTACATAACTCAACACCATCCATTCCCGGCATCATAATGTCACTGATGATAATATCCGGAATAATAGTAAGGGCTTTTTCCAAACCTTTTCTTCCGTCTTCGGCAGTTACGACTTCAAAATCTTCTGAGAAAGTATCACTTATGTATTCACGGATATCCTGATTATCTTCAACTACCAAGAGTATCTGCTTTTCTGTATTAAAGTCTTCTTCTGCAGTTTCTTCCACGACTGCTGTAACTTCCGGTTCTTCTTCTCCCTCCGGCTCATCTGTACGCAAGGCATTTGGATATGTGTTGTTAGTCTGGAGTCTGACGAAAAAGTCGCTTCCTTTTCCCACTGTACTTTCTACCCATATTTCTCCCTGGTGCAATGTTGCAAGATTCTTCACTAAAGCTAGTCCTATTCCTGTACCCGAAGCTTGATGCTTACTATTTACCTGATAATAACTTTCAAAAATCCGGGATAAAGCTTCAGCCTCTATTCCATGTCCGGTATCGCTGACTTTTATTTCGGTATATTCCACCTGATCTTTAACTGTAGAGTATAAAGAGATGGTTATAGAACCTTTTTCAGTGTATTTAATGGCATTCGATATAAAGTTGTCGAGGATAATGGTAATAACCTCCCTATCGAACATCAACTGCATATCCTCTTTCTCTATAACGATATTAAACTCAACATCAGAATTACGATTCAGTTCCTTGTATTTGAGTCCTATCTCCTGAATTAATTTTGCTATGTTATTTCTGGATACACATAGTTTGCGGTTCTGTGTTTCTGTCTTTCTGAATTCAAGTATCTGATTGATCAGATTCAACAGACGAATGGCACTTTGATGTATCACTGAAATCTTGCGAAGCTGCCTGGTTTGAAGAGACTTTTCTTTCATCAGATCTTCAAGTGGACCTAAAATAAGGGTTAATGGAGTACGCAATTCATGCGTGATATTGGTATAAAATCGCAATCGTTCATTATTCAATTCCTGTTCATGTTCATGTTTCTTTCTCTCCATTTGGTAGGAACTTCTCCAATTGACTCTTCTCTTATAAGCATATAAAGAAATATAGATAAGAGCTATAAAAAGAATAAAATAAAGAGATTTTGCCCACCAAGTAAGCCAAAATGGAGGGGCTATATGAATGAATACAGAAACAGCCTCATTACTCCAGTCCTGATTATGAAGGCGTGCTTTTATCTGAAACTCATAATCTCCGGGAGCCACGTCTAAGAAAGTAACACTGTTGTGCCCGTCCTCTAAAGTATACCAGGAGTCATTCAATCCTTTCAGCATATAAGTATACTCTACCTGATTGTTCAGTGAATAGTCCAGTTCATTAAAAGCTATGCTGAAACTGTTTTGTTTATAATTTAGATCTACATGTTTATTGCCTCCCAAAGGGATAACCTTTTCATCATGCTCAAGAGTGGAAAGCTTATTGTATATTTTCACCTCCGATATAACCGGATGAGGATATTCTCTGCCATCAGTAAACTGTTCAGGATTGAAGTAACAAACTCCACCCAGAGAACCAAAATAGATGAATCCGTCTTTGTCTTTTGTTATAGATCCACTCATGAAATTACCGGCAGGAATGCCATCTGAAATATCGTAATTCTCGAATTTTTTCTTTGCTTCGGAATATTTACTGAGTCCCTTATTGGTACTAATCCAGATATTCTTTTTATTATCTTCAGTAATGGCTCTGATGTGGCTATTGACAAGTCCGTCACTTCTTTTAAATGTTCTATAATTATAATTGCTCATAGACGGAAATAGAACCAAGCCATCTCCTGTTGCTACCCAGATTCTATTTCGTGAGTCTCTGAATATGTAATTGATTGTATTTGAGCAGAAGCCGGAATAATCATCGAACTTCTTCAGAAGTTTCATCTTTGGGGAATAAATTCCAAGACCATTTCCAAACGTACCAATCCACATCCGGCCTTTAGAATCCTGAAAGATGCTTCTTACCAAATCTCCCTGAAGTCCACTGTTCTTTGAATTATAAGCAGTGATTTTCTGCTGATCTTGCAAATTGATGCAATAAATTCCCTCACTACTTCCAACCCAGAGGTTATGATGTAAGTCTTCGAAGAAGCAACGAATATCGAGTTTGCTTTTTCCTCCCAGAACAATTTGCTTGAACTGCTTGCTCTTGTTGTTATAGCAGTTAACACCTCCAAGATAAGTTCCAATCCAGATATTATTCTGAGAATCATTGAACATGGACAATACAGCATTGTCACTCAATTGTCCGCTCTCTTTATTATAAATGGCTATACGTTTCCCTTTCTCAAAAACATTAATACCTCCGCCATCGGTTCCAATCCATGTTTTACCTTGTTTGTCGGTACACATTCCCCAGGCNACCTTATAGCTAAGCTTNCTGTTTTTACCTAGTACAGGATTGTAGCTTAAAGTATTAAATAAAGGAGGATTATTGCTTATAAAATTAATGCCGCCGCCATACGTACCAATCCAGATGTTATGGAACGAGTCCTGAAAAATACTGCGAACTGTTGAAGCGGATAGCTGGTATTCATCATCTCCGGAAGATATATGCCTAAAGCTTACCTTATCTGCNGACATGATAGAGAGTTGGCGAATATCGAGNATAAAGATGCCTTCAAATTCTGTAGCTATCCATAACTGGTTGCTATTTATTTGCTGAATGGAGTAGATGGAACTTAGTTTGGGGGCAAAGAATGCTGAATTGTTATTTCTAAAGACCGTAAAATTGTTCCTATCCGGATTAAATAAAGCCAATCCGCTATTTGTACCTACCCAGATATTATTATTACTATCTCTGAAAATGCATCTTACTTCATTACCGGGAATACTTGTGGGGTCCTGAGGATTATTCTTGAAATTCCGGACTCTTTTATTTCTTAATGAAAGGATACTTAAACCTTCATTTACATGACCTATAAAGAGGTTACGGTCATTGTCTTCCATAACAGTCCACACATTTTCATTTGTCAGCCCTGACAATGTGGATTTATTATAATGGGTAAACTTTTTGGTTTTCTTATCGAAATAATCTACTCCACGATAGTAAGTGCTGATCCATAAGTTACCATCGGCAGCGTTGGTTACAGAGGTTACATCGTTTGTTATAAGACTATTCTTGTCTGCCGGATTCTTTTTATAGACGGTAAATGTGTTATTATTATAATTATAAGCATTCAGACCGGAGCGTTGGGTTGCAATCCAGATAATGCTATCTACCTTATCGGCATAAACACGATTCAATTCATTGCCGCTGATGCTTGGAGATTGTGTGGAGTATTTATAATAATTAATAAAGCGGGAACCGTTAAACTTGTAGTGAACAAGGTCATTTCGTCGTTAGAAAGGTTAGACAGTCTAATGTAGAAGAGTTTTAGGTCCGTAAGCTTTGTAAATATCATGTTAAAACTACGATCATTCAGTTTAACTTTGAACACCGATGACGGTCTTTAACTATTACGTATTCAAGGTTGAACGGCTACCGTAATGATGTTGTAGTGACATTTAACATTCAAAAAGCCAATGTCGATGACAAAAATCTTATTAAGTTACTTCCTTAACTTTGTGATTACACTAAGGGGTTTTCGGAATAGCAGGCGGAAACATGCGGACTTTGCATCCTAATTCAAAACTAAACTGAGAATAAGTTGTTGACGATTACAAATCGGTAGTCCAATCGACCATCATTTACATCCCTTAAACACTTCAGGCGGTAGGCTAACATTCAGTCCTATCAAACAAAGACATGATTGCTGGCAACAGGAATTTAACATTGTCCATTGAAGATTAACGTTTCAATTAGGGGACCGAAATTTCATCATTTCCTTCAAAAATTTACTTTATTCGATTTAGTATCCTTTTCCATTCACAAAAAAGTAATTTATAGTCTATTTAGTTAAGCAAAATAGGTTTAGATATAAAGAATGTAAGACATTCGCTTTACGAAACTTATGGGTAGCAACAGCCATATAAGCATGGTCTCTAAAATTTACGAGACGGATTGAAGCGAGACCCTACACTAGTCATATGATTAAGGTTATCATTCCTCGGAAAGGTAGGATGTAAGAAATTTTTAGCAGTGATGACGGTGGGTGGTTCTGTCGTCCTGTCGGTTCTTTCGTACCCTGTTAATTCTTTTTTCGGTCAATCGACAAAATAACAATGTAATTATGTAATTAAAAGTCTAAATGTGAGAATCAACAAAAGCCGCGTTTATATCCTAGATCGCGCCCTTATTAAGCCTATATATTTTTTAGCACGTAACTATCTAAACATTTAGCAACGTTCGGTGCTAAATAACAAGATAAAACTATCTAAAATACGATAAAAACACTTCAGATTACTAAGCTTTATATACTTTTTTGCTGTCTGACTATGGTTAAGATATAGATTAAAACCACCTCCGAACGGTTGTTAAAGACGGCGAGTCGGAATAAGGTTTTTGCAAATCCCCAGCTTGATCCAAATAAGTTTGTTATTTACACATCAATAATGGGTCCCTATTTTAATCCAAAAGAAACCAAACGATGCCTTCTCCCTGACTTAA